>RCUP01000334.1_pt1 | contig 38874 bp, 39 predicted proteins | sample 2166341 | NCBI WGS metagenome assembly RCUP01 (sample SAMN09932325, study PRJNA488358) | compost metagenome | isolation source: compost soil in succinonitrile-enriched | place: Germany: Experimental Botanical Garden | reverse complement strand
TGGCTGCTGGGCATGCACTTTTTCATGCACAACCCGGGCGGGGCCGGTCTCTATCTGCCCTTCAACGCCTGGGGCTGGATCTTCGCGAGCCTGGTCATGGCCCTGGGGCTGTGGCAGGTCACTCTCAGCCAGCGACTGAGGGTCTCGCCACTGCTGACGGTCCTGTGGCTAGGCGGCTTGCTGATGTTACTGCCCATGGCCTATCCGGGCTTCGAGCTCAGGGACTATGCCATCCCCCGCCTGTTGGGGCTGTTTGCCGGTCTGCTGTTTCTCGCCTGCCTCTACCAGTGGCAACTGGAGCGCCAGATACGGGATCGGTTGCTTTACCTGCTGCTGGGGGCGGTGGCCATCGAGGCGTTGCTCGGCCTGGTGCAGTACTACCTGCTGGTGCCGGGCAACTGGATAGGCTATGACACCCGGGCCAATCGTCCCTATGGCATCTTTCAGCAAGCCAATGTGATGGCGAGCTTTATGGCGACCGGTTTTTCATTGGCGATATGGCTTCAGATGCGAGGGCACGCCAATCCCTGGCTCAAGGGACTGCGTCATGGCGTGATCCTGACAACATCCTTGCTGCTGGTGGTACTGCAGTCCAGGGTGGGTCAGTTAGGTGGGGTCTTGGCTCTGATCCTGTTGCTGCCGCAGCTATATCGCGAGCGGCAGCTGGGCCGGGTGCTGGGGCTGGTTGTGCTGGGTATAGCGCTCGGGCTGGCATCCCAGTTCTGGATGGCGGGGGTCAGGCGGGGGCTGGAGATGTATCAGTCCGGCGGTATGAGATCCATCTACTGGCCCTATGCCGCCAAGCTGATCGCCGAAGCGCCCTGGACCGGCTGGGGCTATGGCAGTTTCGAGTCCGTATTCCTCCAGCACTACATGGCCGACAAGGCCCTCAATCCCGCCATGGTGCAGATCGAGTACAACCTGGATCACCCTCACAACGAATTCCTCTACTGGGCGGTGGAGGGCGGCCTGGCCCCCATGCTCGGCATGGCGCTGATGGGGGGGGGCTTGCTGTGGCGACTGGGTCGAGCCGGTTGGGTCAAGGGGTCGGCGCTATTGGCGTTGGTGATCCCCATACTGCTGCACACCCAGACCGAATATCCCTTCTACCACGCCATTGCCCTGTGGTGGGCGCTGCTGCTGCTCATTCATGTGCTGGATGCGGAGGTGGAGGAGCAGGCCCATGCCAACTGGCGGGAGTATGTCTGTCGTCCCTGGCTGCTGCTGCGCTTCGCGGCCATAGCCATCCCCCTCATCGTCGTGCCCTTTATGCTGACGGCCCTGCATACCGCCTGGGTGGTGACCAAGTATGAACGGGGAGGGTACAAGCAGCCGGCGCTGCTGCTCGACATCGTCAATCCCCTGGCCTGGTTGACCCGGGTGGAGTTTGACGTCAACGCGGTGCGCCTGATGGTGGGTTTGCAGGCCAACAACAAGGCGGAGCTGGAAGCCTACCTCGACTGGGGGCAGGCGTTCGTGCGCCATACCCCCAGGGCCAACATCTACGCCAACATGGTGATCGCCCTCAATGCGCTGGGGCGGGCCGAAGAGGCCGACCGTCTGCGGGCCGATGCGTTGGTGCTCTATCCTGGTGAGCCCTTGCTCACCGGCTCGGCGGCCAAGTCGGTCGCCGCGACCCTGGAGCCCAAACCCTCCTCATGAGCGGGCCGGGCACCACTGTTCCTGACTCCATCACGGCCGCCTCGCGGCCGTGATCATTTCCATCCCAGGCAAGCTCACAGTCAGGATTGGCGGTGTAGTCTCCCGAATGGAGATGGCGGGCCGCGCAAGCGCGGTGCTGGCGCCATCGAGTCTCAGTCGTCATCGGAGTCGACATCGTGAAGAAGATTGCATCCATGGTTACCAGCCTGCTCATCCTGATGGGCACACCGGCCCTCGCGGGCACCAGCGCCCAGGTGGAATATGGCACAGTGCAAGAGAGCCGCATCCTGACCCAGGAGGCGACGCCCCAGCAGGGTGGAGCACGGCCACTGCGCACCATAGGAGCCGCCGCTCTGGGGGCTGCCGTCGGCAGCCAGTTTGGCGGTGGTTCGGGCCAGACAGTCGCGACTACTGTGGGGGCCGTGGCGGGGGCCGAGGCCTCCCGTCGCCGCCAGGGCAACCAGCAGAGTGTGCAGGGCAAGCAGACGGTCGAGCTGTTGATCAAGACCGAGGCGGGAAAACTGCTCAACGTGAAGCAGGATCAGGATCCCGCGCTCACGTTCAACAAGGGGGACAAGGTTCGCATCCTGACGACGGGAACGGATACCCGGGTCGACAAGTCCGTCTAGGGGCGCGCCTGGTGTGGGCTTCCCTGGCGGTATGATGCCAGGGCGAGCCCCCTTGCCGCGGCCGGATTGTACGATGTTTCATCAAGGGTTTCCTCGGCTCGCAAAAATGCGGTTCCGTGCTGGACGGCGAGATCGCCTTGGCTAAGATAACCGTCTTAACGTCTTGTTTGGCAAGGGAGTATGAAATGGAGATAGTACTAGGCCCATTAGAGGCTCGCGTGATCGGCTGTCTGATAGAGAAAGAGATCTGCACGCCGGATCAGTACCCTCTCTCTCTCAATGCACTGGTCAATGCCTGCAACCAGAAGAGCAATCGCGAACCCGTGCTCGAGCTCGCCGAGCTGGATATCCGCGCCGTCATCGACGAGCTGATCCGCCGCCGCCTGGTGGTCAACACCGCCGGTTTCAATGCCCGGGTGCCTCGCTATCAGCACCGTTTCTGCAACACCGAGTTCGGTGAACTGAAGTTCAGTGCCCAGGAACTTGGCATCATCTGCGAGCTCTTGCTGCGTGGCCCCCAGACTCCGGGTGAGCTGCGCTCGCGCACCAACCGGCTGTGCAGCTTCGACGATGTGACCGAGGTGGATGCGGTGCTGGCCGGGCTGGTCGAGCGGGGGCCCTATGTGGTCAAGTTGCCCCGGGAGCCGGGCAAGCGGGAATCCCGCTATGCCCACCTGTTTGGCGGCGAAATCGATCTGGAAGCCTTGGCCGAGGCCGCTCCCGCCAGCAGCTATGGCTCTCCTGCCACCGATCGCCTGAGTCAGCTGGAAGAGGAAGTTGAGCGCCTCAAGTCGCAGTTGCAGGCCCTGGAAGCCCGTCTGGCGCACCTGGAAGGCTGAATCCGGCGAGTTTGCTTACCCCATCAAGAGGCGCTGCGGCGCCTTTTTTCATGCCCTGCTGGCCGCCCGCAGAAGAGGGTCTGCCCAGCCCCTGTCCCCGCTTTTATGAGCCTGACCGCTTTTTTTGTACTAATTCGCGGTTAAGGGTCGAGCCGCCGCCGCTTTCCCGTTAAAATTCCGCCTTTGCACCTGCCCGCGAGTTCTGATGTCAGCCTTCACCCTCTCTTCGGATTGCTATGCCCTGCTCAGCGAGCTGCAACTGCAGCGCGCCGCCAGTACCCGTTATTTGCAAGACACGCTGTACGCACAGCGCTCGCCCGGGCAGGCGCTGACGGACCGGCTTAACCAGTTGCAGCAGCAAGGGCTGATACGGCTGCGCACCGAGCAGCAGTGGAGCCTGACGGCGGATGGGACCCTGACCCTGATCCTGGCGGTGCGATCAGGGGCATGCCCCATGCCGGACTGGACGCGGGTTCCCTCGGTCACTGGTCAGGAGATGGCACAAGGGGTGGTGCGCGAACTCTGCCTGGGGGAGGCGGGGCAGATCCCCGCCTACTACCAGAGCGCGGATCTCTTGAGCCTGCTCGACCAGCCCGATGCCCACCGCCTGCTGCCTGGCTCAAGCCCTGCCTGGCAACAGCTGCTGCTGGAACATTTCGCCCTGCAGACCCTGCTCGATGCCGAGCCTGAGGCGCGCTGGCCGCTGGCGTCCGTGACCGCGGCCTGCGCCCCCGCGCTGGCAAGCCACCTCGAGGCGCTGGCCAACGAGTGGGACTGGCTCTGCGGCCCGCTGGCTGGCAAGGTGACCACTCACTGGCCAGCTCTGCAACAGTTGGCCGAGCAGAGTGATGAACAACCTCTGGCGGAGCGGCTGCTTGCCGCGTTGGGGCAGGCGCCGGCGGCGCACGAGCCCTGGCCCAGGATGTTCAGCTCCCTGCTCTGGCTTGGCTGGCTGCAGCAGGCCGATCCCGTGCTCGCCAGCGAGCAGCGCAAGAAGTGGCAGCGCAGCCTTGGCAACCATTTCCCCCTGCTTTCGGATCTGCTGGGACAGTGGGCCGGTGATCGTCACGGTCAGGCGATAGGCCTGTTCGATACTCTGCAACTGCCGCTGGAGGAGCTCCACTGGGGCTACCTCTGGCTGGATCTCTGCGCCCTCGCACGCCACGGCGAGCAGAGCCCCCAGGTGGCCATACTGCACAAGTGGGATCTCTCCCATGTGCTGGAGGCCGAGCCCAGTCATCGCCTGATGGCCTTCTGCCAGGATCTGTTGCGCCTCTTGCTGGGAGAGGGGGCCGAGCGTCCCCCGTTGCAGCAACTGCGTGCCGCTCCGGCTCTCGATGCGACCAGCGACGCTGAGGATGAGGACAAGACCCCCGCCTCGGCCAGCTGGCTCAACTGGCTGCAGGGGCTGGGGCGCTCCAGCGGCGTGCGCAAGGCGCAGGAGCGGCTGGTATGGCTGCTCCATGCCGAAGGGCCTGAGCTCGAGTGCAAGATCCAGAAGCAGAGCACCAAGGGGGAGTGGACCGCCGGGCGCCGGGTCGATCCTGCCCTGCTCTCCACCCAGTATGCCGCCCTGCTCGACGAGGCGGACTGGGCGCTGGTGCGCACCCTGCCACGGGGCATGAGCAAGCTGCCGCGGGAGGCCTGGGCCCCCCTGGCCAGCCATCCGCGCCTGTTCAACGCCAAGGGACAGAAACTGCAACTGGCCATCAGTGCCCCCTTGTTGCAAATCGTCGCCACCGAGCAGGGCATGAGCGCCGTCCTGAGCCCGGCCGCCGCGGCGCGCGGGGCGCACATCGTGCCCCTGGCCCAAGATCTGTGGCAGCTCATCCTGACCCCTCAGGCGCTGCTGGACAGACTGCCTGCGCTGGAATCCATACCGCTGCTGCCAGCGGACGGGCTCGCCGAGCTGCAACGTACCCTGGACGCCATTCCCGAGCAGCCCTGGCACAGCCAGGTCGAGGGGCTCAGTGGCAATGCCGAGCTGACCCCCTGGCCCGGAGTGCCTTCGGTCCAGCTGGACTGGCAGGATGGTCAGCTGGTGGTCCAGCTGGTGACCCGGGAGGGGGAGTTGCCGCCGTTGCCGCTCGGCAAGGGGGAGGCCATAGTGCGCCAGGGGGTCAGAGACTATCACTACTGGCAACGGGATCTGGCCGCCGAGAAGGCCGAGGCCCAGTTGCTGCGCAACCAGTTGCCCATCGGCCTGCCGGGCAACGAATGGAAGCTGGATGGTGAGCAGGCACTGACCCTGGTCAATGCGCTGCCCGAGCTGGTGGACGCCGGAGTGGTCGTTCACTGGCATCAGGACAGCGCCCGTCTCAAGAGCCTCGACGAGGCGGCCCTGAGCCTGCGCATCGAGCGTCGCCAGGACTGGTTCCAGGTGGAGGGCGCGCTGGCGCTGGACGAGCATCAGATCCTCGACTTGCGCCTCATCCTGCGCCAGCTGACCCCGGGTCAGCGCACCGTTCAGCTCGACGAGAAGACCAGTCTGATGCTGAGCGACAAGCTGGTGGAGCGCCTCACCATGCTGGGGGCCATGCTGGATACCGAGCAGCGCATCAACAACAAGCTGGCCTACCCTCTGGCCCGCCTGCTGTCGGCGGTGACCACGGCCGGGGATGATGCCTGGCACTCACTGCAGCAGGAGTGGCAGCAGGAGGTGGAGTGTGCCCCCGAGCTCTTGACGGCGCTGCGGGACTATCAGAAGGAGGGGGTACGCTGGATGGCGACCCTGGCCCACCATGGCTTCGGTGCCTGTCTCGCCGATGACATGGGCCTTGGCAAGACGCTGCAGGCGCTCATGGTGCTGCGCATGCGCCAGCACCTCGGCCCCGCCCTGGTGGTGGTGCCCAAGTCCGTGGTCACCAACTGGCAGGAGGAGGTGACGCGGTTTGCCCCCGAGCTGGAGGTGGTGGTGTTCGAGAACCCCGCCGAGCGGGAGACCCTGATCCAGGAGGCCAGGGCGGGCCAGATCATCCTGGTCAACTACGGCATGCTCGGCAGCCTGGCCCAGTCCCTCAAGTCCCGCCGCTGGGCGAGCATGGTGCTGGACGAGGCGCAGCAGATCAAGAATGCCGGCACCCAGCGGGCCAAGCTGCTGTTCCAGCTCGAGGGGGATTTTCGCCTGGCCCTCTCCGGCACCCCCATCGAGAACCACCTGGGGGAGCTGTGGAGCCTGTTCACCTTCATCAACCCGGGCCTGCTCGGCAGCCTCGGCGAGTTCAAGCGCCGCTTCGGCAAGGCGGTGAAGGATCCCCAGCACATGGCGCTGTTGCGGGCGGTGATCAGCCCCTTCATCCTGCGGCGCCTCAAGCAGCAGGTATTGACAGAGCTGCCGGACAAGACCGAGATCATCCACCACATCAGCCTCTCCCCCGAGGAGCGTCAGCTCTATGAGGCGACCCGGCGCGAGGTGGTGCAGCAGGTGCAAAGCGCCGATGGTCGTGCCCTGATGCATGTGCTGAGCGGCCTGACCCGCCTGCGGCGGCTCTGCTGCTCCCCCAAGCTGGTGATGCCGGAGTGGTCCCAGACCAGCAGCAAGCTGGACGAGGCCATGGCGCTGCTGGACGAAGCCATCGATGGCGGGCACCGGGTGCTGGTGTTCAGCCAGTTCGTCGATCTGCTGAGCCTGCTGCGGGCCCGCATCGAGCAGCGGCAATGGGACTACTGCTACCTGGACGGGGGCTGCTCCGCCAAGTCCCGTCAGGAGTCCATCCTGCGGTTCCGTCACGACCCTGTTCCTCTGTTCCTCATCAGCCTCAAGGCGGGGGGCACGGGTCTCAACCTGACCCAGGCCGATACCGTGTTGCACCTGGATCCCTGGTGGAACCCGGCGGTGGAGGATCAGGCGAGCGATCGGGCCCATCGCATGGGGCAGACCCAGCCGGTGACCGTCTATCGACTGGTGTGTGAGCAGACGGTGGAGGAGAAGATAGTGGCGCTGCACGACGAGAAGCGGGCCTTGGCCGATGGCCTCTTGAGCGGCCAGTCAGAGGTGCGCGGTCTGGATGTGGAGAGCCTGCGTGCCCTGCTGATGAGCTAGGTGCGGCACTGCCTGTGTGCGAGAGGGGGATGGTCCTGGTGGCCATCCCCCTTCTCTGTTTCAGGGACTCATGGCCCGGATCTGGTCAGGAGGCGCTAGCCCTGATAACGATAGAGGTGCAGCCGCTCTATGATGGCTTCGCCGCCAATCTTGCGATCCCGCCGCGCCTGGCGCAGCTTGGGCGGATAGTGGCCCAGATGGGTGACGGCGGGTTGGGTATCCGAGCAAAGCAGCAGGGGCAGGCTCGCCTTGAGCTGCTGCTTGCGCGGCGCCCTGTCCTGCCAGAGCAGGTTGATCATGGGATGGGTCTTGACCGGCCGGCGGATCCGCAGCTGCACATCCGCCGGTAGGCGGCGGATGTCATACACCTCCTGATCCACCATCTTGCTCCACTCCTCGTTGCTGGAGAGTGCCGGCACATAGCGGCGGCTGCGCTCCAGCATTTCCAGCACCTGCTCGCGGCTGAGGCGGCTGATGCTCTGCTTGTCGGCCCAGGTGAAGCCGAGGGAATGCAGCTCTCCGGTGAGCAGAGTGAGCTTGCGATAGACCTGCAGGGTGATGACCCCGGGTAGAGCGCTGTGCACCAGTTCGAACTTCTCATCCCGCCCGCCGGCGGCCTGTACCAGGGCCTTGAAGGCGAGCTTGTGGCCGTTGATCTCGTCGAGCAGCGGCTGCAACAGGGAGGCACAGGCGGCGGGGAAGCGCAACCAGCCAGGCAGCCGGTGAGTCGCCTTGGTGGAGCAGCCGGGGCGGGCGCTGTGATCCTGATAGGCGGTCAGGGTGGCGGCCAGCGCCTCCTCCCCCGAGAGATAGCCCACTTCGATGGCCTCGATGGGATCGTGCTCTTCCCCTTGCGGCACGGCGGGCAGGGGATAGACATGGGCCTCCAGCAACTCGAGCTGGCCGAGCTGTCTGGCGAGACGGGCAAGGGCGTCTTCCAGTTCGTCCATCTGTTGACGCAGGGCGGCGGTGGGGGTAAAGGTGTCCATCGGCATATCCTGTCTGTTCCCCCAATTCGTCGCCCTAAAGTGACGATCAGGGGGCATGATTAAAGTACTGTATAAATAACCATACCAGTATGACGGGAAGGCGCCAAGTGCCGCCTTTCAAGCGCCGTCCGGAGGCGGCAGCCCTGGTCGCCTTCCGAGGGTTGCCTGTCTGTATCATCCTGTTAAATAACGATCTTTAAGTGATCCAATGATTAACAATTGGCGCCTGGGCCGAGGTAGCCACGCCCTGCCTGGCACTCGGGCTCTGCATAGCTAACGTGGGAAACTGCATACTTAGAAGCAGATGATGCAGGAGAAAATGCTGTTGGGCAGAGGGAGGGAATGTCTGGTTAATATTTTACATATAAATCAATGCTTTGTGTTTCACCCCATGGCGAGATTAGCCATTACTTTTACTAATCTCATGTATCAAAATTCGTCAATTGAGGCACCTCCTCGCCCTGACTAAGCTTTGCGCATCAAATCCGAGCCTTGCGCAGAACTAGAGAGAGGAGCCATATCATGGCCAACATGACTTATACCGAAGCCGGTTACCAGCATTCCAGCGAATCGAATCTGGTTGCTCGCGTCAAGATGACCGTCCTGACCTGGCTGGAACGCAGCCGCAGTCGTCGCCAGCTCTCCGAGCTGCCCGCCTACCTGCTCAAGGACATCGGTCTGAACGAAGCCGACCGCTATCAAGAGACCACCAAGCCGTTCTGGCGTGGTTGATCAGCCGGGCATGGATGCCTCGTTTTCTTGCTGATCTGATCTGATCTGAACTGCTCTGCCTGATGCTCTTCGCCCCCAGACGGGCCTGATTTTTCCCTGTTGCCGCTTCCTGTTTTCCCCCTTGTCTGTTTTTCCTTCTGTTTACCCCCTGCGGCATGATTTGTCATCATCCCTCGCCAACTTTGTATCCTTACTGTTTGAATTTGTTTAAAAACTGATTTTAAGCCCGGCTGCCTTGCGTATAATCCGGCCATAGCATTCCAGACAAGAGGGTGAGATGGATGATTCCCCAGCATGACTTTTTGGCTCTGACCCGCCGCCACGAGTGGCAGCTCGATCCTTTTGCCTTCGACCTGGCCAACGGCACCCGGGTGAGTGTGTGGGACACTGGCGTACTCTGCCTGGAGCCCACAGGGACGTCGCCTGGCGGGCGCAAGGACATAGTGCTCTCCTGCGGCATTCATGGTAACGAGACAGCCCCCATCGAGATCTGCAACCAGTTGCTGACCCGGCTGCTCAGCGGGGAGATCCAGGCCTGCCACCGGGTGCTGTTCCTCTTTGGCAACCCCGCCGCCATGAACCAGGGGGTGCGAGAGGTGGAAGAGAACATGAATCGGCTCTTCTCGGGCGCTCACAGCAAGGGGGAGGGGCTGTGCAACAGGGAGCGCATTCGCGCCATGCGTCTGGAGCAGTATGTGAGCCGCTTCTTTGCCGACCCCGCCAGGCCCCGTTATCACTACGATCTGCACACCGCCATTCGCGGCTCCCGCCACGAGAAGTTTGCCGTCTATCCCTTCCCCCACGAGCGGCCGCACTGCAAGGAGCAGGTGCAGTTCCTCGGGGCCTGCGGGGTGCGCACCATACTGCTCTCGAGCGGCCCGACCACCACCTTCAGCTATTACAGCTCGCACCAGCATGGCGCCCATGCCTTCACGGTGGAGCTCGGCAAGGTGCGCCCCTTTGGCGAGAACGACATGACCCGCTTCATCGAAGTGCGTCAGGCGTTGCAGGAGCTGGTGACCCGGGATGAGGTGATGCTAGAGCCCTGGCGGGCGGATGACTTCACGATTTTTGCCATCGATAGGGTGATCAACAAGCAAACGGCCGAGTTTCGTTTCCTGTTTGCCAGCGACGTGGACAATTTCACCGAATTTCCCCAGGGGTTTGTGCTGGCGGAAGACGGAGATCGGCAATACAGGGTAGAGAAACCGCGGGAAGCGGTGGTCTTCCCCAACGCCAACGTGGCCATCGGCCAACGTACCATGCTGCTGGTGGTGCCGACCCGTTTGTGGGAGTGATCTGAGCCCATTTTTTCACGCCAATCCAGCGCCCTTGGCGGCGTGCCAAATACGGGCGTGATCCCGAACCCGCTCCGACAGGGAGCCCGAAAGGGCTCCCTTCTTCGTTTCTGCTCGCCGAAAATCTCATCTTCTTTCTGAAATTAAAGAAGTTTCTACTGGTCTTACCTGACTGAATCTCGTTGCCCTTTGCTTAACATATTATTTACATTCTAAGGGTCACCTCATGGTGGTGACGCTGACAACGGCAAGGAGCCAGTTATGACCCATGTCGACATCCCCTTCCTTCGTTACCTCGATGAGGAGGGGCGCCCGGTCGCGACACTACCGACCTGGCTGGACAAGGCGATGCTGCACACCTTCTACCGCAACATGGTGATGGTGCGCAGTTACGACAAGAAAGCGATAGCACTGCAGCGAACCGGCAAACTCGGCACCTTTCCCTCCCATCTGGGGGCAGAGGCGGTGGGGATTGGAGTCGGTCTTGCCATGCGACCGGAGGATGTCTATGTGCCCTATTACAGGGACATGCCCACCCTCTATGTGCGGGGCGTGCCCATGGAGCAGAACCTGCAATATTGGGGTGGAGATGAAAGGGGCAGTGTCTTCTACAAGGCCGATGGCGAGTTGTCGGAAGACTTGCCCATCTGCGTTCCCATCGCCACCCAGATCACTCATGCCGCCGGCATAGCGGCCGCCTTCAAGCTGCGCAACCAGCCCAGGGTCGCCGTGGTGACCATAGGCGATGGCGGCACCTCCAAGGGGGATTTTCTCGAAGGGCTCAACTGCGCCGGTGTCTGGCACCTGCCCATGGTGATGATCATCAACAACAACCAGTGGGCCATCTCGGTGCCACGCAAGCTGCAGTCGAGCGCGCCTACCCTGGCCCAGAAAGGCATAGGGGCCGGAGTGCGCAGCCTGCAGGTCGATGGCAACGACGTGGTGGCCGTCTATGAGGCGACCCGCGCCGCCATCGAGCGGGCCCGCAGCGGCAAGGGGCCAACCCTGATCGAGGCGGTGAGCTATCGGTTGGGGGATCACACCACGGCCGATGATGCGACCCGCTATCGGGAAGCGGCCGAAGTGGAAGCTGCCTGGGCCAAGGAACCGGTCAAGCGGCTGCGCCAGTTCATGTTTGAGCAGGGCTGGTGGGACGAGCAGCAGGAGCAGGCATTGCTGGCCGAGGCGGCCCGCGAGGTTGAACGCGCAGTGGCCGTTTATGAAGGCACAACGGCGCAGGCGCCGGAAACCCTGCTCGATTATCAGTTTGCCGAGCTGCCGAGGGAGTATCGTGCCCAGCGTCAGCGCATCATCGCCAAGGGCATGCAGCAGCGCGGCGGGGAGACACACCATGAGTGACATGACACTGCTCGAAGCGGTCAATCTGGCATTGCACCATGAGATGGAACACGACCCCGATGTGGTGGTGTTGGGTGAAGATGTGGGAGTCAACGGCGGGGTGTTTCGCGCCACCGTGGGCCTGCGCGACAAGTTCGGCTTCAAGCGGGTGATCGACACGCCGCTGGCGGAGGGACTGATCGCCGGGGTGGCGGTCGGCATGGCGACCCAGGGGCTCAAACCCGTTGCCGAATTCCAGTTCCAGGGCTTCATCTTCCCCGGCATGGAGCAGATCATCTGCCAGGCGGCACGAATGCGAAACCGCACCCGCGGCCGGCTCTCCTGCCCCATCGTCTACCGCTCCCCCTACGGTGCTGGGATTCATTCGCCCGAGCACCACAGCGAGAGTGTGGAGGCGCTGTTTGCCCATATTCCGGGCCTGCGGGTGGTCATCCCCTCCAGCCCGAGGCGGGCATATGGCCTGCTGCTCTCGGCCATTCGCGATCCGGATCCCGTGATGTTCTTCGAACCGGATCGCATCTATCGCTCCATGAAGTCGGACGTGGTGGATGACGGCGTTGGCCTGCCGCTGGATGTGTGTTTCACCCTGCGACCCGGACGGGATCTCACCGTGGTCGCGTGGGGGGCCTGCATCCAGGAGGTGATGCGAGCCGCCGCCCTGCTGGCGGAACAGGATATCCAATGCGAGGTGCTGGATCTTGCCACCATCAAGCCGCTGGACATGGAGAGCATCCTGGCCTCGGTGCGCAAGACCGGGCGTCTGCTGGTGGTGCACGAGGCGTGCGGCAGCTTCGGGGTCGGTGCCGAAATCGTGGCACGGGTCACCGAGGAGGCGTTGACCTCCCTCAAGGCGCCGCCAAAGCGCCTCACCGGGGTGGATGCCGCCGTCCCCTACTACCGCAACGAGGAGTATTACCTCATCACCGAGCAGGATATCGCGGATGCGGCTCACCAACTGATGGAGAACAAGTGGCTATGACGTCTCTCAACTGTTGGCGCCCAGGCGCCCGAGCAAGGAAGAGCCATGAAGTCGGTCAATCTTTGGTGATGTTCCCGCGGATGGAGAACTGGTCATGAAATTTTTCAAATTACCGGATCTGGGTGAAGGATTGGCCGAGGCCGAGATCGTTGAATGGAAGGTCAGTGCCGGCGACACCGTGAGTGTCGATCAGGTGCTGCTGTCGGTGGAAACTGCCAAGGCGCTGGTGGATGTGCCCTCGCCGGTGGCGGGGGTGATCGCCAGGCTGTGTGGTGCCGAGGGGGATATTCTTCACATCGGTGCCCCCCTGGTTGAGTTCGAAGGCGGCGAAGATGACGGCACCGTGGTGGGCAAGGTCAGCGCCCATCAGCACCACATCGAGGATCACTTCGTGGTGGGGGCCATGGCGCCCGGTGGCACCCTGGTGCAGGCCATGCCGGCGGTGCGTCTGCTGGCGCAAAAGCTGGGGTTGGACATCGACAGGCTCAAGGGTACCGGCAGTGCTGGCATGGTGACCGAGCAAGACGTGCAGAGCGCCTTCGAAGCGCTGCAAAGCAGCGGCAACGAATTTCTCAAGGGGTCGCGCCGAGCCATGGCAAAGGCGATGGAGCACTCTCATCAGACGGTGGTGCCAGTCAGCATTACCGACGAGGTGGACTTGCGCCACTGGCGGGTAGACGAGGACGTAACTGTGCGCCTCATCAAGGCCATCGGGGTTGCCTGCCGTGCCGAACCCTCCATGAATGCCTGGTTTGACGGGGATACTCTGTCGAGGCGATTGTTCAGGGAAGTCAATGTGGCCATCGCCGTCGACTCCAAACACGGGCTCTATGTGCCGGTCATGGAGAACGTGGCCGAGCGGGAGAGGGCGGACATTCGGCACGGACTGGATAGGATGATCGCCGATGTGAAGGCGCGCGCCGTGCCGCGGGAGATGTTGCAGGGGGCGACCATCACCCTGACCAACTTCGGTGCCATCGCAGGCCGTTATGCCAGCCCTATCGTCACGCCACCCCAGGTGGCCATCATAGGGGCGGGCAAGCTGTTCGAGAAGGTGGTCTTCATCCATGGGGAAGCGCGGCCGGTCCGGGCACTGCCCTTGTCGATGACATTTGACCACAGAGCCTGTACCGGCGGGGAGGCTGCGCGCTTCCTCAAAGCCCTGGTTCAGGCACTGGAAGCGGCGGAGGCGTAAGCGATTGCACCCTGCTCCTGGCGGGGTGCAAATTTGGTTGCGTAATCGACAAAGGCACGTATAATCTAAACCAGCTTGAAAGGGCGTTAGTTATGTCAATGAATATGATGTTTTGCATCTTTTCCTGTTGTTCATAAGTTAATCCCGTTTTTGAGCTTTACCCGCTGAAAAGCATAAGTAATTATTTTGAATACAGGTTAAAGATATGTCTAACATGATCACCGGTACCGTTAAGTTTTTCAACGAAACCAAAGGTTTTGGCTTCATCCAGCAAGAAAACGGCCCGGACGTTTTCGTTCACTTCAGCGCTATCAGCGGTAACGGCTTCCGTACCCTGGCTGAAGGTCAGCGCGTACAGTTCTCTGTGACCCAAGGTCAGAAAGGCCCGCAGGCTGAGAACGTAACTGCTCTGTAATTCTTACAGAATTTAAGAAAGCCGTGGTACCTCTGGTGCCACGGCTTTTTGTTTTATGGCATATTCATAAATCACCTTTGCCAATGACCATCATCATGCTCCCATCACTTTTGTTGACCGTGGTGCTTGCCAATACTCCCGTGCAGGATCCCGCGGCAAGCGAGGCTGTAACCGTGTGCCAGCAATTCGTGCAGGTCCGTTTGGGCAAGGCAGAGCAGCCCGAGGAGATCAAGGCACAGCCTGTCCCAAAGCGGGCGGGGGAGTGGCTGATCGATGGCAAGGTAAAAGGACCCGAAGGTCCTTTGTTGTTTGCTTGTCTGCTGCGGCAGGGAAAGCGCTGGGAATTGCTCAACTTCTCGCTCTGGGCGCCGCAGGAACTCAATTCGGCTTGAGTGCCACCAGCAGGTGTTGAAGATGCTCCAGCATGGTCATGCCGAAGGGGGTCAGATAGCCGCCATCGACGGCACTGATCATGCCTTGGCTGTGCAGGCGCTGCGCCGCCAGGCACAGCTCTTCAGACATGTCGCTGCGTAACTTGATCCCCAGACTCATGTTCGCCGGATCAAAGCATGCCAGTATTTTCAGCTCATTCACAAAATCGTCAGAAACCTGGTCGATCCCACTCATGGATGCACTCCTTACGCTAAAGATGTATGCAAACTAGCATTCCCGGTTTGACTTTAGTGGGCGCTGGCTCAAAGTATTGGGCTTTGTCTGGGCCGGCTGTGCCCGAACGCTGCTTTTTTGGTCGGATGCATCACGCCCCGGCTGGCTGGACGAGCAGAGTCCGCGTGCCGTTAAACATGGTAGAATGGTCCCTCTTTTGTCCCCCTGGCCAGGTATGAACCCAGGTCTTCCAGCTCAAGGCGCGTCTCATGATCACTGTCACTCTGGTATCTCTGCTGCACACCCTAGGTCCCCGCTTTCCTGTTTATGCTCCCTCCTTGTTGCTCCCCCTGCTCGATGAGCATCAGGGGGATCTCTGGCTGCCTTCCATCAAGGGGGCGGATGTCGCCGCCCTGCGCCAGCATGCCAAGGTGGGCGGGGCACAGACTCTGGCGCCTCTGGCAGCGGGGTGGTGCGATTTCGGGACCGGCGGCGAGGGTGAGACTCCCGAGCTGGATGCACTGGCAAGTTACGACGAAGAGATGCTGGACAACCTGCAGATGTACTGGCACAGCCCCGGCAAGATCAACAGCCCGATCACCGATAACCTGTTCGAGCTGCGCCGCGAGGTGGTGGATGAAGCCCATGGCACCAGGCTGGCGGCCGCCTGGGAACAGCAGCAACAGGCACGCTTTGAGCAGATCATGCAAGGCGTGCAGGCCGGGCGGGCCCAGCTCTGTTTCGTCGAGGTGGAGTCCGCCTACTGGTTGCGCCAGCGTTTCTGCGAGACGGCGGAGATCACCCTGGTGACCCCGGCGCTGGGCTGAGATAGCCGAAACAGGAGCGACTGAGCACTCTTGCTGGACAAGGCGCCAGCAAGATGTGAACATGTCGCCCTTTATTGAATGAGAGACTTGACCAATGAGCTATGAACTTAGCGACACCGAGCGCAATGCCGCGCTGCAACTGAACGCCGACTACCGCTTTGATCACTTCATCAGCAAGCTGGTCGAGCACGAAGAGCTGTTTGTTCTGACCGACGAGCACGGCGTCATGATGCTGACCACCGAAGACGAAGACTGCATCCCGGTCTGGCCGCATCCGGAATACGCCAAGGCGTGGGCCGAAGGCGAGTGGGCAGACTGCAAGCCGCAGTCCATCACCCTCAAGGTGTGGCTGGATCGCTGGGTCGATGGCATGGAGCAGGACGAACTCTGCGTGGCCGTGTTCCCGACCCCGGAGCAGGAAGGCATAGTGCTGGATCCGGCCGACGTGGCCGACGCCATCGCGCAAAAGCAAGCCAAGCGCGGCTAAGTCCCTTCCAGGCACTGCCGCTACAAAAAAGACCCCGCCACAGTGCGGGGTCTTTTGTTTGCGCCGAGCCAGAGCGCGGAGCCGGCTCAGGGTTGTTGGTAGCGGGTGTCGATCACAGTGACGGGAGGGAAGGTCTTGCCCTGTTTGATGGCGGCTTTCGTCTCCGCTTTTAGCTGCTCGTCAATCCAGAGTAGGCCGCCGAAGCTGTAGCCCGAGTTGGCGCCATCCAGGGGCCAGTAGAGCAGATCGCTCTGGGGCGTTGCCGGCGTCTTGGGCAGTTTTATCCAGCGCCAGGCACCTGCCCGGGTATAGGGGACCTGATAGGCGGGGACGAAGCTGGCCAGCTCATAGAGCCGCTGCTGGATCTGCCGTGAGAGCTCGGCCTTCTTGCCGAAGTCGAAGGCCTTGTCGTATTGCTCCACCAGGGCCGAGATGGCGTCGTCATCGAGGTTCATGATGTTGTTGGTCTGGGGCTTGTTGGCGTTGACCTTGTGGAAGTGCTCCCAGTAGGCGGGATAGCGGCCACTGCTCCAGGCCATCCAGGCGCTCTGATGCTTCTTCTCCAGCATGGATTTGAAGCCGGCGGAGGCATCCATCAGGTTCAGCTCCAGATTGAGGCCCGCCTTCTTCGCCTCTTCCCGCAGCAGGGTCAGGCGCTGGGCATGCTCGGCCGTGGTGTAGGTGATGCTGAGGGAGAGGGGCTGGCCCTTGTCGTTTTGCAAGATGCCATCCGGCCCCGTCTTGGTGAAGCCCGCCTTGGCGAAGTAGTCCCGCGCGAGCCTGGGATCGAAGGGGCGTGCCTTGATGTCGGTGTTGGTAAAGGCCCCCTGGCCCGAGCCGTAGCTGTTGAGGCGCTGGTAGTCTCCCCGCAGCAGGGTGGCGATCATCTTGTCGAGGGCGAGGGCGTACTGGATGCCGAGCCGCACATTGAGATCCTTGAGCAGCGGGTCGGCGGTGTTGAGGTAAAGCCCCATGGGGGACTGCGGCGTCTGGTTGTAGAACCAGAGCCGTTCGATATAGCCCTTCTCGAATTCCGCTGTCTTGCTCTTGTCGTGCCACCAGTTGGGCATGACCAGCGGGAAGGTGTCGAGATCGCCGCGCAGGAAGTGCTGCCAGGCGATGTTCTGATCCCTGAGCACCTTGATCTCTATCCGGTCCGGGTTGAAGCGGTGCTGGAAGTAGCGCTCCCCGTCACCCCACCAATCCTTGACCCGGTTGAAGGTGACCGACTTGCCCTTCTTCAGCTCGCCAATCTGGTAGGCGCCTGTGACCGGCAGCACCTTCCAGTTGTACTCCTTGACCCAGTTGGCCGTGAGCCTGATGGCATGGCTCGGCTCCGGGCTGAACGGCAGGGATTCCAGCAAATCCTCCCGGCTCTTCTCGGTGCCGCTGGTGATGGCGAGGGTGTGATCGTCGAACTTGGTCACCTCGCTTATCTGGGTGCTGTAGTAGTTGTTGTACCAGGGGTCGCTTATCTCCTTGCTGCGCATCATCTTGAGGGTAAAGAGCCAGTCATCGGCGGTGACGGGCTGGCCGTCCGACCAGCGCGCCTTGGGGTTGAGGCGAAAATAGAGGGTCTTGTGGTCGGCGCCGAAGGCCCATGCGCTGGCCAGCATGGGAATGGGATTGCCGGTCACCGGATGGGTGGCGAGCAGGGGCAGATTGGTTTCGCGGACGTAACCGGCGAAGCCGCCGTTGGAGTCGGGCCCGTACTTGCGCAAGGTGAGCGGGAAGCTCGACATGAAGTCACGGAAGGTGCCGCCCCGTTTGGCTTGCGGGTCGGCATAGACGGGGTCGGTGTCATTGCTCTCCCACTTGAGATCTGCCGGCAGGGTGGCGCTCCAGCCGAAGGCGCTCCAGCAGAGGGGGAGCATCATGGCCGCGACCCGCATGACACGGGGCAAAGGGGGGATGACCGAGGGTGAACTGTGCAGCATGTCCTTGCTCTCCTGATGGTTGGCGTCCTGCCGGGGTCAAGCCGTGAGGCCCGGGAGGGCCTGCTTCATCATGGGAAGTTTCCCCATCGAGGTCAATGCTCGGCTTGTGCCTTGAACAGCTTCATTTTTCCGCCCAGCAGATGGACCACGAAGCCGAGCAGCACCAGGCCGGATCCCAGCCACTGCAGGGCCGTGGGGTGCTCATCGAGCAGCAGGGCGGCCGCCACCATGCCAACGCAGGGCACCAGCAGGGAGAGTGGCGCCACCTGGGCCACCGGATAGCGCATCAGCAGCCGCCCCCAGAGACCGTAGCCAAGCCAGGTGGCGACCAGCGACAGATAGAGCACGCACAAGAACCCCTGCCAGCTGAAGTTGAGCAGGCTGGTGGCAATGACATCGGGCCCCTCGAACAGCCAGGAGAGCGCGAAGAAGGGCAGGATGGGCACCAGGCCGCCCCAGGCGATAAGGCTCGGCAGAGCGGTCTGGTAACGCAGCCCAATCTGGCGATTGATGACGTTGCCCAGGCCCCAGCAGGCGGCGGCGCACAGGGTCAGCACGAAGCCGAGCAGGGTCAGGTTGCCTTCGCCATGGGTGGCGATGAGATAGAGACCGGCCCCCGCCAGCGGCAGCGCCACCCAGTGGTGGGGCTGCCAGCGCTCCCCCAGCCAGATCATGGCGAACAGCAGGGTGAACACCACCTGGGATTGCAGCACCAGCGAGGCCATGCCCGCCGGCATGCCGAACTTCATGGCGCAAAACAGGAAGGCAAACTGCCCCAGGCTGATGGCGCCGCCATAGGCCAGCAGCCAGCGCCAGGGCATGGCGGGTCTGGGCACCAGCAAGATGGCGGGGAAGACCACCCCGACGAAGCGCAGCGCCCCCAGCAGCAGCGGCGGTATGCCCTCCAGCCCCCATTTGATCGCCACGAAGTTGAGTCCCCAGCAGAGAATGACCAGGGCGGCCAGACACTTGTCCTTGGCTTGCATACAGCGTCCTTGTGTGAGAAGCAGGGCCATGAGATGGCGTCGGAAGGGAACGAGCATACCCTCGACAGGGTGGTCGGCGTCAAGCCGCAAGCGAGGTGGCGTGCGATCGCTCCGGGTAGTTCGAGCAAAGAGGGCGGCACGCCGGGGGAAGACTAAGCTAGTAGGAGAGCGCCCGATACGATGGGCGGCTACCTATGGCTGACTGGAGGTGTCCCATGAGCGACCATACCCTGCTGCCCCATGGTGAGGATCTGCGCCGCGCCGTACGCTGGCTCAGCGAACACCATGAACACGACATCCGGGCCATCGAAGAGGCCTGCGTCCGCTTCGATCTCTCCCCGCTGGATGAGGAGTTCCTCCTCCGCTATTGCCGCGAGCAGGCACCGGAGTCCCAGGCTCGCTAGACGAAGTTGGCCAGGTTGATGCCAAACTCCTTGGGATCGACCGTGCTCTCTATGCTCTCCTGCCCCCCGTTTCTGGCAAGATCCAGCCACTGCACCTCGAGGTAGTGGCGCTGGGTGGTGTGATAGATCACCTTGACCATCGGCTTGAGCGGCTGCTGCTCGTTGCGCTGCATCACGACCGCCAGCCGCTGGTTGGAGAGCTGCACCAGGGTGCCCACCGGATAGACCCCCATGCACTTGATGAACTTGGTGACCAGCTCGGCATCAAAGTGCTGATTGATGCCTTTGAGCAGAATACGAAACGCCTGGGTCGGCTGCATTCCCTGCTTGTAGACCCTGTCTGCCGTCACCGCATCGTAGACATCGACGATGCCGCTCATGCGGGTATAGAGGGAGAGCTGATCCCCCTTGAGCCGTTGCGGATAGCCGGTGCCATCGAGGCGCTCGTGGTGGTTGGCGGCCACCTCCAGCATGGTGGGGGTGATGCCGGCGGTATTGCTGAGGATGTCGTAGCTGTGCACCACGTGCTGGCGCATCACGCCAAACTCCTCGTCGGTCAGCTTGCCCGGCTTGTTGAGCACCTCGTCCGGGGTCATGATCTTGCCCACGTCGTGGAGCAGGCCGCCCAGGGTCAGCTCCTTGAGCACGTTGCGCTCAAGCCCGAGATAACGGCCGAAGTTGGCGAGCAGTATGGCCACGTTCATGGAGTGTTCCATCAGGTAGGCATCCTTGGCCCGGATCCGCGCCAGACAGAGCATGGCGTCGCCATGGGTGAACATGGTGTCCACCATCTCCTCGGCGACCGCCGCCAGCGGGGTGATGTCGATGGGTTCCCCGGCCTTGAGGTGGCGAATGAACTTGCCCTGCAGCTCGCGCGCCTCCTGATAGAGACGGCGGATCTTGAGCTCGCGCCCTTCGCCACTGCCTGCGGGACGCGCCGAGCCGGCGCTGTGGGCCGGGCTCGGGGAGACGACCTGCTCTATCCCGGGCAGTTTGCTGCGGGCGAGATCCACCCTCACCGTCAGCACGCCGCGCCGGATCAGCGCATCCACCTGCTGACGGTTGGTCACCAGCCCCGTCTGGGCGATCTCCATGGCGCCGGTCTGGCTGGCGATGGCTAGCACGTACATGCCAGGTTGCAACTGGTTGACGGGGATGACGGGATGAGGCTGAGTCGGCTTCATGGGGCTTCCTGGGATTATTATTATGCGTGGTGTCGGCGCGCTGCCGGCAGTCTATCACCGGCACATCATGGCGTCAGGCGCCATCTGCCTAACTTCTCCCTTAGTGCTGGCGTTGTGGGGGACGGCCTATATAATGACGCCCCTTGATAACGTTGGATTCCGAGGTTTTGTGCATGCGGCTCGATAAATTTCTTTGCGATTGCTCCGATTTGACCCGTTCCCAGGCGGGCAAGCTGATCCGTCAGGGGGAGGTGATGGTGGACGGGATCCTGGTCAAGCAGCCCGCGTTCCACATCAATGAGCAGAGCCTGATCGAGTTTGATGGCGTGACCTTGACCCTGAATCAGCAGAATCGCTACTTCATGCTGCACAAGCCGGAAGGCTACGTTTGCTCCAACGAAGACCCCGATCATGCCACCGTCTTCCATCTGCTTGATGAGCCCGCCATGGGCAAGTTGCACGTAGTGGGCCGGCTCGATCTCGACACCACAGGCCTGGTGCTGATCACCGACGACGGCAAGTGGTCCCACCGCATCACCTCGCCGCGCCACGAGTGTGCCAAGACCTATCACGTCTGGCTGGCCGACCCCGTGAGCGAAGAGGCCATCTCGCTGTTTGAAGACGGCGTCTACCTGCGCAACGAGACCGACAAGACTCGCCCTGCCCAGCTGGAGATCCTGGGGGAGTGCGAGGCCAGGCTGACCATTCACGAGGGCAAGTACCACCAGGTGAAGCGGATGTTTGCCGCCATCGGCAACAAGGTGATAGGGCTGCATCGGGAGCGGATCGGGGCGCTCTGTCTGGACGACGAGCTGGCACCGGGGGAATACCGGGAGCTGACTGCCGAGGAAGTTGCCCAGTTTTAATCACGCCATCCGATGGCGAACGTTCGCAATGATGTTACCGCGTCCGATTACGCCGCGACGCGGCTAATCGAACCTACAGAACCAATTGAATTTTGTAGGTTCGAATAGCGAAGCGTATTCGGACGATCCTGAGAATTGGGCGTAGGTTGGCGCTGAGCGAAGCGAAGCCCAACAGCAACCCCCGACTTACCCCGCCCCCAGTACCAGTGCCGTGCCCAGGGTGGCCAGCAGGGCGCCGGCCCAGGCGGGCAGGGCAGGGCGCATCCCTGAGTGCCACCACAACAGGGGCAGCAGGATGACTGGCGTGGTGGAGGAGAGGATGGCCACCATGCCCACGTCTCCCTGACGCAGGGCCACCAGGATGAGCGTCATCCCCAGCGCCATCGCCAGGAAGCCGTTGATGCCTATCATGCCAAGCACCTGACGGTTGATGGGGTTGTGGGGCATGGCCAGCGGCACCCTCAGCACCCGCAAGGCACAGTGTGCCAGCAGGGCGCTCCCCATGCGGATACCGGAGGCGCTCACCGCGTCCACGTCGCCAGCCATCATCACCGGCTTGGCGATGATGGCCCCCAGGCTCTGACACAGGGCTGCGGTCAGGCCGAGCGCGATGCCGACGGCGAGGTGGCCGCGCACCTGCTCCCACTCGTTGTGCTGCTGCGCGTTACCACGGCGGCCGAACAGGATGGCAAGCATGACCCCGGCCAGCACCAGCAAGGCCCCCACCAGACGCCAGCCACCGAGTTGTTCGCCGAACAACCAGAGCCCGAGCAGCGCGGAGAAGAGCGCATGGCAGGAGAACAGCAAGCCGCTGCGCCTGGGGCCCAGTCGGTTCATGCAGGCGAACAGGGCGGTGTCACCGACGAAGATGCCGATGAGCCCCGACAATGCCAGCAGTGGCAGGGCGCTCTCGGTGAGAGTCTGCCAGCCCCCCGTGATCAGGCTGGCGCTGGCCAGCATCAGACTGACCAGAAACATCCGCCAGCGGCTGTAGGCAAAGGCCCCCAGATGGCGCGCCGGTTTGACGGAAATCAGGGCGGCGACGGCCCATAAACTGGCGGCGGCCAGCGCCAGCCACTCATACCCCATAAAGACCCCTGAAACGGTAGAAATCAGCCGGGCGGATGCCTGAATCGAGCGCCACGTCAGCCTGACAGGCCTTCATGCGAGGCGAGTCGAGGAGCCCTCAGGCTGTCTTGCGCACCCGTGGCTGATAGTTGGGAAAAAAAACCTGAAAAAATAGCCCGAAAGACTCCATCTGCCGGGCAGGCCCGATACAATACGGGGCGTCTTCGGGGATAACAAGCGCGGCATCATGCATTCGTTTCCAGGCGCGCCGCCGGCCTTCCCCCTTCTTGAAATAAAGTGAATTGAACGAGGTTGATGTCATGCTTTACCGTTTCGCCGCCCGGCCAGCCCGTCGCTGGCTCTCTCCCTTGTTGCTCGGACTGATGCTGGCGCCGCCGTTGCAGGCGACCACAGTGGTGCAGCAGCCTGCACTGTCAGACAGGCAGACCCTGGTCAAGGGTAACGGCGCCGAACCCGAGTCCCTCGACCCTGCCCAGATCCGCTCCGGTTTCCCGGGGGAGGTGGTGCTGGTGGACTTGTTCGAGGGGTTGGTGAGCGAGGATGGGCAGGGCAGGATAGTGCCGGCTCAGGCTCTGCGCTGGGAGACCAGCGAGGATGGTCTGGTGTGGCGCTTCTTCCTGCGCCCGCAGCTCAAGTGGTCCAATGGCGAGCCGCTCACCGCCCGGGATTTTGTCTACGCCTGGCGGCGTCTGCTGAGCCCGGAGCAAGCCTCGCCCTCCGCCGGCCTCTTGCTCGCGACCGGCATCAACAACGCCCAGTCCATCTATGCCGGTGCACTCGATCTCGATGCCCTGGGGGTGGAGGCCGAGAGCGACCAGATCCTCAAGGTGATCCTGGAGCGGCCCGTGCCCTACTTCCTGCAACTCATCAGCCAGCGCCCCTTCGTGCCGGTCAACGAGCGGGCCATCACCCAGTTTGGCAAGCAGTGGACCCAGCCTGGCAAGATGGTGAGCAACGGTCCCTACAGGTTGGTGAACTGGGTGCCGAACGAGCGGATCGAAGCCGAGCGCAACGTCCAGTACTGGGATGATGCCCATACCCGGATCCAGCGGGTGACCTATCTGCCCCTCGCTTCCCAGCATGCGGAGCGGCTGCGCTACGAGGCGGGGGAGATCCAGCTCACCAACAGGGTGGCGCTGGAATACTACCAGAAGACCATGGCGGAGACCCCGGAGCGGATCTGGGGCCTGCCGCTGCTGGGTACCTACCTCTATACCTTCAACCTGCGCCGCCCCGAATTGCAGGATGTGCGGGTGCGACAGGCGCTCTCCATGGCCGTCGATCGCCGCCTGTTGACCGAGAAGGTGAGTGGTCAGGGGGAGCGGCCAGCCTGGTCGCTGCTGCCCGGCATGCCGGACTATCAAGAGCTGGGGTCGGCGCTGGCCCTGGAGGATATGCCGACCCGTCTGGCCAGGGCCGCCGCCTTGCTGACGGAGGCGGGCTACAACAGTGCCCACCCGCTCAAGTTGACGCTGACCTACAACACCTCGGAGAACCACAAGAAGCTGGCCCTGGCGGTCGCGGCCATGTGGAAGCCGCTTGGAGTGGAGATCACCCTCAACAACATGGAGTGGAATGCCTATCAGGTGGCCAAGGACAGCGGTGATTTCATGCTGGCCCGCTCATTCTTGTTTGGTGATTACGTGGAGCCCTCGTCCATGCTGGGCAGTTTCCGCTGTCAGGATCCCCAGAACGAGAGTGGCTACTGCAATCCGGCCTTCGACGGCCTGTTGCAACAGGCCGCGGACACGCTGGATGGCAGCGCACGAACCGGACTCTACCGCAAGGCCGAGCAACTGCTGATGGACGACATGCCCGTCATCCCCGTCTATCACTACAACCAGATGAGGTTGGTGGACCCCGCCCTGCGCGGCCTGCCGAGCAGCAACCTGAAGGGGGCCATCGCCACCAAGGATCTCTACTTCAGCCAGCCATGAGGAGTGCGCGATGAAGATAGCCATCATTTCCGATCTGCACGGCAGCCTGCCTGCCCTGGAGCAGGTGCTGGCGCAGCTTGCACCCTGGCAGCCGGATCACTATCTGTTGCTGGGGGATCTGCTCAACCACGGCCCGCGCAATCCGGTGCCGGCGGGGTATGAGCCTGCCGCCGTGGCGGCGCGGCTCAACCAGCTGGCCCCCCGGATCATGGCGGTGCGGGGCAACTGCGATTCCGAGGTGGATCAGATGCTGCTGCACTTCCCCATCACGGCCCCCTATAACCAGTTGCTGGTGGACGGGCGGCGCTGGTTCGTCAGCCACGGTCATCTCTATGATCCCGAGGCGGTGCCCTTGCCGGCGGGCAGCCTCTTCATCAGCGGCCATACCCACCTGCCCATATTGCGACGAGAAGCGCGGCAAGAAGGGGAACTGGTGCTGGTGAACCCGGGATCCATCTGTTTTCCGAGGGGAGAATGGGCAGCCAGCTATGGCCGATATGAGGATGGCGTCATGAGCATTCACGCCTGCCGCGACGGGACGACACTGATGGAACTGGTGCTCTGACGGCAGGGCATCAAGAGAAGGAAGGAGAGAGAATTAGGCCTTGATCCCCAGGGAGCGGGTGCCCGAGCGGGTATTGCCCTTGGCGTCATAGGTCAGGGAGTTGCTGTCACGCAGCTTGCTGAGGAAGCTCGCCAACCGGCGATTGGAGATGATGCTGAGTTCGAGCAGCCGACCGTTGAGGTTGTTCTGCTCTTGACAGGCTTCCAGCTTGGCTTGCAGGGCCTGCAACTGTGTCGGGAAGGCACCGAGTTGTTGCTGCAGATCGGGCAGCTCGGCCAATGTCTTGTCCAGGGTCTCGATGGCCTCAAGCAGTTGCTGCTTGCGCTCGGCTAGCGCCGGCAAGGCCAGAGCCCTGTGTGCCTTGAGCAGGTCAAACTCCTCTGCCAGCAAACCTTGCATCTGGGAGAGGTTGTCGTCTTGGGCGTGCAGCAGCGAAGGCAGTTCCATCATCCCAGCCGTTTGTCCAGGTCTGCTTCGAAGCTGAACATCTTCCTGGCCACGGCTTCGCTGTTGACCTTGTATTCCCCACTGGCCACGGCCTTCTTCAGGCTTTCGACGCGGCTCTCATTACCGGTGGAGGCGGTGTTGAGGGTCTTCTGCATCTGTTGCAATTGCTGCGCCTCACTGGTCAAGGAGACAGAGTCGGTCTTGACGGTCGCCGCGCGATTGCTCTCGGCAGAGGTCGCGGACTTGGCGGCTACACCTTGACTGGTCCCGTTGTTTTGCAACCGGCTGTTTGCCAAGTTGTTGATATTGTTGATAGCCATACGGTTTACCTTCGTCTGCTTTGCTGTTCGCTTACCCGGTTATCGGTGACGGCGGTCAGAACTTTAGAAAAAAATTGCTGCATTAATAAAGCAGTCAGAATGTGACTACCACGGAGCCAACGGCACTGACCTGGCCTTGCACCGCTCTGCCCGAACGAATGTTGACGAGCCTGATCATGTCTCCGAAGCTGCCATCTTGCAAGGCGCGGGCCATGGTTTTGATCTGCATGCTGCTGTTTTCCGCACTCAGGGTGACCTGGTCCCCCTTGCAGACCACGCAGACCTGGGTGAGCCGAATTGGCTGGCCCGGCTTGAGTTCACGCTTGCTGCGGACCCCGATGAGGGCGCTCGGGTCGGTGAGATAGTCACCGCGGATCAGGGTCTGATCCTGATAGGCCAGGGTCAGCATGGACTCGCTCAGTATGTCCCCCTTGGCCACGGGAGCCGCGACGGTGACATAGGGCTTCTGAATGCTGACCCGCACCGGAAGATAGAGATCCCAGGGTTTGTCTCCCTCGCACTTGAGGTAGACGGTGGTGTTGCGGCGGATCTCCATCTTGGCCGGGAGGGAGATAGTCAGCCCCTCTTCGCAGTGGTGCAGGGGGAGGCGTTCATCTATGGTGCCGGCTTTCACCTCGGCCTGGGCATCGAGAGGGACATCCAGCTGGTCGAGAACGAACGCCTGTGCCTGCTCCTGCAGATAGTCGGTGACCTCGGATGCCATGGCGTGAGAGAGGCTGCAAAACGGCAGTAAGATGAGGAAAAGTCTATTAATCATTTTTGCTTACCGGTCGATAAGTTGTTCACGTACACCATCGCAGTTAACTATGCTTGCTGCAGATTTCGGTTGTCGAGACATCGATAGTCTGATGCAAGCCAATGTGCATGCACACACAACATGCACGATCAGTGCCAAGCGTTTTTTAGGGAGTGTTTATGGCGAGTATTCTGGACTCGGTCAACCAACGGACCCAGCTGGTGGGACAAAACCGGTTGGAGCTGCTGCTGTTTCGTCTCAACGGACGTCAAAGATTTGGCATCAACGTATTCAAGGTACGTGAGGTGCTGCAGTGCCCTCCCTTGACCGTCATGCCCAAGCTCAACTCCTGCATTCGCGGCGTGGCGCACATTCGCGGCCAGACCATCTCGGTGATCGATCTCAGCATGGCGATGGGCAAGCGCCCCATCCAGGACATCTCCAAGTGCTTCATCATCATCTCCGAGTACAACAGATCCGTTCAGGGATTTCTGGTCCATTCGGTCGAGCGCATCATCAACATGAACTGGGAGTCCATCCTGCCCCCTCCCAAGGGCGCCGGTCGCATCAACTACATGACGGCGGTGACCGAGGTGGATGGCGAGCTGGTGGAGATCCTGGATGTGGAGCGCATTCTCAACGAGATCTCGCCGGTCTCCACCGAGGTGAGTGCCGAGCTGGTGGAAGCCAGCGTGGAGCGCAATCCCCACGGCCGTCCTGTGCTGGTAGCCGACGACTCCTCGGTGGCACGCAAGCAGGTACAGCGAGCGCTGGAAGCCATCGGGGTGCAATGCGTGCTGGCCAAGGATGGACGGGAGGCCCTCAACATGCTGCTGGAGATGGCCAAGCAGGGCCCCATCCTCGATCAGATTGCCCTGGTCATCTCCGACATCGAGATGCCGGAGATGGATGGCTACACCTTCACCGCCGAGATCCGCAACAATCCCAACCTCAAGGATTTGCATGTTATCCTGCACACATCCCTCAGTGGGGTGTTCAATCAGGCCATGGTGCAGAAAGTTGGTGCGAACAACTTCATTGCCAAATTCCAGCCTGATGAATTGGCCAAGGCCGTACAAGGCGCTCTCTAATAAAGAAGAACAACTGCATGAAGACACTTTCGGACGACTTATACAGGCAATTCAGCAATTTTCTGGCGCAGCAGAGCGGCATAGTGCTGGGTGACAACAAACAGTATCTGGTCAAGAGCCGTCTGTCGCCCTTGATGACTCAGTTTGGTATCGAGAGTCTGTCTGAACTGGTGACCCGGGCGATGAACGTGCGTGAACGGGAGCTCAAGATGGCTGTGGTCGATGCCATGACCACCAATGAAACCCTGTGGTTTCGCGATACCTACCCGTTCCAGCTGCTGAGCGACAAGATTTTCCCCGAGCTCGGCAAGAGTGGTCGTCCCATCAAGATCTGGTCTGCGGCTTCCTCCTCCGGGCAGGAGCCTTACTCCATCGCCATGACGGCGCTGGAGCAGCAGGTCAAACGCCCCGGCACCTTGCCGGGCGGGGTGCAGATAGTGGGGACCGATATCTCCAGCACCATGCTCAACCAGTGCAAGGAAGGGGTGTATGACAGCCTGGCACTGGCCCGCGGCCTGTCTCCCGAGCGCAAGCGGCTGTTTTTTGAGCCCTGCGGCGACAACAAGATGCGGGTATCGGAGCGTGTCAGAAAATTGACCAGCTTCCGGCCCCTGAACCTGCTGGAGAGCTACAGCCTGCTCGGCAAGTTTGACATCATCTTCTGCCGCAACGTGCTTATCTACTTTGCGCCAGAGGTGAAGTCCAAGATCCTCAACCAGTTTGCCAGCAGCCTCAATCCTGGCGGCTATCTGATGCTGGGGGCCTCGGAGTCCCTGGCGGGCCTCACCGACAAGTTCGAGATGATCCGCTGCAACCCCGGCATCGTCTACAAGGTCAAATAACTCCCCCCTCGTCCCTCTTTGGCACACCTCTTGCTAAACATTCGTGAAGCAGGAGGTGCGCTATGGCAATTTCATTCGACAAGGCATTCGGTGTTCACCAGTACACGCTGAGCGTTCGCGCCAAGCGTGCGGAGGTGTTATCGAGCAACATCGCCAACGCGGATACGCCGGGCTTCAAGGCCCGTGACATCAACTTCTCCCAAGCGTTGCAGGATGCCCAGAGCCAGCAAGGGTTCGGGCTGTCCACCACCAGCGAGAAGCATTTCGCCTTGCAGATGGATGCTCCCGGGTCGACCCAGTATCGCAACCCCCTGCAACCGGATACCGGTGACGGCAATACCGTGGATGTGCAACAGGAGCGCAGCGAGTTCCTGCGCAACAGCCTCGAGTACCAGGCCTCCCTCGAATTCATGAATGGCAAGATAAGCGGCCTGCTCAAGGCGTTGAAAGGAGATCAGTAATGAGTTTGTTCAAGGTCTTTGACATTGCAGGCTCTGCCATGAGCGCGCAGTCCGTCCGCCTCAACACGGTGGCCAGCAACATGGCCAACGCCGACAGCGTCAGCTCCAGCGTGGAAAAAACTTACCATGCCAGGCGGCCAGTCTTTGCCGCCCAGCTGGATCAGGCCATGTCCGACAAGCAGGCCTCGGTGGGGGTGGATGTGAAGGGCATCGTCGAGAGCGATGCGCCCCTGCTCAAGGAGTACAACCCGAACCACCCCATGGCGGACAAGGATGGCTTCATCTTCAAGCCCAACGTCAACATGGTGGAGGAGATGGCGGACATGATAGCCGCTTCCCGCAGTTACCAGACCAACGTCCAGGTTGCTGATGCGGCAAAGAAAATGCTGCAGCAGACCCTTGGCCTCGGCAAGTCCTGATAGAGGTGAACCCAGATGACTGAGACTTGTGACGGCCTGCATGACTGCGGCCATGAGGTCGACCCGTACGGCGTGCCGCAAACCCGGACAGAGGGGGAATCATAAGTGGCAGATACCTATGACAGCCTGCTTGGCGTCAACCGGACGACGGCCGCCCAGACCAATACGACCAACACCACGACCCAGAAGAAGGAGCTGGATCAGGAGTCCTTCCTGAAGCTGCTGACCATGCAGCTCTCCTACCAGGATCCGTTCAAGCCGGTGGACAACGCCCAGATGTTGTCCCAGATGACCTCGATGTCGACCTCCCAGGGGATCAGCAGCCTTTCCACCCAGATGGAGAGCCTCAACAGCCTGATGACCTCCAGCCAGGCGTTGCAGGCCTCTGCCCTGGTGGGCCAGAACGTGCTCATCCCCTCCAACACGGGGTATGTGGAGAAGGGCGGCACCCTCTCCGGCGTCATTGCCACCGGGGACGGTGGCAGCAACGTCAAGGTGACGGTGAAGGACGAGAGCGGCCAGGTGATCAAGGAGTTCTCCCTCGAAGGGGACCATAAGGGAAACGTGGCCTTCGAGTGGGATGGCCTGGACAAATCGGGCAATGCCGCCAAGAGCGGCAAGTATTCGATAGAAGCGCACGCCACCGTGGATGGCAAGTCCGAGAGCGTGCCGGCGCTGACCTATGCCAAGGTGGAGAGTGTCACCCTGGGCACCAGCACCAACCCCAGTACCCTCAAGCTCAAGGGACTGGGTGGCATCTATCTGACCGATGTATTGGAAATTGGCGGGACGTCCGGCAAGTCGGCCACGACCCCGACGCCGACCCCGACCTCTAACGCAGTGATCTAAGGAGAAAGACATGTCATTCAACAATGCCCTCAGCGGCATCAATGCGGCTCAAAAAGACCTGAACGTCACCGCGAACAACATTGCCAACGTCAATACCACCGGCTTCAAGGAGTCCCGCGCCGAGTTCGCCGATGTCTACGCCAACTCCATCTTCGTCAATGCCAAGACCCAGGTCGGCAACGGGGTGGCGACGGGGGCGGTGGCGCAGCAGTTCCACCAGGGGGCGCTGCAATTCACCAACAATGCGCTGGATCTCGCCATTCAGGGCAACGGCTTCTTCGTGACCTCCGATGGCCTGACCAACCTGGATCGCAGCTACACCCGCTCCGGCGCCTTCAAACTCAACGAAAGCAGCTACATGGTCAGCAACTCCGGCGGCTACCTGCAGGGGTACGAGATCAATGCCGATGGCACCCCCAAGGCGGTGAGCATCAACGCCACCAAGCCCATCCAGATCCCGGACAAGGCCGGCGAGCCGGTGCAGACCACGACGGTCGAGGCTGGCTTCAACCTGCCTTCCAGCACGAAAACGCTGATGGATGTCAATGCCTCCCAATTCGATCCCAAGGATTCGAGTACCTACGCCTCCTCCACCTCGGTGGTGGCCTACGACTCCCTGGGGGAGCCGCACACCATCACCCAGTACTTCGCCAAGGAAGCGGATCCGGCAGACCCGACCAAGGCGGCGGTGCCGACCGCCTGGCGCATGTACCTCTATGAAGGGGACAAGCCCATCGACGTCGTGGGCGGTACGGCCACCACCATGGCCACCGGCTTGAGTCAGGCGCCCCTGAGCGCCCGGGTGACCTTCGATGCCTCCGGCAAGATGGTGACGCCGACCACGCCGGCCGTCATCAAGACCGAACAACTGGGGGCGACGGGGGCCGGCATCATCACCAACGGTGCCGACGGCACCCAGGAGATCGAGTTCAAGCTCGGCACCGTGACCCAGTACGCCTCCCCATTTGAAGTGAGCAAACTGACCCAGGATGGCTCCACCGTCGGTCGGCTGACCAAGGTGGAGATCGGGGCGGACGGCATAGTCTCCGCCACTTACAGCAACGCCACCACCGTCAAGGTGGCCATGGTGGCCATGGCCAAGTTCGCCAACTCCCAGGGGCTGACCCAGGTGGGGGACACCTCCTGGCGCCAGTCCCTGCTCTCCGGTGATGCCCTGCCAGGCACCCCGAACTCCGGCACCTTCGGTTCCATCAAGTCGTCGGCGCTGGAGCAGTCCAACGTGGACTTGACCACAGAGCTGGTGGACCTCATCACCGCCCAGCGCAACTTCCAGGCCAACTCCCGTTCGCTGGAAGTGAACAGCTCGCTGCAGCAGAACATACTGCAGATCCGCTAAGGTTTTTCGCGGTGACAAGGGGCGCTCATGCGCCCCTTGTCGTTTCCGATGCGGCGTTTTTTCCTCCTCTGCTTCGTCCTTCCCATATCTCTTGGCACTCAATTTGCAGTTGTCCTGCGAGAGTCATCTGTTTGACGGAGGATCCCATGGATCACCTGCTTTATATCGCCATGTCCGGGGCCAAGGAGAACATGAACAGCCTGGCTGTGCGTGGCAACAACCTGGCCAATGCCAACACCATCGGCTTCAAGTCTGATTTCGAGCAGGCGCGCAGCATGCAGGCGTTTGGCGAAGGACTGCCCACGCGGGTGTTTGCCATGACGGAGCGACCGGGTCAGAACCTGCAGCACGGCCTGCTGCAGACCACGGGCCGGGATCTTGACGTCGCCGTTGACGGTTCGGGCTGGATTGCGGTGCAGGATCCCAACGGTGCCGAGGCCTATACCCGCATGGGCAACCTGCAGCTCAATGCCACCGGCAATCTGCAGACCTCGACCGGGCTCAATGTGGTGGATGACGCCGGTCAGCCCATCGTGCTGCCATTGCCCATGGAGAAGATCGAGATCAACCGGGATGGCACCATCAGCGGCCGTCCCGAGGGCGCCGCCGCCAACCTGCCGGAGGATTTCCAGCGCATCAAGCTGGTCAATCCGCCGAGCGATGCGGTGGAGAAGGGCCAGGATGGCCTGTTTCGTCGCAAGGATGGCCAGGCGGAGGCCGCGTCTGCCGACGTGGGCCTGATCGCCGGTTCCCTCGAGGGGAGCAACGTCAACGTGGTCGACGAGATGACCAACCTTATTCGCTTGCAACGTCAGTTTGAAACTCAGGTCAAGATCATGAAGACCGCCGAGGAGAACGACGAGGCACAAACCCAGCTGCTGCGTATCAGCTAATCAAGGAGTACCCCATGAATCCTGCACTCTGGATCAGCAAGACCGGCCTCGATGCCCAGCAGACCAACATTTCGGTCACCTCGAACAACCTGGCGAACGCCAGCACCGTGGGCTACAAGAAGGCTCGCGCCATCTTTGAGGATCTGCTCTATCAAAACGTCAACCAGCCCGGTGGCCGCTCCTCGGCAGACACCGAACTGCCCTCCGGCCTGATGCTGGGGGCGGGGGCCAAGGTGGTCGCCACCCAGAAAAACCACAGCCAGGGCAACGTCCAGACCACGGACAACTCCCTGGATCTGATGATAAGCGGCCGCGGCTACTTCGAAATCCAGCTGCCGGACGGCAGCGCGGCCTACACCCGCAACGGCCAGTTCACCCTCAATGACGAGGGCACCATCGTCACCCCGGGCAACGGCTACCCGCTGCAGCCGGAGATCCAGATCCCCGAGAATGCCCAGAGCGTGACGGTGGGGGAGGATGGTCAGGTGTCGGTACAGCTCAAGGGGGATGGTCAATCCCAGGTGGTGGGCCAGATCAACACCACCGACTTCGTCAACCCCACCGGCCTGCAACCCATGGGGGAGAACCTCTTCGTCGAGACCCAGTCCAGCGGCGCCCCCATCCAGGGGACGGCCGGTGCGGACGGGCTCGGAGTCATCAAGCAGGGGATGTTGGAGACTTCCAACGTCAACGTGACCGAAGAGCTGGTAAACCTGATCCAGGCCCAGCGGGTCTATGAGATGAACTCCAAGGTCATCTCGGCAGTTGACTCGATGATGTCCTTCCTGACCCAGCGCACCTAATCCAGCCACCTAAGCGGAGACGCATGATGAAAGCCATCTGGATGCTGGGCCTGCTGATGTTGGCAGGCTGCAGCAGCACCCCCAATACCGCCAGGCCCGACGACCCCGAATTCGCCCCCGTGTATGGCGAGTCGGAGCCGGTGTCGGTGCGCCCGACCGGGGCCATCTTCCAGCCCGAGCAGGTCAACGGCATCTACTCGGACATCAAGGCCCATCGGGTGGGCGACATCATCACCATCGAGCTGGCGGAGTCGACCTCGGCGTCGAAGAAGGCCAACACCCAGAGCGGCAAGGACAACAAGATGGAGCTGGAACCCGTCACCCTGGGCGGGGTGCCGGTGACGGCGAGCCCCTATGACCTGTCCGCCTCCATCGGCCAGAGCAGTGCGTTCAAGGGGCAGGCCAAGGCGGATCAGAGCAACAGTCTGCAGGGCAACATCTCGGTCAGCGTGGTCAAGGTATTGCCGAACGGCAACCTGTTGGTCCGTGGCGAGAAGTGGATCATGCTCAACAACGGCAACGAATATATCCGCATCACCGGACTGGTGCGCCCCGAGGACGTGAGCTCGGAGAACAGCGTCTCGTCCCAGCGGGTCGCCAACGCGCGCATCCATTACGGTGGCACCGGCGATCTGGCCAACACCCAGGAACAGGGGTGGCTGACCAGCTTCTTCAACGGCCCCTGGTGGCCCATTTAATACTCGGACCCCGGGTCGCCAACGAAGACCCGGGGCCAGGATGGTTTAGTCAGGAGATGTCATGAACCGACTCCGTTTGCTCGGCCTGCTGTGCTGTATCTTGCCGTTCGGGCTGGCGCACGCCTCCCGCATCAAGGATCTCAGCTCGGTAGAAGGGGTGCGCAGCAACCAGTTGATCGGCTACGGTCTGGTGGTGGGCCTGCCCGGCACGGGTGAGAAGAACAACGCCTTCACCGAGCAGACCTTCAGGACCATGCTCAACAACTTCGGCATCAAGGTGCCGGACAACATCAAGCCCAAGATCAAGGACGTGGCGCCGGTCGCCATCCACGCCGATCTGCCCCCCTTCTCCAAGCCGGGTCAGACCATAGACGTCACCGTCTCCGCCATCGGCGAGGCGAAGAGCCTGCGCGGCGGCACCCTGCTCCAGACCTTCCTCAAGGGGCTGGACGGCCGCGTCTATGCGGTGGCCCAGGGCAGCCTGGTGGTCGGTGGTCTCGGGGCCGAGGGGGCGGATGGCTCCAAGGTGGTGGTCAATACCCCGACCGTGGGGCGCATCGCCAACGGGGCGACCGTGGAGCGTGAGGTGCCGAACTCCTTCGCCCAGGGGGATACCATCACCTTCAACCTGAACCGGCCAGATTTTACCACTGCCCGGCGGGTAGCCGACGTGGTCAACGATCTGGTGGGCCCGAACACGGCCCAGGCGCTGGACGCGACCTCGATCAAGGTGTTCGCGCCGCGGGATCCGAGTCAGCGAGTCTCTTACCTCGCCACCATCGAAAATCTGGAAGTGGATCCGGCCACCGAGTCCGCCAAGATCATCGTCAACTCGCGCACCGGCACCATCGTCATTGGCAGCGAGGTCAAGTTGCGGCCAGCCGCCATCAGCCATGGGGGACTGACGGTCACCATCGCCGAGAACCAGCAGGTCTCCCAGCCCAATCCGCTGGCCGGCGGGCAGACGGCCGTCACCAACAACTCCACCATCAACGTGCAGCAGGAGCCGGGACGTATGTTCAAGCTCGACACCGGCGCGACCCTGGACGATCTGGTGCGGGCGGTGAATCAGGTGGGGGTCGCCCCCGGCGATCTGATGGCGATCCTGGAGGCCCTGCAGCAGGCGGGTGCGATCCAGGGTCAACTGGTCATTTTGTAATTTCTTGAGCGGCAAGCGGTTGCCACGGGCGGCAAAGAGGTAGGTTATGGCAGAGTTCGACACCCAGAGCGGTATCAATCTTGGCATGGTGCAGGACGTTCAGAACCTGGACAAGCTGCGCCAGATGAGCCTGAGCAAGGAAGGGAAGCAAGAGGCACTGATGGCGGCTGCCCGCCAGTTCGAGTCCATCTTCACCCAGACCCTGTTCAAGGGGATGCGCCAGGCCAACTCGGTGCTGACCGAAGACAACCCGATGAACAGCAGTTACACCCAGTTCTACGAGGGGATGCTGGATGAGCAGCGAGTCGCGGATATGTCGAGCAAGGGGGGCCTTGGCATCGCCGAGATGGTGGCCAAACAGTTCTCCCCCGAGAAGACCTTTACCCACAATGACGGCCGGGTCCTCAAGTTGCCCCAGCGCACCGAGCGGGTCTACAAACCCTATCAACCCCCCAGCGCCTCCAACGATCTGATCGCAGCCTCCAAAGTTGGCAAAGATTTTGCTGATAACGAAATGAAGAGCGAGATGAAGGGAGGGGTGAATGGGGCCGAGCCTCCGTTGACTCTGCCCAGACGCCCCCATCGCACCGTGCCACCCATGGGCAGCAGCCCGCGGGCATCGGCCCTGGACGGGAGCGCCAAGGTGTTTGACAGTCCGGAAGAGTTCGTCGAGCGCCTGATGCCGCTGGCCAAGAAGGCGGCGGACAAGCTGGGGCTGAGCCCGGCGGTACTGGTGGCCCAGGCCGCCCTTGAGAGTGGCTGGGGCAAGCGGGTGATCAAGGACGGGGAGGGGCAGATGAGCCACAACTTGTTCGGCATCAAGGCGGATCCGCGCTGGGAAGGACCCAGGGCCGTGGTGAGCACCCTGGAGTACGAGCAAGGAGTGGCGTCGCGGCAGAAGGCGGCGTTTCGCTCCTACGAATCGTTTGAAGAGAGCTTCAACGACTATGTGGACTTCCTGACCTCGGGGACCCGCTACAAGGGCGCGCTGGCCAAAGTGGACAGCCCGGATCGCTACTTCGAGGCGCTGCAGCAGGCCGGTTATGCCACCGATCCCCAGTACGCCAGCAAACTGAAACAGGTATTGCGCAGTGATGCCATCGCCGGCTACTCGTCATCCGGCAACACTGCGACCAGGAACACAGAGATGGAGCTGTAAGCTATGGCAAGCGATCTGCTTGGAATCGGGACTTCGGGTGTGTTGGCCCAGCAGCGGCTGCTGCAGACCACCAGCAACAACATAGTGAACGTCAACAGCCAGGGCTATGTACGTGAACGCACCCTGATCTACACCAATTCCGTCGGATTGGGCACGGGCGACATGGTGAGCGAGCGGGTCATCAACGCCTACGCCCAGGCTGAGGTGCGCCGGGATACCTCCGCCTACCATGCCGCAGGCTCGCGCTACGATCAGCTGTTCCAGATTGACAGCCTGCTGGGGGATGCCAGCAACAGCGTGGGCACCACCATCACCTCCTACTTCAAGGCCTTCCACACCGCCAACGAATCGCCGGCGGAAGTGGGCGGGCGCAAGACCACCCTGAGCGAGCTCAACGGCATGGTGGAGCGCTTCCACACCCTCTCCGCCCAGCTCGACAAGCAGAGCGACACCATCAACGCCACCATAGGGGACGAGACGGACAGGGTGAACAGCCTGCTGAGCAGCATCAACGATCTGAACCAGGCCATCATCCGCACCCAGGGCTCGCCGGAAGAGAACCTGATGCTGTTCGATCAGCGTGATGAGGCGATCCGCCAGCTCTCCGAGAAGATGGAAGTCCGCACCGTGACCCAACCCAACGGCAGCATGCTGGTCAACATGAGCACGGGGCACTCCCTGGTGCTGGACGGCGGCGTGGCCCAGTTCAAGGTGGTGCCGGGCAGCCCGGACTCCCGGGATGCGAGGCTTCAGCTGACCCTGGGGGCCAACCAGGCCAACATCAATGACAAGGATCTGGGGGGCGCCATCGGCGGCCTCTTCACGGCGCGCAACGATCTGGAGCCCGCCAAGCGGGAGCTGGGCCAGCTGGCGGTCGCCATGGCCGATGCCATGAACCAGCAGAATCGTCTCGGCATGGATCTGGACAACGAGCTGGGGGCGGATCTCTTCTCCCTCAAGGGGAGCCAGGGGCTCCCCTATGCCGGCAACCAGGGCAACGGCGCCGCCAGCGTCAACTTCGTGCCTGGCAAGGGCTCGGAAGTGACCACCTTCGACTACGAAGTGCAGTTCAACAGTGCCACCGGTTACGAGGTCTTCTCCATCGACGGCTCAGGCCAGCGAACCTCGGTGGCGACCGGCACCACGCCCCCCGCCACCTTCGAGGTGGCCGGGCACGGCATCGAGATCGACCTGTCCGGCACCCCGGTCGGGGGCGACAAGATAGTGCTGCAACCCACCAGGCATGCCGCAGCCAACCTCGAGGCCGCGATCACCCGGCCGGAAGACATTGCGTTGGCATCCCCCATCAAGGCGGACAAGAATTCCCAGAACCTGGGATCGGGCGAGATCAAGGTGAGCGGCGTCTACAACACAGGGGCCGGGTCGGGTTTTGGCACCAACACCCTTGACCCGAGCGCCCCCCAGGTTATCAAGATCGACGACAGCGGCAACTACGAGGTCTATGACAAGAACAACAACCTGCTCGGGGTCGCACCCGCCTCCAGCAAGGGGCAGAACCTGATGGCCGCCCTCGAGATGCCGTTGGGGACCCCCATAGTGCCGGCCCCGACCCCGGGCTACGACTTCAGCATCACCGGCAAGGTGGAGGCCAACGACAGCTTCACTCTGAGTTACAACAAGGACGGGTTTGCCGACAACGCCAACGGGCTGGCACTGGCGGAGCTGCAGAACAAGGAGCTGGTGCGCAAGAACAACAACGCCGCCACCAGCAACGACAAGATGACCTTCAACGACGCCTACAGTGGCCTGGTGACCGGGGTGGGCAACAAGGCCAGCCAGGCCAAGACCCTGCTGCAGGCCAACGAGGCCAAGCTGACCCAGAGCACCGCCATCTTCGAGAGCGTCTCCGGTGTCAACCTGGAGGAGGAGGCGGCCAACCTCATCCGCTTCCAGCAGTCCTACGCCGCCTCGGCCCAGATAGTCAATACCGCCAAGACCATCTTCGATACCCTGCTGTCGTCCGTGAGGTAACCCATGCGCATCACCACCAACATGATCTACGACCGCAACCTTGCCTCCATGAGCAAGGTGAGCGAGCGTCAGAATACCGCCTATGAACAGCTGATGACGGGGGAGAAGTTCTCCCGGGCGGGGGAAGACCCCTCTGGCATGGGCCAGAAGATGGCGCTGACCAAGGAGATAGATCTCTTCAAGCAGTACGGCGTCAACGGCAGCCTGCTGGAGAACAGCCTGGGCCACGAGGAGACGGTGCTCACCTCCCTCAACAACGCCATGCTGAGCGCCCAGACCCTGATCCAGAAGGCCAACAACTCGGCCATGGGCTCGGAGGAGCGCAACGCCATCGCAAGCGAACTGGAGGGGCTGCAAAAGCAGATGTTCGATCTGATGAACAGCAAGAACTCCCAGGGGGAGTTCATCTTCGGCGGCAACCAGAGCAAGACCCAGCCCTTCGTGAAAGATGGGAGCGGCAACTATGTGTTCCTGGGGGACACGGGGCAGCGCAGCATCCAGGTCTCCCCCACGGTGCAGATCCCGGCCAATGACTCCGGCTTCGATCTGTTCGAGATGGTGGCGACCCGGCGCACCGCCAGTGGCACCAGCGCCAACATC
>RCUP01000333.1_pt1 | contig 38893 bp, 36 predicted proteins | sample 2166341 | NCBI WGS metagenome assembly RCUP01 (sample SAMN09932325, study PRJNA488358) | compost metagenome | isolation source: compost soil in succinonitrile-enriched | place: Germany: Experimental Botanical Garden | reverse complement strand
GCATGGGCTGGAACCGCTACCTGTCGCTGGACACCCTGCGCGAGCACGGCGCGGCGTTTCAAGCCCTGGCGGACGAGCACTATATCCTGACGCTGCTGGCCCTGATGCTGGTCTTCGCCCTGCTGACCGCCAGCGTCGTGCCGGGCGTGGTCTTCATCACCGTGACGGCGGGCTATCTGTTCGGCCCCTGGGTCGGAGGCGTGGCCACGGCCTTCGCCGCCACCATAGGCGCCTTGGCCGTCTATTATGTAGGGCGCACGGCCCTGGGCGAATCCCTGCGCCGTCGCGCGGCCCAGGACACGGGCCTGCTGAAGAAGGTCTGCGAGGGCGTGGACCGGAACACCTTCTGGTATGTGCTGGTGGCGCGCCTGGTGGTCTCCGTGCCCTTCCACCTGATCAATGTGGCGGCGGGCGTCATGGCGGCCCCCCTGCGCCCCTATATGGTCGCCACCTTCATTGGTCTGTTGCCTGCCCACATCATCTATTGCTGGATCGGCGCCGGGCTGAACGACATCCTGGTCGATGATCCCAATCCGAACCTGCAGAGCCTGTTCGCCGAGTTCATGTGGCCCCTGCTCGGCGTGGCCTTCCTGTCGATGCTGCTGCCCCTGACACTCAAATTAGTGCAGAAATGGCGGGCTCGGCACGGCATGGACGCCGCATGAGGGAACGGAACGCCATCGACACCAGACCGCCCACACGCCCCCGAGACGAGACGGGCCTGATCGCGCGCCTAGCGGCTGTTCGTCTTCCGGATGTCTGGCGAGAGCGCTTGACGCCGCGCGCCCCCGACGGCCTGTCCAGCCGCCTGCTGCTGCTGACCGTGGCCTTCACCCTGGCCGTGGCCGCCCTGATCATCGTGCCCAGCGCCGCGTCCTTCCAGGAACGCTGGCTGATGGACCGCCTGCAGGCCGCCGAACTGGCGTCGGTCGGGGTCGAGGCCCTGCCCTATTCCGCCGTCGAGGACTCCACGGCGGAGCAGCTTCTCAGCATCGGCGGGGTGCAGTCCGTGGTCGTCGGCGAGCAGGGCGTGCGCCGCCTGCTGCTGCAGGCCCCTAACCTGCCGCGCGCGCCCGACCTGATCGACCTGCGTCAACGCAATGTCGGCGCCCGCTTGCTTGACCCGTGGAAGACCCTGTTCGGCCACCCCGACCGCTCCATCCGGGTGCAGGCCAAGCCGCGCTATCGCTCGGGCGACTTCATCGAGATCCTGGCCCCGGCCCAGCCGCTGAAGACTGAGCTGAAGTCCTTTCTGCTGAACAGCCTGACCATGTCCCTGCTGATCGCCGTGGTGGCGGGCGGACTGCTCTACGCCTCCCTCTCCTTCCTGGTCCTGGCCCCGCTGCGCCGGGTGACACGCTCGATCGAACGCTTCGCCGCCGACGCCGAGAGCCCCGCCGAGACGCCGTCCGACCGCAAGGACGAGATCGGCCGAGTCGAGCGCGAACTGGCCCGGATGCAGGAAGAAGTGCGCCAGTCCCTGCGTTCGCGCGCCCGCCTGGTGGCCCTGGGCGAGGCGGTGGCCAAGATCAACCACGACCTGCGCAACATGCTGACCTCGGCCCAGATGGCGTCCGAGCGCCTGTCCAGTTCGTCCGACCCCCTGGTGGCCAAGGCCCTGCCCCGGCTGGAGCGCGCCCTGGGCCGCGCCGCCGCCCTGGCCCGCAACGTACTGGAATACGGCAAGTCCGAAGAGGCCTCGCCCCAGCTGCAGAAGATGCTGCTGGCCCGCGTCGTCGCCGTCGCCGCCGAGGATGCCGGGCTGGAAGACGACGGGGTGCGTCTGGTCCGCGACCTGCCCGCCCGCCTGACCGTCATGGCCGACAGCGATCAACTGCATCGCATCCTGGTCAATCTGATGCGCAACGCCCGTCAGGCCATCGAGAGCGACCCCGCCCGTGACCGAAAGGGCCGTATCACCGTCCGCGCCGAGGCCTATGACGGCGTCGTGGCCCTGCGCGTCACCGACGACGGGCCGGGCATCCCCGAACGCCTGGCCGGACGCCTGTTTGAGCCCTTCGTCAGCGGCCGCGCCTCCGAGGGCACGGGCCTGGGCCTGACCATCTCGCGCGAGCTGGCGGCCAACCACGGCGGCGAACTGCGCCTGCTGGACACCAGCCCCGAGGGCACCACCTTCGAGCTGCGCCTGCCCGCCTGAGCAGCGCCGCAGCCATTGGCCTGACCCGCGCGTTGTTTCGGTTTAAGGTCCACAAGGCCAAGCTTCGATCCGGCCTCATTTATCCGGCAAGGATACGTCCATGATCACCGCCCCGCACCGCGCCGTTCTGCTTGCAGCCTTCCTCAGCGCCCTCATGGCGGCGCCGTCGCCGGCCCAGACCCCGAAGCCCGCTCAACCCGCTCAGGCGACGCCTAGCGACCCCGTGGCCGACCTGCTGCGCAGCCAGGGCGAGCGCTATCACCGCGCGCCGGATACGGCTCAAGACCCCGACGAACTGCGCCGCACCCAGGCCTTGAACAACGAAATCACGGCCCAGAACGACCTGGCCGAGAACGAGGACCGCGCCAACGCCGCCGCCCACGCCAAGGCGCAAGCCCAATATCAGGCGGAACTGGAGGCGGCAGAAATCGAACGTCAGCGCCACGAGGCGGACCTGCGGACCGCCGCCGAGGCCCAAGCCGCCTATGAGCGACAAATGGCCGATTGGCGCGCCACCGTGGCCGCCTGCGAGCGCGGCGACCGGGCGCGCTGCAACGCCGGACGTCAGAGTCCGAACTGAACTAGAGGGCGACCTCGGCTCGGCGCGCGGCGCTGAGCAGGCCCGCTTCCAGCACCTCCATCACCGCCACGGCTTCACCGGGCGGGACAGGATTGGGGCCACCGTCGCGAACGGCGCGAGCCACGGCTGAATAATAGGCGGGATAGTCGCCGGGCGGTCCCGCCACGGCCGCTCGCGCCCCGGTCGCGCCGTCGATGACCACACCGGGTCGGAGATCGACGCCCCAGCCGACAGCGTCAGGCGTCACCCCCGCCTTCAACTGGTCCTCCTGAACGTCCAGCCCGGCCTTCAGCCAGCTGGCTCGCGCGCCATGGACGGCGAAGCGCGCATCGGGCGCGGGCGTCGTCATGTCGGCGTGCAGGATGACCCGCCTGTCGGGATAGCGCAGCACGGCATGGGCGTAGTCGGTCGCCCGACCGCCTGGCCGCAAGACCGCCAGATCGCATGTCACGCCCAGCGGTCGCCCGAACAGAACCAGGGCCTGATCGATCAGATGCGGCCCCAGGTCGTACCAGAGGCCCGCGCCCGGCCCGTCGCCCTCGCGCCAGCGATCGCGCACCTCGGGCCGCCAGCGGTTGAAGCTGCTTTCCAACCGAACCACCGGCCCCAGCCGATCCTCGGCGATCAGGGCCTTCAGCGTCAGGAAGTCGGCGTCCCAGCGACGGTTATGAAAGACGGACAGCAGCAGGCCGCGCTCGTCGGCCAAGACCGCCAGCCGCCGCGCCTCATCGGTGGTCAAGGTAAAGGGCTTGTCGACCACCACCGCCTTGCCCGCCCTCAAGGCCGCTTCGGCCTGACTGGCGTGCAGGTCGTTGGGCGTGGCCAGGACAATCAGGTCGATGGCGGGATCGGCCAGAACGTCTGCGAAGGACGCCAGCACGCGCGCATCGGGATAGACCTCGACGACGGCCTCCGCCTGACGACTGACCACCGCCTCCAGACTTAAGCCGGGACAGGTGGCGATCAGCGGGGCATGGAAGATTCGCCCGGCGTAGCCGAAGCCGACCAGCGCCGTGCGAACGGGTTGCGTCACGCCGATCAGCCCTCGGCGGTCTCGCGGCGCTTCATCATGGCGTCGAAGCTGTCCCAGACGCCGTCGGCGCCGTGCCACGAGCCTTGGGTCGCCGCCTTGGAATATTCGGTGGCGCGCGCCTCGAAGAAGTTGGCGTGCTCGACGCCCGACAGCAGCGACTGCAGCCAGGGCAGCGGGTTTTCCGTCACGCCGTAGACTTCCGGCAGCTGCAGCTGGCGCAGGCGCCAGTCGGCGATGAAGCGGATGTACTGCTTGATGTCGTCCGGCGTCATGCCGTGGACCGGGCCCATTTCGAAGGCCAGGTCGATGAACTTGTCTTCCATCTCGACCACGGTCTTGCAGCAGTCGACGATGTCGTCGGCCACGGCCTTCGTGACGGCCCCCGTCTCCTTGTTGAAGGCGTGGTAGAGCTTGATGATGCCTTCGCAGTGCAGGCTCTCGTCGCGCACCGACCACGACACGATCTGACCCATGCCCTTCATCTTGGACTGGCGCGGGAAGTTCATCAGCATGGCGAAGCTGGCGAACAGTTGCAGGCCTTCGGAGAAGCCGCCGAACATGGCCAGCGTCCGGCAGATGTCGGCGTCGGTATCGACCCCGAACTGGCCCATGAAGTCATGCTTGTCGCGCATGGCCTCGTATTCCATGAAGGCGCCGAACTCGCTCTCGGGCATGCCGATGGTTTCGAGCAGCAGGGCGTAGGCCGCGATATGGATGGTCTCCATATTGGCGAAGGAGGCCAGCATCATCTTCACTTCGGTCGGTTTGAACACCCGGCCGTAGCGCTCCATGTAGTTGTCCTGGACCTCGATGTCGGCCTGGGTGAAGAAGCGGAAGATCTGCGTCAGCAGGTTGCGCTCGCTGTCGGTCAGGTTGGCGGCCCAGTCCTTGACGTCCTCGCCCAGCGGCACCTCTTCGGGCATCCAGTGGACCTGCTGCTGCTTCTTCCACATGTCGAAGGCCCACGGATAGCGGAAGGGCTTGTAGGCGGCGGAGGGCGTCAGCAGTCCGGCCGTTCCGGGGCGGATGATCGAGGAGTGGGCGTTCATCAAAATGACCTGAAGCGAATCCGGAAAGAAGTGAGTTTCACCATGCGGCCCGGCGCGCGCGGCGCCAAGTCGAAACATGCCTATCTTGCGATCACATTTTCATCCAACCGCTAGATATGGTGGTCTGCGGACAATCAGATGGGGAGAAGCCTGGGGATGAGTTTCACCATTTACGGCGCCGCTGGCTCGGGATCGGTCCCGGTTGAGGCCGCCATGACCCTGATCGGACTGGACTATCGCGTCGTCGAGGCCGTGACCTGGGAAGGCGAGGCCGAGCGCGACAAGGTGGCCGCCGTCAACCCGATGCGCCAGATCCCGGCCCTGATCCTGCCGACCGGCGAGGTGCTGACTGAAAGCGCCGCTATCCTGATCTGGCTGGCTGACAGCTATCCCGAAGCCAGACTGGGACCGAGCTCTGACGATCCGCGCCGCGCGCAGTTCCTGCGCTGGATGAGCTTCATCCCGGCGGCCATCTATTCGATGTTCTGGGTGCGGGACGAGCCGTCCAGGCTGGTCGGCGACGACGCAGCAGCGCAGGACGAATTGAAACACCGCACGCTTGAGCGCATCGCCGACTGCTGGCGCGTCATGGACAGCCAGATCGCGCCGGGCCGCTTCCTGCTGTGCGACGAACTGAGCGTGCTGGACCTCTATGTCGCCGTCGCCAGCCGCTGGACGCCGCGCCGGGCGCGCTTCTACGCCGAGGCGCCACACATGGCCGAGGTGGTGCGCCGAGTGGACGCCCTGCCTGCGCTGCAGACCTTCTGGGCCGAACGCTTTCCGTTCGAGGACGACACCCTCTAGGCGGCCCTGTTCTGTTCGCGAGTTGCCGCGGCGCGGAAGGTCTGGTCAATGGCGGCGTAGAGGCGCTCATGGGTGATGGGCTTGGCCAGGTGGGCGTCCATGCCCGCCGCCAGACAGCGCGCGGCGTCCTCGGGCATGGCGTCGGCGGTCACGGCCAGGATCGGCACCTCGCCCGCGTCGGACGGCAGAGCCCGTATCCGCCGCGTCGCCTCCAGCCCGTCCAGACTCGGCATCCGCACATCCATCAGGATCAGATCGAAACCGCCGACCGTCGCCTGAACCACCGCCTCCAGCCCGCCGCAGGCTTCGACCGCCTCGCATCCGGCCGCCTCGATCAGAAGGCGCAGCATCTGCCGATTGACGGGATGATCATCGACGATCAAGGCGCGCAGGACGCCCGCCTCCGTCGCGACGCCAGCCGTCGGCGCGTCCAGGGCCTCCAGGCACGCGGTCAGTCGAAACACCGACCCCGCCGATGACGACGATACCAGGACCACGTCTCCGCCCATGCTGCGAGCATGGCGTCGCGCGGCGGGCAGCCCCACCCCGACGCCGCCGTGATTCCGACGCAGGGAATCATCGCTCTGAGCGAAGGGCTCGAACAGGCGCGGCGTGAAGTCGGCGGCGATCCCGCGTCCAGTATCGGACACCTCGACCACCAGATCGTCGCCATCGTGGCGAGCGCGCAACCGCACCACGCCCTGCTCGGTGAACTTGACCGCGTTCGACGCCAGATGCCGCAGCGCGCTGTGCAGACGCCGCGCGTCGCCCTTCACGCGCGCGCCTGGTTGCAAGGCCAGTTCCACCTCGAAGCGCAACCCCTTGGCCTCGGCCGCGGCGGCCTCCGGCGCGACGACCGCCTCTATCAAGCCCGCCAGGTCAAAGACCTCCTGGCGGGCCGGTCCCTCGCCGCGCGAGACATCCAGAACATCCTCGACCAGGGTCAACATGGCCTCACCCGACTCACGGATCGCGGCCACCTGGGCCTGGGCCTCGGGCGACAGGTCGGCGCGACGCGACAGAAGATCGGCATAGCCGCTGACCCCGTTCAACGGGGTGCGCATTTCATGACTCATCAGGGCGAGGAAGCGCGACTTCACCGCATCCGCCGCCTCCGCCCGTCGCCGCTGCTCCTGCGCGACGGCCGTTCGACGCGCCAGCCGCGACACGAAGGAGCGGCGCTCGGCCGTCAGGGCGCTGATCGGCAGGGCCGTCATCGCCGCCACCAGCAGGAAGCCATAGTAGAGCGGCATCTGACGCATGCGCTCCGACAGGGTGTTCAACTCCGCCACATCCGGCACGGACGAGGCGCTGATCGGGCCATGCCCGGTCAGGGTCAGCAGACCGCTGATGGCGGTGGTGATGATCAGGGCGACGGCCATCCACGGCGGCGAGAGGCGAAAGGCCGCCAGCATCAGAGGCGGGAAGACCAGAAACAGGTAGGGAGAGGACTGGGTGAAGACCCACAACGCCACCGCCGCGAGGACGCCGAGAATGGCGACGACCTCCAGCGGCGACTGGGCCGCCTGTCGAAAGCGATGCGCACGGGCCAACAGCAACAGGCTCGGGGTGACGATGACCAGGCCCAGAAGCTCCATGGCGAACAGATGCCGCCAGGCGAAGGCCGCCCTCGCCAGCGAATAGTCTCGCACCAAGAAAGCCGCCGTCACGCCGATGGTGGCGGTCAGAACCACGGCCGGCGTCGCAGCGCCGAGGACGAACAGGATCACGCGACGCGGCCGCCGCATATCCAGCGCCGCCCCGCACAGACGCCGCGCCAGGACGCCGGCCACAAGGACCTGAAGCAGGTTCAAAAGCGGATTGAGCCAGACAAAGGGCTGGGCGTCGCCACGCGTCAGGGTGCTGATCAGGTTGAGCCCGAAACACAGGGCCAGCACCAGCCCCGCCCGACGCCTCGGCAGTTGCAGAAAGGCCGCCAGCATGACCCCGTTGGCCGGCCAGGCGATCACCGCCTGGAAGGTCGTCGCGCTCCAATGGCCGAGCAACAGACACAGGGCGAACAGCACGACATAGACAGCCGGATGAGGCCCAGCCTCTTGGCCTGTCTCATGGCGAAAGGCTCGCCAGCGTCCGTTCATGCCCCCATCCCCGTTTACAGCCCCCGTTCCGCAACCCTGCCCCGCAATTGTAAAGAAAACCTACCGCCAAAAGAACGAGGTTTTACTTAGGTTACGGGACAGCTCGATCAGATCGGCCCCCAGATCAGCCCCATGGCCCGCGCCTCCGCCGCCAGCCCGTCGCGGAACTGCGGAGCCGCCAGACCGATCAGGGCTCGAGCGCGCTGATCCGCCGTCAGACCGCGCAGATTGATCCAGCCATGCTCGGTGACGACGATCTGGGTGTCATTGCGCGGCGTGGTCACGGGCCCGTCCAGCCGGGCGACGATGCGCGAGACCGTCCCCTTGGCCGCCGTCGAATGGCAGGCGATGATCGACTTTCCGCCCTCGGAAGCCGAGGCTCCGCGCACGAAGTCCAGTTGCCCGCCCGCCGCCGTGTACTGGCGCCCGTTCAGATACTCCGAGCAGCAGGCGCCGAAGAGGTCGATCTGAAGGGTGGCGTTGACCGAAACCATCCGGTCGTTGCGCGCGATGACGGCGGGGTCGTTCACATAGTCTACCGAATGGGCCTCCAGCGCCGGGTTCTCGTGCAAGAAGTCATAGGTGGCGCGATCGCCCATGGCGAAGGTGAAGACGGTCTTGCCCGGATGCAGGGTCTTCTTCGCATTGGTCACGACCCCGGCCTGCATCAGTTCCACCAGGCCCGGCGTCAGCAGTTCGGTGTGGATGCCCAGGTCCGCATGGTCGTGCAGGGCGGCGCAGACCGCGTCCGGCAAGGCGCCGATGCCCATCTGAAGGGTCGAGCCGTTCTCGATCAGGCCGGCGATGATCCCCCCGATGACCAGGTCCTGCGGCTGCGGCGCGGCCTTGCCCGCCTCCAGCAGGGGCGCGGCGTGTTCGACCAGAGCCGTGACCTGGGACACATGCACCCGACAGTCGCCGAAGACGCGCGGCATGTGCGGATTGACCTCCAGGATCACCCGCTTCGCCGTCCTGGACACGGCGAGGGCGTAATCGGTGTTGGTCCCGAAGCTGAAATAGCCCTCGGCGTCCATGGGCGAGACTGTAGCCAGCAAGGTATCGACCCCAATCTCGCGCGTCAGGACCCGAGGCGTCTGCTGAAAGCCGGTCGGCACGAACCAGACGGCCTGACGTCCCTCTTCGACACCCCTTGCCTCCAGCTTCCGCTCGATGGCCCCGTGGAACAGGCTGTGTGGCCGCAGGCGGTCGGTCAGATCGAAGCGCAGCACCGTCTCGCCGGCGATGGCGGTGGACAGCAGGTAGTAGAGATTGATGTCGCCAACCTCGCGCGCCTCGGCCCGATCGGCCAGGGCCTTGAGCAGGGCGGGCGGCTGGCCGACGCCCAGCGCCATGGCCACCCTGGCGCCCGAAGGGATCAGGGCGGCGGCTTCAGCAGACGACATCAGGCGCTCTGCGTGCTGAGCAGCGAAATCGGTCATGGCGCTTCCTCGAACGGCCGTTAGGCTCTGTTCGCTCCGTTATCCGGCGCCCGACGCGTTCCGACCGCTAGACATTGGTCGAAGGCGCGTCCTGCAGGGGGGCGTCATGCAGCCGCTGACGCCGGCCGACGGCATAGGCGGCCAGCCACAGAAGCATGGCCCATGCCGCGCCGACACTCCATCCAGCGAAGACGTCGGAGGCCCAGTGAGCGCCCAGATAGATGCGGGTCAGCCCGATCAGCAGGGCGATCAGCACGGCGCAGCCCAGGACATAGGCCTTCATCCGCTTGCGCGGGAAGGCCCGAGTCAGCATGACCCCCAGCGTCAGATAGAAGACAGTCGACAAGAGGGCGTGGCCGGAGGGAAAGCTGGCGTTCAGGGTCTCGACCGCCTGAAACTCCAGCGGCGGGCGGTCACGCTCGAACAGGGCCTTCAGCCCCTCGCTCAGCGCCACCCCGCCCGCCAAACCGACGACCAGCAGCAGGGCCGACAGGCGCTTGCCCTGGATCAGCATGAAGCCCAGGGCGATCAGGGCGAACAGGGTCAGGACCGAGATCCCGCCCAGGGAGGTCAGGTCCGCCGCCGCCTCCTTCAGCCACCACGGCCCCCAGGGGCGGCCTGGATCATCGACGAAGGGCCGCACGGCGTGCAGCACCGCCTGGTCGAAGGCCTGGCCGTCAGCCTCGCGCATGTCGTCGGCCACCTCGATGAAGGTCAGGGTGCCCAGGGCCACCACCAGCAGGGCGGCGACAGCGGCGATTTCGGTGCGGGCCACGCGCAGGGCGCGGGTCAGAAAGGCGGTCGGATGCGGAGCCATGGGCGGCTAACGGTCAAGCTGTCATCACGTTCCCTCGGCCGTCCGATCACGCGTTTGTGATCCTCTCGGGCCATCGGCTTGGCGGTTGTCTTTTCCGACTTTTCCACAGCCCCCGGCCGGTGAATCTGTGGACCCCACATCGCCTCGGCAAGATCAAGTCTTTACCTGGCATTAGCGATATGCGCCCATACATCTAGCCGAGCACGGGAACAGAGACACCATATCTAGTGTTTCAAACCGGCACGGTCTTCTTACGATTTTGATCGGGGCAAGGATCAACATGGCTGGCGGCGAAGCTTTGCAGACGACGGAATTCACGACGGTTTCTGCGCCGCCGCTTGAGGGGAAACCCCAGCTGAAGCTGGTCACGGGTCTGACCCTGGACCGCTCGCGCGACGCCGTGCTGACCGACTTCGGCAAGAAGACCCTGGAAGACCGCTACCTGCTGCCGGGCGAAAGCTATCAGGACATGTTCGCCCGCGTCTCGACGGCCTATGCCGACGACGCCGAGCACGCCCAGCGCATCTATGACTACATGTCCAAGCTGTGGTTCATGCCCGCCACGCCGGTCCTGTCGAACGGCGGCGCCGATCGCGGCCTGCCGATCAGCTGCTTCCTGAACGCCGTGGGCGACAGCCTGGACGGCATCCAGAACGTCTGGAACGAGAACGTCGCCCTGGCCTCGAACGGCGGCGGCATCGGCACCTACTGGGGCGGCGTCCGCTCCATCGGCGAGAAGGTCAAGGGCGCGGGCCAGACCAGCGGCATCATCCCCTTCATCCGCGTGATGGACTCCATGACGCTGGCGATCTCGCAAGGCTCGCTGCGCCGCGGCTCGGCCGCCGTCTATCTGGACATCCACCACCCCGAGATCGAGGAGTTCCTCGAGATCCGCAAACCCTCGGGCGACTTCAACCGCAAGTCGCTGAATCTGCACCACGGCATCAACATCACCGACGAGTTCATGGAGGCGGTGAAGGCCGGCTCCACCTTCGACCTGAAGTCGCCCAAGGACGGCGAGGTCATGAAGACCGTCGACGCCCGCTCGCTGTGGACCAAGCTGCTCGACATCCGCATGCAGACGGGCGAGCCCTATCTGATCTTCTCGGACACGGTGAACCGCCAGATGGCGCCGCACCAGCGCGACCTGGGCCTGAAGGTCAAGCAGTCGAACCTGTGCGCGGAAATCATGCTGCACACCGGCAAGGACCACCTGGGCGCCGAGCGCACCGCGGTCTGCTGCCTGTCCTCGGTCAACGCCGAGACCTTCCTGGAATGGCGCGAAGAGCCGAAGTTCATCGAAGACATCATGCGCTTCCTGGACAATGTCCTGGAGGACTTCATCCACCGCGCGCCGCCCGCCATGGCGGCGGCCGTCTATTCGGCCAAGCGCGAGCGGTCGGTGGGCCTGGGCCTGATGGGCTTCCACTCCTTCCTTCAGGGGCAGGGCGTGGCCTTTGAAAGCGCCATGGCCAAGTCGTGGAACATGCGTCTGTTCAAGCACCTGCGCCGCGAAGCCGACAAGGCCAGCCGCGTGCTGGCCGAGGAAAAGGGCGCCTGCCTGGACGCCGCCGAACAGGGCGTGATGGAACGCTTCTCGCACAAGCTGGCCATCGCCCCGACCGCCTCGATCTCGATCATCTGCGGCGGCACCTCGGCGGGCATCGAGCCGATCCCGGCCAACATCTATACGCACAAGACCCTGTCGGGCTCGTTCGCGGTCAAGAACCCCTATCTGCAAAAGCTGCTGGGCGAGAAGGGCATCGACACCGAGGCCGTGTGGAACTCGATCCTCGAACACGAAGGCTCGGTGCAGCACCTGGAGGCCCTGTCGGACGACGAGAAGGGCATCTTCAAGACCGCCTTCGAGCTGGACCAGCGCTGGGTGGTCGAACTGGCCGCCGACCGCGCGCCGGAAATCTGCCAGGCCCAGTCGCTGAACCTCTTCATCCCCGGCGACGTGAACAAGTGGGACCTGCACATGCTGCACTGGTCCGCCTGGGAACGCGGCGTGAAGTCGCTGTATTACCTGCGCTCCAAGTCGGTGCAGCGCGCCGCCTTCGCCGGCGCCGAGGACAAGGCCGAGGCCGAGATCGATCCGAACCAGCCGGACCTCTTCTCGGCCGCCCCGACCGACTACGACGAGTGCCTGGCCTGCCAATAATAGAGCCGGACCTTCACATCACGATCCGCTGATCCCGCCCGGAGGAACCGTCCTCCGGGCGGTTTCGTTTGGGCATTACAGGATTGTGGCTTGAAAGAGTCCGTTGCAGTTCCCCCGCGTTAGTGCACAGTGCGACTGTTAACGGCTTTGGGAGGGACCGTTGTGCGCGTAGAGGCTTGCCTCATGGGTGTTCTGATCGTCGTGGGCCTGCCCATGACGGCGAATGCGCAGGCGAACGCCGCGTTCACAGGCCCTGACGCCGCCCCTGTCGCCGCAAAAGGCGGCGAGGCCGTCCAGTTCGAGGACGCCGCCGCCCGACTGGACCACGACATCGCCATGGCCGCCGTGGACGCGCCCTTTGGCGCGCCGCTGGCCCTGTCAGGATCGCCGGCCGGCCGCGACGCCTTCACCACCACCCGCAGCGAGGCCTGGTTCGCCGGCGACGGCTTCACCGATCGCCTGCGCGTCACCGCCCGGGGCGAGCCGCGCCGCGCCGACGGCGCCCCTGTGCCGCCACGCGCGCTCGACGCCCGCACCTATGACGACGAAAGCTACGACGTCACCTATACGCGCGGCTGGGTCGCCGCCCAGGGCCGCACGGCCTCGGGTCTGGAGGTGTCGCTGACGCCCCACGCGGGCGTCGGCTTCGGCAGCGACGGCACGACGGCGGAGGCCGGCGCCACCCTGAAGATCGGCGAGGGTCTGGACCGCCTGGCGCCCGACGGCGACGAGGCCTTTGGCGAACGGGCGCGCTGGTATGTCTACGCCGCGGGGTCCAAGCGAGCCGTCGGCTACAACTTCGCCCGCACCCGCGACGGCGACTTCGCCCGCTCGGGCATGAGCCACGACACAGGCGCCTTCCTGGGCGACGCCTCGGTGGGCGTAGCCTATCGCCGTGGCGCGGTGCAGAGCTCGTTCGGCGTCGTTTATCGCGAGATCGAGGCCAACGGCATCCGGGCCTACAACGGCATCAACACCGACGTGTCGGAAGGCCTGGTGGCCTTCCAACTGACGATCCGCCCCCGCGAATAGACCCTACTGGCTGCGCGCCACGCCCTCGCGACGGCTATCAGCCCCGCCGTCCCAGCGTCCGTTGCGCCACAGGGCGCCGTGCAGGCCTGAGTTCTCGGACGTATTGGGCCGCAGCACGATGCCGCGCTCGGCCATGCCTTCCTGCAAGGCCTCGCTGAAACCCTCGGTGTCGGCGCCGAAGCCGTCGCCCTTGGCCACGAGATTGGGCAGATCAAAAGCCTCCTGCACCGGCAGGCCCCAGCCCAGAGCCGCGATCAGGGCCTTGGCGTTATAGGCCAGGATGGAAGAGCCGCCGGGCGAGCCCATGGCCCCGACCAGCCGCCCCTCGCGGTCCAGCACGATGACCGGCGACATGGACGAGCGCGGACGCTTGCCCGCCGCCACGGCGTTGGCCGCCGGCGTGCCGTCGGCCGCCGTCGGGACCAGCGAGAAGTCGGTCAGCTGGTTGTTGAGGAAGAAGCCGCCCGCCATCCGGCCCGAGCCGAACAGGCTCTCGACCGTCGTGGTCATGCTGACCGCATTACCCTTGGCGTCCACCACGACGAAGTGCGAGGTGCCGCCCGGTTCGCGCGTGGCGTCGGCGCCGACGCGCGGCGCGCCCGGCGGCGTGCCGAACGGGGCCGCCCCGCGCAGGGCCGGGGCCAGGGCCGCGCGCTCGGCCACATAGGTCGGGTCCAGCAGGCCTGCGACCGGCACCGAGACAAAGGCCGGATCGCCGAAATAGCGATCGCGGTCAGCATACATCAGGCGTTGCAGCTGGGCGAAGGCGGCCCAGGCGGCGGGGCTGGCCGCTCCCTTGTCCAGATCCGGCGTCCGCTCGCCCATGGCCAGAAGTTGCAGGATCGACGCCCCGCTGGACGGCGGCGGCGGCACGCAGACGACATAGACCTTATAGGGTCCGCAGACGGCCTCGCGCACCAGAGGGCGATAGGCGGCGATGTCGGCCGTGGTCAGCCCGCCCGGACGCGGCCCCTCGGCCACGGCGGCGGCGATGGCGGCGGCCAGCGGCCCGGTCTGCATGCCGGCTGCGCCCTCGCGCGCCAGGGTCCGCACCGTCTCGGCATAGACGGGGTTCTTCAGCACGTCTCCGGCGACATAGCGCGTGCCGTCGGCCTTGGTGAAATACTCGGTGGCCCAGCGCGTCTTGGCCTGGGGCGCATTGCCGTTGATCATCCCGGCCAGACGCGGGCTGACGACAAAGCCGTCCTCGGCCAGAGTCTCGGCGTCACCGAACAGTTCCGACCAGGGCAGGGCGCCATGCTGCTTCTGCGCCAGGGCCAGCATGGGCACGACGCCGGGCGCGCCGGTCGAATGGCCGCTCAGCACCGCATCGACAAAAGCCATCGGGCGGCCATTTTCATAAAACAGTTCCGGTGTGGCCGAGGCCGGCGCCGTCTCGCGCCCGTCATAGACGGTCAGGGCCGCGCTCTCGGCGTCATAGACCATCATGAAGGCGCCGCCGCCCAGACCCGACGACTGCGGCTCGACCAGGCCCAACACCGCCTGAACGGCGACGGCGGCGTCCACCGCCGAGCCGCCGCGCGCCAAAACCTTCATCCCCGCCTCAACCGCCAGAGGATTGGCCGCCGAAACAAAGGGGCCGCGCGCGGGCGTTTGCGCCGTCGTCACAACCGATTCCACCGCCGTGGCGCCTGCGACCGGCGCCGTGGCGCATCCCGCCAACATGAATGCGCCGACGGCCGCACTCGTCAGAATGAGCGAAATCTTGCGCCGACGGTTCGACGTGAGGTTGGAATAGGCGCGCACGAACAGGCTCCTGAGGGGTTCGGAGAGAGGTTCATGCCTAGTGAACCAGGCCCCCGACGCCAAGCCTGCATTTTCTATCGGCATTTTCAGAAAAGCCGCTTGCCAGCCCCGGCCCCGCCCGCTAGATAGCCGCCCTGCCCGCAAGGCAGTGCGCACCCGTAGCTCAGCTGGATAGAGCACCAGACTACGAATCTGGGGGTCAGGAGTTCGAATCTCTTCGGGTGCGCCATCTTGCTTTCTCGACATTCATAGCGTGTCAGCCCCGTTTCGGCCTGGGCGTCTTGCGTCGATTGCGGACCTAGATCTCGCCGCCTGATCTCGCGACACGTCTCAGTTTCGCCTCTTGCGACTTGAGCGCGCCCTTCGGCTGGGCGTCGATTTAAGCATGGGCGTTCAGCACCGTTTAACGGAGTTCAACTTACAGTTGTCACCTTAAAGAGGTGAGGCTGGACCATGAGGCGCTGCTTTTCTCTTCTGCCGTCAGGCCGCGACCGGCGTGGCGTCGCCGCCATCGAGTTCGCCCTGGTGGCCCCATTCCTGCTCCTCATGATGTTCGCCCTGGTGGTCTATGGCGGCTGGTTCTGGATGGCGTACTCCGTCCAGTCCCTGGCCTCGGAAGGCGCCAGGGCGGCCATCGCCGGACTGGACCCCGCCGAGCGCGAAACTCTGGCGCGCGGCTTCATCGACGCCCAGGTCGGCGATCTCGGCCTGCAGGCGGAACGCGCCGCGGTCCAGGTGGAAAGCACGACGGGGGTCATCCGCGTCAACGTCGCCTATGACGTCAGCGATCACCCCCTGATGGCGCTGTCGGCCCTGGTGCCCTCGCCGCCGCGCGTGATCCGCCGAACCGCCGTCGTGCGCCTGGGAGGCTACTAGGATGACGCCCCATCTCTGGTTGAAGGATGATCGAGGCGGCGTCGCCGTGATGGCCGCCGTCTTTGGCGGCGTATTCTGCGTCCTGGCCGCTCTAGCCATCGACCTGGGTTCCATTTCGCTGAAGGCCCGCCAGGTTCAGGGCGCGGCCGACCTGTCCGCCATGGCCGCCGCCCGCGACCTGAGCCACGCCCAGGCCGCCGCCCAGGCCACAGCCTCAGCCAACCTGCCCGAGGTCCAGGCGGTCAGCGTGACCAAGGGCGGCTATGTCGCCGATCCCCGCCTGGCCCCGAACGACCGTTTCAGCGCCGGCGCCCCCGAGCCCAACGCCGCGCGTGTCGAGATCGCGGCGCCGGCGCCGCTCTTCTTCGGTCGCTGGATTCTGCAGCGCGACAGCCTGGTCGTGCGCAAGAGCGCGACCGCCGCCATCCCAGGCGGCCAGCCCCAGGCCATGTTCTCGATCGGCTCTCGCCTCGCCAGTCTGGACGGAGGCCTGGCCAACGCCCTGCTGTCAGGGCTGCTGGGCGGCAAGGTCTCTCTGACCGTCATGGACTACCGCGCCCTGGCCGGGGCCCAGGTCAACCTGCTGCAGTTCTCGGACGCCCTGGCGACCGAGCTCGGCGTGACGGCGGGCGACTATGACGCCCTGTTGGAGCAGGAGGTGACGGCGGGGCGCGCCCTCAAGGTGCTGGAAGCCATCGCCGGCGCCGACTCCAAAAGCGCCCTCGGCAAGCTGACCCGTGTCCCGGTCGACGCCAAGCTGAAGCTGCAGGACCTGATCGGGGTCGAGGCGGGTGCGAAGCAGGGACTGCGCGAGGCGCTGAACGCCAATGTCTCGGCCCTCGACCTGATCATGGCCTCGCTGGAGACCGCCAACGGGGACCGCCAGGTGGCGCTGGACCTGGGCGCCCGCGCCGGTCTGGCCGACCTCGACGTCATGCTGGCTATCGGCGAGAGACCGAACAGGTCGCCGTGGCTGACCATCACCAGCAAGGGCGAACCGATCATTCGCACCGCCCAGGCTCGCCTCTACCTGAAGGCCACCACCGCCCAGACGCTGGCGGGGCTGGCCCAGGTCAAGCTGCCGATCCTGATCGAGGCGGCTTCGTCCGAGGCGAAGCTGAGCCGGATCGACTGCGCCGGCGCCCCCGCCACGACCTTGTCCGTGCGTCCGGGCCTGGCACGCGCGCGGATCGGGACCATCGACGAATCCAGGCTGAAAAATTTCAAGGCGCCCCTGGCGACCTCCCAGGCCACCCTCGTCTCCGCCCTGGCGGGACTGGTGACCGTCAAGGCCCGGGCCGATGTCGATATCGCCGACACGGGGTGGAGCAACGTCGCCTTCAACGCCCAGGACATCGCTGATCAGAAGGTCAAATCCGTCCAGTCGCGCGGCTTTGTGAACGGCCTGATCGTCAGCCTGATCCAGAACCTGGACCCGGACGTCGAGATCGCCACGCTCGGCCTGGGCCTGGGCGATCTGGTCAAGTCTCTGGGACTCTTGCTGACCCCGCTGGGACCGGTGCTGGACAGCGTGGTTCAGCCCCTGCTCGACCTGCTGGGCCTGAAGCTGGGCGAGGCCGACGTGCGCGTGCACGGCGTCCAGTGTCCGACCCAGGGCCGGACGCCGGTGCTAGTGGGATAGAAGGGGCCTACGTCAGCCTTCGACGGAGCGCAGGCCCGAGGCCGAAGCCTGTTGCACCACCGGACGACGCTGACCGCCAGCGGCGATGATGCGATCGATACGGCTCTTTTCAGCACGGAAGGCGGCCAGATCAGCCCCGGCCAGAACCGTGCCTTCCTGCGTCTTGATGCCGGACGGATTGATCCGCTGACCGTTGCGCCAGATTTCATAGTGCAGGTGCGGACCGGTCGAGGCGCCGGTCGAACCGACATAGGCGACGACCTGTCCCTGCGACACGCGCTGACCGGCGCGGATGCCCGAACCGTAGCGCGACAGGTGGCCGTAGCCGCTTTCCAGGCCGTTGGCGTGGCGGATACGCAGCCAGTTGCCGTAACCGCCCCAGCGACGGGCCTCGACCACCACGCCGTCGGCGGGCGCCACGACAGGCGTGCCGGTGGTGGCGGCGAAGTCCATGCCCTGGTGCATCTTGCGATAGCCCGAGATGGGGTGGGTGCGGACGCCGAAGTTCGAGCTGACACGGCGGAAGCTGGTCAGCGGCGTGCGCATCATGGCGGTGCGCGTGTTCTTGCCGGTGGCGTCGAAATATTCCGCCGTCTTCGCGCCTGGACGCTGATAGCGGTAGAAGGCGTGGCCTTTCAGCTCGGCGTAAAGCAGGTCGCCGGTTTCCACCGTGCGGCCCGCCTCGGTCACCGAGCGGTCGAAGACCAGGGTGAACTCGTCCGAAGCGCGCACGTCGCGCTGCATGTCGAACTTGTGGGCGAACAACTGGCTGGCGCGGCGGACGACCGCCGAGGTGGCGCCCAGTTCACGGGCGCTGGCCGACAGCGAGCGCTGGACCTTGTCGTTGGCGACGACGGTTTCGTGCGTGACCTTTTCGTCAAGCGCACGCAGGCGCAGGGCGCCGTCAAAGCTGCGCGACACGGTCAGTTGGCTGGCCGGGCCGGTGCGCATGGTCAGGCCGATCAGGCGGGCGTCGCCCCGGCCGCCGCGCGGCTTGGAGACGGCGGTTTCAAACTTCAGACCGGCGCGCATGTCCTTGAGGTCGAAGGCGCTGGCGATGGTGGCGGCGACAGCGCTGGCTTCCTCAGCGCCGACGCCGGTGCGGCGCACGGCCTGCTCGAAGGTTTCACCGCGACGAATCTGGACAGGGATGGCCTCAGGGGCCGTCAGACCGGCCGGCGCGCCGGCGGCGGCATAGGCCTGGGTCTCGAGATAGGCGATCTGTTCCGACGTCAGCGCCGGAACTTCCTCGGCGCGCACGGGTTCATAGGCTTGGCCCGCCACAAGGGCGATGGCCACGGCGGCAGCGGTCGTCAGGAGATGCGGCGCAAGCCGCATGGGCTGGCGGCGCGGATCGAACTGAGCCATCGGTCCCCGGCAATCGACGACGCCGTACTGGCGCCAAACCATTCGAATCATGGATCGCGCCCCGGCAGCCCCGAAAACGCGAAGCGAGCGATATAGCCCGTCCGTCTCATCTTGGGAAGCGCGCAGGTTACAATTGGTTAACTTGGCCGGATGAACGTCAAGTATTCCACCGTTTTTCCTGAATCATCGGCGGACAACCGCCCTTTTCTGGCCTTGCTTGACTGAACAGTGACTGCCGCGCCACGCATCAGTGTTCAAACGGCAACGCCTGTCTTTGCAGCACGATCTGTGGCGTTGTTACGCCTCCTTTCGCCGACGGACCGCCGAGCGCCTTGACCGACGAGACCCCCGCCCCAAAGCCCCGCCGCGCCCGGCGCTCCCTCGCCCGGACAGTGCTGATCGCGCTGTTGATCGGCCTGACCCTTTTGATCGTGCTGGCGGCAGCGCTCTATCTGAACCGGCGCGCCGCCGCGCGCGAACTTCTGGTCGGCTGGCTGGACAAGAAGGGCATCGACGCCGACGTCGAGGTCGAGCAGCTGGAGATCGACGGCTTCGTCGGCAGGATCACCATCGGCGACCCGCGCGATCCTGACTTCAAGGTCGAACGGGTCGAGGTCGACTACGCCCTGGGGATGCCCTGGTCGAAGGCGGGCCTGGGCGTGACCCCCAGCCGCATCCGCCTGGTGCGTCCGCTGGCGCGCGCCAGTTGGAAGAACGGCAAGCTGTCCCTCGGTTCGCTGGACCCGCTGGTCGAGGAGTTCACGGCCAAGCCGCCCCGGCCCGACAGCCGCGCGCCCTTGGTTATCATCGAGGGCGGCCGCGCCCGCATCGACACGGAATATGGCCCGCTGCAGGTTCTGGCCGACGCCCGCATCGACGACAGCAAGCTGATGCGCCTGAACGCCCGCCTGCCCGCCGCCTCGCTGAAGAGCGGCGACATGCAGGCGCGCGGCCTGAGCGCCGTCGTCGATCTGACCACCACCGGCGACCGCGTGGCGCTGAAGGTCGAGGCCGCCGCCGAGGACTTCGAGGCGAAGGACACGAGCGGAACAGCCGCCAAACTGACCCTGACCGGGGATCTGCCCTATCCCGACCTCAAGGCGCGCCGTGGCGACGGCCGAGCCGTCATCGCCGCCCACCTGACCGCCGACGCCTTGAATGCGGGCGGGATCGAAGGGCGCAAGGCCGAGGCCGCCCTGGACTTCGACGGCCAGACCCAAGGCTGGATCGAGGCCTTCCAGATCCTCGGCAAGGGCCAGACGCGCATCAGGGCGCAAGGTCTGGCAGGCCAAGGCATGGACGCGCGCGGCGCCGACATCAGCCTGAACCGGGCCGACGTCATGGTGAAACGCGGGCAGCGCGGATTGGAATGGCGCGTGGCCTCGCCCGCCGCCATCCGCCTGGACAGCGGATCAGCGGCGGGAACCCGGCTGACCCAGGCCGTCTTGTCGTCAAGCGGCCTGACCGCTGGAGGACGGGACGCCGCCTTCGAGGTGCAGGGGCCCCTGGCCCTGAGCGCCGGGCGACTGGTCTCGGGCGATCTCAGCCTCAGCCAGGCGCAAGGGCGGCTGGACCTGGATCTGGTGCGTGACGGCGTCACCCAGGTAACAGTGATCGGCGCTCTTTCCGCCGGTCGCGCCGCGTGGCCGGGGCTCGGCGCGCCGAGCCGGGACGACCTGCCCGAAATGGCCGAGCTGAAGCGGGCGCTGGGCGCCTTCGCCCTCGACGCACCGGGCGTAAGACTGGCCGCCGGCAGCGCTGGAACCGAACTGACCCTGACCCGCCCGATCACCGCGCGCCCGACCAACGGCGGGCTGCTGACGCTCAGCGCCGCCGAGACGCCCCTGTTCGCCGCCGAGGCGGGCCAGTCGGGCGGCGGCGCCTTGAACATCACCACCCAGCGTGGCGGCGGCCTGCCCGAGGCGCAGATCGCCGTGCCGTCATGGAGCCTGACGCCCGGCGGCTTCCGCGCTGCTCTGGACGGCCGGGCGGCGTTGGACTTTGGCCCGGCCCGCAACATCGCCCTGTCGACCAAGGGCGAACTGGTCTCGAACGGCGGGCGGCTGACCTATGCGACAAGCGACTGCATCCCTGTCAGCGTCGAGCGGATGGAGCTGGGCGAGAACGACGTGACCGACGTCGCCGGTCGCTTCTGCCCCGCCGACGGCCCGCTGATCACCGTCGCCGACGGCAGCTGGCGCGCGCAAGGGACCCTGGCCGACGTCAACGCCACGGCCCCCTTCCTGGCCATGCGCTTCGCGGACGCACAGGGGCGGCTGGTGGTGGACGGCAAGCCGGCAGGCCTGTCGATGACGGCGAGCGTCGCTAAGGCCCAGGTCGCCGACACCACCGATCCGCAACGCTTCCTGCCGCTGACGGCCGTGGGCGAGGCGCGACTGGCCAATGACGTCTGGAGCGGCGGCTTCGACCTGAGCCGACTGGAGCACGCCATCGGCCGGATCGACCTGCGCCACGACGGCAAGGCCGAGGCCGGCGGCCTGACCATCAGCGCCCCCAACCTGGCCTTCAGCCAGTACGGCCTGCAGCCCGACGATCTCAGCCCCTTGGCCGGTGACTATCTGAAGTCGCCCGTCGAGGGCTCGGCTGGTTTCGAAGGCCGCATCGACTGGACCCCGACCACCGCGACCAGCTCCGGCGTCGTGACCATCCCCGAGCTCGACTTCACCAGCCCGGCGGGCAAGGTCCAGGGCCTGAAGGGCAAGGTGGAGTTCACCAGCCTGACGCCGCTGATCACCGCACCGGACCAGGTGTTGACGGTGGATCGTCTGGAGGCGGTCACGCCCCTCACCAATCTGGAGCTGCGCTTTGCCCTGGACGAGAAATTCCTCAGCCTGGCGGGCGGTCAGATCCAGGCGGCGGGCGGGCGCATCAGCATCGAACCCTTCAACGTCCCTCTGACTCCGGGTGAAGCCTGGGGCGGGGTGATCGTGGTCGATCAGGTTCAACTGAACGAACTGATGAAGAGCGCCAACCTGCAGGACAAGGCGCAGCTGGATTCCGTGGTGTCGGGCCGCCTGCCCTTTACCTACGCCCCCGACCTGGGCTGGCGCATCTCGGGCGGCATCCTGAACGCCGTGCGGCCCGGCCGCCTGTCGATCCAGCCCGAGGTCTTCGATGAGTTGGCCGCCGGCGAGGCCGCCGTTGACGGCCAAGCCCCGCTGCCGCCCAACACCATGCAGGACCTGGCCTATCAGGCCATGCAGGACCTGGCGATCAGCGACCTGAGCGCCGAGGTCAACAGCCTGGACAACGGGCGTCTGGGCGTTCGCTTCCACATTCACGGCCGCCACGATCCGCCAGAGCGCCAGCAACTGCGCCTGAGCTGGATCGAGGTGATCCGCCGCGACTTCCTCAAGAAGAAGCTGCCCCTGCCGTCTGACACCCCGATCGACCTGACGCTGGATACGACCTGGAACGCCAACCAGATCGTCTCGGACCTGATGGAATATGCGCGGCGCGGCGAAACGCCCCAAATCGTCCCTTGAGATACGGTCCCGCTTTGTTCAGAACCCATTCACCCGCGACGGCGTTAGATCGTCTTGACCTTAACCGCCGCCTTCGGAGACCGGCCCCATGATCAGCAAGCGTCAGATCGGCCTGCTCGGCCTCGCCGCTATCAGCGTCGCCGCGTGCACGCCGACGGTGAACATCAAATTCAGCGAGCCGCTGCAGATCAACGCCAAGCTGGACGCCGACATCCGCATCAAGCTCGACCAGGAGCTGCAAAACCTCCTGCGCGAAAATCCCAACCTGTTCTGACCGTTCAAGAAAGGGGCTGAACATGAACCATCGTAAACTCTTCGTCGCTGTCGCCGCTGTCGCCGCCCTGGGCGTGGCCGCCGGCGCCGCCGTGGCCCAGACTGCTTCGCAAAAGGCCCTGGTCGATCAGGCCAAGGCCGCCGGCGCGGTCGGCGAGCAGGCTGACGGCTTCCTCGGCGTCCGCACCACGGTCGCGCCTGACACCCAGGCCGCCGTCAGCGCCACCAACGCCGGCCGCCGTCAGGCCTATGCCCGCAGCGCCGCTGACGCCGGCACCACGGCCGAAGTGGCCGGCGCCCGGATGTTCGAAACCCAGTTGATGCCGCGCATCAGCTCGGGTCAGTGGTACAAGAACGCCTCGGGCCAATGGGTCCAGCGCTGATCTGATGTGATGAAAACGCCCCGGGTCGAAGGTCGGGCAGGACGTTTCCTGCTGGCTCTCGGCCTGGCGGTCGTCATCGCCGCCGCCGCCACGCTCGGTCTGGCCGGATACTGGCGGCTGATCGGCGGCGGGCCAATGTCCGTTCATGGATGGATCGCCATGGGGCTGGGCGTGCTGGGCACGGTCGGCCTGTCCTGGCTGCTGATGAGCCTGGCCTTCCGCTCGGATCGCGAGGGCTGGGATGATCAGGTCGACAACCGACTGGACCCCGGCCGGGAAGAAGCCGACAACGACGATCTCGACTATTGATCTTCCCGGAGCCCGCCATGCGTTTCGTCCTGCTGCTGTCCGCCGCCTCGACCATGGCCGCCCTGATGGCCTGCTCGCAACCGGCGGCTGAAAAGGCGCCTGTCGCCCCGGCCGAGGCCCGCACCCTGGCCGGCGTCGATCTGGATCAGCCGCTTCGGGTGCTGGGAACCGAGCCCTTCTGGGCCGTCGAGATCGCGCCCACGGGCCTGACCTATTCCGGCGTCGACCGCCCGGAGCAGAAGGCCGCCAACCCCGGCCCCGCCCTGCAAGGCACGGTCGCCGTCTGGACCGCCGAGACCGAGGCCAAGACGCCCCTGGTCGTCACCCTGACGGCCACCGACTGTTCCGACGGCATGAGCGACCGCACCTATCCCCTGACCGCCAAGGTCGAGATCGGCGCCGAGACCCTGACCGGCTGCGCCGCCGCCGTCGCGGCGATCGAGAAAGCCGGTGAAAGCGGCCGGGTCGAATAGTTCACCCGACTGGCGCCCGTCTTGCTGCAGAACCGAGCGGCCGCTTAACGCTTCTCAAAGCGGTGCTATTTCATGGTGGCCGCATGACCCCGGTTCAGACGCCTGTCGATCTTCGTCCGCTGACCGCCCTGCGGTTCATGGCGGCCCTGTGGGTCGTCTTCTACACCTTCTGGCCCAATCTGGACGTCGGCTTCCTGCCGAACCTGGCGGCCAAGGGCTATCTGGGCGTCGAGCTCTTCTTCGTTCTATCGGGCTTCATCCTCAGCCACGTCTATCTGCACGCCTTCGCCGAGAAGCGCTTCTCCTATCGCGGCTTCCTGTGGGCGCGGATAGCGCGAGTCTATCCGCTGCATGTCTTCACCCTACTGGGCGTCATGGCTCTGGGTCTGGCCGCGGTCGCCGTGGGCATGAGCATCGACGGCAGCGTGCTCAGTTGGAAGACCCTGCCCGCCCACCTGCTGATGGTCCACGCCTGGGGCTTCGCCAACGAGGCGGGCTGGAATCACCCCTCCTGGTCGATCTCGGCCGAATGGTTCGCCTATCTGGCCTTCCCCCTGTTCGCCCTGGCCGCCTGGCCGTTGCGGAAACGGCCCTGGGTGGCGACGGCGGGGGCGGCGGTCTTCCTGATGGGCCTCTATGCCGCCTTCGAGCGCCTGGCGGGCTTCCCGTTGACCGAGGCCACTTTCCGCTGGGGTGCGCTGAGGATCGTGCCCTGCTTCGCCTATGGCTGCGCCCTCTATCTGGTCTATCGCCGCGCGCCCCTGCCCCGCTCCGGGCTGCTGGCCCTGCTGGCCGCCGTCGTCATGCTTGCCTCGGCCTCGGTCCTGGCCTGGGACGCCGTCACGGTCCTGGCCGCCGGTCTGCTGATCCTGGCCCTGGCCTCCATCCCCGACGGCCAGGCCGGATGGCTGGGGTCCAAGCCCGCCGTCTATCTCGGCGAGATCAGCTACTCCGTCTATATGGTCTGCGCGCCCTGGCAGATTTTGGCGGTCAATCTGGCCGCCCGCGCGACGGGCGCGGAGGACAAGCGTCTTCACCTTCTCGTGTGGTTGGGGATCATTCTGGGCCTGATCGTCGCTGCGGCGGCCACCTATCACCTGATCGAACGTCCAGCCCGAAAGGCCCTGCGCGGAATGGCGGAGCGGCGACGCCGCCCTGTGGATCACACGGCGAAACAGTCGGAAACGGTTCTTCAACCTTCGGACACTATCGTCTAAGGCTTGGTCCGCGTTTTAGTCGGGAGCACGCCAGATGATGAAACGGCTCACAGCCGCCGCGGTTGCGGCGACCCTTGGTTTCTTTGCGATCGGCCCCGCGCCGGCCAAGGCCGATGACCCCTATTGGCAGTGCGTGACCTTCGCGCGCATGTTCTCGGGCATCAACATCTTCGGCGACGCCTGGACCTGGTGGCGTCAGGCGGTGGACAAGTTCCGCACCGGCCGCGCCCCGGAAACCGGCTCGGTGCTGGTGTTCCAGCCCAATGGCCGCATGGACAAGGGTCACGTCGCCGTCGTTTCCGACATCCTGACCGACCGCGTCATCCGCGTGACCCACGCCAACTGGGGCGGCAGCCGCGGCAAGGTCGAGGAGAACGTCACGGTCGTCGACGTCTCCCCCTCAGGCGACTGGAGCCGGGTCAAGGTCTGGTACAACCCGATCAACGCCCTGGGCACCACCGTCTATCCGACCTATGGCTTCGTCTACAAAGGCGCGCGCGACGCCTTCGACAACGGTCGCCAGATGGCCGCCAGCGCCGCCAGCGAGCCCCGCGCCGCCAACTGACTTTTCCACCGCGTTCGGGCTGGCCCTTCGGGTCTGATCCGGCGATAGGTGGCGGATGACCGACGCAAATAACGACATTCGCGGCCACTCGATCGAGACCGCCAAGCACGAGCCGACCGGCATCACCTATGCCGGCTATCTGTCGCTCGACGACTTGCTGAACGCCCAGCACCCGCGTTCGGACCAGCATGACGAGATGCTGTTCGTCATCATCCACCAGACCAAGGAACTGTGGCTCAAGCAGATCCTGCACGAGATGGCCCTGGCCCAGAGCCTGATCCGCGCCGGCGATCTGGTGCCCGCCTACAAGAGCCTGGCCCGCGTCAGCCGCATCCAGGCCGTGATGACCCAGAGCTGGGACATCCTGGCCACCATGACCCCGTCCGACTATCTGAAGTTCCGGGGCGACCTGGGCGCCAGCTCGGGCTTCCAGAGCGACCAGTTCCGCCGCCTGGAGACCATGCTGGGCCTCAAGGACCCGCGCTTCCTGCGCTTCCACGTCGAGCGGCCCGAGGCCCATGCGGCCCTGCTGGCCGCCATGGAAGCCCCCAGCCTCTACGACGACGCCCTGCGCCAGCTGTCACTGGCCGGCCTGCCCGTCCCCGCCGAGGTGCTGAACCGCGACGTCAGCCAGACCTATGAGCCGTCCGAAGGCGTCGAGGCCGCCTGGCTAGAGGTCTACCGCGACACCGAGCGCTGGTGGCCCCTGTATCAACTGGCCGAGAAGCTGGTCGATCTGGACGACGCCCTCCTGACCTGGCGCCACAAGCACGTGGTCACGGTCGAGCGCATCATAGGCCGCCGCCAGGGCACGGGCGGCACCGACGGCGTCGGCTATCTGGTCGAAACGCTGAAGCGCCGCTGCTTCCCGGAACTGTGGTCGCTGCGCACCAAGCTGTAGGCGAAGGGCAACCTTCGCCGCTGGCGCGGGTTTCACCTGCGTCAGCCATGGAGGTTTCTGGTGAGCAGCCCCAACAGTCATGACATCAAGGTTCTGAACGGTCTGGCCGAGGGCCTGATCGACAGCGCCGACGGCTATGCCGAGGCGGCCGCCGAAACGGCGGATGTACGGTATCGCGACCTGTTCCTGCGACGCAGCGAGGAACGGCGCCGGGTCGCGTCCGACCTGCAAACGGCGGTGCGCGGCATGGGCGGCCACCCCGAGGATGAAGGCTCGATCCTGGCCAAGGCCCAGCGCGCCTTCATGGACATCAAGCACGCCCTGATGCGGGATGACGCCTCGGTCGTCGGCTCGATCGAAAGCGGCGAGGCCCACCTCCAGGCCCGCTTCGACCGCGCCCTCAGCGATGAGTCCCTGTCGGCCACGACCCGTGAAACCATCCGCCGCGCCCAGGCCGCCGTCCGGTCCGGCCACGACGAGATGCATGTCCTGCGTCGTAGCCTCGAGGGCCAGCGCGACGCGGACAATCCGCTGCATCCGCAGTAGCGGCGTAACAACCTCCTTTCCCCAAGTGGGAGGGAGAATCTGCGCTCAAGCAGCGCGTCGCCGCGCGACGCGCGATAGCGCCCCAAGAATGACAAAAGGCCCCGGCGTTTCCGCCGGGGCCTCGATCTTTCAGCGCAGGGCCGAAGCTGGATTAAGCTTCGTCGCCCTTGTCGGCCGAACCGGTGACCGGAACGGCGGCGCCCTTGGCCGGACGAACCGTCTGGCGCTCGGCGATACGGGCCGACTTACCGCGACGGTCGCGCAGGTAGTAGAGCTTGGCGCGACGGACGACGCCGCGACGCTTCACTTCGATGGAGTCGACGTTCGGCGACAGGATCGGGAAGCGACGCTCCACGCCTTCACCGAAGGAAATCTTGCGGACCGTGAAGGTCTCGTTGATGCCGCCGCCGTCACGGGCGATGCAGACGCCTTCGAACGCCTGGATGCGTTCGCGCTCGCCTTCCTTGATGCGCACGTTGACGCGCAGGGTGTCGCCGGGCTGGAAGTCCGGGATGGTCTTGCCTTCGAGCAGGCGGGCTTTTTCTTCTGCAGCGAGCTGCTGAACGATGTTCATGTCTATTCTCCTCGGGCTTTAGCGCCCTTTGCCTTTGATTTGGCGGAGCCAGGCTCCGCAGCCGTCTTTGCAAGATGCGCCGCCCAGAGGTCCGGACGCCGTTCCCGCGTAGTCTCTTCCCGCTGCGCCTCTCGCCATTGCGCGATCTTCTTGTGATCGCCCGACAGCAGCACCTCGGGAATGTCGTGCCCCTCGAACGTCCGCGGTCGCGTGTACTGCGGGTGTTCCAGAAGACCGTCCTCGAAGCTTTCGGACGACAGGCTTTCAGCCGCGCCTAGAACACCGGGGACCAGTCGTACGCACGCCTCGATCGCCACCATGGCCGCCGCCTCGCCACCGGCCAGGACTGCGTTTCCGACGGAGATCTCCTCGAACCCGCGTGCGTCGAGCACCCGCTGGTCCACCCCCTCGAAACGACCGCAAAGCACGACGATTCCGTCGGCCTTGGCCCATTCCTTCACTCGCGCCTGCGTCAGGGGTCGACCGCGTGCGCTCATGTACAAAAGCGGCCGAGGCGGCCCTTCCAGACTATCTAAAGCCCGGGCCACCACGTCCGCTTTAAGCACCTGACCGGGACCGCCACCCGCGGGGGTGTCGTCCAGGAAGCCGCGCTTATCTTCGGAAAACGCGCGAATGTCCAGCGTCTGCAGATCCCACAGCCCCTTCTCGCGCCAGGCGGTGCCGATCAGCGACACGCCGAGCGGCCCAGGAAAGGCCTCGGGGAACATAGTCAGGACGGTGGCGGTAAAGGGCATGGCGGCGGCTCATACACCAGAAAGTCGGAAAAATCCGGCTCTGACTACAATCCATGCCTGAACCCTCTCCCGGCGGGAGAGGGCTTGAGCCTCCAAGAGCGAAGCGATTGGGTCAGGCGAAAGGGTGAGGGGCTTGTCCTACCAGTCGGCGTGAGCCGTATCACTGCTCTAGGGGCCGCTATCGAGCGCGCCGCGACGGCTTTCGCCGACGGCGCCCGCGAACCCTCACCCTTTCGCCTTAGCGGATCGCCTTCGGCTCTCCGAGGCTCAATCCCTCTCCCATCGGGAGAGGGATTCGCGACTGAGGTTTTAGCCTGGCGCCCCGCCGCCCGCCGCGATCCAGGCGTCGACCTGATCGGCCAGGACGTCCAGCGGCACCGAGCCGGAGCCGAGGACCACCGCGTGGAAATCCTTGATGTCGAACCTGTCGCCCAGCGTCGTCTCGGCCTTGTGGCGCAGTTCCTCGATCTTCAGCTCGCCGATCTTGTAGCTGGTCGCCTGGCCGGGGTTGGTGATGTAGCGCTCGACCTCTTTGCCGATGTCGCGTTCCGACAGCAGGGAGTTCTGGCGGAAATAGTCCATGGCCTGTTCACGGCTCCAGCGCTTGGCGTGCAGGCCGGTGTCCGTCACCAGACGCACCGCGCGCCACAGCTCGGTCGAGAGACGGCCGAAGTCGGAATAGGGGTCCTGATAGAAGCCCATCTCCTTGCCCAGTTGTTCGGCATAGAGCCCCCAGCCCTCGGCGTAGGCGCCATAGCCGCCGAAGCGGCGGAAGCGAGGCAGGCCCTCGATCTCCTGCGCATAGGCGATCTGGAAGTGATGGCCCGGCGCGCCCTCGTGGTAGCTGATGCCCTCGATCTGAGGCTTCAGCACTTGGGTCATGTCCGACAGGTTGACGTAGTAGATGCCGGGGCGCGAACCGTCCGGCGCCGGGGCGTTGTAGAAGGCGATCGAGGCCGTGGCCTCGCGGAAGGGCTCGACGGCGCGAACCTCCAGCGCCGCCTTGGGCAGGTTGGAGAACCACTGGGGCGCCACCGCCATGACCTGGGCGATGAAGGCGCGGGCGTCGGTCAGATACTGCTCCTTGCCCTCCGCCGTGTTCGGATACTGGAAGCGCGGATCGGTCTTCAGGAAGACGAAGAAGTCCTGCAAGGAGCCGCTGAAGCCGACCTGGGTCTTGATCGCCTCCATCTCGCGCTGGATGCGGGCCACCTCGTCCAGACCGATCTGGTGGATCTGGTCGGCGGTCAGGTCGGTCGTGGTCGAGAGCTGCAGCCGGGCGTTGTAATAGGCCTCGCCCTGCGGCAGCCGCCAGACGCCCGCGTCGCTGTCAGCCATCGGCCGGACCTCGGCCAGGGCCGTCAGCACCGTATCGAAGCCACGCTTGTAGGGACCGGTCAGGGCGGCGCGGGCCGAGGCCAGCAGTCTGTCCTTGGTCGCCTGATCGGCGTCCAGCGCGGCGACCTTCTTCTGGAAGTCGGCCCAGACCGGGTTGTCGGCGCCGGCGTCGAAGGGCGCGCCCGCGATCACGGCGCGGGTGTTGGCGATGGAAGGCTCGAACACGAAGCGCGGCGAGACCACGCCCTCGGCGGCGCGCGCCTTCAGCGTCGTCGCGACCTGCCCCATGTAGCGCTCGGCCTCGCCAATCCGCGCGACATAGGCCTCGGCGTCAGAGACGCTGGTGATGCGATGGTTGTTGATCAGGAAGACCGGCAGCGAGGTGGTCGGGTTGCCGTTGGCGGCGAACTGGAAGTTCCAGTCGCGCCACTGGTTCGACAGGCGCGCCTGCTGCACCCCGTATTCGAACAGGCGCCAGGACAGTCGGCTCTGCGGGCTGAGCTTCGACGGATCGAACTCGGCCTTCATCTGCGCCAACTGAGCCTCCTGCAGGGCCAGGGCGCGTTCGGCGGCGGCGTCGGACACGTCGTCCAGCTTGTCGTAGTCGGTCTTCAGCCCCAGGGCCGTCATCTGCTGCGGGCTGAGGGCGATGCGCGCCTGATAGGCCTGATCAAAGAAGGCGTTGAGGCGCGCATCCTCGCTTTGCGCCTGAGCGGGCGCCGACGCCGGCGCGACGGCCTGGGCCATGGCGGCGGGCGCCGCAGCACAAAGCGCCAGGACGGCGGCGGACGAGATCAGAAGACGACGCATGAAACCCCCTCGAAACAACGAGGCGGCACTGTTCCCCGAGGCGGCGTCGGGCGCAAGTCGGTGAACCATTCCTTCCCCCTATGGGAGAAGGTGGCCCGATAGGGCCGGATGAGGGTCGTCGGTCAAAGTCGGCGACAGCCGCCGCGCCACGGCTCACGCCGACTGTCAGCGCAGCCCCTCACCCTTTCGCCTTGCCGATCGCTTCGCTCTCGGAGGCTCAAGCCCTCTCCCGCCGGGAGAGGGAAGCTCTATGCCTCGCGCAGGTCCGTGATCGTGCGCCCCGGCGCGATCTGCTCGGCGTCGGTAATCAAGTGGACCAGGGCCGGGCGACCGCCCGCCGCCGCTTCGCGCGCCGCCGCCAGCGCCGCCGGGAAGTCCTCGGTCTTCTCGCAGCGCACGGCGAAGGCGTCGAAGGCCTCGGCGTATTTGACGAAGTCGGGGTTCTTCAACTCGGTGGCGATGACACGGGCGGGGTATTCCCGCTCCTGGTGCATCCGAATGGTGCCGAAGGTGCCGTTGTCCACGACCACGACGATGACGCCGAGGCCGTACTGGGCGGCGGTGGCCATCTCGTTGGCGCTCATCATGAAGTCGCCGTCACCGGCGATGCAGACCACCTCGCGCGTCGGATCGACCGCCTTGGCCCCGAGCGCCGCCGGATAGCCGTAGCCCATGGCGCCCGAGGTCGGGGCCAGTTGAGTGCGGCGGGCCTGATGGCGATGGAAGCGGTGCAGCCAGGCGGCGAAATTGCCCGCGCCATTGGTCAGGATGGCGTCCTCGGGCAGGGCCTGGGCCAAGTGAGCGATGACCTCGCTCATATTGACCGCGCTCTTGACCTCGATGGGCGAGGAGAAGGCGATGAAGTCGGCGTGGGCGGCGGCGCCCTGCTCGCTCCAGGTCCGGTCCGGTTCGATGGCCGACAGGGCGAGCGCGGCCAGAGAATTGTCAGAGGCGGCGGACAGGGCGGGCGCCCAGACGCGGCCTAGTTCCTCCGCGCCCGGATGAATGTGGATCAGGGTCTCGGCCGTGCTGACGCGGTCCAGCAGGGTGTAGCCCTGGGTCGGATTTTCGCCCATGCGGGCGCCGATCACCAGCAGCAGGTCGGCGGCCTTGACCCGCGCGACCAGCTTGGGGTTCGGGCCGAGGCCGAGGTCGCCCGCATAGCCGGGATGGTCGTTGCGGATCAGGTCCTTGCGGCGGAAGGACAGGGCGACGGGCAGGCCCAGACGTTCGGCCCAGCCTGAAATCGCGTCGGTGGCGGCGTCAGTCCAGCCGGAGCCGCCGAGGATCAGCATGGGACGTTCGGCGCGCGACAGGCGTTCGCGCACCTGCTCGACAAAGGCCGGGTCCAGCGCAGCCTTGGCGGCGACCACCGGACGCACCGGCGCCGGGCCGCCGTGGTCGTGCAGGATGTTCTCGGGCAGGGCCACGACCACCGGCCCCATGCGGCCTTGCAGCGCCGTGGCGAAGGCGCGCTCGACCACCTCGACGGTGCGCTCAGGGCTTTCGATCTCGGTCGCCCACTTGGCCAGTCCGCCGAAGACCTCGCGGTAGTCGACCTCCTGGAAGGCGCCGCGGCCACGGTCGGTCAAGGCGATCTGGCCGACGAACAGGATCATCGGCGTGGAGTCCTGATGCGCCGTGTGCACCCCGATGCTGGCATGGGTCGCGCCCGGTCCGCGCGTGACCATGCAGACGCCGGGCTTGCCGGTCAGCTTGCCATAGGCCTCGGCCATGTTGGCGGCGCCGGCCTCATGGCGGCAGACGATGACCTCGATCTTGTCGCGCACGTCGGCCAGGGCGTCGAGCACGGCCAGATAGCTTTCGCCCGGCACACAGAAGACCTTGTCGACCCCGTTCATCACGAGGGTGTCGACCAGACGGCGGGCGGCGGTGTCGAGAGCTTGCGTCATGGTTTCGCCGTTAGCAGATTGAAGGATGAATTGGCCATGCAACCTTGTGGCCAAGCTTCACGTTGAAGCGCTCAATCGCCTTTTCTCGGGGAAATCTCCATGCGCAAGCTCATCGTCCTCGGCGTCATCGCCGCCGCCCTGACCACCGCCGCCTGCAACACCGTCGCCGGCGTCGGCCGCGATCTGGAAGCCGCCGGTCAGGCCGTGACCTCCAGCTCGAACTCAGCCCGCAACTAAGGGCCGCGCCGTCGGCGAGTTTGCGATCGTTTGCGATCCCGCCACAAAAGCGTAGCCTCGTTCCCTCAGACTGCCGGCTTCAACTCGGAGAACGACCATGGGACTTCTGGATAATGTGCTCGGCGGCCTAGGCGGCGACGCTGCGGGCGGCCTGTCGGACCTGCTCAAGGGTCAAGGCGGCGTCGGCGGGCTGGCCGAGAAGTTCGGCCAGAACGGCCTCGGCGACGTAGCCGCCTCCTGGATCGGCAAGGGCGCCAACGCCGGCATTTCGCCCGAGCAGATCGCCTCGGTGCTCGGTTCGGGTCCTATCGCCGACTTCGCCAAGAAGCTGGGCATTTCGCCGGAACAGGCCAGCGAGACCCTGGCCGGCCTGCTGCCGGAAGCCGTGGATCGTCTGACGCCGAACGGTTCGGCCGAGGGCGCCGACGACCTGCTCGGCGGCCTGATGAACAACCTGCCGGGCGGCATCGGCGACGCCCTGGGCGGCCTGTTCAAACGCTAAACAACGCAGTTGCCTTCTCCACCTTCCCTCATCCTCGGGCTTGACCCGAGGATCGGGCGTTCAGCGCGCTCGACGGCAGGGTGGCGGTTGCAGGTCATTCTCCATCGATGCAGAGCCGACAGCTCGATCCTCGGGTCAAGCCCGAGGATGACGATGGAGTGAGACGCTAGGCCTCGGCCTCATAGGTGACGCCCGTCAGATAGAGACCGTCTGACGGCGCCACCGGGCCGCAACGCGAGCGGTCCTTGGCGGCCAGGGCGTCCGCCAGATCGGCTACGGCCCAGCGGCCCAGACCGACCTCGGCCAGGCTGCCGGCCATCGAGCGCACCTGACGATGCAGGAAGCTGCGCGCCTCGAACACCAGATGCACCTCTTCGCCCACGCGGCTGACGCGGGCCACGTCCAGGGTCTTGACCGGGCTGGCGGACTGGCACTGGGCGTCGCGGAAGGTGGTGAAGTCGTGCAAGCCGACCAAAGCTTGCGCCGCCGCATGCATGGCCTCGGCGTCCAGCGGCTTCTTGACGTGCCAGACGCGGCCCCGGTCCAGCGCCGGGCGGCCGGGCCGGTTGAGGATGCGATAGAGGTATTTGCGCCCATTGGCGGTGAAGCGGGCGTGCCAGTCGTCGCTGACGGGGGCGCAGTCCAGCACCGCCACCGCCTCGTGCATCAGGTGGGCGTTCAGAGCGTTCATCACCGTCCGCGCCGGCCAGTCCTTGTCCAGATCGACATGGCAGGTCTGGCCCGTAGCGTGGACGCCGGTGTCGGTGCGGCCCGCAGCGGCGATACGCACGGTCTGGCCGCTGAAAGCGGTGATCGCCGTCTCGATGGCGCCCTGCACCGTCGGCTGACCCGCCTGGGCCTGAAAACCGTTGTAGGCCGAGCCGTCGTATTCGACGGTAAAACGGTAGCGGGGCATCAGCCCAGCACCACCCCAGCGGGGATGGGATAGCCGCGCAGCATCTCTTCAGCCGACTGCGCCGCCTTGCCGGGGCGCTGCACGCGGCTCAGGCGCACCGCGCCGGTTCCGCAGGCCACCGTCAAGGCGTCGTCCAGAACCTGACCGGGGGCCCCCTGCCCTTCGGCCAGAGCCGACATCAGGGCCCTGATGCGCACCGGCTCGCCGTCGGCCTCGACCTCGAACCAGGCGCCGGGGAAAGGCGACAGACCGCGAATGTGGGCGTCCACCTCGGCGGCGGGGCGCGTCCAGTCGATGCGGGCCTCAGCGGGGGTGATCTTCCTGGCGTAGGTGGCTTCGCCGGTCTGTTCCGTCTCGGTGAAGCCACCGCGTTCGATAGCGGCCAGGGCGCGTGGCCACAGAGCTGCGCCGAGATGAGACATGCGCTCGGTCAGGCTGGCGGCGGTGTCGTCGGCATGGATATCCATGACCTCGGACAGGATGATCGCGCCCTCGTCCAGGCCCTCGCTCATCCGCATGATCTGGGCGCCGGTCTGGCGGTCGCCGGCCATGATGGCGCGCTGGATCGGGGCGGCCCCGCGCCAGCGCGGCAAGAGCGAGCCATGCAGGTTGAAGCAGCCCAGACGCGGCGCCTCCAGCACCTCCGGCTTGAGGATCTGGCCGTAGGCGACGACGCAGGCGGCCTCGAGATCCAGACTCCTGAAGGTGTCGATAGCCTCGGCCGCCTTCATGCTCTCGGGCGTGAAGACGGGCAGGCCCATGGCCTCGGCGAAGGCGTGAACCGGCGACGGCGTCAGCTTCTGGCCCCGGCCCTTGGGGCGCGGCGGCTGCGAATAGACGGCGACGATCTCGTGTCCCGAGGCGATCAGCTCGGCCAGCGACGGCACGGCGAAGTCGGGGGTTCCCATGAAGGCTAGGCGCATGGCCACGCCTTTAGACCGTGGGGCGGATTACATCCAGCGCGTATAGACGCCGCCGCCCTCGTCCCACTCGCCGCCCGCGTCGAGCGCGTCGTCGAAGTCGAGCAGGCGGTCCAGCAGCAGGCCCGCCACCACGCCGACGGCGGCGACGGCGACGATGGTGGCCAGGCTGGCGGCGCCGACCTTCTGATTGCGGGTCAGGCGGCGACGACCGCGCGGGTCGATGATCGTGGTCTTGCGGGCCATCAGGCGGCGAGCCTTGCGTTCTTCTTGACCTTGGCGACGGCCCGTTCGCGGCGCAGGCGCGACAGGTGGTCGATGAACAGGACGCCGTTCAGGTGATCCAGTTCGTGCTGGAAGCAGACGGCGTAGAGACCTTCGATCTCTTCCTCGATCTGCTGGCCAGCGTAATCCATGTAGCGGACGCGGATGCGGGCCGGGCGTTCGACGGCGTCGTAATAGTCGGGCACCGACAGGCAGCCCTCTTCGTAGGCGTACATCTCGTCCGAGGCCCAGACGACCTCCGGGTTGACGAAGAAGCGCGGGTTGCGACGGGCCAGTTGCAGGTCCTCGCTCTCCTCGGCCTCGGGGTCCTCCGACGCGCCCTCGACCGGCTTGTCGCCCAGGTCCATGACCACGACGCGCTTCAGCTCGCCGATCTGGGCGGCGGCCAGGCCGATGCCCGGCGCGGCGTACATGGTCTCCAGCATGTCGTCCATGAGGGCGCGCAGCGCGTCGGTCACGCCGCCCTCGACGGGCGGAGACACGGCCTTGAGGATCGCCAGGTCGGCAGCGTTATCAATGGTCAGGATGCGACGAATAGCCATGGCCCGCAGGTAGGGTGAGAAGCCTCAAACGTCAAGAATTACCGAGTGCGGCGCTTGGTCTTGGCTCCAGCCTTGGCCCGGCGCCGCCCCGGATTTTCAGCGGCCTCAGACCGTCGGCAGCGGGCGCGGCTTGCGCTCGGAATCGATGGCCACATAGGTGAAGACGCCCTCGGTCACGCGCACCGACAGGGCCTCGGATTGGCCGCGCGCGCGCTTCCAGGCCTCGACGTGGACGCGGATCGAGGTGCGGCCGGTGTGGACCACGCGGGCGTAGATCGACACCTCGTCGCCGACGGAAACCGGCTGGTGGAAGACCATGCCGTCCAGGGCCACGGTGGCGCAGCGGCCGTTGGCGCGCTCGAAGGCCGGGGTGGCGCCGGCGAGGTCCATCTGGGCCAGCAGCCAGCCGCCGAAGATGTCGCCCTCGGGGTTGGTGTCGGCGGGCATGGCGATGACGCGGCCGACAGGCTGGCCTTCGGGAAGCTGGGCGGAGATCTTTTCGGCGTCGGTCACGGCAGGGCCTTGGGAAGTCTTGGGGAGGAGGCCCTCTCCATGCGCCTCCCGCTCGGCCGCATCAAGGCCGCTATCCGTCGCCTAACCCCTGGGCCGCAGCCGATCCATCAGGCCCTGAAGTCCCTGCCGCTCGGCCACCGGCGAACGCCACAGCTTGCCCGCCCGCGCCCGTTCGCGCGCGGCGTCGAACAGCCGCTGCATCGTGGCGGTGTCAAAGCTCAGCATCCCGCCCTGATCCGGGGCGTCGGGGATGGAGGCCACGCTGATCGGCAGGCCTTGCGCCGCGCAGAAGGTCGTCGCCGTCCCCAGGGCCTGGCGATAGGAAAAACGCAGCATGGCGTCGAAGCTGCGCGTCAGCACCGCCGCCACATTGGGCGAGGTGGTGCGCGGTTCGGGCTCCAGCACCGTATTGACCAGGACATGCACCCGCCCCCGCTGCAGCCGCCGCCCCAGCCGGTTCCAGCGCAGCAGGCCCTCGGGCATCAGGAACAGGGGCGCGGCGACGCCGCCGTCGACGTGCATCTCCTCGAACGCCTCGCCCTCGACCTCGCAAGGGAAGCGACGCGGCGGGAACAGACCAGGCAGACTGGCCGAGGCCGCCAGGACCTCGCGGAACAGGGCCACAGCCGGCTCGCCGCCGTGGGCCGCTATGGCTCCCATGTCCCAGATGCAGGACCTCTGGCTGTCCAGATCGGTCGTCGCCACCAGCAATCGCCGCCCGCGCGCATGCTCGGCCGCCACCGCGTCGATCAGGGCCTCATCAACGAAGGGATGGATCAGGGCGTCCAGAGCCTCGCCCTGGAACAGTCCGCCAGTGAAGGTCGAGGCCAGTCGGCGCAGGCTCAGCAGGTCGGCGGCGTGCCCCCCGACATAGGCGTCGGCCAGACGCTCGTCCCAGGCCGAGCCGAGGAAGGCGAAGGGGGCGATCAGGGCGCCGGTGCTGACCCCCGTCACCAGGGCGAACTCGGGCCGCGCCCCCGCCTCGGTCAGCCCGACCAGGGCGCCCGCGCCATAGGCCCCGCCCGCCGCCCCGCCGGAAATGGCCAGCATGTCGAATCGCCCCGAAGACCACCCTGAACGCGGCAATGACAACCGATCCGCCGCCGCCTCCAAAGAAGCCTCGGCCTGTTCGATGCTCAGCCGAATGTCGGAAAACCCGTCGATCCGCCCCAACCCCGGCGGGGGTGCGGGCAGACGGCCCTTGGGCTGGCGTCGGACGGGAAGAACAGGCTGACTCACACAGCTTTCATCGGGCGCCGCGTTGCACGCGTCAAATGGCGGAATCGATTATTTGTAATGTTATTTCATATCATTTACGCACGACCGCATGACGCTTTCCGCCACCGCCTCCACCGCCGGGCCCTCCGCCCGCATCCAGTCCATCGACGCCCTGCGCGGCCTGGTCATGCTGCTGATGCTGGTCGATCATGCGCGAGAGTTCTTTTTCATCCACGCCCAGGTCGCGGACCCGATGGATGTCACGGCGACCTCTCCGGCCCTATTCTTCACCCGGCTGACGGCCCACCTGTGCGCCCCGATCTTCGTGGCCCTGACCGGGCTCAGCGCCTGGCTCTACGCCTCGAAGAAGGGCGGCGCCCCGGCGGCCTCGGCCTTCCTGTTCAAGCGCGGTCTGTTCCTGATCGGTCTGGAACTGACCCTGGTCAGCTTCGCCTGGACCTTCTCCCTGGCGCCGACCACCGTCTTCCTGCAGGTCATCTGGGTGATCGGCCTGTCGATGATCGCGCTGGCGGCCTTGGTTCATCTGCCGCGTGGCCTGCTGATCGCCCTGGGGCTGGCGATCTTGCTGGGGCACAATCTGCTGGACCCGATCACCATCGCCGAGGGTGCGCCAGGCCATGCGGTCTGGGCCGTGCTGCATGATCGCGGCTACATCGACCTGCCCTGGGGCGGACAGGCGCGGACCTCCTATCCCCTGCTGCCGTGGATCGGCGTCATCGCCCTGGGCTATGGCGTCGGCCCCTGGTTTGTCGCGGACGGCGCGACGCGTCGCCGTCGCCTCGTCGTTCTGGGCCTTGTCATGTTGGGGCTGTTCGCGGTCCTGAGAACCATCAACCTCTATGGCGATCACCCGTGGACCGTGCAGTCCGATCTGCTGCGCACGACCATGAGCGTGCTCAACCTGACCAAGTATCCGCCCTCGGCCGACTTCCTGCTGACGACGCTGGGCGTCGGCGCCCTGCTGCTGGCAGGGCTAGAGCGGGCGCCGAGACGACTGGTCGGCCTGCTCGCGGTCTTCGGCGGCGCGCCTTTGTTCTTCTACCTGATCCACCTCTATGGCCTGCACCTGCTCAATCTGGCTGCGCTGGCGATTCTCGGCCCCAACCAGGGCGCGGTCTTCAGCCTGCCGGGCGTCGGCTGGATCTGGCTGCTGGCGGTGATCGTCGCTGTCCCCAGCGCGTTCGCCTGCCGCTGGTTCGGCGGGGTCAAACGCCGCAGCACCCAATGGTGGATGAAGTACCTCTGATCGCCGCGCATCAAGGCGCTGCGAGAGGATCAGACAGTGAAGGAAGATGGCGCACCCGACAGGATTCGAACCTGTGACCTCTGCCTTCGGAGGGCAGCACTC
>RCUP01000329.1_pt1 | contig 39080 bp, 40 predicted proteins | sample 2166341 | NCBI WGS metagenome assembly RCUP01 (sample SAMN09932325, study PRJNA488358) | compost metagenome | isolation source: compost soil in succinonitrile-enriched | place: Germany: Experimental Botanical Garden | reverse complement strand
GATCGGGCGTGGCCAGCTGGATCAGGGTCTGGCGGATATTGACGCTGATCATGTCGGCCGCCCCGCCGATGAAGAGCACCGCCCCCGACAGCCAGACGCTCGTCGACAGGCCGAAGATCAGGGTGCAGATTCCGAACACGGCCACCGCCGCGAACATCCAGCGCCCGCCGTGCCGCACGATGGGGAAGCGGCTGAGATAGAGGGCCATGACCAGGGCCCCCACCCCGAACGAGGCCCGCAGCAGGCCAAAGCCCATGGCCCCGACATGCAGGATGTCGCGCGCGAAGATGGGCGTCAGCAGGGCCACCCCCGCCAGCAGCACCACGACCAGGTCCAGCGAAATGGCGCCCAGGACGATCTTGGTCTTCCACACATAGGCCAGGCCTTCCTTGACCTGCTGGACCGGACCCAGCTTGCTCGGATCGACCTGGGGCTTGCCGCTGGTGCGGATCAGCAGCAGGGCGCCGATGGCCAGGAAGAACAGACCCATGGCGCAGGCATAGGCCAGGGGCACGTTCAGCCCGACGATGACCCCGCCGAGGGCCGGGCCGGCGATGGCCCCGGTCTGGAAGGCGATGGACTGGGCCGCGATAGCCGGCGGCAGGGCCTTGCGCCCCACCACCATGGGCAGGAAGGCCTGGCTGGCCGGGGCCAGGAAGGCGCGCGCCGCGCCGAACACGGCGGCCACGGCCAGCAGCCCCCACAGCGGCGGCGACCCGTGCAGGGCCATGGCGAGAAAGGCCAGGGCGCACAGGCTCTCGACCACGATGGACAGGGTCACGGTGTGCTTGCGGTCGCGCCGGTCGGCCATGGCCCCGGCGGGCAGGGTGAAGGCCAGCAGCGGCAGGAACTGACACAGGCCCACCAGCCCCAGATAGAGGCTGGCTTCGGCGATCGGATGATCGCGCCGGGCGATCTCATAGACCTGCCACAACAGGGCCGAGGACTGAATCTGGATGCCCAGGACAGCGGCGACGCGTCCGATCCACAGCAGGCGGAAATCGCGGATCGCCCAGGGACTGGACGGCCCGCCGTCGTGCGATCCGGGCGGGGTCGGCGGCTGGGGCGGAACGGTCGGGGCGGTGTCGATACTGTCTGTGGTCACGTTCTTCGGGGCGTCTTTGGATAGGGGGTTCCGTCGCGATGGAAGTAGCGATCGGCGCCCTTGGGAAGGATCATGTCGATGTCGGGATAGTCGCAGGCGTCTTCGGCGGGACGGCGCGAGCCGACCTCCAGCAGGACCGCGTCATGCTCGCTGCGGTTTTCGATCTTGTGGCCGCTCGGCACGCCCGCCTTGAAGCCCGCGCAGTCGCCGGGCCGCAGCACCGTCTCGCCGTCCTCCTCGACCAGCACCACCTCGCCCTCGACCACCCAGACGAACTCGTCTTCGGCGCTGTGCCAGTGGCGCTGGCTGGACCAGGCTCCGGCGGGCAGGCGCAACAGATTGACCCCGAACTGGTTCAGACCGACCGCGTCGCCCAACCGCCAGCGGCGCCGCGACTTGCACGGGGCGGCGAATTCCTCGGGGTAGCCGGTCCCATGGCCGGTGAGAGCGCTCTCGATGTCGATCTTCGGCACGGTTTCGGGCCTTCTCGCGGGTGCGGGATATGCCTAAAGCATAGAGCCCATGAGCGCCGCATCACATTCCGTCATTGATCCTGTCGAACTGACCCGCGACCTGATCCGCATTCCCTCCGTCACCCCCGCCGACGAAGGGGCGATGGACGTGCTGGAGCGGGCCCTGACCGGCCTCGGCTTCACCTGCCGCCGCATGGTGTTCGAGGGCCCGACCGGCGTCGGCCACGACGCCCGCATCGAGAACCTCTACGCCCGACGCGGCGCGGCCTCGCCCAACCTCTGCTTCGCGGGCCACACCGACGTGGTGCCGACCGGCGACGTCGCCGCCTGGACCGCCGCCCCGTTCGAGGGCGAGACCCGCGACGGCATCCTGTACGGACGCGGCGCCGTGGACATGAAGGGCGGCATCGCCGCCTGGGTCGCCGCCGTCTCGCGCATCCTTTCCGAAGGCGACGTGCCCGGCTCCCTCTCCTTCCTGATCACCGGCGACGAGGAAGGCCCGGCCCTGCACGGCACCAAGCGCGTGGTCGAGGCCCTGATGGCCGAGGGCGAGGTCATCGACGCCTGCGTGGTCGGCGAGCCCTCCTCGGCACACCACCTCGGCGACATGATCAAGGTCGGACGGCGCGGCTCGCTCAACACCTGGATCACCGTCCACGGCAAGCAGGGCCACGTCGCCTATCCCGACCGCGCCGCCAACCCGGCCCCGGTCGTGGCGAAATTGCTGACCCGCCTCGACGCCCACGTGCTGGATGAAGGCTTCCCGGAGTTCCCGCCGTCCAACCTCGAAATCACCACCATCGACGTGGGCAATCCGGCGACCAACATCATCCCGGCTGAGGCGAAGGCGCGACTCAACATCCGCTTCAACCCGACCCACACCGGCGACGGCCTGATCGACTGGCTGAACCGCGAGGCGGGCGCGCTTCAGGCCGAGACCGGCCTGCGCATCGAACTGGAGCACATGTGCTCGGGCGAGGCCTTCCTGACCGAGCCGGGCGTCTTCGTCACGGCGGTGCAGGACGCGGTGGAGGCGAGTCTGGGCCGCCGCCCCGAGGCCTCGACCACCGGCGGCACCTCGGACGCCCGCTTCATCCGCGCCCTGTGCCCGGTGCTGGAGCTGGGCCTGGTCGGCCAGACCATGCACCAGATCGACGAGCGCGTGCCCGAGGCCGAACTGCGCGCCCTGACCGACGCCTATCAGGCGGTCATCCGCACCGTGTTCGAGCGGCTGGAGAAATAATTCGACGGGTCATGTCACAGGCGGGCGGCCTGTCTCGTCATGGAGGCGACGCGCAATCAGGCGCTGAGGAGAAACGACATGACCCCGCGTATCGCCAGCCCCTTCAAGGCCGCCCCCGACGCCTATCAGGCCATGGTCAAGCTGGAGCAGACCATCGCCGCCAGCGGCCTGGAACATAGCCTGCTGGAACTGCTGAAGACACGCGTCTCGCAGATCAACGGCTGCGCCTTCTGCCTGCACATGCACACCCATGACGCGCGCAAGGCCGGCGAGAGCGAGGTGCGGCTGCATCTGCTGGCCGCCTGGCGCGAGTCCTCGCTCTACACCCCGCGCGAGCGCGCCGCCCTGACCTGGGCCGAGAGCCTGACCCGGATCGAACAGACCCAGGCCCCGGACGCCGACTATGCAGCCCTGAAGGCCGAGTTCAGCGACAGCGAACAGGTCAACCTGACCTTCGCCATCGGGGCGATCAATGTGTGGAACCGGCTGGCGGTCGGCTTCCGTCTGGCCCATCCGGCGGAACCGGCGCGTGTCGCGGCCTGACTCCGCCACCGACGTCTTCGAGGCGCACCGGCCCCGGCTGGCGCGCCTCGCCTACCGCATGCTCGGCTCGCTGGCTGAAGCGGAAGACGTGGTGCAGGAGGCCTGGCTGCGCTGGAGCCGGATCGATCCGGCCGAGATCCGAGAACCCGCCGCCTGGCTGACCCGCACCACGACGCGGCTGGCGCTGGACCAGTTGAAATCCGCCCGCGCCCGGCGCGAGACCTATGTCGGCTCCTGGCTGCCCGAGCCCCTGGTCACCGACCCGGAGGCCCAGGCCGAAGCCTTCGCCGACGACCTGACCCTGTCGCTGATGACGGCTATGGAACGGCTGTCGCCGCTGGAGCGCGCCGCCTTCCTGCTGCACGACGTCTTCGAGGTCGGCTTTGACGAGGTGGCGGCGACGCTGGAACGCGATCCCGCCTCGGTGCGCCAGCTGGCCAGCCGCGCCCGTCGCCATGTGCAGGAGGCGCGGCCCCGCTACGCCGTCGAGCCCGAGGAGGGCGAGCGCATCGCCCGCGCCTTCTTCGACGCCTCGCGATCCGGCGACGTGGCGGCGCTCGGGGCGCTTCTGGTCGAAGGCGCCACCCTGAGGGCCGACGGCGGCGGCAAGGTCATCGCCTTCCACAACCCGATCCACGGCGCCCAGAAGCTGCTGCGCCTCTTCGCCGGCCTGAACCGCAAATACGGCGCCGAGGCCTATGAGATGATCAGGCCCATGTGGATCGACGGTCTGCCGGGCTATGTCAGCCTGGAGCGCGGTCGAGTGCTGCAGACGACCGCCCTGGCCATCGAGGACGGGCGCATCGTCGACATCTTCATCACCCGCAACCCGGACAAGCTGGCGCGCGTCGCCGCACTGCTGGACCTGCCCGGCCGCGAGACGGCGAACTAGGCTTCGCCGGCCGCTTCCAGACGCGCGATGCGGCGGTCCATGTCGGCGACCTGATCCTTGAGGCGCTGCTTCTCCGAGGCCATGTCGACGGGCGTGCCGTCCTCATAGGTCAATTGCGCGCCCTTTTCGATCAGGTCGAGACGATAGAGGGCGGTGACGCGGGTCGCCTTGAACCGCTCCAGCTCGCTTTCCTTGTCGAGAGCCATCAGAGCGCCGCCACGACAATGATCTCGACCCGATAATCGGGCGAGGCCAGCTTGCCTTCGCTAGTGGCGCGGGCGGGCGGATTGGCCTGATCGACCCAGGCGTCCCAGACGGCGTTCATGGCGTCGAAGTCGGCGATGTCGGCCAGCCAGATGGTGGCCATCAGGATCTTGGACTTGTCGGTGCCGGCCTCGGCCAACAGGGCGTCGATCTCGGCCAGGGTGGTCTTGGTCTGGGCCGTGACGTCGTCGCCCGGCTCGCCAACCTGGCCAGCCAGATAGACGGTGTCGCCGTGGATGACGGCCTCGCTCATGCGGGCGCCGGGCTGGATGCGGGTGATCATGGGGAGGCCTCCTGAAATCGGACCTCCGGCTTACCCCAGCAGCAGGTCCATCACCAGAAGGGCGGCGAGGAAGACCGCCGCGAAGGCGATACAGAAGAAGACCGCGTCGCGCAGACGGCCGCGCGCGGGGCGAGCCGGGACGGCGGACGGCAGGTTGATCGGCAGGCGCGACATCAGCGGACCCTCGTCAGACCGCTAGACGATGCGCCCTCATGCTTACCTCTTGATAAACAGAAACAATCAGTTTTCTGGACGCTCCAGGAAGCGAAGCGCGCTGAAGACATGGGCCTTCACCCCCAGCGGCAGAATCTTCTCGTTGACGTCGAACTGCGGCGAGTGATTGGGCGCGGCCGTCGCTGGATCGACGCCGTCGGGACTGCCACCCAGATGGTAGAAAACGCCGGGCACGGCCCGCTGGAAATAGCTGAAGTCCTCGGCCACCGTGGTCGGGGGCGTGGCCGGATTGACCTGACCCGCGCCCGCCGCCTCCTCCAGCACCGGGGCCAGCCAGGCCGACAGGGCCGGGTCGTTGAACACCAGGGCGGCGTTCTGCTTCACGGCGAAGTCGGCGGTGGCCCCATAAGCCTCGGCCACATGGTCGATCGCCGCCTCGGCCCGCGCCACCAGGGCGTCGCGCTGGGCCGTGTCGAAGGTGCGCAGGGTGCCGCTCAACCGCGCGCTGTCGGGGATGATGTTGTAGCGCACGCCCGCATCCATCGTGGCGATGGTGAAGACGGTCGGTGTGGTGGTCGGGTCGATGGTGCGCGCCGTCAGGGTGTTGACCGTCTGCACCACATTGGCGGCGGCGGCGATGACGTCGACGCCCTTCCACGGCCAGGCCCCGTGCGTCTGCTTGCCGTGCAGAACGATGTCGACCCGGTCCGAGGCCGCCATGAAGCCCTGCGGCCGATAGAAGATGGTTCCGGGCGCGCCCGGCACGACATGCAGGCCGAAGATGGCCTCGGGCGCCGGGTCCTTCAGCGCCCCCTCCTCGATCATCAGGGCGGCGCCGCCCAGGCGCTCGCCCGGCGGCGCCCCCTCCTCCGCCGGCTGGAAGATGAAGACGACGGTTCCGCTGATCTGATCCTTCATCCCCGCCAGGACCTCGGCGGCGCCCATCAGCATGGCGACGTGGGCGTCGTGGCCGCAGGCGTGGGCCACCGGCACCGTCTCGCCCATATAGGTCCCGGTCGCGGTCGAGGCGAAGGCCAGCCCCGTCGCCTCCTTGACCGGCAGGGCGTCCATGTCGGCCCTCAGCGCCACCGTACGGCCGGGACGTGCGCCGCGCAGGACGCCGACCACCCCGGTCTTGCCGACCCCGGTGCGGACCTCCAGCCCCAGGGCGCGCAGATGATCGGCCACCACGCCCGCCGTGCGCGTCTCGGCGAAGCCCAGTTCGGGGTGCTGATGCAGGTCGCGACGCCAGGCCACGACCTCGGGCATGACCCGGTCCACGGCGGTCTGGACGCGGGCCGAAGGGACCTGGGCGACGGCGGAGCCCGCCCCCGACAGGACCGCGGCAGCGGCGGCGGCGACGATCAGGCGACGGCGAATGGTCATGGCGGGCTCCCCTTTGTGAAGTTCATGTTGCGCGAGCGAACGCCGCTTGTGCAAGCCGTCGCGAACACCGATCTTCAACCGCATGAGCAAGACGCCCAAGCCCTTCAAGGTGTCCAAGACCCGCTGGAACGAGGTGGTTCTGGTATGCCGCAAATGCTCCAAGAAGCTGGACGGCGGCTTCGGACCCGATGGCGACAAGACCCTGAAGAAGGCCCTGCGACGCTATCTGCACGCGGGCAAGGGCCGCAAGGCCGACCTGGCCGTGGTCGGCGCCGACTGCTTCGACGTCTGCCCCAAGAACGCCGTGGTGGCGGTCAACGCCCGCCGCCCCGAGGAACTGCTGATCGTGCCCGCCGGGGCCGACCTGTTCGAGGTCAAGGCGCGCCTGGGTCTGGACGATGGCCGGCGCCTCAAGCCGCCCTTGCCGAGCACGGCGCCGATCGAGACGACTTCCTAAAGTCGAAAAGCCGTGTCAGAGGCAGATCATGGACACGACCCGTATCGAGAAGCGTATCGGCGTGCATGCGCCGTCGGACCGCATCTGGGAGATCCTGTCGGATCTCGAGAACTGGCACACTTGGAACCCCTATGAGACCGGGGTGACGGGCGCCCTGGCCTTTGGCGCGGGCATCAGCCTGACCGAGGCCCTGCCCGGCATGGCTGAACGCCAGGTCCAGGCTCGCCTCGGCGACTGGCAGCCCTATTCGCAGTTGGTCTGGGCCGAAAAGCGCGGCTTCATGTTCAACGCCATCCGCTACTACGAGATCGAGGAGCTGGAGCGGGGCAACTGTATCGTCTCCAACGGCGTCATCTTTTCGGGCCTGCGCGGCGAGCTGTTCCACGACAAGCACCGCAAGGCCATTCGCAGCGCCTATGAAGACATCGCCGAGGCCCTGAGGCGCGCGTCCGAGGGCTGATCAGCCCATGCCGGCGCCGCCCTTCATCATGTCCATGATGTTGATGATGGCCGGGCCCAGGATGACCACGAACAGCACCGGCAGGAAGAAGATGATCATCGGCACGGTCAGCTTGGCCGGCAGCGCCGCCGCCTTCTTCTCGGCCGCCGACAGACGCAGGTCGCGGTTCTCCTTGGCCATGATCCGCAGGGCGGAGCCCAAGGGCGTGCCATAGGTCTCGGCCTGGGTCATGGCCGTGGCCACCGACTTGATGCCGGGGTGATTGGTGCGCTTGGCCATGCCCTCATAGGCCATGCGGCGCTCGGGCAGATAGGACAGCTCGGCCGACAGCAGGCTGAGTTCCTCGGCCAGTTCGATCGACTGGCTGCCGACCTCCTGGCTGACCTTCTGGATCGCCGCCTCGATCGACATGCCGGATTCAACGCAGATCAGCAGCAGATCCAGCGAGTCGGGAAAGGCCGCCACGATCGACTGGCGACGTGAAGCAATCCGGTTCGAAAGATAGACGTTGGGCGCATAGAAGCCCGCCGCCGCCGCGAACACCAGGGCGCACAGCTTCAGCGTCAGGTTCATGCCCAGATCATTGACCAGGAACAGATAGAGCGCCGTCAGCACCATGAAGAGGAAGGGCGTGGCGAAGCGGAAGAAGTAGAAGGTGGTCAGGGGCTTGGGCCCGCGGAACCCGGCCTGGGCCATGTTCTCGACGACCTTGGGGTCTTCCAGCAGCTTGATCAGGTTCAAGCGGTCGACGACGCGCTTCTTGAAGCCTTCGTCCGAGTGACGCAGGGTAGCCGTCGTCGATCCGACGCCGCCGCCCTTCATCGCCTGGCGCGAACGGCGCTTCAGTTCGTCGCGACGTTCGGCGACGGCCTTCATCCGCTTGTCCAGCCGCTCGCCGCCCATGAAGGAGTTGAGCAGGGTCAGGACGCTGGCGAAGACAGCCACGCCCACGCCGATGCTCAGCAGGTTCTGCGGATCGGTGATGAAATGCATGAAGCCGTTCATGGCGCCCTCCTCAGAACTTGAACGAGATCATGCGCTTCATCGTGAAGATGCCGCAGGCCATCCAGACCGCGCACCCCAGAAGCATGACCTGACCCCGGATGTCCGTGAACAGCAGCAGCATGTAGGCGGGGGCGGCGATCATCACGAGGATCATGACCACCGGCGGCAGGGAGCCGATGATGCCGGCCGAGGCGATGGCTTCGGACGACATGGCCTTGATCTTCTCGCTCATCATCCGCCGAGCGCGCAGGACGGCGGTCAGGTTGCCCAGGGCCTCGGCCAGGTTACCGCCGCTCTTCTGCTGGATGGCGATGACAATGGCGAAGAATTTGAGTTCGGGAACGGGCATCCGCTCGAACATCTTGTCCAGGGCCTGGGACAGGGTCAGGCCGACCCCCAGACCTTCGACCAATCGCTGGAACTCGGGGCCGAGCGGCTCGGGGCTTTCGCGGGCGATGATCTTGAAGCAGTCGTGGACCGGCAGACCCGTCTTGATGCCGCGCACCAGGATGTCGACGGCGTCGGGGAAGGCCAGCGAGAACTTCTTCATCCGCTTCTTGCCCTTCATGCTCACGACCCAGCGCGGCAGGCCCAGACCCATGGCCACGCCTATGCCCAGAGCCAGGACCGGATTCAGGCCGACGACGAAGGCGACGAGCGTGCTGATCAGACCCAGGACCACGCTGATGATGATGAAGGTCCGCAGACTCATCGACAGATTGGCCTGCTTGAGCTTGGCGCTCATGGTCATGCGGGCCTTGCGGTCGCGGCGGTCGACCTCCTGCAGTTGCTGCAGGATCTGCTTGCGCCGCGTCTCAGGCGTATTGGCTGCGGCGGCGCGCTTGCTGGCCGTATCGACTCGCGCAGCGCCGATGGTCTTGGCGCGTTTCACCGCCTGGCTCGAACCGTCGTCGCCGCTGACCAGAACCCAGCCCACGCCGCCGATCATGATGAAGGCCAGGAAGGCCGCGAGAATGGGAAGCATCAGGCCCTACTCCGCCGCGTCCAGGGCTTCGGCCAGCTCGCGCTCCAGGCCGTAGTAGCGGGCGCGGTCCCAGAAGCGGGGACGGGCGATGCCGGTCGAACGGTGACGGCCGGTGATCTTGCCGTGGGCGTCCTCGCCCGTGATCTCATAGACGAACAGGTCCTGGGTCACGATGACGTCGCCTTCCAGACCCACGACCTCGGTGATGTGGGTGATGCGGCGCGAGCCGTCGCGCAGGCGGGCGGCCTGGATGATGACGTCGACCGAGCCGACGATCATCTCGCGGATGGTCTTGGACGGCAGGCCGTAGCCGCCCATGGTGATCATCGACTCCATCCGGCTGATGGCCTCGCGCGGGGAGTTGGCGTGCAGCGTGCCCATCGAACCGTCGTGGCCGGTGTTCATCGCCTGCAACAGGTCAAAGGCCTCAGGCCCCCGGACCTCGCCGACGATGATGCGTTCGGGGCGCATCCGCAGACAGTTCTTGACCAGGTCACGCATCGTGATCTGGCCCTGGCCTTCCAGGTTCGGCGGGCGGGTTTCCAGACGCACCACGTGCGGCTGTTGCAGCTGCAGTTCGGCGGCGTCCTCGCAGGTGATGACGCGCTCGGTCGGGTCGATGAAGGCCGTCAGGGTATTGAGCAGGGTCGTCTTGCCCGACCCCGTGCCGCCCGAGATGACCAGGTTGCATCGCGCCGCGCCGATGACGCCCAGGACGCGCGCGCCTTCGGGACTGATGGAGGCGTACTCCACCAGGTTCTTCATCGTCAGCTTGTCTTTCTTGAACTTACGAATGGTCAGCGTCGGACCGTCGATAGCCAGCGGCGGGGCGATGACGTTGACGCGCGAACCGTCGGGCAGACGGGCGTCGCAGATGGGGCTGCTCTCATCGACGCGGCGGCCGACCTGAGACACGATCCGCTGGCAGATGTTCATCAGCTGGGTGTTGTCGCGGAAGCGGACATTGGTCAGCTGCACCTTGCCCGCGACTTCGATGAAGACGCGTCCGGCGCCGTTGACCATGATGTCGGCGATGTCGTCGCGGCCCAGCAGCGGCTCCAGCGGGCCATAGCCGAGGACGTCGTTGACGATGTCCTGAACCAGGTGCTCCTGTTCAGCTACCGACATGGAGACGTTCTTGATCGCCACCAGTTCGGCGACGATGTCGCGAATTTCCTCGGACGCCGCCTTCTGATCCAGCTGAGCCAGCTGGGACAGGTCGATGGTGTTCATCAAGGCGTTGAAGATGGTCGTCTTCGTCGCGTGATAATAGTCGGACTGCTCACGGACGATCTCGGCGACCGCCTGGGCCTTCTTCAGCTGTTCGAGACCCGCCGTGGCGCGCGGTCCCTTGACCGGCCCGCCGGGCGTCGGCGCGGCGGCCTCGGGCCGGGGGCGAGCGGCCAGGGCGTCCAGCCGGTCCACGCTCTCTGAGATCGGAGCGGCCGTCCCTTCCAACTCCTCAAGGGAGAAGGCGTCGACGGGTTCAAGCACACGCGTCTCGACCGCCGGGGCCGGCGCCGGAGCGGGTCGCGGAGCGACCGCGACGCCGGGTTGAGCTGTGCGCTTGCCGAACATGACCTCAGCGCTTCTTGCTGAACAGGGAGGCCAGGATCGAGCCCCCCTTCTTGGCCGGCGCACCCGTCGGCGCCGCCGGCTTGCCCTTCACGGGGGCGGTCGGCAGCTCGCGACGCGACACAATCTGGGCCAGGGTCTCGAAGGCTTCCGCCGCCTTGGTCTTGGCGCCCGCGTCCACGATCATCTGACCATTGTTGGCGGCCGATCCGAACACCTTGGCGTCAAAGGGAATGATCAGACTGGGGTGGATGCCCAGGGCGGCGCCGAAGTCCTTGGCCGGGATCTCGGGACGGCCCGGCACCCCGACCTGGTTCAGCACCAGACGCGGCGGGGCGTCATTGGGACGGCCCTGCTTGATCAGGTCGATCATGTTCTTGGCATTGCGAAGGCTGGCCAGATCCGGCGTCGCGACGATCACCACCTCGTCGGCCGAGATCAGCGTCTTGCGCATCCAGCCCGACCACAGATGCGGCAGGTCCAGAACCACGAAGGGCGCCGTCGAGCGAATGCGGCTGGTCACCTCCTCGAAGGCGTCCGGCTGGATGTCCCAGTCGGCGTCCAGGGTCGCGGGTGCGGCGAACAGGCTCAGCTTGTCGGTGCAGCGGACCATCATCCGGTCCAGCAGGGTCGCGTCCAGGCGATCCGGCTGGCTCAGGGCGTCGGCGACGCCGCCCAGCGGGTCCTGATTGAAGTCCAGCCCGGCGGTGCCGAACGGCAGATCATAGTCGACGATGACGGTGTTGACGCCGATCCGCTCGCTCATCGCGTAGGCGGTGTTGTGGGCCACGGCCGAGGCTCCGGCCCCGCCGCGCGCGCCGACGAAGGCGATGGACCGACCGACGAAGGGCTGGGCCGGGTCGGCGAACAGGCCGCCGATAGCCGAGATCAGTTGCAGGGGCTGAACCGGCGCGACCAGATATTCGCTGACGCCGCGCCGCATCAGTTCGCGGAACAACAGGATGTCGTTGGCGGCCCCGATGATGACCACCTTGGTCCCCGCATCACAGACCTCGGCCAGTTGGTCGATCTCGGCCAACAGGGTCTGGGCGTCCTTCATGCTCTCGACGACGATCAGGGGCGGCGTCGGTTCGGACTGATAGGCCTCGATAGCTGCGGCGACCCCGCCGATGCGGATCTGGGTCGTGGCCCGCGCCATGCGCCGATCCTGACCGGCCCGTTCGGCAGACGCCAGGGTGTCCTGACGTTCAGCAAAGACATGTACTGCGATGCGCGGGATCGACACCTCGACCGCGCCGCTCGACATCACAGGCAGGCCCGCAGGCTCGTAAGAGGTCAGCCCGACTGAAAGGACCTCGTCCGGGGCGACCGGTGACGCGGTCGGCAAGGAGGCCGACGCCACGGCGGCGGCGACCGCTGTCTCGGTTTCAGCGACCAGCTTCCCCACCGGGTTGTAGGCCTCGCCGATCACGGCCTCCGTCACAGCCGCTGTCCCCGGCATGGGGGCGAATGGCAGAGGCGGTCGCGAGGATGCGGCGGGATCGATGAACTCGTCGTCCATGTCGAACGTGTCCAGAGCGTCGAAATCCTGTGTGGCGAAAGGCTTGCTCATGTCCATCAATCCACCGCGTCGGAAATACGCGTCCCGGCGATCAGGGCTTCGCGAGCCGACGAGGTCGTCTCGCCCTTGCCGTAACGGTCGAACACCACAGCCCGTCGCTGGGCGTCCGGCGGCGTCATGGCGCGCGGCGTGACGATGTCGCGCGGATTGGCGATCTGGGCCGCCAGGTTGGCGTTGACGGCGCAGCCGAAGTTCGAGGCCGACTGATTGTCGCCCGTGCGGGTCAGGCTGCCCCACTGGGTTCCGCACTGCGGCACGACGGCGCGAACAGTTTCGAAACCGGCCAGGATCGGCGCGCGCGGATCAGGGCCGTTGTAGCCGACCACACGGATCAGATGGTCCGGCGCGCCGGCGGCCACCAGGCCCGCCTTGACGTTCCATGCCGCCTGGTTGGCGACCGGGTCGCCGCCGGCCGGCGCCTCGACCACCAGGGTCGGCGCGCCTTCGATAGCGAAGCGCTGCACCAGACCAGCCAGCGCCGCCTGCTGGTTGGCGGACAGTCCATTTTCATGCACGGCCAGGGCGATGCGATCCATGCCCGGCTCGACCTGAAGGCTGTAGCGCGAAAGGGGCGTCAAAGGGGGCTCGCCGCCGAGGCTGGCGGAGCCGCCCGCGCAACCGGCCAGCAGCAGGCCGCCGAGGGCCAGGGTCGAGGACAGGGTGAGGAAGGATTTGGCGATCATCGCGCTCACTCGATCACATAGCCGACCGGCCCCTGCCATCCTGCCTGAGCGGAGGGGGCGGGCGAGCCATAGGCTTGGTTCAGTTGGCCGAAGAAGATGGCCTGGGCGTCCTGGGCGATGCGCAGGCCGTCAGCGGGCGTCTGCATCCGCCCCGGCGAGGTCGGGCTGACGATATAGGGCTCGACGATCACGACCAGTTCGGTCTCGCCCATCAGATAATCGCGCGAGCGGAACAACTGGCCCAGCACCGGCAGGTTGGTCATGCCCGGCAGGGAATCCACCGACTGGCGTGTGGTTTCCTGCAGCAGGCCGGCGATCATCATCGAGCCGCCCGAGGGGATTTCGATGGTGTTCTCGCTGCGACGAACCGACAGGCCCGGCAGGGTGATGGAGGAGGCCGTTCCGGCGCCGATGGTCAGGCCGCCGCTGGGCGTCAGTTCGGACACCTCGACCTTGACCTGCAGGCTGATGCGACCCTCGCTGAGCACGACTGGCCGGAAGGCCAGACCGACGCCATAGGGCTTGTATTCAACCGAGATCTGACCTTCACGGTCCCGCCCGGTCGGAATGGGAAACTCGCCGCCGGCCAGGAAGTTGGCGGCCTCGCCATTGGTCGAGGTCAGGTTCGGTTCGGCCAAGGTCCGCAGCAGGCCGACCCGTTCAAAGGCCTCCAGACAGGCGTTCGCATTCGTGCCCGTCACCGTCTTCCAGGCGGCGGTTGCGACGTCGGTGATGGCGTTGGTCACCGACGAGCCGGGGCCGGTCACCACCGTGTCCTGCGTGGTCGTGGTCGTGCTGTTGGACAGATTGTTCGTCCGCGCGCCGTTCTGCCCGTAGCACAGGCTGCCGCCCCCGCCCTGCACCCCGTTCACGCCGTAGCTGGAAGCTCGGCCAAAGCCGTAGGAATGGATGCCGTTGTTGCGCAGGATGTCGGTCGAGACGCCGAGCTGTTTGAGCGCCGAGCGCTGCACCTCGACCACGCGAACCTTCAGAGTCACCTGATCCGAACCGGCGACGCTGATCATGTTGACCAGCTTTTCCGGCGCGGAGACGAAGGCGCGGGCCACCTGGGCGGCGCGCTGCGCCTCGCCCGGACTGGCGGCCGTTCCGGTCAGGATGATGCTGTCATTGACCGCCTCGGCGCGGATGTCGGCGCCCGGCGCGACGCGGCTCAGCGTGTCCTGAAGCGCGCTGGTTCCGGCGTCCACACGCACCCGCAGCGCCAGGATGGTGCGGCCCGTCGCATCCAGGAAGACCGCGTCGGTTTCACCTGCCGCCATGCCGATCACCGTGATGCGGCGCGGGGAATGCAGCATGGCCTCGGCCACCTGCGGATTGGACACGATCACGTCGCGCGCATCGGCCGGCAGGTCGACCGCGAACGAGGTGCCGCGCGGCAGGTTGACCATCTGCGGCCCGGAGCCGGTCGAGACGGCGGCGCGGGTCTGGGCCTGCGACGCGGACGTGGCCCCGCCGAGAGCGATCAGAGCGGCGCAGGCCGCCACGATCAAACGATTCATGCCCGGTTTCCTCATGGAACGGCGACCGCTTCGGCCTGGCCTTCGCGATAGACATGCACGACGCGGCCGGCGGCGGCCGCGTCTCCGCGACGCGCTGCGCCGGGAACCTGACCGGACGGCCCAGACGTGTCGGCGTAGGAACGCAGCACCAGCGACAGTTCGCCTTCGGACTTGGCCAGGGCCAGGGCCTCGGCGTCGCGGCCGCTCACCTCCAGGGTGGCGGTGGCGCCGACGACCGCCTGAGCGTCCTCGGCGGCGCGCGTGGCCTGGTCGATGGCCAGAACCTTGACGTTCTGCATCACGGTGGCGGCGACGAACTTGGTGGTTTCACCGCCGGACTGCCCGGTGTTGGGCAGCTTGACCTCACGGGTCAGCAGCACGTCGGCCCGATCGCCCGGCAGGATGAAGCCGCCGGCGGCGGTCTCGACGGTGACGCGAATGGCCATGGCCCGCATCCCGGGCTCCAGATAGGCGGCCATATAGCCGCTGTCGCCGGCGCGGACGATCTTGCGGGCGACGATGGGTTCGCCGGCCAGAATGGGCTCCCGAACGACCGAGCCGATGTAGTCGGCCTTGGCGCCCCCCGAGTTCATATTCTCTGCGGCGCGGACCACGCGGGCGGCGGCGTCCTCGGCCTTCTTGACGGTGTCGGCCTTGGCGTCAGCCGCCTTGCCTTCGCCTTCCTTGGCGGGCGCGGCGGGAACCGGCACGCTGCCGTCGGTGATGAAGACGGGATTGACCTCGTCCGCGGGCCAGTCCTTCCAGGTCAGGTCGGCGTCGGTCAGGCGACGGCCGGGCTCCAGATCCTTGGCGGCGACCAAGACCTTGGCCATGGGACGGGTCTCGACGGCGGCCACGGCGGTCGCGGTCGGTTCGCCCGAGGGCGAACCCATGGCGCGCACGACCAGGGCCAGGCCGATGGCCGCGACGGCGGCGATACAGATGACAGCGATCTTGGCGGGCTTCATCGACGGTCTCCGGCAGGCGCGGCGACGTGGATTCGGTTCTTCGCCCCTTGCCGTTAACGATAGTGAGGCTTGTCGGTTAACGCGTCCCTAAGCCCGCCGAACGTCGTCAGCCGCCGGTAAAGGCCTGAACCACGGCGCTGGAAGGAAAGGCCAGGACAGCGCCGATGGCGATGGCGACGCCATAGGGAATGTCGCCCTTGGGTTGCAGCAGCCGCGCCACCCAGCCAGGAGCGTTGAGTGCATAGACCTGCAGCCAGGTCCGCGCGGACAACAGCACCAGACAGAAGGCGCCGCCCGCCAGGCCCACGAACAGGACGAAGGGCAGGAGCCCCGTCGGCCCCAGCCACAGGGCGGCGGCGGCCATCAGCTTGGCGTCGCCTCCGCCGATCCAGCGCAGCGCGAACAGGCCCATGCCGACGACCAGCACAGCCAGTCCGACGGCGAAATGAAGGGCGAAAGTGGTCCAGGGCAGGCCCGCCAGCAGGGCCGCCGGCACAAAGGCGGCCAACAGGGCCAGCGACACCCAGTTGGGAATCTTCATCGTCGTCAGGTCGTTCAGACCGCCGACGATCATCAGGGCCGGCAAGAAGGCGAGCGAGAGCAAGATCAGCATGTCCATGCGATGACTCTAGCGCCGCGTCCGTTAAATCGAGGTTGCCGTGCTCGGGCTGCGATCAGCCAGCCGTCACGTCCTGAGGTTGCGACATGTCCGTGCCGACTTTGACCAAGCCCTGCTTCATTTGAGGACCGAAAACCGTCAAGCACGCAATCACGGCAACTGCCATCAGAGCTGCAATCAAGCCATATTCAATCGAAGTAGCGCCCCGCTCATCACGCGCGAATGCGGCCAAATACTGGACCATCATACGATCTCCACTTCCGAGTAAGCGAATTGCACAAGAACAACTCAGCTCATCAAAAAAGGGCCGAAGCGCGAACGCTCCGACCCTGATTTTTAGTAGACCAACAGTCTTATCCGGCCTTCGTCGTGATATCCGTCTCGGTCGACATGGTGGTGCCGATGCGGCCAAACGCAGCCTTCATCTGCGGACCAAAGGCGGTCAGGCAGGCGATGATGGCGACAGCCATCAGAGCAGCGATCAGGCCATATTCAATGGCGGTGGCGCCGGATTCGTCGTTGGCGAAGTTCTTGATGAAGTTACGCATGAATGTCTTCCTTCTTTGTCTAAGCGAGCAACAGTTCCATTACCAGGGTCACCGGTTTTGCCCGCTTGACCCCCGTTTGCATGGCGACAATGCGACGCCGATCATTAAGGGCGAGTAAAATGACCACGATCGCTTCAAATTGTTGATGGTTACTTTTGTGTTTACTATAGAAACATCAGATACCGCGCACCTGACGCTCGCCTTCAGGAATTCTTGATCTTTCAGCGCCAGGTTTCACGCCTAGCGCACGCGCGCGCTCGTTCATTCCCTCGGAGCCGCCGCCCATGCCCCGGACCTTCAAGACGCTCAGCCTCGGCCTGACCGCCGCCCTGTTCGCGCTCGGCGTCGCCGCCGCAGCCCAGGCCCAGTCGCGCCCCCTGAACGTCGAGATCGATCACGCCACGCGGGTTCAACTGAGGGGCCCGGCGGGCTCCGTCATCGTCGCCAATCCCCGGATCGCCGACGTCACCGTGGTAGACGCCAACACCCTGTTCATCACGGGCAAGGGCTACGGCGTGACCGAGGTCATCGCCGTGGACGCCCTGGGCCGCCCCCTGTTCCAGAGCCAGGTCGTGGTCAGCGCCGGTTCGAACGGCTCGGTCCGCGTCTGGCGCGGCGCCCAGGCCACGGAAATGGCCTGCGGCTCCAGCTGCTCGCCCAGCGTTCGGGCCGTTCCGGCGTCCTGACCTTGCCCTGGCCGTTCCCCCGTCCTTCAGATCGGTCGGCGCTCAGGCGGCGAAGACGCGCGCGGGACGGCTCGGCGGCGGTCGAGTTCGGCATGATCGCCCTGCCCTTCTTCATCCTGCTGTTCGGCATTCTGGAGATCGGACTGCTGCTTCTGGTCGACGCCGTGGTCGAGACGGCGGTGTCCGACATGGGCCGCCTGGTGCGAACCGGTCAGGCGCAACAGGGGGCGCTCACCCCCGCTGCGCTCAAACAGAAGCTGTGCGCACAGATGAGCGTCTTCGCAGGCGACTGCCCGAAACGCGCCTTCATCGACGTGCGCGTGGTCGAGAACTACTCCGACCCTATCGCGGACGACCCGCTGAAATCCGGCGTCTTCGATCCTTCCGTGCTTGAATATTCGCCCGGCAACCCAGGCGACCGCGTTCTGGTGCGGGTCTGGTACGAGCAGCCGATCATCACCCCCTTCATCGCCCAGGCCGTGTCGCACACCACGGACCACAAGGTGATGCTGACCACCTCCCTGGCCTTCCGCAACGAGCCCTATCAATGAGGCCGCGACTGTTCGCGCCCGCGATGCGCTTCTGGCGCGACCGACGCGGCGTCTCGGCCGTGGAATTCGCCCTGATCGCGCCGGTGGTGATGCTGATCTATTTCGGCATGGTCGAGTTCTGCCAGGGCTATATGGCCCACCGCCGCGCCGGCCATACGGCCTCCATCGTCGCCGACCTGGTGGCGCAGTCGGACGTGACGTCGACCCAGGACCTGGCCGCGGTCTTCGCCATCGGCGACATGATCATGCGCCCCTTCTCGGCCGATACCCTGTCGATCCGGGTATCCAGCGTGACCATGGACTCCACGGGCGTGGCCAAGGTCGACTGGAGCCAGGTCAGCGGCGAGGCCATGGACCCGCTCGAGAAAAACGAAATCATCAGCGACCTGCCGCCCGGCCTGATCGAGAACGAACAGAGCCTGATCCTGGGCGAGACCGAATTCGAGTACAAATCGGCCTTCGGTCAGGTGATCAAGAAGCCGATCAGATTCACCCGCAGCTACTATCTGCGGCCGCGAACGGTTGAAAAGGTCGTCTGCTCCAACTGCTAGACGCCGGTCAGCGCCTCCTTCAGCGCCCGGATCTTGGCCTCGGTCTCCTCACGCTCAGCGCGCGGATCGCTGTCGGCGACGATGCCGGCCCCCGCCTGGGCGCGCCAGCACCAGCCCGCCTCGTCCCGCACGAAGGCCGCTGTGCGGATCAACACCGAGGCCGTCAAACTGTGCTCGCCCGCCAGCCCCAGCCCGAACAGCGAGCCGCACCAGGGGCCGCGCGGCGGCTCATGGCCGGCGATCACCTTCATGGCCTGATGCTTGGGCGCCCCGGTGATCGAGCCGGGCGGGAAGGTCGCCTCCAGCACCTCGGCCGCGCCGACGCCAGGCCGGGCCGTGGCCGTCACCGTCGAGACCAGATGATGCACGGTGGGGTGGCTCTCGACCTCGAACAGACGCTCGACCCGCACCGAGCCGGGGACCGCCGCTCGCGCCAGGTCATTACGCATCAGGTCGACGATCATCAGGTTCTCGGCCCGGTCCTTGGCGCTGGCGACCAGGTCGGCGGCCAGTTCCGTGTCGCGCGCCGAGTCAGGATCGCGCGGCCGCGTGCCCTTGATCGGCCGGGTCTCGATGCGGCCTGAGGCGGGATCGAAGGTCAGGAACAGTTCGGGCGAGTTGGACACCAGCGCCCGCCCGCCCAGCCGCCAGAAGGCGCCATAGGCCGCGCCCCGCTCCGCCGACAGGCGCGCGAAGACCTCGAACGGATCACGCCCGGACGCCAACCGCCCGCTCCAGGCGCGAGCGATATTGGCCTGAAACAGCTCGCCCGCCCCGATGCGCGCCACCACGTCGGCCACCGCCGCCTCATAGACCTCGGGCGCCGCCTCGCCGGAAAAGGCGCCGGCCGGGGCGGACGGGATCGCAGGTTCGACCGCTTCGCCGCGCCAGGCCGCCGCGCGCAAGGCCCGCATCTCGGCCTCGGCCGCATCCGCCCCGCGCCCCACGGCCAGAACCGCCCCCGCCGCATGGTCAAAGGCCAGCAGGGCCGGATAGCGGGCCAGCATCAGGTCGGGCCAGACCTCGGCCCGCGCCCCCGTCGCCGGCCGCGCCCCGGCGTCATAGCTCATCAGCCCGACCACGCCGCCGCTGGAAAAATCAGGATGGCGCAGGGCCTCAAAGGGCGCCGCGTCGTCAACTGGGCCGACCTGAACCCGGTCCGGTTCGCAGGCGACGAAGGACCAGCGTCCGCCGTGCACGCTCGGATCGCCCGCCCCGGCCAGAAGCGCCAGCGCTCCCTCGCGAGGGTTCAGACCGGCCGCGACGCCGAGCGGCTCGATCCAGTCCAGCCGCACGATATGGACGACAGGCAGGCTCATGCGGTCAGCGTCGCCCGGATGCGCGCGGCGACGGCGGCGTCCACGCCCAGAGCCTGTTCCAGATAGGCCGCGACCGAGCCGTGCCGCGCCGTGATCTCGGCAAAGGCCCCGTCCAGATAGTCGGCCTCGACGCCGAGGAAGGCGACCACGGCTCCGTGCGAGGCCGGACGCCCGGTCATCTCGGTCAGTTTCTTCGCAATCCCCTCGGCCCGGCCCTCCAGATCAACGGCCACATTGGTCAGCAGGTAGTCGTTGATGAGGTCGTCGCGCGACACGCCAAGCAGGCTGTGGGTCAGGGCGGCCAGCAGGCCGGTGCGGTCCTTGCCCGCCGCGCAATGGATCAGCACCGGCCCCTCGCCCTCGGCCAGGGCGCGGAAGTAGCGGGCGAACAGGTCCACATGCGCCGCCTCGAACGGCAGGCGACGATAGGTCTCGGTCATGAAGGCCCGACCCGAGGCCTCGGTCAGGTCGGCGGTCTTCAGGAAGGTGATGTGCGGGGCCTCGCCGCCGTCGTCGTGGGCGCTCTCGATCACCTGCCCGGCCCAGTTCGCCGGTCGCCGCGACGGCTGTTCACGCCGCTCGCTGGGACGGCGCAGGTCGACCACCGCGGCGAGGTTCAGATCGGCCAGCCGCGCCAGATCAGCCTCGGTCGCCCGCGCCTGATGGGCCGAACGATACAGACGACCGCGCGCCACGCGGCTCTCGCCGACGGCGTAGTCGCCATAGTCGCGGAAGTTGTCGATGGCCTGAAACGGCGAAAGGCGGTCGCTCATGACCGCCTTCCTAGGACTATTCACGCGCCAAGGCTAACGGGCGCCGACCAGACCGGACATGGCGTCCAGATAGGCGACGAAGGCGTCGCGTCCCGCCTCCGTCATAGTGGCCCGCGTCAGGGGTTTACGGCCCTGGAAACTCTTGGCCACCTCGACGAAACCCGCCTCCTCCAGCTTGCGCAGGTGGACCGACAGATTGCCGTCCGTGGCTTGCAGCCGGGTCTTCAGTTCGTTGAAGTCGGCGGTTCCGACGCCCGACAGATAGGCCATGATCCCCAGGCGCACCCGCCCGTGGATGACCTCGTCGATGCGGCCGATGTCGAAGTCTTCAGCCGTATATCCAGCCGTATTGGAGGCCATCAGATCACCTCCGACGGTTCCTGGCGCACCAGCAGAACGCCGGGCAACAGGGCGAACAGGAAGAGCCCCGCCGCATAGCCCAGCCACATCAGCGGACTGCCGGTCAGGAAGGCGATCAAGGGCGCAGCGATCCAGCAGCCGACAGCCAGCTTCCATTGCCACTTCTGGGCGCTCATGGTCGCCGACACCGCCCAGCCCGAGCCATAGAGGGCGAAGATCAGCGAGGGGAAGATCAGCGAGGGGATCGGGCTCTGCACCTTCCAGCCGACCACACCCATCGACAGGGACATGACAAAGACGCCCAACCCCACGCCCATCCAGCCGGCGCCGGCCGCGCGATTGGCCGCCGACTGCGCGCCGGGCTTGCGGTCGGTCTGGCGGATCTGCCAGATCAGGACCGCGAAGAAGACCAGCATGGCCCCGCCCCACAGGACGGCGTAGGCGACGGGCGGCACGGCGAGAATTCCGCTGTCGATGCCATAGGCGACGATCGAGGCCAGGCCAAAGATCAGACCCGCGGACATCAGAATCCGGCCGCCCAGCAGCGGCGCCTGACGCCCTTCCTGAGCCAGGGCCTTCATATAGGCGATGTCGTCGTGGACGGACTGCACTTGGTCGCGGGTCATGGCGTCTCTCCCTGCCTGTTGATTGGACCGTGCGCCATTTACTTTGTGTTGTAAAGTTCTTTTTTAAGACGCCGCGCGCGACACATTCTAGGCCTTGGCCATGCGCGTCGCCTTTCATCACATCGCCTATCACCCCCTAGCCGTCTGCAACGCCCTGTCGATGGACCGGCTGGAGGCGACGGCGCGCCTCGCGGGCCTGAAACCGGACGCCGCCGTCATGGACATCGGCTGCGCCTATGGCGAGGTGTCGATCCATCTGGCCCGCGCCTTCGACGCCCAGGTGACGGCGGTCGAACTGGACCCTGTCATGGCCGAGGGCGCCGAAGCGCGCATCCGGGCGGCCGGGCTGACGGACCGGATCAGCCTGCGCCGCGAGACCTCGGCGGCGGCCCTGGCCGCCCTGCCCGCCCTTGACCTGATCGTGGCCATCGGCACGACCGAGCCGGCGGGCAAGGGCCTGCGCGATCCCGCCGCCGTCTTCGCCGCCCTGAGCGAACACCTGACGCCGGGCGGCGCCCTAGTGTGGGGCGATCTGTTCTGGAAGGAGGAGCCGCCCGCCCCCCTGCGCCAACTGGTCGAGACCGGCGGCTACTACGTCGGCCACGACGAATGGCAGGCCGCCGCCCGCGCGGCGGGACTGACGGTCGTCTCGGCCGAGATCAGCGACGCCGCTGAATGGGCCGCCTATCGCACGGCGATGGAGACCGCCATCGCCGCCTGGCTGGACGCCCACCCCGACCACGCCGACGCCCCCGGCGTCGCCGCCACGGCCCACCGCATCAAGATGATGCTCGACTTCGGCGCCGACTACCTCGGCTTCGGCCTCTACCTGTTCCAAAAAGGCTGACGCCCAACAGAAAAGGGCGCCCAGGATACCCGGACGCCCCTTCCACTGTTCACTGTCGCCCTGCGCTCAAGCAGCGAGCCGCCGCGCGGCGAGCGATAGCGCTCTTCTTCTTACCGGAAAGGCGGCTCGTCGAAGGCGCGCAGCTTGCGCGAATGCAGACGGGTGCCCTCGGCGCGCAGCAGGTCCACCGCCTGGATGCCGATCTGCAGGTGTTCCGAGATCGAGCCTTCGTAGAAGCGGTTGGCCTGACCCGGCAGCTTGATCTCGCCGTGCAGCGGCTTGTCCGAGACGCAGAGCAGGGTCCCGTAGGGCACGCGGAAACGATAGCCCTGGGCGGCGATGGTGGCGCTTTCCATGTCGATGGCGACGGCGCGGCTCTGGTTGAAGCGCAGGGCCGACTTGGAATAGCGCAGCTCCCAGTTGCGGTCGTCGGTGGTGACCACGGTGCCGGTGCGCAGCCGCTTCTTGACCTCTTCGCCCGGCGCGCCCGAGACCAGCTTGGTCGCGTCATAGAGGGCGCGCTGCACCTCGGCGATCGACGGGATCGGGATGTCGGCGGGCAGGACCGCGTCCAGCACGTGATCGTCGCGCAGATAGGCGTGGGCCAGGACGTAGTCGCCGATGGTCTGGCTGGCGCGCAGGCCGCCGCAGTGGCCGATCATCATCCAGGCGTGCGGACGGGTGACGGCCAGGTGGTCGCAGATGGTCTTGGCGTTCGACGGCCCGACCCCGATGTTGACCAGGGTGATGCCCGTGCCGCCCGGCGCGGTCAGGTGATAGGCCGGCATCTGATGGCGGCGCCAGGCCGCGTCCATGATGGCGACTTCCGGGTTCGGCGTGGCGCGGTCGATGACCACGCCGCCGGCGCAGGACAGGGTCTCATAGGGGCTGTCCGGGTCGGCCAGCTGGGCGCAGGCCCAGCGCACGAACTCATCGACGTAGCGATGATAGTTGGTGAACAGGACATAGGACTGCACGTCCTCGACCGGGGTGCCGGTATAGTGGCGCAGGCGGGCCAGCGAGAAGTCGGTGCGCAGGCCGTCGAACTGGGCCAGGGGGAAGTCCTCGTCCGGCGCGAACAGGCCGTCCGAGATCTCGTCGCCGATATGGGCCAGGTCCGTGGTCGGGAACCAGCGGGCGATGGCCGCCGTCATGGTGCTGTCCAGCGCCACGCCCGAGCCGTCCAGCACATAGGGGAAGGGGATTTCCTGATCCGACGGTTCGACGGAGATGGTCGCGCCGTATTCGTCGGCCAGCAGGGTCAGCTGCTCCAGCAGATAGGCGCGATACAGGTCGGGGCGGGTGACGGTGGTCGTATAGACGCCGGTGCGCGACAGGCGGGCGAAGGCCCGCGTCTCGAGGTCCTGAGGACGGTCGCCGAACCAGCTGACGGTCAGTCGCGGATAGGCGAACAGGCCGGCGGCCCGCGCCTCGACGTCGGCGCGTTCGCCGGTCTCGAGGAAGCGCTTCACTGCGGCTCGCAGATTGGCGACGGATTGATTGTAGAGGGTTTCGAGGCGGTCCAGCGCCGCCTGGGGGGTCATCTTGTCTGTCATGACTTCCTCTAGCGGAAAACCGTGACCATGGCGAGACGGGGGAAACACAAGGACACGACTGTTGACCGGCGGCGTCGGACAGGGTTCCGCTGCGGACAGGAGGATCATCCATGTCCAGACGCCTGATTTCCATCACCGCCGCCCTGCTGGTCCTGAGCGCCGCACCCGCTTTCGCCGAGGTGAAGTCGGCCGCGCCTGCTGGTTTCGAGGTCGGCGGAACCGTGGCCGTCAGCGCCCCGCCCGCCCGCGTCTGGGCCGCGCTGAGCGCGCCTGATAGCTGGTGGAGCCGCGACCACCGCTGGTTCAAGGGCTCGACCCTGTCGCTGGAGCTGACGCCCGGCGGCTGCTGGTGCGAGACGGCGGCGGACGGCCGCGCGGCCCGCCATATGGAGACCATCCTGGTCGATCCCGGCGTCAAGCTGATCCTGCAGGGCGTCCTGGGTCCCCTGATCGACCAGGGCGTCACCGGCAGCGCCGTCTTCGACCTCAAGGCCGAGGGCGAGGGCAGCGTCCTGACCTGGTCCTATTCGGTCGGCGGCTATACCCCCGGCGGACTGGAGCCCTGGGCCGCGCCCGTCGACGGCGTCCTGTCGGCGCAGATCGCCAGCCTCAAGACCCGCGCCGAGGCCGCCGACTAGGCCAGCTCGCGACGAAGGAAGACCGCCGCGCCCGCGACCAGATCCGCCGCGTCCGAGCGGACAAGGCTCTGGACCCGTCCGCCGACCGCCTCGATCCGGGCCGCCAGCATGGTCGCGGTCTGATCCCGGCCGCCCAGCCAGAGCGGCGCGGCGTCGGCCCGGACATAGGCCTCGGGGCGCGTCGCCGTCAGGTCGCGCCGCGTCGCCGCCGCCCGCCCCAGCGCTCCCGCCGCCCGGATCAGATCGGACCGCCCCAGCGCGGCCATGTAGCGCCGGTCCAGGGCGAGCATCAGGGCGGCGTCCGCGCTCGCCCCCAGGCCCAACACGCCCAGCCGCGCCGCCTCGCCGCCGAACCCCTTCGCGCGCTCCGCGACCCAGGCCGTGGCGACGGCGGCGTCCGCGATCATCACCGCGTTCGACCCTCGCACCGTCCGCAGCCCCGCCAGGGCGACGACGAAGCCGCGCCGCGCCATCTGACGAGCGATCCGACGCCCCTCGCTTCGCCCGTCGTCGAACACCACCAGGACCGGCAGGCCCGCCGCGCCGCGCGGGACATGCATCTCAACCGTCTGACGCGGATCAGGACCATAGCGCAGCCCCGGCCGACCGCGCCCGGCCGCCCATGCGTCGCCGAACGGCGCGGCCGCAAGGCCGCCGAACAGGGAGAGGAACAGGCCTCTGCGGGTCATGACGCTCCGGCGGCTGAGGAAACCTCTTATCGCCACAGACCGCGCCCGGCTCAACCGCCCCGCTTCGTCGTCAGGCCTTGCGCGCCGCCGTCCGTCGCCGTTTCGGCAGGCCGCTGGGATTGCCCCAGAAGGTGAAGACGGTCAGCGAGCCCAGCAGGGTCAGGGCCACGCCCGAGGCGGCGACGATCAGGCGGTAGACCAGCCCCCCGACCTTGGCCGCATGGATCGGATACTGGGCGTTGGCCACCCTCAGCCCCAGCGGCAGGGTCAGGGCGTCGCGCGCGCCGACGATGCGGCCATCGGCGGGGTCGAACCAGACCTGGGTGCGGCCGTTGGGCAGCCACTCGGCCGCCCGCCTCAGCCGCAAGCTGATCAGACCGCCCGGCTTGGTCGGCAGGGACAGGATGCGCGGCTCGGCGTCGGGGAAGCGGACTTGCGCCGCCGTCATCATGGCCGGCCAGTCCAGATCGGACGACAGGGCGCCGCCCTCATGCTTGGGCGCAGCCATGATCGCCTTCAGGTCCTTGCCCGGCGACAGGGCCATGGCCAGACCTTCATAGAGCGGCAGGGCCAGGATGGCCCCGGTCGTCAGAACCACCGCCAGCACCGGCGCGGCCCAGACGCCCATGTCGCGGTGATGCTTGACGATCCCCGCCCGCTTCCAGGTCCTGGGCAGGAGGGCGAAGACAAAGGTCCGCCGCGTCGGCCACCACAGGATCACCCCGGTGATGACAAAGCCCAGACCGGCCAGACCCGCGATCCCGGCGATGGTCTTTCCGACATCGCCGATCAACAGATAGTGGTGCAGGTCGAACAGCCACAGCTCGGGCCGCGCCCACAGGCTGTCCCAGCGCGCCACCACCTGCCCCGCCTGGGTCGCATAGGCGCCGCGCGTCTTGTCTTCATAGTTCAGGCGATGAACGCCCAACCGGTCGTCCGCCAGGATGACCGAACGCGGCCGGTCCGACGCTGAAAAGGCTCGATCCAGCGCCGCCCCGATCAGTTGCGGGTCCGCCACGCGCGCCTCGGCGGCATGCGGCACGACGGCGCGCAGCCAGTCGTCCTTGAACACCAGAACGGTTCCGGTCAGCCCCAGGACGAACAGCAGCAGGCCGATCAGCCCCCCGGTCCAGCGATGCGCCAGTCGGACCAGACGCATCAGAAGCGACGGTCCCACCCGAGGGTGAAGGAACGGCCCCGCCCGGCGAAGAAGCGCAGGTTGTCGGTCGGATTGCTGGTGTCGGAGCTATAGGTCACATAGTCCTCGTTGAAGAGGTTCTGCACCGCCAGCGACACGCCTCCGAAGGCGAAGTCATAGCGCAGATAGGCGTCAGCCACGGTATAACCTTCGAAATTGTTGCGCGGGTCGCCGCCCTCGAAGTCCCGCGCCAGATAGGCCTGGACCTGCAGACGGGCCGACAGCGGGCCGTTGGCGTAGACAGCTGCGGCGTTGATCCGGTCCGGCGAGATATTGGCCCCGTCCAGATCCTGGTCCACCCGGCCGTCGTCATTGGTGTCGGTCTGGCCGCGCAGGCGCGCATAGCCGGTCGAAACCGTCAGGCCTTCGATCGGCGTGCGGGCGCGCAGGTTCAGCTCCAGCCCCTCGATCTCGACGGCCTGACGCTGGACGTCATAGACGCCGTCAGGGTTGCGAATGAGGAACTGCCCCAGGTCCGACGAGGACCAGAAATAGGTCGCCCCGGCCTCGAACGGTCCGCGCTTCACCTCCAGGCCGATCTCCTGATTGTCCGAGACCACCGGACTGATGTCGAGGAAGCTGTCGACCTGGACCCCGTCCACGTTGATCGAGCGCAGGATGCGGCCAACGTCGGGCACGGTATAGCCCTCGGCGTAGCTGGCGTAGGCGCGCACGCCTTCCATCGGCTCATAGACCACGCCGCCGTTGACCAGGGTGGCCTCGAACTTGGGCGTGCCGCCCGTCACCCGACGCGAGCCGTAGGAGGCCAGGGTGGTGAAGTCATCGACCGAGAGCTCGACGTTCTCCTGACGCACGCCGCCGGCCAGGCGCACCTTGCCGTCGAACAGACGCATGTTGGCCTGAACGAAGGGGGCGATGCTCTGGAACTCGGTCGGCGGCACCCAGGCGCGGTTGGTGGCGATCAGAAGTTGCTCGGTGCGGTCCTTCAGGGCGTCCAGACCGAGGGTGGCGGTCAGGCCCGGCACGCCCGGCACGGCCCGCTCATAGCTGGCGCGCGCGCCCAGCTTGCGTGAACGGTTCGACGACTGATCGAACAGGGTCCCGATCGGGGCGATGCTGGCGTCCTGCATGGTGGCGGAACGGTCGCCGCCGAAGGTGTCGCGCGTGCGGTTGAAGAAGAGCTGGGCGCTGAAGTCGCCGCCCCACAGGTCGCTGTCGGTCAGCGAGGCCGAAACCGTCTCGACCCGGTTGCCGGCGGGCTCGCCCTCGATCTGGCCGCGCTCGCTGCTGGCCGGACGGCCGATGTTGCGATCACCTGGGATACGGACATAGTCGCCGTCGCCCTTCAGCTCAAACCGGTTAGCCAGAAGGTCCAGGCGCACCGTGTCCGTCAGATCCCAGCCGAAGCGGCTAAAGAAGGACAGGGCCTTGGAATCCTGCACCTCGCCCTGGGTGTTGTCGACGCCGACGCGGCGACCGTTGGCGTCATAGAAGGCCCCGCGCTGGTCATAGGCCACGCCGAAAACGCCGTCGAAGTCGCCCTGGCGATAGGCGGCCAGACCGCCCAGCTTGGCCCCGATCCCGTCGCCTTCCGGTCCGCCTGAACTGGACACCTGGGCCAGCATCCGCCCCGTCAGCCCATCCTCGCTCGGCGCGCCCACCGTCACCTGATTGACCACCCCGCCGGTGGCGCCGATGCCCTGCAGGGCGTTGGAGCCGTAGATCAGCTCGACCCGGTCCACAAAGAAGGGGTCGATCGTATAGCCGTCGCGCGAGCCGTCGCGGATCGGCGTCGACTGCGGAATGCCGTTGATGGCGAACAGCGGCGAGCGCCCGCGCAGGCTCTCGCCCGAGCCGGTCAGTTTCTGCCGCGTGGGCGAGAAGGAGGGCGACAGGGTTGCGACCGCGTCGATCACCGAGCCGCTGATGGCCACCTGTTCGGTCAGGGCCTTGCGGTCGATGACGTCCACCGTCATCGGCAGGGCGCTGGCCGGCAGAACCGTGCGCGCCGCCGTCACCACCACCTCCTCCACCGTGCTGACCGCCGGCTCCTGCCGCGCCGTCTGGGCGGCGGCGGTCGAAGCGAAGGCGGTTCCCGCCAGCAGGGCCGAGACGGCGACAAGGCCGGACGATCGGCGCAGCGACAGGACGGGCGAGGCGAAGGGCATGGGAGGAGGCTCCTAGGGAAGGCCCCGCGCTTAAATGCAATTGCGAGCGATTTGCAAGACAAAACCGCCCCATCCGACGCCATGTCGCGCTTCGTCGTCATGTTTCGCTCATCGATTTGTCGTAAAATATTTACATTGAAAAAATTGAGCGCATAATTCGCTCTGAGTCCGGATCGAATTCCGGCCAAGGGAGGATATCGCATGCGCCTGATCGCCGTCGCCGTCTCGACCCTGCTGCTCGCTGGAGCCGCGCCTGTTCTGGCTCAGTCGCCCGAGCAGAGTCCGCAGAGCCAAAGGCCGCAGCCGACGCGCGTCTCGGCCGCCCAGCCGCAGCGCGTGGTGCTCCTGTGCGAGACCGACGCCGCCACCCGCACCGCCTTTTCCCGTCAATACGGCGCCGAGCCCGTCTTCCTGACCGCGCGCGAGGCCGTCGAGGCCAAGGCGACCGGCCAGACCTGGACCACGCCGCGCTGCATGACCGAGCGCGAGCATGGCCGCTACGTTCAACTGACCCAGGCCTACGCCGCCCACTAAATATCGGTTCCAGAACGACAAAGGGCGCGGCCGTCGCTGGCCGCGCCCTTCTTCTTGGTCAGAGACCTGGCCCTACTTGGCCAGATACTTGTCCAGCCAGCCGAAGACCTCGTTGTGCCATTGCAGGCTGTTGGCCGGCTTCAGCACCCAGTGGTTCTCGTTGGGGAAGAAGACCAGTCGGCTGTCGATGCCGCGACGTTGCAAAGCGGTATAGGTCGACAGGCCCTGGGCCGTCGGGATGCGGTAGTCGAGGTCGCCCTGGACCACCAGCATCGGCGTCTTCCAGTTCTGGACGTGGTTGGCCGGGTTGAACTTCTGATAGCCCTCCGGGTTTTCCCACGGCGTGCCGCCGTATTCCCACTCGGTGAACCACAGCTCCTCGGTCGAATAGCCCATGCCGAAGGTGTCGAAGACGCCGTCATGGTTGACCAGGCATTTGAAGGCGTCCGACCAGTTACCCGCGATCCAGTTGATCATATAGCCGCCGTAAGAGGCGCCCAGAGCGCAGGCGTTATTGCCGTCGAGGAAGGAATACTTCTCCTGAGCCGCGGCCCAGCCCTTCTGCAGGTCTTCCAGCGGGCGGTCGCCCCAGTGCTGGCTGATGGCGTCGGTGAATTCCTGGCCGTAACCGGTCGAGCCGTGGAAATCGATCATCACCACCGCATAGCCCGCGCCCGCATAGGTCTCGGGGTTCCAGCGGTAGGACCAGCCGTTGCCGAACGAGCCCTGCGGCCCGCCGTGGATCAGGAAGGCGACCGGATACTTCTGGCCCTCGACATAGTCAGCCGGCTTGATGACGAAGCCGTGCACCGTCTCGTCGTTCCAGCCGGGGAAGCTGAACTGCTCGAACTGACCGAAGGCCTTGTTGGCCAGCTGCGGGTTCACATTGGTCAGGCGGCGCGGCATCTCGCGACCGCGCCAGGTCTTGAAATAGAGGTCGGCGGGCGAGGTCAGGGTGTCGACCGCCATGACGAAGCCCGACGGCGTCTGGGCGAAGGCGCCGACATGACCTTCACCCGTCAGCGGCAGGACCGAACCGTTGCGCGCGTCAATGGCGAACAGGCGGGTCTGACCGACGTCGCCGGCCGTGGTGTAGAGGGTCTTGCCGTCCGCCGACCACTGCAGGCCGTCGGCCGAACGATCCCAGTTGGCCGCGATCTGGCGCGTCTGACCCGTGGCCACGTCACGCAGGAAGATCGAGAACTTATCGGCCTCAAAGCCCGGGCGGGCCATGGCGCGATAGGCCAGGGTCTGGCCATCCGGCGAGAAGACCGGGCCGGTGTCCCAGGCCGGGTTGGCCTCGGTCAGATTGGTCAGTTGGCCGGGCGCCGAGACGGCGACGCTGTAGAGGTCGAAGTTCGTGCTCCACGGCTCGCTCTTGCCCGCGTGACGCGCCGAGAAGACCAGCGACTGGCCATCAGGGGCGAAGACGAACTCACTCTCGTCGCCGAATGGCTTGGAGGGGGTGTCGCCGTCAAAGCCCTTGGTGACCCAGACCGGGTCGCCGCCCGCCTTGCCGTCCGCGCCGATGGTCTGGACGAAGAGGTGGTTCTGGGTGTGGTCGCTCCACGTGTCCCAGTGGCGCACGAACATGCGGTCATAGACCTGACCCGTCGACTTCACGTCGGCCGCGGCCTTGGCGCGCTCCACCGAGGCGTTCAGGTCGCCCGCTTCGGGATAGACGGCCAGGGACACGGCCACCGCGTCGCCCGCGGCGTTGATGCGATAGGCGTTGACGTCGGTCGGCAGGCTGGTGACTTGCGTCGCCGTCGCGCCCTTGTCAGCCGAGACCCAGACCTGGCTCGAACCCGAGCGGCTCGACAGGAAATAGAGCTTGCCGTCGGCGCCCCAGCGCGCGGTGTTGGCGCCGCCTTCGGAAATCGCCAGCTTCTGCGCCTCGCCCTCGCCCTTCAGGCTCAGGATGTAGAGGGCGCTGGAGCGCTTGTTGGCCGCCACGTCGGTCTGGGTCAGGGCATAGACCACCCATTCGCCGTCCGGCGACACCTGGGGATCGCCCAGGCGGTTGGCCGAGATCATGTCCTGATAGGTGAAGGCGTTCGAGGCGGCGGGCGCGGTCGCGGCGGCGGGCGCGGGCGCCTCGGCCAGGGCCGGCAGGGCCGAAGCCGTCAGCAGGGCGACGGCGCTGAGGCCGGACAGAAGGTGGGGCAGGCGGCGCATGGGCGCTCCTCAAGCGGATTTCGATCTGCCCGAAGGCCTATACCCCCATGCGCCGCCCGCAAAGTCCCGTTTTAGTTCTGCCCCTCCGCCGTCCAGCGCGCGGTCCAGTCCAGAATCTCCTGCTGCCAGTCGACCCAGGTCCGGGGCTTCAGCACCCAGTGGTTCTCGTCCGGCACGTGGACGAAGCGGCTGGGAATGCCCTCACGCTGCAAGGCCGAGAAGGTGGCCAGCCCCTGCTCCATCGGGACGCGGAAGTCCTTGGAGCCGTGCAGCACCAGCATGGGCTTCTTCCAGTCCGCGACATAGGTCTCGGGGTTGAAGGCGTCATAAAGGTCCTTGCGCGCCCAACTGGGTCCGCCGAACTCATGGATGAAGTTGCCGATATCCATGGCGTTCATCAGTTGCGGCACGTCGAAGACCCCCGCGTGGTTGACCAGGCAGCGCCACGGCCCGTTCCACTTGCCCGCGATGGTGTTGACCATATAGCCGCCATAGGAGGCGCCGAGCGCACAGGCCCGGTCGCCGTCGATCCACGGATTGGCCGACAAGGCGGCGGCCCAACCCTTCTCCAGGTCTTCCAGCGGGCGGTCGCCCCAGTGGTCGTTGATGGCGTCGGTGAAAGCCTGGCCATAGCCCGGCGAGCCGTGGAAATTGACCATGACCACCGCATAGCCCGCCGCCGTATAGACCTGCGGATTCCAGCGATAGGACCAGCTCTCGGTCCACGGCGACTTGGGCCCGCCGTGGATCAGATAGACGGCCGGGTATTTGCGCCCCTCGACGTAGCCGGCGGGCTTGAACACCCAGCCGTGCGTCGTCTCATTATTCCAGCCCGCAAAGCTCAGCGACTCGGCCTCCGGCAGGTCCAGACGCGCCGTCAGTTCGGCATTGTGCTGGGTCGCCTGACGCGCCGCGCCGCCGTTCTTCGACACGAAGACCTGGGTCGGGGCGGTGAAGCTGTCTTGGGCATAGGCCAGAACGCCCGCCGCCTCGTCAAAGGCGTTGACCGCGCCGTCGCCGGTCAGGGCCTTAACCGCGCCGGTGCGGGCGTCGATCTCGAACAGGCGGTTCTGGCCCTCGTCCGAGGCCGTGACATAGAGCGCGCGGCCGTCCGAACGCCAGGTCAGACCCGATGGCCCGCGATCCCAGTTCGTCAACTGCCGAGCATTGGCGCCGCTGGCGTCGGCGATCATGACCACCGCCTGATCGCCGCCGACGTTCTCGCGCGGCGAGGCCAGCCAGGCCAGGCGACGACCGTCGGGCGAAAAGGCCGGATTGCCGTCGGCGCCGGTGTTGGTCTCGGTCAGGTTGATCGGCGCTCCGCCGTCCAGAGAAACCCGATACAGGTCGCTGTTGTTGGTGAAAGGCTCGCCCGCGCCCTGCTTCTGGGTGGCGTAGATCAGGGTTTTGCCGTCGCGCGACAGGGTAAAGTCGCCGTCACCCGCCGCCACGTCCGCGTCCAGCCCCGGCATCAGGTCACGCGCCTCGCCGCCCGTCAGACCGGACCCGTTCAGCGGCTGGCTGAACAGGTGGGTGCGGCGACCGTCGGCCCAGTGGTCGAACACCCGCAGCGGCAGGCGGTCATAGCCTTGCAGCCCGCTCTTGGCGCGCTCGGCCAGCCGGTCCTTGACGCAGGTCAGGGTGGCGCAGTCGGTGAAGACCGAAACCGCCAGGATCAGCGAACGCCCGTCCCCGGCGATGCGGAACCCCGAGACGTCGATCGGCAAGGTCGTCACCTGGGCCGCCGCCATGCCGTCGCGGTCAGCGCGCCAGACCTGGTTCGAGCCGCCGCGCGACGACAGGAAGTAGATGGCCTGACCGTCCGGCGCCCAACGTGCGCCCGAGACCCCGCCTTCGGAAATCGCCAGCTTGCGCGGCGCCGTCGCGCCGTCTGCCTCGGCCAGCCACAGGGCGTTGACGCCCTTGTTGCCGTCCCAGTCCGTGGTGCGCACGCCATAGAGGACACGGCGGCCGTCGGGTGAGACGCGCGGATCGCTGACCCGCTCCATCATCGCCAGATCCTTGACGCCCAGCCCGGCGCGGGCGGCGGGGGCTTCGGCGGCGGGGGCGGAAGCCGTCTGGGCGAAGGCAGGCGAAGCCGCCGTCATCAGGGCCCCGAGCGCGGCGGCCAGCATCCAGCGTGATTGCATCTTCAAACCCATCCCTGATTACAGCGTCGCGGGATTGATAGGCTGTGGAATCCCGAGCGCCAAGCGGCTTGCCGCCGCAGCCCGGAGCGGCGACAAGCAGGGTCATGAGTCCCGCCTCGCCCCACATCGTCGACGTTCTGATCGCCGAGCGCGCGCCGCGCCTGACGCGCTCCGTCGCCTGGCCCCTGGTCCGCCCCGCCCTCTACGGCCTGCTGGACTACGCCAAGGCCCGGCGCATGGCCGACGCCATCGGCCCGATGGGCGGGCGTCAGGCCTTGGACTATGTCTCCGACCTGCTGGAACTGACGGTCGAGACGCAGAACCTGAACCGCCTGCCCGCCACGGGCCGCTGCCTGGTGATCTGCAACCACCCGACCGGCATCGCCGACGGTCTGGCCGTCCACGACGCCCTGCGCACCGTGCGGAACGACCTGATCTATTTCGCCAATGCTGATGCGCTGCGCGTCTCGCCCCGCTTGGCGGAGACCGTCGTCCCGGTCGAATGGGTCACGGCCAAGCGCACCCGCGAGAAGACCCGCGCCACGCTGCAATCGGCGAAAGACGCCTTTGAGGCCGAGCGTTGCGTCGTCATGTTTCCCGCCGGCCGCCTGGCCCGCGTCGATGAACAAGGCCGCCTGACCGACCCCGAATGGGCCACGACCGCCGCCTCCCTGGCGCGCAAGTACGAGGCCCCCGTGGTCCCGATCCATGTCGCCGGGCCGACCAGCCGCCTGTTCCACCTGTTCGACCGCTTCTCCCAGGAACTGCGCGACATCACCCTCTTCCACGAACTGCTGAACAAGCAGGGCCGCGCCTTCGACCTCAGCGTCGGCCTGCCCATCCCGCCCGACGCGCTCGACATCGACGCCGCCCGCGCCACTGAGGCGCTGAAAGCCTTCGTCGAACGCACCCTGGCCGCCGACCCCGACGCGGTGTTCGCATGACGACCTTTGAACTGCCCGACGCAGAGGCCACCACCCGCCTGGGTCAGGCCGTCGCCCCCCTGCTGGAGCCCGGCGAATCCGTCCTGCTTTACGGCCCGCTCGGCATGGGCAAGTCGACCCTGGCGCGCGGCCTGATCCGCGCCCTGACCTCGCCCGACGAGGACGTGCCCAGCCCCACCTTCACCCTGGTCCAGTTCTATGAGAGCGACCCGCCCATCGCCCATTTCGACCTCTATCGCCTGACCCGTCCGGAGGAGGCCTTCGAGGTCGGGCTGGACGAGGCCCTGGACGAGGGCTGCGCCCTGATCGAATGGCCCGAACGGCTGGGCGACGATCCCGGCCGGATGCTCGGCCCCGACCGTCTGGTCATCACCATCGCCGAGAACGGCGAAGGCCGCCTTGCGACCGTTTCTGGCGCAGGCGCGTGGGAAGCGAAACTGAAGGAACTCCATGTCTGACCGCGAAATCCTCCGTCTCGACTTCCTGCGCTCGGCCGGTCTGGCCGAGGCCGTCCGCGCGCCCCTGCCCGGCGACGCCTCAACGCGCCGCTATGAGCGCCTGACCACGCCCTCCGGCGCCACCCTGATGCTGATGGATCAGGCCCCCGCCGCCGAGAGCCAGCCCTGCGATCCGTCGTGGACGCCGGAACAGCGCCACGCCCACGGCTGGAACGCCGTCGCCCGCCTGTCGGCTGGCCGCATCGAGGCCTTCGCCGCCGTCGCCGCCCACCTCAAATCCCTCGGCCTGTCCGCCCCCGAAATCATCGCCGTCGACGCCCCGAATGGTCTGGCCGTGATCGAGGATTTCGGCGACGCCCTGTTCGCCAAGGTCATCAACGAGGGCGCCGAGGAGGCTCCGCTCTACCGCGCCGCCGTCGAGGCCCTTGCCGTCCTGCACGCCGCCCCGACGCCCGATGTCCTGACAGGCGCCGCCGGCGACTGGCCCCTGCTGACCTATGACCAGACGGCGCTGCAAGGCGGGGCCGACCTTTTCGTCGAATGGCTGCCGAAGCTGATCCCCTCGCTCGCCTTCAATGACGCCGCCATCGCCGAGTGGCGCGACGTCTGGGCCCCGATCACGGCGGCGGGCGAGGCGGGCGCTGCCGTCATGGCCCACCGCGACTATCACGCCGAAAACCTGATCCGGCTCGACGGCCAGACCGGCGCCGCCTCGGTCGGCCTGATCGACTTTCAGGACGCGGTAAAGGCCCACCCGTCATGGGACCTCCACTCCCTGTTGCAGGACGCCCGCCGCGACGTCTCGCCCGAGTTGGAGGCCCTGGCGCTGGACCACTATTTCACCCTGCGCCCCGAGACCGACCGCGAGGCCTTCATGGCCGCCTATGCTGGTCTGGCCGCGCTGAACGAGGCGCGCATTCTGGGCATCTTCGCCCGCCTGATCGCCCGCGACGCCAAACCCAGATACGCCGCCTTCATGCCCCGCATGTGGGCCCACCTGAACGCCAACCTGAAGGCGCCCGGCCTCGAAGCCGTCGCCGCCTGGATGGACCGCCACGTGCCGGAGGATGTGCGCCGATGACCGCCCCCAAGATTGCGATGGTCCTCGCCGCTGGGCTGGGCACGCGGATGCGACCCCTGACCAATGACCGGCCCAAGGCCCTGGTCGAGGTCGGCGGCCGGGCCCTGATCGACCACGTCCTCGACCGGTTGGCGGACGCGGGCGTCGAGAAGGCCGTGGTCAATGTCCACTGGTTCGCCGACCGGCTGGAGACGCACCTCAAGGCCCGCACCCGTCCCGCCGTCGTCACCTCTGACGAGCGCGCCGAACTGCTGGAAACCGGCGGCGGCCTGAAGAAGGCCCGCCCTCTGCTCGGCGACGCTCCCGTCTTCGTCGCCAATATCGACAGCGTCTGGATCGACCACGGCGACGCCCTGTCGGACCTCATCCGCCTGTGGGACCCCGAGCGCATGGACGCCGCCCTGCTGCTGGCCAAACGCGAAGGCGCGATCGGCTTCGAGGGCGGCGGCGACTTCTTCCTCGGCGACGACAGCCGTCTGACCTTCCGGGGCGAGGCCGCCTCCGCCCCCTTCGCCTACATGGGCGTCCACATCACCCGCCCCGGCTACGCCGACGCCGGTCCCGACGGCCCCTTCTCGCTCAGCCCCCTGTGGCGCCAGTCCGCCACCGCAGGCCGCCTGTTCGGCTGCGTGCTCGACGGCGACTGGATGCACGTCGGCGACCCTCAGGCCCGCGACGAGGCCGAGGCGCGACTGAAGGCTGAAGCCTGATGTCTACGGGGGGCCGTTTCGATCCGTTCGCCGGGACCGGGCCGCGCTGGCGCGCCGTGCCCGCCTGGCGGCCCTTCCTCGAAGACCTCGCCGCCGGGGTGCTCGACTGGCTGGGCGACCAGACGCCCGAGACCCTGACCGACGCCACCATCCTTCTGCCCAACCGGCGCGCCGCCCGCGCCTTCTCCTCGGCGCTGGGCAAGCTGGCCGGCGACCGCCCCGTCCTGCTGCCCCAGGTGCGTCCGCTCGGCGATCTGGAAGAGGACGAGCCGCCCTTCGCCCCCGGCGAACTCGGTCTGGACCTGCCCCCCGCCATCGCCCCCCTGACCCGCCGCTTCGAGATGGCGCGGATGATCGTCGAGGAGTTCGAGCCGGGCCTGAAACCCCTGCGCGCCCTCGAAATGGCCGACGCCCTGGGCGGCTTCCTCGATTCCTGCCAGCTTGAAGAAGTCTCCGACCTGTCGCGCATCGCCGGGCTGGCCGAACAGGATCTGGCCGCCCACTGGCAGGACAGCGCCCGCTTCCTCGGCCTCGCCGTCGAGGCCTGGCCGAAACGACTGGAGGCCCTCGGCCTTGTCGATTCCGCCTGGCGCCGCGCTACCCTGCTGCGTCGTCTGGCCGAGGCCTGGGACGCGCGCCCGCCGTCCCAGCCGGTCATCGCCGCTGGCTCCACCGGCACCGTCCCCGCCGCCGCCGACGTTCTGGCCGCCGTGGCCCGCGCGCCCCAGGGCGTGGTCGTCCTGCCCGGCCTCGACCTTGATCTGGCTGACGGCGTCTGGGACCGCATCGACGACCAGCACCCGCAGGCGGCGCTGAAGGCCCTGTTGCAGCGCGCCGACATCTCGCGCGATCAGGTCCGGCCCTGGTTCAAGCCTGCCGTCGAACCGCGCATCGAGGCGCGTGGTCTGGCCCGCCAGCGCCTGATCAACGAGGCCCTGCGCCCTGCCGAGGCCACCGACGACTGGCGCGCCGAGATCGCCCGCCTGCGCGCCGACGCCGCCGAGGCGGGACAGGCCGCCGACCCCATCGCCGAAGGCCTGAAGGGCCTGTCCGCTCTCAGCGTCCGTGCCGAGGAAGAGGCCGCGACCGCCATCGCCCTGCTGATGCGCGAGACCCTGGAAACCCCCGGCCAGACCTGCGCCCTCGTCACCCCCGACCTCGACCTGTCGCGCCGCGTCGAGGCCCGGCTGGCGCGCTGGAATATCATCCCCGACGCCTCGACCGGCGCCCCCCTGTCGCGGATGAGCGCAGGGGTTCTGGTCGACCTCGCCGCCCGCTTCATTGAGACCCCGCTGAAGCCGCAGACCCTGCTGGGCCTGATCAAGCACCCGCTGACCCGGATCGACCTCTGCGAGACCTCCTTGCCAGACGCCGCCTCGGCGCTGGAGGAACACGCCCTGCGCGGCCCGCGTCCGCGCGACTGGGCCGAGATCCAGTCCCGCCTCGACAAGGCCGCCGAACCCGGTCGCGGCGGTAAAGACCTGCCCGAGTGGAAGGCCGCCCGCCTGTCCAGCGCCCGCGCCCTGGCCGCCCGGCTGGAAGCCCTGGCCGCCGAGGCCTTGGCCACCTTCGCACCCACAGCCGCCCCCGACGCCGCCGCCCGCGCCCTGACCGCCCTGATCGAGGCCCTGGCGGGTCAGAACGCCTGGGCCGGCCCCGACGGCGAGGCCGCCGCCTCCCTGCTGTCGGCCCTGATCGACGGCGGCGGCGCGCTGGGCGCGGTCAGCCGCGCCGACTTCGCCGCCCTGACCGCCGGACTGCTGGGCGAGGAGACCGTCCGCACCGGCGGGGCCACCCACCCGCGTCTGCGCATTCTGGGGGCCATCGAGGCCCGCCTGACCCGCGCCGATCGCATGATCCTGGCCGGGCTGGAGGAAGGCGTCTGGCCCCGTCCCGCCCCGGTCGATCCCTTCCTGTCCCGCCCGATGCGCAAGACCCTGGGCCTGCCCACGCCCGAGCGGCGTCTGGGCCAGACGGCGCAGGACTTCGTCCAGGCCGCCTGCGCCGACGAGGCCATCCTGATCCATTGCGAACGGCGCGGCGGCCAGCCCGCCGTGCGCTCGCGCTGGCTGTGGCGCCTGGAGATGCTGACGCGCGGCGCGAACGCCGAGAAGACCCCCGTCGCCATCCCCGCGCCCAAGGGCCTGGCTGACTGGACCCGCGCGCTGGACGCCCCGCCGCCCGGCGCCGCCCGTTTCGCGCCGCGTCCCGCGCCGAAGCCCCCGGTCGAGCGTCGGCCGCGCAGCCTCTATGTCACCCGCATCGAACGCTGGGTGCGCGATCCCTACGCCATCTACGCCCAGTGGGTGCTGGGCCTGAACATCATGGACCGGCCCG
>RCUP01000325.1_pt1 | contig 39335 bp, 45 predicted proteins | sample 2166341 | NCBI WGS metagenome assembly RCUP01 (sample SAMN09932325, study PRJNA488358) | compost metagenome | isolation source: compost soil in succinonitrile-enriched | place: Germany: Experimental Botanical Garden | reverse complement strand
GTCCTTACCACCTGGTGAGTACGTGGAACAACCAGCCGAATGGCAGGGATCAGTGTCACATCCGAAGGCTAAGTACTACGATCCGTTATCGTTCGGTACCGCATTGCACGAACCCGATGTGTTCAGTCATATCGACGTTGTAGATGCGGCTGGTAATCGGGTAGACGTTATGGCTGTGCCACAACGGCATTTGCAGGGTGAGTTCGAACCGAATCCATACACCTTACCGAAAGGTACGGTGGAAGAAATGGCTCGTATTCAGAAGAAGTTTGTTGGTGGTGATACCATTGACGGTGGATTGGTGCCTCACACGCACTACCCTGAGTTGCTGGGGATGACCAAGGAAGAACCAGATGACCTTCGGCATAACCCTGACGACGATCTCTATCAAGAGGCCAACCCAGCCAACTGGGATGTGCTTCACGATGAAGATTCGGCGCCGGCCGCCCACGACGTCTTGGGTGAAGAAGACAAGTAGTGCTAACGCAAGAAGGGAATGTTTCTCTTAACATTCCAATTCCTTAGGGTTCTGTGCTTTAGGGATTGACGGAATAAAGACAGAGGGGGTAAACCCCTCTGATCTTATTTTGTTTTTTAAAAGAGAAAATAAAAATACTAGATATATAGATTAATTGGGGGAGGGAGCCGGTTAGGCGACCGACTCCCAATTAATATCCTTATTCTTTAGTAATAACCCCCTCCCCCCGTTTGGGGGTCTTATTCCGTGTTGGGGTAAATCCACGAGTGAGTGACAAAACACTCACCGTGTTAATCTCATACGGCAAAAAACCCTTCCCGAAGGAAGGGCTAGCTTTCGCTACATGATGGGTAGCCTGACGATGGATACCCGAATTCCCAACCAAAGGAACATATCATTAAGGATTCGCTATGCAAACGTGTGTTGTGGCCATCGTAGGTTTGGAGTCCACCGATAACTTTCGTCACCTACCACCAATGTTCGAACAGAACGTAGGTGGTGAAGACGTTCGCTTCCTGATCCACACCAACCCGATGTCCGAGCATCGCAATGGTCACATTGTGGCGAACCACGACCTGCTGCTCGACGTGGGTTATGAAACCACCCATCCTCAAGCAGACTATGTGTCCAAGCGTTTGGGCAAGATGGACCAAGCTATCGAGCTGACTCGGATTGCTGAAGCCGTGGGGGCAACGTGGTTCATTCCGGTACCGGTACTAAGCAAGCGTCCGAACCCAGGTAACATCTACGACCTGCATCACCTACCCGATCACGTACTGATCAAATCCACCGATGGCGCCCGTGGTGTTGGTCACGTTATCTTCGATACCACCAAAGCCAGTATGTTCAAGTTCCTGAACGACCTGCGTAACCTCACCCCTGATCGTGGTGCCCAGGACGTATTGGAGAAGTACAAGGACGCCATCGAGGTGCACACGGGTCAAAGCAACTATGATTCCGAAGTGGCCTTTACCCTGACGTCGCATCAGCTGATGGTTACTGCTTTGGTACGTGGGGTGACCAGTGAAGTGCGTGTGGTGCTCAATGCCCACAGTGAAGCGTGTTTGATCAAACAGCGTGAGCGTAAGAACAACGTCGATCCAGCGTTCGACAAGCAAGGTGGTTATCAACAAGCCACTGGCGCTAATCGTGATCACAGCACGCTGTATTACGAACTCGAAAGCGTATGTGCTGACGTATTGATCCGCGATGAGATCTGGAAAGTCCTCAAACAGCTCCCACCCCTGAACTCGGTGGACCTGTTCTTCACTACCAAAGGCTGGGGTATCTTTGAGTACTGCAACCAGTTCGGCACTGAAGCCTTCGACATCGAAGACTCGGTGAATCTGCATATGGGGTTGCTGTCCAAGCTGTACCTGCAGAAATTCAAACCCGAATAAGAACTATATCACTGACTTGAATAATCCTACGCTAGGGACATAGCGAATAACTACCAACAACGGGCCTTTACTCATGCAGCAAAAATCCGAATTCCCTTTCGACGATCTGACCATGGAAAACCTCAACGAAGTATCGCGGGTTATCCGCTACTTCACACTGCCCGGCGTAGAACGTTGGGACGATGCCCAGACGGTGGAACACCACATCCACCAGACCAGCGGCGACTTCGCCCTGTTCTTCGCTACAGACGAACACCGCATCCCACGCATTGTCGTGGTATTCGAAACCGGCTTCACTTTCAACTTCTACCTGTACCAAGTTGGTATCACGCAGGACGAAGGTGTGCGCTTGTTTAACGAGTTTATCGAAAAGAACACCGATGCCGTTTGCGAGTTCATGCTGGAACACCCGCTCTGGTTGGCCGCTTAATCCCCTTTTCTACCCTGGAGTAAAACCATGCAACAAGTTCAATCGACTGAAGCCCCAAAACTTGCCATCTTCTGCGCCGGTGCATTCGGTATTACCACAGGTCTGCGCCAGCCGCAGAACGCTGACACCCGGATCACCTACATCGATACCAGCGAAGCCAACCTGACCAGCGACATCGACGCCGGCAAGTGCTACCGCATTCCGATGCCACCTGATGCCGACGGCCGTGTAGTACGTGGCGGTGGTGGCCAAGATCGTCGCCGTACCGCCAAAGCGGCCATGCCACACATCGCTCCGATCCTGGAACGTTTCGTGCCTGGTGCATTCAACCTGCTGGTGTTCTCGTGCTCGGGCGCATCCGGTTCGGTTATCTGCTCGTTGCTGGCCCGTCAACTGTCGGCCGCTGACCACAGCTTCTTGATGGTCTGCGTTGGCGAAACCACCACGCCGAAGTACCTGACCAACACCCGGGATACCTGGAAAGGTCTGGAGAACATGGCGCTGTCCACCAAGCGTCCGTTCGTGATGTCCTATCACCACAACCATGCGGGCGTGCCGCAATCGGCTGTGGACAAAGACGTCGACTTCGTTATCGAAGCAGTGCGTGCATTGACCTGCCAGTTCAATAAAGACCTGGACGCCAGCGATATCCACAATGCTTTGAACTTCAACAACGTGACGTCGGTGCCACCACAACTGGCCACCATCGCCATTACCGACAACCGCAAGGCCGCCCTGGCCGTCATGGAACCGATCACCACGCTGTCGCTGTTCTGCAACCGCGAAGAAGCAGGTGTCGTCGGTACCCCGCACTACAGCAAAATCGGCTATCCACAAGAACCGCTCATCAGCGCCTTCGATCAACTGCACTTCGTCGTCAACACCATTTCGGTCGACGAGATCAACAAGCAGTTGCGCGAACGTGACACCGAGCAAAAGCAAGCACATGGCAACTACCGCTCGCGCGCTGCGCTGGTGGACGTCCATGGCGACAACGTTACCGAAGAAGGCCTGGTCATTTCCTAAGCCGGCTTAAAGATGGGGTGCCTTCGGGCACCCTTATCTTGTGGTAAACCCAATACCAAACTTTTTCTTTTTCTAGCGGAGATAAAGCTATCGCAGCAATACCCTGAGGAGTTACCAGATGGGGAAATCATTAACCAAGCATATGGACGAGGTGTTAGCCTGTGATCTAGAACGGGAACTCTTCCAGTATACGGTGACCATCAAACACACATTGAAGCTCACACGTGTTATCACGGGCTTCGTCTTTGCTTACACCAAAGACAACGAGATCTACTATGACATGGTCCCATTGGTTTACGAACGCAATGGCATGCGAATCAAACTCCCCAAGTTTGCGATGCCCCCTGTGGTAAAGCAACGTATAGCCAAACACCAGTATCTGCGTTGGTATGTTTACAGCAACACGGTACTCTACCCACTTCAAACGGCAAAGCCCAGTGCACTAGAAGAATCCTTTATATTCACGGTAGACGATAATCCGTACTACCAAACACAAACAGCGTATCAAGAGGAAACGATGTTCCTACGCAAGAAACCACTGATGCACTGCCGACCCTTGAAGCCTGGATGGGGTGTTACATTGCGACGTCTACAGATCCAACAGCTGGAACCAGCATAACCCCCTCCCAGTGCCGGGAGGGGACTTATGCCGTTTTTTATTTCTGTGCTGGGTCATTGGGTAGCAGATAAAAGCGATTGCTTTCTTCGATCAAGCCGGCGCGTGACGGATGTGGGTCCCAGATGACGTGATCACCTGACATGATCACGCAGTGGTTGGTTCCTCGTACGGATGGACCTAACACAATGCTGAACGTGCCAACCCGCTTACCGTAACGTAGTGTTAAGTTGTTGTTGTCAAGCCAGTCCTCAACTCGATCCCAGAAAACCTCCGCTGCACAACCATCGTGATGGAAATGCGGGACATCGTCCAACGGTCGGTGTAGGTACGAAGCAATACAGGCTTGCATGCAATTACCATACTGGCCATTCTCGGGATCATGCATGATCGATTGATCAATCCAACCGTCACCCCTGGAGGGATTACTCATATCGCACCAACCAGTGTCCGAATCGAACGACGACGCGATTCCGGATCGTTGAAGTTCTGAGCGACGTTCTTCCACTTCTTCAACGCCAGCTTGTAGTCTTCGTGAGCTGAGGAGTATTCACGCACGGCATCGCCGAACTCACCCAGTTCTTGACCACCCGACAGGAACGCTTGGCCGATCTTGATCCGGTAGTTGTTGAAGATGTACGCTTTGGTCGCCAGCACACACAGTTCGGCAAAGTCCAAGATCGCTTGTGGGCGAATAAAGGTCAGTGCTTCGTCGTTACCCAGACGGCAGCGCAAGAACGCGGCAGTATATGGCAGGTAGGTGTACTTGACGATGAACGTATTGTGGTTGATCAGGTTGATGTAGGACGTCGCCGCTGGCGGTGTACGCAGGGCCGAGTCCAGCACCTTGCGCATTTCCCCACCCATGGCCGATTCAGGGTAACGCATTACACCCGATGCCACGCTATAGCCCAAGATGCCGAAGTGTACCGAGTAGATCTGGCGAATCGGACGGTTCTGCGTGAGCTCATCCGGGATGTGGTACATCACGGTGTATTGATCGATGTATTCGCTGGTGACTTGACCATCGAGGGGGATGTACGCCTCGGTGCCACCGACGATGTCCATGTCCACCAAAACCTTGGCATCGATGATCGCTTCTTGAACGCGAGTCCGCATCGAAACCGGGCTGGAACACATGTAAAAATCGGCCTGAGTAAAGAAGGCCTTCAAGATCTCTGGGGGAATATCGAACTCGATGTCATCCAGAGCTTTAACCAATGGGTTCATAAAGCCTCCTAATTTGCCGTGTAAGGCGTTTTAGCTAAATAAAGTACCCTCATACCTGATAGTATACTAGAGGGGGCGTATACGTGATCTAAAGGCGTTTCAGAACTACATCATAGGTGTAGTTAACCTCGGGAACCACCAATGAACAAACAAAACTCTGCAATGTCTTACAAATTAGACATCGCGGCTGTGCTCAACGAGGTGCGCAATGTTCCGCCAACCCTCAATGGGAATCTGGTGGATGCCGATACGTTAGTTGACATATTCATACTGCGCACACTGAACTCGTTCGAGGTCTGTACTTATTTCCCATCACCGCCGGTGATAACAGACCCGCTCGTGTTAGCATGGTTCGACAGCTTAGATAATGCAAAACGAGCGTTGTGGAGAATCGCTCAAGTACCACCACAACACTCGGGAACTGAAGTTTCGTACATACGCCAAGGCGAAAGCATTTGGCTATTCTACATCATTTAACGGAATGCGAGAAATATGAGCGGTAAACTGTACAGCCTGAACACCCGTTGCTACGTCAGTCTTCTCATCACTGTATCTGCCAACTACTGCAAACATCATAACGACATCGCTAAATCAGGCCGCCACACCGAACCGTTTCACCGCACACTGGTTAACCAACCACTGATCCCCTTTGACTCTAATCGGGCAATTGCGTTTGTACACGCGATGGTCAAAGCCGATGTATCCTCGTTTCTGGAATACGGCAAGGGTGACACCCAAGCCGACATCATGGCTGAGTTGTTGTTCGGTGAAGGCACTAGCTTAACCAAGGGCATCAACCAAGTGGTCGATGACTTCATGACTGTGCAGGAAGTCGATGACATCTATATGGACATCGATGGACAGCTCTCACGGTTCTTGGAGCGTGGTACGTGGGCGGTGGTTGACGTCTACGACATGGGTAAGTCGGTCAGCGTGGTAATTCAAGAAGACCTGCGCATTAAAGAGTGGAAGCAACTGCGCGGTTATCGCAGTACCTTCACTCCGTCGCTGGAACTTGAACTGTCCGACATGTTCAGCTACCTGCGCACCAAGACCAACCAGACCCTGAAGCCAATTACAGTAGTCGTACCTCCAGATAAACCAGAACTCGAAGGTGAAGAAAAGAAAGAACCGGTCACCTATACATTCTGGCCGGGTGAGCGTCTGGACTTTGCTCCGATGGTTATGGAGATGTTGCTGATTCGTTATCCATTCCTGCGCACCGACAGTCAGTTGGGTGCCTCGACTGCACGTACTGCGGCGGGTAGCCCACGGAACGTTGAGATTCTGGTGGCTGCAGGGCTGGTGAACAGCGGTACGCAGGTGTTGGATCTGAATGACCAGCAGATCCGCACAGTCAATAACTTCATCGATCGTCTGGTTACTCCAGTGGTGGAATCCTACGCGGTGCATCGTTTCATGCAGACGTTGGATCCGAAGACTATCTACACGGTGGAAATCACCACGGGCGAGAAGCTGATTATCACTCGCCAAGATGATGACGTTGCCACCACCACCCCGGTTGACGACAATGTGCGTTTGAAGGAGTTGGCGGAATCGCTGATGCGTGGGGATTACCTGCCGACCAAGGAACGTGAAGAAGCCGAACGCTACATTCAAGAAAACCAATAACAGCGCTGAGCTCTGGGGTAACCCCAGGGCTTATGCCCGGGCTACGACTATGAGTAAGTCATTCATTATGGTCTTTGACCCTGAGGTATTGCTACCCGAAGGCATGGCCAAGGAACTGTTCCGTGGCAATGAACTCTATTACAACGCGCTGGCTTTCTTAGCCAGTACGATTCGTGATCGAGATAGCGGACTAAGTATCTACCGGGGCGAGGACATTCAGGATACAGTGGAAGAATGGTTCAGCTCGTACATGGACGATCATACCGCTCATCATCTCCAAGACCATCAGGCGGAAATGATGAAGAAGGCGACGCACATGCATAACCTGTTACCAGACGGAATCTTCGAGCGGTTTGACATTCACGAAATCAGACCTCGTGGCGTGTTCTTCTCGGGGATCATCCATGATATCGATTATCGTTAGCTTTGGACTCCACCATGAGCAGAACATTCTTAGCATGCTTCAGACCGGATGATCTGCTTCCCATAGACCCAGTGCTAAAGAAGCAGTATCGCTACGACATGGACTATTACGATACCTTAAGTGCTGCAGTTGAGGCAATGCGGTTAAGGGCGTGGAACATCAGTAATCGTCTCTCACGTAATGCCAAGGTAACCCCAGACTTCGTAGAAAGGCTAGATACAGCTGCCCATCTGGAGGTTGATCGTCTTACTAGCTTTCGTTACCAGCATCTCCATGAAACATTGGTGGAGAAAGGTGAGTTCATCCAACGCCTGTTACCACCGGGCGATATCAGCGACATGCGTCTGTGTTTCTTACATCATCGCGGTGTGTACTACACGGGGGTCTTACAATGAAGGAGTTAATCGTCATGCCCATGACCCCCAAGAATAACATGTACGCTGTGCGGATCGACGACATACTTACCGCTGATGAAATGGCGGTAGCACTCACCCGGTTTAAGACCCGGCGGGGTGTGATTGAATTTGTGGTTGATTTTACAGACAACACCTACATCTTCGGTGAGAATAACCTAACAGCTAAGGAAGTGTCGTTGGGTAAAACACCCCGAGTGTTTGATGCGATCGTAAATGCCACCCGGCGACTACGGACGATCATAGGGTTCTCCGACACTCGCGAAGTCGACAGCTACAGGATCACCAATACCACGGTGTTCATTGTAGTCAGATACGAGGTCCCTACCAATGAACATACTGGTGACCTTTGAAGCAGTGTCCTTACACCACGGGTTATCGAAGTTCGATGATCACGAAACGGTAAAGGTAGCGATCGGGTTAGTCCTGCAATGGCTGCTCAATGCAGTGCATGCCAAGGCTAACCCTGATCAGGTAATTGACCGCGTTAATATGGTGGTGTCTGAAACTTTCGTTTATGCCGAGTATATGCTTGGCGACAACACGATGATTGACAACGCTACCGGTATGGCCAGTCGTTACCCATTGGTTCATAGCGAAGATAAAAACTACAGCTTTGGTGAATACAGTACAGCCCATAGCAGCTTGTATTGTCGCTACAGCGAAATCGTCGAACACTTGGTGTTAAACTACGCCCGTCAAGTGATGGGCTTTCTCCAGATGTTGGAGCAAGACAAGCACGCTACCCATATCCAGTGTCTGGAATACACCGACCGGTACATCGCTGCCCTCGTGCACTGCCGGAACCTTATCGAGTACAACCATGAATGACATCGTACGTACTGCACCGTTTCATGCTTACGTCACTGTAGATACCACTTTCGTGATGGAACAGTTCCGCCCTATCATGACCATGATGGAAGCCTGCATCTCCAATGCCGACTCTGCCCTGTATCGAGCCATGGATATTGATGGGACTTACATGCGCCTGTTCGAAGCTGCGGACCATTGGCTCGCCTTCGAGCTTGGACGAAAGCGGGGTAACATTGGCTTTGACTTCTTTATACAGGAATACTTCGCCCAGTATGCGCAGTATTTGATGGCTAACCATGACTTCATGCGTGCTGGCGGTATCTACTTCGCCAATGCCGTAGGTTACCTCACCCGGTGTTTAAACCTCGCTAGATTAAATGCTGAGGAACTCGGAGCTGTAGTTGTTGAAGTTGATGCTACTCCGTATAACGGCTGGGCGTTGTTCACCTACATTGTGACTGCCCATTTTGACAACCATCTGTTTGTGGATGTGCAGACACCGAGCATGGTCTACTGAACGGTATGTGAAAAGAACAACCGATCTTGATGTCCGTGACTAATGACAGAATAAATCGGACACCGAGATCGATTAGGAGCATCACCCATGAACATCGCTATCAACTTCTATAGTGCGGACTACGCCAAGTTCGTTGACGAGCGGGTCGAGGATATCTACAGAGATACCGATTCGGTATACGACGGCATTCGACTGCTGCAAGGGATCGCTCGTGACATGACCTTGCGGTTCTTCGATTACGTGGTGCCTAACAACATCAGCCGTGAAGATCTGTTGGAAGACGACGATCCTGTTTTGGTCCTGTTGACCCGACTCATGATCCTGTTGGAAAAGAGTTACCCCACCGCCAGCGTTATAGGCTTCTACCCTGTGGATCTGAAAGGACATATCCTCGGGGTGATTCATGTGCCCAAAGGCGACGGGTTTAATGCCACCACAATTACCCATTTATCAGGATGCGCAACATGAGTACTGATATTAGCAACATCCAGATTGGCCAACGGTTCTCCTTCGAGGTGTATCCGTCAGCGATCATGGGCAACAACTTCAAGGACGTGGTGCTGGAAGGTACCCTCAGTCCAGACATGGCCAAAGCGTTCGGTATCGACATCGTTAGCCTGCATGCTAACGTATACCGCACACTGCCGTCTACGGTGCCGAACGATCCAACCAAATACAACTACGTGCGGGTTCGCCACCCTAACGGCAGCTTCAGCGTCGTAGGTATCCCGTACATCCGCCCAGACAGCATCGTCATCTCTACCCAAGGCGTACTCAACCTGCGTTTTGACGGTGTAACTCAAGCGGACCAAACCCGGATCCTCAACGCACTGTCAGCAAATGGCTACGCACCAACGGTTAACCTGTTGACGCAACAATAATACCCCCATGCTTAATGAATTGCCATGGTCGACTCATGGTAATTCTCCGATCGAAATTTGACTCCCCTTCGGGGGAGTCTTTTATTCAGGATGGCACATGGGTATTCGCAATGCTTTCGTTCTCCCGGATTCGGAATACATCCGGGATCTGAATATCATCGACGGCACCATCGACGATAACGCCCGTTACGTTTCGTTGATGACACAAGACCCGTACGAAGAGTGCCGTGTGTTTGTACACGGCCTGCTCTCACCAGAAGGTGATTTCAAACTACGTAATCCCAAGGCGTTGATTCTTGATAAGGATCTGAACGGTGACCGTAAAGCGGTAACTGGAAACGTACTGGGCTTCATCAAACGAGTGGAGCAACAAGGCCTCCTCCTGTCGCCGTCGATGACGGCATATATGCCCTCGTCGCAGCGTCAATCGACGCATGCGCTTTACATCGAAGAAGGTGTAAAGAATCGTTCGGTGGTAAAACGGGAGATGATGGACTCGGAACGTGCTGCTACGACCGAGAAAGATCCACTCAAGAAGACGACACACAAAGAACGTGCACTGATGAAAAAGGGTGCACAAAACAACCTGAAGATCAACAACAACTCCTACTCAGGAGCTACGGTATCTGTTGCAACAATCCTGCATTACAAGTCGACGCACTCGTCATTGACCTCGACCTGTCGCAGTGCAACCTCTTATGCGAACGCTTCGAACGAGAAGTTCATCCGAGGCAACCGCCACTATTACACACCAGAAGTGGTTAAAGCCAACCTGGTTAGTTTGGTAAACCTTGCTCCTCTTAAGTTGGTTGAGGAAGCAGTTGAGCAGTACGGTCTGTGCTATCCATCGCCTGATCAGGTAATGGAGATGGTTTGGGAATCCAGTCGCCACTATTGGCAAGAGACTCCTGAACTGGACAAGATCCGGGTAATGGTCACCAACATGACCCCTGTACAACGCGCCGCCGTTATGTACGTGGGCGACATGTACCACCTTTACCTGCTTAACAAGGAACCAATCCGTAAGTTCCTGTTCCAACTCTCGGCTGTGGGCAACCCAGCTACCGACATGTTGACTGACGCCGAATACGACGAAGTCGATGGTGACACTAAGCTGTTGGCTACCTTTATCTGCTACCAAGAAGTTGCTGGTCGCAAGATGAAGGAAATGAAAGAGCAGAACATGGATGACTATAACAAGGTCATCGCTACTGCCGGCAACGTACTGAAGACGCTGGAAGAATACGAGCTGATGCTCAAAGCATTCTTCCTGACCAAGTGCCTGCCTTCGTCGATCCACGCATTCCCATCGATCCGCCGTAAAGCGGTACCGATCTCCGACACAGACTCCACGATGTTTACATTGATGTGGTGGGTCAATGAACTGTTTGGTGAAGAAGAAGCCTTCTCGGCTGCTGCTCGCCGTCTGACGTTCGCCATGGTGTTCATGGTATCGGAAGTGGTAATGCATATCCTGGCTGTGCTATCGCGCAACATGGGTGTGGCTGACGACAAACTACGTCTACTGGCGATGAAGAACGAGTACTACTTTGAAGTGCTCAGTCTTACCGCTCGCTCGAAGCATTACTATGCGTCCCAGGACGCTCTGGAAGGCCTCATGTTCAGCAAAGCGAAGATGGAGGTGAAAGGAGTAGGGCTCAGGGACTCTAAGGTTCCTCCGCGCATTCAGGCCCAAGCCAAGAAGATGATGGAACGTATCATCAACACCATCAAGGCGGGTAAGAAGATCCAACTCCACGCTCTACTCACCGAAGTCGCCGATATCGAACGCAGCATCAAGAACTCACTGGAGACAGGGCAGTTTGAATACCTGACTACCGCTCAGGTTAAACCGGCCGACTCCTACAAGTCGGATGAGAACGCAACCTTTAAACAGTACTCGCTGTGGCAGGAGGTGTTCGCACCATCGTTTGGCAATACCCAGAAGCCACCTTATCAGGCGGTGAAACTCAGTCTGGCTACCCACAACAAAACCGAAGTGGATGCTTGGTGTGAGAAGATGAATAACCCAGCGCTGGCGCTGCGGTTGAAGACATGGATGATGAAAGAAGGTAAGCGTGACATGAATACCTTGATCATCCCGGCAGCAGTGGTGGAGTCTTCGGGTATTCCCCGTGAGATCACTTGTGCTATCGATACCCGGCGCGTTATCAGTAACGTCATGGGTGCATTCTACATCATCCTCGAATCACTCGGCATCATGTTGGTAGAGAAGAATAACATCCGTTTGATCTCTGACTACTATTGATACACCGCCCCGGGTAATACCGGGGCTTCTTTTATTCCGTCTATAGGGACAATAACAATGCAACTGGAAGATCGCGTACAAAACAATTTGATTCGTCTGGCTACTGAGGACTTCGGGGTTATCTTGGCTCCGGTCTTTGAACGTGTCGGTAAGCGGGCTTTCAACATCGCTAGCTACCCACCGAAGATGGCCAACAACGATGAGTGGTTCGGTCAGGGTATCTATATCGATCGTCGCTTTGGCACCCGTTACGCGGTTCTGGAAATGGATGACCACTTCCTTATCTACAATGCTGGCGTGAATACGCGGATGTATCGCCAAGACAAACTGGGTCTCCAGTATCACCTACCCATCCATGCATCCACGGTCACCATGCGCGCCGATGAATTCATCCCGGCGGTTCAGAAACTTAACGAGAAGTACGCCTGATGACTGACTCTGTGAAAACACCACCAGTGGAATGGGTAAACATGATGCCGTGGGATGTCCCACCGCTAGTGGTGGTCAAAGTGAACCCAGCCGAACTCCTGGGTATGTTGCGCGCTACCGTTAACAATGGTTATATGCCAACGTCGACTGGCACCCGCAAGTTCAATAGCAAACCCACCTATATTACCGGTGGGGTTGATGCATGGCTGGGTAAACGACGTCGCCACGCCTTCGATAATGGCTCTGGTTACTATGCTGACGAAGCAGATACCGCAACGAATGGTATCTACGCTGCACTGCATGTGGGTATGTTCATCATTGTGGTGAAGCTACGCACCGAAGAATGCTGGATTCGTCACTACGCAGACGATGCCGAGTTCCATCGCTGGACTGACCAACCCGTTGCACTTGACCGTGTTGAGTTGGCTAAAGTCTTCGACGACTACCTGTAATCCCCACTTATCTACAGTAACAAGGACTAACCATAATGCAATTTTCGATGAATGGTAAAGTTACCGCAACCATTGCCAATATGCTCGACCTACCTACTGGTCGTGTTAAGGATATCGATGAGTCCAATCCATGCCTGCCCGGAGGATCCCGTCACGGTGGGTTCCGTCGGGGTGAGTTACCTGTCATTACCAGCATGCGTGTAGGTAATGATGGTCGGGTTACTGGTGAGTGGGGTAGTCGCAAGATCCAGAATGCCAGCCTCTACGGTAGCACCCTACGTATGGGTAATATCAGCGGTAAGTCTATGGCTAGCTGGTATTTTACCGAACAGCCTATGGCCAAGATTTTCACTGATCTGGCCGTAGCAATCCACTGGACCCGTTATTTACAAGTGGGTGGTTCATGGCTGCGGCGCACACCGCTGATCTTCTTGCGTGAACTGGTGGATATGCCTGACAGCTACGTTATGCATTATCCGCGCAACTTAGGTAAGTCTGTGTCCATCAACTGGATACTGGAAATACTGCAGCGCCGTATGGTGCAGGTACCGATGTGGTCAACACTGTTCGAGCGGTCAGAGTTCAGTTCGGATTATCTGCCAGAGTCTTACCGCAAAGCCAGATCTCGGTTTAGCTGGATGTCGGACGTACACTTCGGGTCACTCGACAGTAGCCTTTACCCTGAGTATGGCAGATATGCCTTGTTTGATTCGATCACCCAGTATGACTATCCGTCGATATTCCCAGAGCGTGCACTGCCGGTAACGTCCGAGTGTCTGCGACGCAAGATCTTCGGCGCAACGATCCCCGCTAAGCATAGCAAAAAGAAACCGATAGAACCCCGCGTGTTGTTCCCATCGCAAACCCCTGCTCAGATCACAGCTTGGGTAAACCGTTAAACGGCATAAAGCCCTCCCGTAATGGGAGGGCCTATGTCAACTCACCATCGCCAATACTTGCTCGACTTGAGTCTTGTAGATACGGGCCAGTTCAGGATCACCAATCGTACCGACTGTGTTATCCCACTTAGCCTCCAACAAAGCAATCTTGACTTTACCCAGCTCAGCACCATCAGTCCCGTTCGCTGTGCTAAGCACTTGACTGACCAGATACTTTACATAAGGTAACCGGGCGAGGATGATCGCCCATTCATTTTGCCGTGTCACAGGGTCCCGAGGAATCCCTGCGGTATGGAACAGGTTCTCTCCTGACAATACAGGAGTAGCCCAAGCCAGTTGTTCGATGTCTTTGCTACGATGAGCAGAGGCCCCGTTCACAACTGTACACACCCGATCGATCCGAGGAGCCATGTCGGTTAGATAGAAAGGATGTGCGATGGGGAAGTTCGGCGTACCTATACCCTGTGCTGCCCGAGCTAGCCTATTAAAGAAGGCAATGTCCAGATAGCTGTCGATCGCATTCGGCAGGACAAATCCACCGATGAAGCGATAGATCGAATCCTTAGGTCCATCCTGCGGTACATGATGACGCAACCAATAACGGTACATCACCGCCAACATCGGAATGTTCAGCGATGCTACCCCGTAGCCTTTACCCGGGGTGGTGTTGTTCATGATCGGCAGGTTGAGATCTGTCCGGGAATGGTAGAGGTAACGAAACGGTTGTAGCTCACGCCACGTCTGTTTCAGATCGGTAGTGTCGAAGGTTTCAGTGTTGGCAATGATCACCTCACTGGTAGCTGCACCTAACGTCACACCACCTACGTGTGATTTCCCCTTACTAATAGAAGAGGTCATACCGAACGCTTTGATCAGGGGATCACAAACGTCCTCAACCATAGCTGCAAAACTACGGTCGTCCAAATCCATGCGCATGTGGATATGCAAAAGGATATTGCCAAGGATGTTCTTGCCGTCGACTTGTTTGGGATTACGACGGTAGTAGGACTTGACATCCTCCAGCATTCCCACGTAGCTACGCCGGACGTAGATCAGATCGGGGAACACATAGGGACTCGTCTTACGGGACGGTACCCCTTTGAAGAGATCGTACATGACTAAATCCCAAATGAAAAAATATTAACCACTATATCATCGTTGTGTAATTGAACCTGTAATAGCTAAGGAGCTAGTTGTGAGTACTCTGTCTTTGGAAGAACGTGTAGCCATCGCCGCTGACAAGGGAGCGCAGATCGCTACTGAAGATTGGACCGGTTCGGAAGAAGGAGAAGCTGAGCTCGGCTCGTTCCTGGATTCCCTCGACGTTCCTCGTGAAAAGGAAGACTGAAAAAAGAATTACACGTTGTAGTGTATAGTATGTGAACTAGCATATGGTTCATCGCACCCCTAGGTGTATGTCCCTATGCTGCCGACCTTCAGGTGTTTTTACCTACCCCACAGAAAAGTGGAATTAAAAATACTTTGAGCCTATATCACGTGAGTAGAAACCGAGTCAATCGGTGGAACAACGTATATACCCAACCAAAAGGAAACACGAGTCATGGCAATTCAAGACGAAGAGACTGGCGCACAAAACAACGGTCAGCAATCCGCTCCAGGCAACATGGGTACTCAGAACCCGTACACCAGCACCACCGACCAAGCTCGCGCCACTCACCTCGGTGACGTGAACAGCCTGCTGGCCCGTGGCGGTAAAGCTGATAACACCGAAGGCCGCTCCGGCGAACTGTTGACCGCTCTGACCCTGAACGGTAAAGAAGCTGTCGCAGCCCAGAACCTGACCCCGGACTACGAACTGGTTCGCTTCGACCGCGACCAACACCGCGTCGGCGTCGGCGCCATCCTGGTACTGCGTGCCTTCCGCAAAGGTGCTGATACCTACATCGCTGTTCGCCCGCTGCTGGTCGACAACAAGCAGGTGTCCCTCAAGCCGCGCATCCTGAACATCGGTCAAGAGCGCCTGGAAATCCCAACCTACGTCGCCGACGTTCTGAGCGACGAATACTGGAACCGTATCGTTCGCCACGTGCAGGAACACGTTGCCAACCCGAAAGCAGTTGTGGCCAATGCTGGCTACCTGGAAGTGCCGGCCGACTTCGACGTCAGCGACAAGAACAACGCCGATGTTTCGAAGCTGCTGTCGGTATCCGTCAACCGTTGCGACGACGTCCTGGCCCGTGTTAACGGCGAAACTCCGTTCAACATCAGCTCCTTCAAAGCGGCCAACGAAGTACTGACCGCCAAGCTGGACTTCTCCGGTACTCCGCGCACTGACCTGTTCGGCCAACCGATCCGTTCCGACATTCAGGTGTCCATGAACCGCAGCATCCGCGGCAACGCCGAAGCTGATCCGTTCTACGACGCTGACACCCAGTTCTCCTCGGTGAGCTGCTACGTCAACCTGGAATACGCACCTGCTGCTACGCCGCAAGGCTACGCACCGGCCGCGGTAATGGAAACTCAGCTGTTCACCCCGACCATCGTCATCACCGACGTACGTCAGGCCAGCTGGATCGGCGCCAACACGCCTGAGCTGTACTTCCTGGCTCTGTCCAACGCCTACCGCACTACCGCTGGTACTGCATGGGCCGGCAGCCTGCTGCCAGACGTTGCCAAGAAAGACGACCCACGCGACATCGGCGCTCTGACCTTCCTCACCAAGGACGCGAAGAAAACCAAAACCAAAACCGATACCTTCACCCCGGCTCACTTCGGTGAACTGATGTTCATGCTGGTTCGTCCTAACCCGACGTTCCTGATCGACATCAACCCGGTCGGCGAAAACTCGGCCATCGAAAACGTATTGCTGATGGCGGCCAGCGATGGTCCGAACCGTGAGCGTGCGGTGCAGATGCTGGTTGGTGCTCTGAACAACCTGACCTCTGGCCACTTCAGCCAGATCTTCGATCACACCAAGCACCACTTGATCCGCATGTACGGCACTGACGTACACCGCGGCTACTACCTGGACGCACGCGAAGATCGTCACGATCTCCGTGACCTGGGCACGCTGGAAGCGCTGAACGCATCGGGTGGCAACATCCAAGAGTTCATCGCCTACTACCGTACCATGTGTGACCAAGCGATCCACCCGGAAATCCGTCTGAAGCAGCGCGTCGGTTACGAGCGTCAGTACCTCAGCCAGAACCTGGTGATCCGCGGCAAGTACCACCGTCTGGTCTGGACTCCTGAGTTCATCCTGGCGCTGGACAATGCGGTGAAAGCTGCAGGCGTGTCCGTCGACGTGGAAAACGTGAGCACCGTTTACGGTTCTCAGCGCTTCACCGGCAACACCGCTGTTACCCAGTTCGCTGTGGCTCAACAAGCACAGTACGGCATGGGCAACAACGCGGGTCAGGGCGGCTACGGTCTCCCAGGCGGCGCCGGTGCTGGTACCATGATCTACTAAGTACCAGACCACAGTAATAAAGAGAGGGCCTTCGGGTCCTCTCTCTTTTTTTGCCCTCAGACACAAAAGGACCAAGTATGGGTGTTAGCCTACAGTGCGTCGACCACGATCAGGTATTCAATAACCTCCCCTACGAACCCTTGATGGTGAGTTCTCTTGATACTTCCACTCCCGAGAAGTTGATTGAGTTCAAACGCCATATTTACAGTCACTACAATAACAGCGACACGATTGAGGAATCGGCTGCTTGTACCTGTAAGAAGATCACTGATGTTGAGAAGATCGGTACCTATTGCCCGGATTGCCACACTAAGGTGGAAGGCAGCAACGAGCGTCCCATCGTACCGTCAATGTGGATGGAAGCGCCAGAAGGCGTAACCAGTCTGATTAGCCCACATCTGTGGATTATTCTGGATAGCAACACCACGACGAAGGAGTTCAACTTCCTTCGCTATCTGACCGACACCAAATACAAGTTCGTGTACGAACGCTTGAGTTCCAAGGAAACCAAGCGTAAGGTTGAGAAGTTGTTGGCGCAGAACTTTGAACGTGGCCTCAACGCGTTCATCCGTGACTTCGACCGCATCATCGAGTTCTTCTTTCAAGCGAACATTATCGACAAGAACAAAGCCGAACTGGCGGCGTTCATCGGTAATAACAAAAAGGCCTTCTTCCCGCAAGTGCTGCCACTGCCGTCGCGGGTGTGTATGGTGGTTGAATCCACCACCAGCGGTACCTACATCGATAAGCCAATCCTCCTCGCGGTGGACGCAGCTTTGTCGATGGCTTCGATCGGGTCTACCAGCTTTAAGCTGAAGGCCATTGAAGTGCAGAACATCACCGCTCAGTCGATTGCGACCTTGAGCATGTTCCACCAGATTTATGACAAGGAGCGCCTAGCGCGTAAGCCTGGTCTGATTCGCCGACATGTGTTGGCCAGCAGCCTGTACCTCACAGGTCGTAACGTGATCACCTCGATCTCGAAGCCACACAACTACGAGCAGATCGAACTGCCGTGGGGGATGGCGGTACAGTTGTTCAAGTACCACATCATGTCCAAGCTGTTTAAACGGGGCTACACTGCTAACGAAGCATTGGCGGCGGTGTATCAGAACGTACTGAACGAAACCCCCAACCCAATGTTGGTGGAGATCTTCGACGAACTGATTGCTCAGTCGAACGGTGGTCGTGGACCTGCATGCATCTTCGGGCGTAACCCGACGCTGCAACGTGGTTCAACGCAGATGTTCTACATCGGCACGATCAAAACGAACACACGCGATAACACCATTTCGATGTCGGTTCTGTGCTTGAAGGCACCTAACGCGGACTTCGATGGTGACCAACTCAACCTTACCTTGTTGACAGACAACCAACTCACAGCGGCGGCTTCACGACTTGCGCCTCACTTGTGGGTGTGGTCGCTGGAGACACCGCATGAGATCTCAGGTAACCTTGAGATTCAGGGCCCAGTCATTGAAACGGCTGCTAACTGGATCACGCGGGCGCGTCTGGCAGCGAAGGCCAAACGAGAAGGCATAGCGGCATGAATGGATTTGCTGTATCAGGCGGGGACATTATTGATGTCTTCGCTGGAGGGCATCTGGATAACAACACGTTGCAATGGCTTGGCCAACGTAACGAGTCGGTAATGCAGTCGGTAACGTCTGCAGCCCAAGGGTTCTTCCAGCAAGCCCAGAACCTATACCAAATGGTTTCGTCATCAGATGCCATGATGATGATGCGTAACATCAAAGCCAAAACCGAAAACACGTGGGCGTTTGATATCGTTCCGATTACCAGTCTGGTGGGCATGCAAACGGCTAACCCGTACATGCAGCGCTGGATCATGGCCCAACCGGAACTGCGCCAACGTTATCTCAACCAAGAGGTTGAAGGTTATGGCGAGTCGTATGAGAACAAACACGGCGATGTCGTGGGCGAATCGCATTACGACTACCGTCGCGTGATGGACGGTGTGGTTACGCATGACGAAGAGCAACACAGTTACAAGCACTACTATGAACACGTACCGGAAGGTGAGCGTGAACTGACCGTGTTTGAGAAGGTGGATATCCTCAGGACCTGGAACACCGTGCAGAAATATCTGGACGAAGGTAACGAAGATCCATCCTCCGTAACTGGCGCAATGCTTTAATCCAACCCAGAGCCGCCCCTAACCGGGCGGCTTTTATTCCGAGTAGTTCAAATGGGTAAAACCCAACAATGCTTTGACCTGATTAACTCCAGCCTTATATACAGCTGGGGCGGTCGTCCGGTGGTGCTGGATGTAGAGGTTAAAGGTGTGCGGTTCTGGACTCAGGCCGCTGAAGCACTTTACGCGGATTTCCTATTAGGTGATGTCGAACACCGCATAGTAGCCCAAACCGATGAGACATTCACCGATGTCCATGTGATTTGGATGGGTCACCGTCCAAATGGCAGTGACTGGGAACAGTTGGAAATGGTATCGATCCCTAAAGGACATTCCATCCTCTCGTTCCTCAAAGTTGACGACAAACCTCTTTCGCAACACAAACTGTAAATCAACCGTAAGGAATGTAACAACATGAAAAAACTGTTCCTCGCTGTATTGATGATGGCCTCGGCTTCGGCGATGGCTGCCCCTACCCTGACCGTGTGCACTGGTGGCCAAGGCGGTGCTTATGAAGCACTCGGCAAAGATGTCGGTAAAGCGATCGTTGACAAGGTCAAAGTGACCTCGCCTACCGAACTGGTCGTCCTCAACACCGGTGGCTCGGTCGAGAACGCTCAGCGCATTGTTAACGGTACCTGCGCCATGGGTATCCTGCAAGCTGACGCCGTCGCCAGCCGCGGTCTGCCACGCGACATCAAGGTCACCAACGCCCACGAGGAGGTGATCTACTGGATCCACGGTAAAGAAGGTCTCAAGGACTTTGCTGATATCAGCAAACCTGAGAACAAGAACCTGGGCATCGCTATCGTTAACGGCTCCGGCGCCGCTATCACCATCGCCAACTTCGGTAGTGTGGACGAGGACTACAAAGACCTCAACCTGATGCCGTTCGACGATTGGGAATACGCTGCTGAAGCTACCGCCAACGGCCAAACCCGTTCCGCTGGTAAAGAAGTGAAGATCGCTGGTATGCTTTACGTCGGTCGCGCTGGCTTCCTGCCAGGCGCTATCACCAACGACTACAGTCAAGACCTGACTGTGGGTGAAATCAACGAATCCAACTTCACCCAGGCCAAGGACTACAACGGCAATGTGCTCTATACCGAGTGCGTGATCAAAACCGGCGATACCGGTCCACTGGCAACCGATACCTGGGGCAAGCCGGATACCCTGTGCATGCGTGCTCAAGTCGTGTTCAACAACGACTACGTGAACGCTATGCCTGATGCGGACCAGCGCCTGATGCGCAAAGCCGTAATGCAAGGTACTGCTCAAGTTCTGCGTAACAGCCGCTAACCCGGCATAGGGGCGCTCCTTCGGGAGCGCTTCTTTTTTTCTTTGTTTTGGTTTCGTGAGTAATCGGATGTATTTACATGGAGGGCCTTCGATGCCTACCTACATCCCTACCATGTCCATGATCGGTTGGACAGGTACGCCTCACGAGAAAGCTGCGTACATGATCGGTTGCTTTATTGCCGCCAACTATTCGCAGTCAACCGCTTTGTACGGAAAAATCACCACGCTTCAATATCTAGTGAAGAAGTTCGCCAACCGCCTTTCTGAACTAGAGAACGAGCTGCGCATTATTTTCGAAGAGAAGGTGAACGCTACCTTCCCGAATTCAGCGACCTCTCAAGTCTACGTTCGTCAAACGGAAGATGACAATCCAACTATCTATGCGATCACACTGCAATGTGAGATCACAGAGAATGGACGGACGTACACGATCGGTAAGTTGGTCCAGTTCAATAACTCTGTCATGGTTAAAATCTCGGATATCGCAAATGGCTGATGAAAAAGAAGTAGTAGAAGGCGTTGCAGAAGCAGCAGTACCGGAAGCAGGTAACACTGCTGAGCGTCTGTTTGCACTGGAGCAGAAAATCGGTCTGCTTCAAGAGCGCGTCAAGTTCCTCGAAGAGCATAATGCTCAGGTCCAACTGAACGTACGCGAAGAAGCGATGCGTTTGCTCGGCATGACTTTCGCCACTATGGGCGAGAACTTGCTGACCTCGGCTGCGGCGCGCTACAAGTACACAGTGTGTCAAGTGGGTGAACAACACCCGATCAACGATCAAACCTTTTATGCCACCCGTGAAGGCGCCAAGTGGGCCTACCACATCCTGGAAAAGGGCGAGATCAAACCGTTCGAAGTATCGGGCATGGTTGAGCCAATGCGTAAAGCGGTGCTCGAATTCATGATGACCCTGCCGCCAGAACTGGCCTCGGTCGCTTTCAACGCATACCGCGCCTAAGGAGTCCCCATGCAGCAGGATGATGGTCAAACCAAGAGCTATAGCGATCTGCTGTTAGGGGATTCCCTAGAAGCGATCCTGGCTGCTACCGAGGCTGACATTCCACGCATCTCGGAGTCGCGCTTCATTAATGAAGTGTTGCCGTTGCTGGAGCGTCCGTTCTACCATCAGTCGATGGCAGCTTACACGCGTTATGTGCATGAGCTGACCAATCCACTGCGGGTGACCGCCGATAACAATCCGAACGAAATCCTGTTCGAGGTTCCACCGTTCATTCAAACGACCGGTGTGACCATGCCAGCGCCGGGTATGCCGACAACGGATACATCGTTGCGTAACATGTATGTCGAAGCCGAACGTGGCGTCGATGTAAATCCAATGGTTGCCCAGTTCATGTCGCGCATTACGCGTAAGCCTGAACTACAGAAGACCCTGCTGGATCCTCTGAAAGCAATCCTGGAACGTTACGGTCGCACTATTGACATCTCCGACGAGAAGAATAAGTTGGAGGTGATTGCGCCTGAATTGGCCCCACAGGTAAAAGTAGCTGAAGCTGCAGCAACGGGCGACAGTAGCTTTACTGGCGAGTACGAATAGTCTACATGAATACAGCCAACTGCAAACGGCCTGGTTGGTTCCGCTGTGCGAGTTTTGGGGATGTCCATCTTGGGCACCCCAACACTCCTACGGAGCACATCATCCGTAATCTCATGCATTACATCCACGAGGACCTGATCAAGGAACTCGACATGCTGATCCTCGAAGGCGACCTGCTGGATCGGTTGCTGAATGCGGGTGATCCGAACATCTTCCGTTTCCATGCATGGGCTACTTGGCTGATGCGCACTTGCGCTAAGCACGGCACACTGCTGGAGATTCTGGAAGGCACACCATCGCACGATTGGTTCCAGTCGATGTACTTCGTCGAGCAGAAGAACAATGCCGACATTCCAGTCGATATGTTCTATGCGAAAGGTCTGACGGTTCGCTATATCGAGAAGTTCGATATGTACATGTTGTATGTACCGGACCATTGCTTGCCACATCCAGATGACATCCTTAAGGAAGCTCGTCTGCAGATGGCTAAGCTTGGGATTACCCAAGTCGACTTTGCGATTATGCATGGTGCATTCCGCTATCAATACCCGAAGGTGGTGATCGAACCCACCCACGACGAACCTACTTACTTAGCCCTAGTGAGATACTTCATCTTCATCGGGCATGTGCATCAATCGTCTCAGTACGAACGTATTCTAGCCGCCGGCTCTTTCGATCGTCTTAACCATGGCGACGAAGGGATGAAAGGGTTTTATGACGTCAGCGTGCGAGAGGATGGCAACCATCGCGTGACCTTTGTGGTAAACCATCATGCCAAGCGTTACGATACCCTAGAGTGTCATAACCTCGATACCAAAGCTATTAATGTATTGGTGTTGAAGCACATGGAGGGCTTGCGTAAGGGCAGTAGCATTCGTTTACGTTGCAACAAGGGCGATGCCGCCGCTGCGTACGTAGAAGTGCTCAAACGTGAGTACAGTGACTTTGAATGGTCACCACCCTTGGTTGAAGAGACCAAGGCGAAAGCCAAGAAGTCTGTAGTGGATGTATTGGCTGATTTCGACATGAGCAGTTACCTCCCTATCAACGAACAGAGTCTGCTCGGGTTATTACGACCAGAGCTTGAGAAGTTCACCCAAGACCCTGCAACAGTAGAACGCTGCTTACGGCATGCGGAGACTGTCTTGCTGGAGGATTAAATGGCAATCGATCGTGAGGTGGGTGCATTCCCATTGAGCATCGGTACTTCTTACGCGATTGAGGGGTTGCTCGGTATCCATCCGGGTAACCCTAACCAACCTTCCGGACACAAAGGTATCACTACGTTGTGGATCAACATCCGTACGTTGGTGCGTAACTACCGGGAAGCGATGAAGACCGATGACCGTGACCGGATCAAATACGATTCGGCTGCAATCATGGTGCTTTCGGAAATGCAAGCGATCCCTGAGATCCTGAAGTTTGCGAAGCGCAACATCGAGGTGGTGTTCTACCACCAAGCGATCGAGGACATTCGACAACAGTTCCCGAACGCAAATTACAAAACAGTGAAGACGGATAATCAGGTGGCAGCCGCCACCTACGAAACCTTCACCTTACGATTCCTGCTGGCCGAGTGTGTAAACGCTAAGGTGCCAGTGCAACAGATACGTCGACAACCAACGCCGTCACGACAAGTGGCTGCGATATTAACCCACTACCCAAAGGACTTGTTCTGGAAGGGTTGTTTCGAGCGTCTGTTCCTGTTGGAATCGCATACCGGTCAGCTGAAGACTTATGTTGACTGGTACAGCAAGCTGATTGGGATTAAGTCAGATAACCAAGTTCCCCTGAATGAGTTCACCATCCAGGTCTTTGGAGACAAGCACTTATTCGAAGGTCAAGATAAGAAAATCAAGACCGAGCTGAAAGAGCTGGCCCGCGTGAAACGCTGGAATGCTACAACAGCTATGGGTAAGGTATCCTCCGATATCCTGGGTTACGGTAGTGTTTTGCTGAAGGAGACATACCGGAAACTACTGCCCTGAAATAAATACTGAAGCACGTAATGATACGTGCACATCAACCGCCGACTACGACTGACCGTATGTCCTCTTGAAGTTAAGGAAACGTTTCCATGAATCAACCTGTTCGCCCTGCACTTGATCCGAACATCCTCGACGTAATGTCGAACTGGCTCTTCACTGATCCAGTCCCGGGTGCTGCCAAACGTCCAAACTTCCGCATCAAGGTTCTGGGCAACGTTCCACGTATCACCGTGAAGACCAACGTCGACAACGACAAGAACCACGGCAAGATCGACTTCCAGACCGACTTGGCTACCTTCGGTACCATCATCGCGCTGGCACTCGACATGGCCGAAGGTCGTGACGACAGCGACGGCTACAGCTGGGATTACAAAGATGACTTCCTGGCCGGCAAGAAGCTGGATCGCGAAATGATCATCTCCACCCTGCAGATCGGTCGTGACCGTGAATCGGGCCGTATGTACATCTCCGTGATGTCCGGCGACAAGTCCCGTCCACGCATCCAGTTCTGGTTCGGTCCGACCAAGTACCACGACATCCGTCATCGCGATGGCAGCCCACTGGCGCCGAAGAAGCTGTCCGAGTCCTTCGCTCGTGGCTTCCTGAAACCGATGAGCAAGATGGTTTACGAACTGCTCATCACCACCTTCAACCCGGATGCCAAGAACGTGGCCAAGGCTATGGTTCCAGGCGCTGGCGGCGGTGGTGGCGGTGGCTACCAACAGCAAGGCCGTGGTGGTAACAACTACGGTGGTGGTAACTCTGGCGGCGGCAATAGCTACGGCGGTGGTCAAAGCCGTCCTCCTGCAAACGACGCGGTCGACTTCGACGACTTCGTGATGTAACACGGCATAAAGGCCCCGGGACTTCGGTCCTGGGGTTTATAACCTCTACGTTTATTCAAGTAAAATTAAGACATATATCATTATCGTGCAATAGCGCTAACATGATCCAAGGAAATCACCATGAAGCTTTCGGTTTCAAAGGTCCAAAGCACTGGCTTCGTAGAGGTTACAGCTTGGCACAAGGATCATGATCCATTGGTCTGGGCTGCTGGTGCATATGGCAAGGTTCGCTTGGCAGATCCTACTGGGGTCTTCAATGAGATCAATGCGTACTGGGGAACGTGTCATGAAGAGATTCAGGATGCGTTGTGGGAATGCTATCGTGGCATTCATGCAGTAACCCGTTCGGTAAACGATAGCTTCTATGTCGCACAATCCGTTCGGTTTTACGTGAACAAGATGTATAGCTTGATGCCGATGGAAAGCTTCAAGCATTGGTTGCTGTTGCAAGGTCGGCTGCATGTACCGAGCGAGATCCAAGACAGCATCACCGAAGGCAGCCGCTACACCGATGAAGGTCAGACTTACCTCAAGTCCGACTACATCAACCTGGCTATCTTCAGTCTGGCGATCCGTCCGATGTTGCCAGTCTGGGGTGCGTACATTGATCTGATCAATGACAACCAGAAAGGTAAAGAGCTGGAAGCGTTGGGTCTGGCGTCAGATACCGAGATGATGGATTGGCCGGAACACTTCTCCGTGTACGAGAAGCTCCAGCGGTACATTGACGAACGTATCAATGACAACAGCATCAGCATGGCCAGTACTTGGAAGGGTTTGAGTTCTTCCGAGATTCCTAAGCTGATTCTGGCGAAGGTGATTGTACGCCGTCTGACGATCGCGGTAATGTCTGATCCACAGGCTACTTCGATCATCTCCAGCGTGCACTGGTACATCCGTTACTGCTTGAACCCAGCTGACCGTACCACAGCTGAACGCGTCAACGACAAGAAGATTGATTCGAAGTCGGGTGACGAAGATGACAAGACCAGTTTCATCGATGCCCACAAGATCAAACAGAAGGTGGTTATCGGTGACGCGACAGCATTTGAAGAAGATGCTACTCGCCCTGCGCTGCTGGCGCAAAAGGTCGATCCTACAATCGATCTGCAGTTGTTGGAGAAATGCTTGGCTTGTATTCCCAAGGTCGAGGACTATCCGCTGGAAGTACACCAGAAGCGTATTGCTCAGTGGGTGTTGGCTAAAGCGTTCTCGGCTAAAGCTTTCCCTCACATCGAGAAGCAGTACATTCACAACCTGGTGGCCACCGCACAAGCCTTATTGTGGCACTGGGGGTTCATCGACATTGCGCTGATCATGCAGGTCAGTCGTTACGTCGAAGAAGGCATCACCGGCACCGCGTTGCCTATCGCAACAAAGAGCTGGCCTCGTATCCAACCCAAGTATAAGGAAGATCTGAATGTAGCGTTTCCTTTCTTGAAGCCCATGCGTCCACGTCCAGGCGACAGTAACCCCAACGAACGGCATACTAATTTTACCATCATCTCTATCACAAACATCACGATGGAGATCCGTTCGGCTAACTGGGTTTATCACGGGCCGAAAGCATTGTGGGATGTCAGTGACCAGCCAAAAGGCCACAACATCATCGCCATGCCTCAACATTTCAAGAACTTACTAACGGACATGACTTTGCACTTGGCAAAGATCAATTCGTAATATCGGAGAACACCCATGAGTTATTCCTTCGGCGAGAACACCCAGACCCGTGTCGAGCTGTTCATTATGGCACAGACTGGCACGTACCAAGAGCAAACCATCCGCCCGTTCAAAACCAACTATACCGACCGTGTAGTGAACATGCTGTCCGAGGCAACGCGGCATGGTGAGCGTCTTGGTGTCGCCGCCGTCAACGCCATCGCGGCTGACGTGATTCAACCTTCGGCTAACATCGAAGGCTTCGTGGGGATTCCAGAAGGCTGGGCCAGTCGACGGTTCCGGTTCCTGATGCGGGTAGTTGAACAGCACCCATTCACCCCCAACGAAAAGACTATCCGGATCTTCTTCGGCTATAGCAACCACAGCGATGTTTCTCACGGTGGCCTGCTTGACCCGGAAACTCGGATCTACTTCAACTCTGAAACCACGATCCGTGACAAGATCACTCCTGGTGTCAACGGCATGGTGCGTCAAGCCAACGTAACTGCCGCCAACCAGATCATCACCCCGATGCGCATCATGAACGCCGGTCGCACTGGCGGGATTGATAGTACGCACATGATCCGTCCTGAGGACGTGTTCAACCTGCGTGAGACCAGCATCATCTCGGACATGGCAGCACAGAACATCGCTGGTGGGATTGACCTGACCTACGATACTCGTGCACTGTCTGGTGTTGGTAGCTTCCAGCTGTCGCGTCGTCGTGACACATCGCCTACGCGCTATGTGGCTGACACATTGGGTTCTTTGCAGCATGCTGTAAAAGAAAACAACATGTTGCAGCAAGGTTATGCCGGCAACAATACGATGGGGCCAAACGTGTTCTCCGAAGCGAGCGCATGTGCAGCGAACAATTCCATCGGTAGCGATCTGTTCTTGGCGAAGTTGCGTGACCACTGTGCCTACATGGAACGTGGCTATGTAACACTGCGCGATCTGATCGGGCTGTTCCCGGAAGTAGGTAACTTTGATCAGGTTACCAAGTACGCGTTGGATGACGGACGTGGTGTTCGTCAGGTGAGTTTCGCTGAGCAGAGTAACCACTGGCAAGGCGCTGACAAAACCTCCATCGCGGCAAGCTTGATCGCTCAAGTAGTACCAGCGATCATGATGGACAACTTCATCCGCAACATTGCAATCGCGGTGACGAACTCCATGATCCCTGGGCAGTACGCAATGACCATCAACGAGAAGTTGACACGGTCGATTGTAGATGAGGTCAACATGACTCCGTACATCCAGGAATTCGAACGTCGCTTCTGTGTGGATGCGTTGAACTCGATTACCTTCGGGGGCAATATCCCATTCCACATCACTGTGATGGGTGACTTGGCTGGTGACACGATCATCGACATCAGCCTGGATGGTGAACAATCGGTTCGCTTCATCGCACCAACCTTTACCGACTCTCTGTTCTCGCCGATGGTATCTACGCAGCTGGCTGCTGCGAGCAAGGTATCGAACGACATGATCGCTATCGCCAGCGACGTGCTCGACCTCGGTCAGTCCGGTGTCAACTTCAACGTGGCGGCCCCAATGCCGGTCACCATGGATCCTTCTTATTCTGGAGCAAGCGGTTATGCAGAAAACTTTGGCCTTCTATAAAGACGTTCTTCACTCGATGCGTTACAGCTTCGATGACGAAGGTTTGATTTCGATCACCACGGCCACTGGTACCCCAGCTCCGGCAGAAGTTGAAGGCAAACGCTTGGTGTTGCCGAGCAACGCCTGGCTGAAGAAGGGTTTCGGTGATGCGTTCCAACCGTTCCACCCGCTGTCGGAAACGATGGCGCGTCGTGGGACTTCGCCAGTGATGCAGCACATGCAGCGTAATGCTCGTGCACAGCTGGCGTTCACCTACATCTTCTTGGCTCAACAACTGCTGCGCGTAGCGGCAGATCGCGAGCTACACAAGGAGTTGCCAGTCACCGAAGACTGCAACGACTTCTTGAAGAAGATGCAACTGGCTGACGACAAGTTGGTCAAGCTCTTCGATCGTCTGGTGCAAGCGGCCAGCGAGAAGAAGCGCTTGATCACCGTCTACCTGAAGAACGGTGGCAACTACAACGGCAAGTCGGTTAACCGCCTGGCTGTGATCCGCTTCCCGCTGATCGAGTTGCTGGAAACTGAAGAACCGAAAGTCCTCGGCATCGAAGTCAAGCCGAAGCAGCGTGCGGTACTGCTGCAACTGCTGCGCACCATCCTGCCGAACGGTGATGACCCTGAGCAATACAGCGCAGGTTCGAACAACCGTGTTGCACCTTACCTGCATGCGTTCTTGCAAGCCTACCGCAAATCGATCGTTCAACTGAACAAGATCATTACGCGCTACGGCCAACCAATGGCGCTGCCGGTGAAACCCTTCCCGGTTTACGACGATGAAATCCTCAGCCAGTTCGGGGATATCTACGACGAGATCCCATCGCAAGATGGCAATGAAGGTGGCGTGGCCGAAGTTGATGACGAGGTAGCGGTGGCAGCACCTGCTACTATTGAAGTGGTCAAGTCCCCAGGCCTAGCTGTGCAGTCGGCTCCGGTATCTGCCCCACTGCGTCCAGCAGCGGCAGCGGCCAAGGTAGTAGAAGATGATACCATCGACTTCGAAACCTTGAAGCAACACATGATGCAACCGCAGCAAGCGACCATGATGGGTGCCGGTTATCCTAATACTGTTGTCGGTATGGGCACCAACTACACGCAGCAAGGTCACGTGGTAATGCCGTGGCAACAACAGCAACAAGCTCCACAAGCATTCAACCCGTTCGCGGGTGTTGCTGCTGCACGCACTATGGAAACCAACATGCCACTGTCCAGCCCTTACGGGATGGGTAACAACATGGGTATGGGCATGGGTTCCGGTATGGGGGTTTCCACAATCTCCAGCGGTGTAGGTTACGCTCCAGGCGCTGTGGCTAACACATTGCTGTAAGGCGGAATAAAGGCAGGGCTCTCACGAGCCCTGTCTTACACTTCTTTTTTGCTGAGGTACAAGGTACGGATGTTCGATACCAAGCCTGCATCAGGAAACAATAGAGTCATCCCTGGCTTCGGTGTAGCACGTTCTAATGGCTTACGACCAAACTCGTGAGGATTATGCATCCCATTCATCCGCATGATGATCCAATGGATGTCATGCGACTGGCCTATGCTCGCCAAGTAGCCGTACAAATTACCCTCGAACTGCCACAGTCCTTCCGGGGATACGTTGTGCGATTGGGGGTTGGTGAACTTGAGGATGTTCAGATGGGTTTCGATCTGATCCCGAAAGCCCTGTAGGTAAAGGGTCGGGTCACCAGGATCTGCGAAAGATGCCTGTACCTTGAATGCCATTGGGTATAACCCTCTAAAAGAATTTGAACCTATATCATGTTCGTGGATCCACACAGACTAAGAGGCAGCAACGATGCGTGAAATCGATCCAACCCTATTGGGTCAACTTGCTACCGATCCGTTCTTCGGTACAGTAAGTGCTGCACGAGCCGCGATGTATGCTTCCCACATCGGTCAAGCACCGATCATGGAAGACAACGAGCCACGCCGGACCATGACGGGTGTCGAACCCCACTACGCAGACCACACCTTCGACATTCGCTTCCCGGTTGATGCAACAATCCTGCACGTGATCCGGAAATACCCACCGGGCACTGGCATGGGTGCTGATGCCATCCGGCATAACCCGTTGACCACGATCATCTACGAGGACTATTACTGCCCCCGCAAAACCATCGGGGTGATTCAGGTGCCTGAGTATCTCAGCATGCACCAAGACTTCGGTTATCCACTGGTTCGTAATGAACAGTTGTGGGACCGGGTGGTTAAAGAGGCCACCATCGGCAAGGGCGAAGTACTCTGCCACTCCAGCGCTGTAAAGGGTAACGGTCTGTATGGTACCGGGATCTCAGCTGAAGTAGTGTTCCTGTCGGTACCTGGTGGTATTGAAGACGGTTTCGATTACTCCAATGAGTTCCTGGAACGCATGGCGCCAACCACCTACGGCAAGTTCGTCGGTAGTGCTGGGCAGAAGTCGATCTTGCTGAACCTGTATGGCGATGACAAGATCTACAAGCCGTTCCCAGATGTCGGTGAGAAAGTACGCGCCGACGGTATTATCATGGCGATGCGGGACATCGACGAAAACCTCGCACCAGCTGAAATGACAGCGCGGGCTTTGCGTACAGTGGACTTGGCGTTTGACCGTTGCATCTACGGCAAGCCACGTTCGACGGTTAAAGATGTGGTGGTGTATCGTGACAGCCGTGTGTTCCCGTCCAACGTGCCAATCGGCATGGACACACAGCTGAACAAGTACTACCAAGCCGGTTGCCGCTACTACCGCCAGCTGATGGATATCTACGATGGCCTGCGCAAGCGTCGTGGTAAGAAGCTACACATCACCGAAGAACTCAACCAGTTGTTGGTTGAAGCCCAGATCTATCTGCCGACACCGGATAACGTGCGTAAGCTGACCCGCATGCATCGTCTGGAAGTACTGGACGAATATCGGGTAGAGATCACCACCGAAAACAAAATGATCCCGGACATGGGGTTTAAGGCAACTGACTGCGTAGGTGGTAAAGGTGTAGTTTGCCGGACCCGCCCTGCTTCTGAAATGCCATTGACCAAACATGGCGTGCGGGCTGATGTGGTGATCTACGGTGGTTCGACGATTCGTCGGTCCAACTTCGGTCGCTTCTACGAACAGTACTACAACGCGGCATCGCGTGACTTGCTGTTCCGCATCCGTGCACAATGTGGTTTCCTGCCACAGGTACGCCCAACCAAACACCAACTGCAAGAACTGGGCAAGAACCGCGAGTTGGTTCAAGATGTATTCCACACCCTGCGGCGTTACTTCGCATTGTGGGCACCGATCCATAACGAACTGTTGGAGCCGGATGCGGCTAACCCAACCGAGTATGTGCTGGCCGTGCTGGAGGATGGTCAACACAAGAACCCAGGCATCACGGTAAACATTCCGGTAGATAACCCGGTGGACATTCTGGATACGATCCGTCAGATCGAAGCCAGTGAGTTCAAACCACACTACGACACCGTGACGTATACGGACAATGCCGGTAACGTGGTTGAAACCGATTGTAAGGTTCTCTGTGGTGCGCTACAGATGTTCCTGTTGGAGAAGATCGGTGAAGACTGGTCGGGTGTAGCTTCGGCTAAGACCCAACAGTTCGGTCTGCCTGCGAAGATGGGTAGTGGTGATGCTAACCGTACACCGGGGCGAGAGAACCCGATGCGATCGGCTGGTGAATCCGAAACCCGTTCCTACGTGGCAACCATCGGCAGTTGGGCAACCAACGAGTTGTTGGATCAAACCAACAACCCAATGTCTCACCGCGCTGTGATCCGTTCGATCCTGCAAGCGAATGAGCCAACCAACATCGATATCGCAGTACCACGCGATCTGGTTCCTTACGGGGGCAGTCGTCCAGTACAGTTGATGAACCACTTGTTGGAATGCCGCGGTCTTCGATTCATCTACACGCCCGATCATTGATCGGGCTTCACTAATTAGACGGAGTTAAGCCATGGGTTGTTTTGCCGCCCGAGATCTCTTGGCCATGCCTGAAGATGATCTCTGGAAGATCCCTCAAGACGAATACCACAGACTGGTCCTTGCAGATGGGGAAGTGGAAATCGTAGGGGCGGATCTGATCAACACGGTCTACCTCTGGTACCCGATGCTCGACTATCCTCAGGCCCCAATCCTGACGTCGTACGTGCACGGTTCCGATATGGAGTTCACCAGCGGCTCCAATCTGAAAGTGCTGAAGACCCTGCTGTGGGGTGTTCATGCCCACTACAGCGAGCGGGTCGACCCTGAGTTGCTGGCGTTGGCCGCCATGCGTACCATGAACCGCTGGTATAACGTGATCACCATCCGCTGCTCCTCCAAGGTAGCGACGATGTCGATCTTGGATGTGTTGGAGGTCATGGACCATCCTGACATTAAACAAGCCAACGCCACGGTGGAAGGAAACCGTCACTCGATCGAGGAAGTAACGTACAAGACGATTGAGCGTGTGCTCAAATCACGGGATGATCTGCCACTGAACCCGATCGCCATGGGCATCCGTTGCGGTACCCAGAAGATCGACCAGGTCAAGCAGTGCTTCGGTCCACGTGGTTATGTAACCGACATCAACTCCGACATCTTTGAAGAGCCGGTGTTGAAAGGTTATGTAGAAGGTATCTGGGATCTGTATGGATCCATGATCGAATCTCGATCCGGTACCAAGGCTCTGGCGTACAACAAAGAGCTGCTGCGTAACACCGAGTACTTCAACCGGAAGACCCAGTTGATTGCACAGTACGTGCGTGGGTTGGCTGAAGGTGATTGTGGTACACCGTATTACCAAGAGGTGCCGGTTATTAAGGCACTGTTGAAGATCTTGGCCGGTAAGTACTACCTGAACGAAAAGACAAATGCACTGGATTGGATACGCGGCGATGAAGAACATCTCATCGGTACGACCATCAAGATGCGTGGGGTTATGACCTGCGTTCATCCGGGTGCTGGTATTATCTGTTCGGTTTGCTATGGTCGTCTGTCCTACAGCGTCCCACGGCATACCAACATCGGTCAGGTATCTGCTGTACAAGTTGGTGACAAGATTACCTCCAACGTGTTGTCGACGAAACACACCGACGTAACGTCGCGTGTCGATCGTTTGCAACTGTCCAAGGTTGAGGGTGACTACCTGCGCTACGGTAAACAGGAAGAGGCGCTGTATCTGCGCGCCGAACTGAACAACAAAGCCGTGCGTATGGTCATCGACAAGAACGAAGCTACGAACCTTGCAGACATCCTGATGTTGAAGGACCTGTCGGGTTACCCTGTCACCAACGCTACTGAACTGAGCCAGGTCCACATCCAAGTGGAAACTGCCGAAGGTACAGTGTCGGACATCCTGACGGTCTCGCTGTATAACCGTAAGTCCAGTCTGACCATCGAAGTGTTGGAATACCTGCGCAAGCATAAGTGGGAATACGACAGCCGTGGCAACCTGATCATCGACCTGTCAAACTTCGACACCACCAAGCCAATCCTGATCCTGCCGAACAAGCACGTCAACATGTACGAAGTAATGAAGCGTATTCGTTCCTTCTTGCACAGTGGCAGCGACGACGGCGCGAAATCGAAGTTGGATCCTCTGGAATATTCGGGCAAGATCTACCTGAAGAACTTCAAAGATCCGACCACTGGGTTGCTGGTGTTCACGAACATGCTCAACGAAAAACTGAAGATCAACATCGTTCATTGCGAGATCCTGGTTTACGCTATGATGGTGAGATCTGCCGTGCATCGCGATTACCGGTTGCCAAAGCCGGGTATCGATGGTGTGTTCGAGAAGTACAATCGTCTGATGTTGAACCGCAGCCTGTCGGGTGCCATGGCATTCGAGAAGCAGCATGAACCCTTCAACAACCCAGCGTGCTACCTGACGCTGGAGCGTGACGATCACCCGTATGACCACGTCCTGTTGGGCGGGAAGATGAACTGACGGCTGTGGACTCCGTCCACGGTTAGTCACCTAATGTGGACGGAGGTAGTGTGGGGGTCTTCGGACCCCCATGCCTTTAAAAAATGTCAGTGAGCCTTAAGATCGAGAAGTACTCCCACGGCTGCCGTGTGACTGGGTTCGATGTGGATAGCCTCCACAAGACCACACGGTTCTTGGAATCCCTCTCACTGAAGGAACCCCAACGCGTTCAGAACCGCATGACCATGGTGCTTAAGAAAAAGTACTACGGCATGACGGAGAACAAGCGCGAGCTTTTCATCCATCGTAACTCGCTACCTGAATACGTTAACCATCTCAGCGAATCGGGTTATCCAACCGCGAAGATTGTCTACAACCAGATCCCATTGCCTCCTGCTGCCAACGCCGATTACCTAATCGACGACAAGTACCAGTTGCGGGATTACCAAATTCCTATCGTTGGCGAACTCGCTGATGATACCTACTCACGTCGCCTCGACCTACAAACAGGTAAGGGCAAGACGTTCACCACTCTGGCTGCGGTAGCCAGAATGGGTTGTCGTGCTGTTGTAATGATCCCACCCAAGTACTTCGGGATCTGGAAGACGGCTCTGGATGAAACCTACGGTGACTCTGCGAAGTTCCGTCTCGTGTCGGGCTCTGGAGAGCTCAAGCAGCTGATCCTAGATGGATTGGATGGCAATATACACGAAGAGGTCCTAATCGTCTCCTGTGTGTCCTACAGGGGCTACATCGAGGCCTATGAAACCTACGGGGAGAACATCGAGTCGTCAGGCTATGCTGTAGCTCCACCACGCTTCCATGAAGCGGTTGGTGCTGGTGTGCAGATCAACGACGAGTTCCAAGAGGACCCGGGTCTGTACTTCCGGATTGACGTGTACTCTAACGTCAAGAAAATGATCTACCTGTCAGCTACACCGTACACAGGTAACGCTTACGTTACCCGCATGATCGACGTGATGACTCCAGCTGAAACACGTTGCACCCTGCCGGAGTGGGATCGTTACATCGATGTGGTGTGGTTGTTGTATAGCGATCCAACGGTGCAAGCCAAGGATTACCTTACCCCATTCAAGAACACTTACAATCATGCTCGCTATGAAACGAAGCTGCTTGAGAAGAAGAAGCGCCTTGAGTTCTACTTGGCCTACGTCCGTCGTATGGTCGAAGGTCTCTACGTCCGCGATCGTCAAGTCGGTCAGAAAGCGCTGGTCCTCTGTTCCACGGTTAAGTTCATTCATGTCCTAACGGACTTCCTCAAGCAGCAGTTCCCTGACTTGAGCATCGGCTTCCACGTTGCAGGTTGCGACTACAAGAAGTTGGTGACGTACGACATCATCGTCTCTACACCGAAGTCCTGTGGTACTGGGGTAGACATCCCTAACCTGCGGGAAACCTTCCTGTGCGTCGCTACAGGCTCTGAGAAGGACGCTGTGCAGATCATGGGCCGTACTCGACCGCTGAAAGGCTGGCCGGAACATACCCCACGCCTTAACGTGCTGGTGTGCAACAACATTCCACAACATCTGCGCTACATGGATGGCAACAAAGAAGTATTCTCCAAGAAAGCGCGTTATCAACGCATGGCGAGGCTCTGAGTAAACATGGCGAAGTATCGTAAGAAGGCAAAAGAAGTAGACGCTGTCCAGTGGTTTAAGGATGGCGATCACCCTGCGGTATTCATGCAAACTGAACCCACACAGGTGTTTGTACGTGGTCAGTTCTACGTCAACACGCACCTCGGGCAGGAACTGGTACGCGAGGGCGAGTGGATTGTTACCTTCGATGATGGTAAACATCGTCGTTACTCCGACATTGCTTTCAAAGATCGTTACGAAGCTGTCTAACTAACTGCATAGCGCCTCCCCGCATGGGGAGGTGACTATGTCGCATTGGAGTTTACATGAAAGAAGATAACTGGCTTGAGACGGCGTTCGTCACCTACTTCAAATACTATCTAGAAGATGGTCGAACGCAACGGGTCTTTACGCTGTTCGGTGTACCGTTGCTGCTCGGTGATGAAACGCCATATGTCTGGCATTCGGGTTTTATGCTGTCTTTGTACAACGTCATCTATCTCAAGGATGTCGAGCCAAAGACCGATGCTGAGGCTCTGAAGCGACATAGGACCATCCCGCTACTGAGCTGGCTCTTGGGTAACCATGTGGAAAAGGAAGAACCCTTCGAGGAGTCTGCCTACAACACCACAGTACGGGGCATACGCTACACTATCACCCGGTGGGGTCGCTGGACGTCGTATGAGCGCTTTCAATGGTTCGCCCTTAAAGGGACACGCATAAACGTCTACCACATCGCTAGCGACGACGACAAGCAGTTACCGGATTACACGTTTGCACCACCGGACTGGGCTGATCGTACACCATCTCCTGAAGAGGTGGTAAACGCAGCGCATGAGATGTACAAACTCATGAATGACCTCAAAGCAGGCATGTCTGGTGCAGAACATAACCCACAATCCAACGATAAGCAATAAGGACACCTTATGAATAGCGAGCAACTCCAGGTTCTGCAGACAGCACTCGATGAGCACACCCGCAATACTGGACATCGTTACCGCATCGGTTTGGCTAAAGCACCATCGGATCAGTTGGGCGAACACTACTTCTACATCGAGCGTCGGGTCAGCGGTTTGACCCAGCCTTACATCCGTGAGACGTTTGGCGAGTGGATGAACTTCTTTGACATGGGTATCAGCAAGGGAGAACTTTTCCCAGATGAAATCGATAGCCTGCGTACTCGCATCGAACCTGATGTAATCCTGGAGCTGCTGTACGGACCATCGGTAATCCACGAGCGTGGTATCGTCAAGACTTGGCTGGAGATAATGGCCGAGATGGATTACAGCATCTACTCGGTCAACCTGTATGGTCGTGACGACCACATTGCTGCTCGGGTATATGTCTCGAACAAACGAGACGTGTACGTGGCACATCTCACAATCAACACCAAGTAAGGGAATCGAATGTTGTTATCACGTCAGGCGCCAGAAGTACTGGCGGCACAGAAGGCTAAGAACGTAGCTAGTGTAATGACGCATTACCAGTTAGCTGATCGTGTGGATCTCAGCACGTACGACTACCCGTGTGGTGATGTCAGCTATCGTTGGGCGGACTCTGCACATAGCTACCAAGCATTGCTGACTGAAGAGTTCTATGTCTTATACAAACGCAACCTGCAAACCGGTGTAACCGAAGAAACACGACACAACTACGACCACACACCTTACAAGTAAGGAGCATTACCATGAGTGAAACAAGAAAGTTTGATCCAGTCGTGTTGGGTACTGGTAACCTCGATCCATTCTTTCAAGGTGTATCGCCTAATCGCGCTGCTATGTTTGCCAGCCACCAGAAACAAATGCCCGGTGGGGGTTTCAAGGAAACCGATCAGTGTGGTGCTCGTGGTGTAATAGTAGAAGTCAAGGAACCTACGGTAATCCCGAACTTTAAGCTGTCTGATATTCCTGGTGCGCCGAAAAGCGTCTGACGACATAAAGCCCCTCCCGTAATGGGAGGGGCCTATGCCTTTTTCTTTTATGCCTTCACGCCTTTCAACCCCTTCGCGAGCTCGTTCTCAGCTGCTGTGGCTGCCGAGTCCTTCTGTCGAATAGCATCTTCTGCCATCTCAAGAATGAAAGCTGCGATTGGATAAGGAAGATCCCAGAACTCAGTTAATGAATAACCTTGCTCGTAGATCCGGTACGTGTGGTAACGACGAACCAAACTGAACATCGGTCCGCCTTCCCAAGCGTTCTCCTTATCATGCAATGCCATCAGCGCCAACGGGCGCATCCGGTCGGGCTGGGTAACGTGATCGTAGATACCATAGTCAGTTTGATAAGCCATCAAACTAAGTTGGGCTGCGGCTGTTGGTCTTACGGCTGGCGTTTCACGCAACAGCTGATCGATGAGACCATGTTGCGTCGCTTGCTGCAAACCGAATGTGCCAAACAGGACGTGCCCGTTTTTGTCGTCTTCGTTGATAGAGAGTCGACTGTAACGGGAGTCCACGTTGGTTACATGATACGGCTGAGCTTCCGGCTGGCCAACATGAAAAACTCGGCCAATGGATCCACAGCGATCAGATTCTCGAAACGTTGCTTGAACTTGGTCGCTGCTGGCGTGTCACAGACCGGGCAGTTGAAGGAGTTGATCGCGGTCATGGCAATCAGGCTGTCGTCAATATACTTCTCGACAGCATCGTTGAATTCTTTGACGTGCTCGTCTGCCGAGTAAACATCGGACAGGGTCTCAGCAATGAAGTCCTTCTCTTCCGAGAGGATTCGATAGCCGTCTGGAGCAGTATCGTCCATGTCGACGATGGCTTTGATCCAGTGCGTGTATTCACGCGCAGCGGTGGATTCAGCCAGTTGTTCGATGAACCGCGTACGGTTACGCCCTTCAGGTGGTTCGTTGAAAGCACCCTGGGTCATTTCGATGATGCCAGTCAACCACGCACGGCCGAGCTCTTCGTGATCCCAAACCGATGGGCATTGCAACAGGAAGCCCATCTCGCCGATCTGCACCAGACGCTCACGACCGAAGACGTGATGCGACTTGTACGTATCGAGGTCTTCCTTGGTACGCGGCGCACGCGCATCAATACGGAAGGCCATGTGGGTTTTCTGCCATGGGGTCAGAGCGTTGATGTCTACCCACCACATGTTCACCACTTGCATCAGCTCTTTGGTGATGTGGTTGCACTTACCGATGTCGGCGATGCACGGGGTAGCGTAAGGGTAACCGGCAGGGTACAGCGTCGCCGCCAAGCCCAGGATCACCGCAGGAATATCGCGGGTATCGATCAATGGCTTGAGATCGGTTGGAGTAGCGAACGACACGTTGGCATTGCTGACGTGTTGCAGGGCGAAGTCAACCACGATGGTCTTGATGTAGTGGGCAACGTTGGAGAACGCCAGACCACGGGTTTCAGAAC
>RCUP01000322.1_pt1 | contig 39387 bp, 36 predicted proteins | sample 2166341 | NCBI WGS metagenome assembly RCUP01 (sample SAMN09932325, study PRJNA488358) | compost metagenome | isolation source: compost soil in succinonitrile-enriched | place: Germany: Experimental Botanical Garden | reverse complement strand
CCAAGCGAGCGGCGGATATACGGACCCATCCCCGAGTCCACAAGACAAGAATGACGGATTCACAAAAAACCGAACGAACACGAATCGTTCAGCCTCTCAGCCAAGCAGGCTACCCCGCCGCTATATAGGTTCGCAGGCTCTCCGCTTCCTGGGTGGCCTCGGCGATCTGGCATTTGACGACGTCCCCGATGGAGACGACCCCGGCCAGCTGGCGGTCGCGCAACACCGGCAAGTGCCGCACCCGACGATCGGTCATCCGCCCCATCAGCACCGCCACCGTCTCATTGGGTTCGGCGAAGATTACGTCTGCCGTCATATAGTCTGAGGCCGGACGCGACAGAGCCCCTGCCCCATCGCGGGAAATCGCCTGGACAATGTCCCGTTCGGAAAGGACCCCCACCACCTCGTCGCCTTCGCAGACGATCAGGGCGCCGACCCGTTTGCGGTCCAGTTCTGCGCAGGCTTCGCCCAGCAACGTGTCGGGCGACAGGGTGAAGACCGCCTGCCCCTTACCCTTGAGTATCTCGGCGACCAGCATGGCGGTTCCTTCCCGTTTCAATATGGGAGACGACCGCGGACCGGCCGCTACCCCGACAGGATCGCTCAGACGCAGACGATGCGCAAATCCTATCGCGGCGCGAACCAGCGCCCCAAGGGGCCGATCGCCAGGATCCCGAACAGGAAGCCGAAGGCGGGGGCCTCCCAGGCGACGCGCGCGCCCTCAGCGCCGGGCGCGAAACCGATCAGGCCGATCAACAGGTTGACGCCCATCCAGACGAGCGACGCCTTCAACACCGCCGGATGGAACAGAGGCAGGACGCGCCCATGCCCGCCCAGCAGCCGGGTCGCCGCGCCGATCAAACCGAACACGGCGCCCGAAGCGCCGACCAGAGGCGCCATACTCCCAGGATGGCACAGGGCGTAACCCAGGGCGGCGATCACGCCGCTGCCTATATAGAGAGCGATGAAGGCCAGGGGCGCGAAGCCGCGCGCCAGCAGCCGCGCCACCGGCGCGCCAAAGGCCAGGGCGCCGACCGCGTTCATCGTCACATGGCCCCAACCGCCGTGCAGCAGCATGGCGGTGAACAGGCCGCTCCACAGGCCGTGCACCAGATCGCCAGCCCGGAAGGCCATGGACAAACCCTCATACGGCAGTCGCTCCTGAAACCAGAAGAGCACCGGCATGGAGGCCGCGATCAGCACCGGCAGGAAGGGCGCGTTCAGGATCTTCTCCCGCGGGGCGTCGATGGGGTGGTCCTCAGGGTGCTGCATCCTCCCTAGATGGACAATCGCGGCGTTAACCTCAACCCGTCCCGAAACCGACGTTTCGGTCTGGCACGACCGTTGCTGAGTGACCGGCAGAGACACTGCGGAGCCCCTTATGCCGTCCCAAAGACTGACACTGCCGGTAACGACCCTGACGATCAGCCTGATCGTCGGCGCGGGCGCGGCTGCGGCCCAATCGTCGGGCTCTGCGGGCGCCGCCCAGTTCCAGGCCGGCTATGGCGGCTCGCGCTACACCACCGCCCAGAACGCCACGGGATCGACCCGCGACGCCAACGGCAACCGCCTGATCGTCGACGGCATCATCCAGGCCGGCGCCAGCAGCTACTCCAGCAGCAGCGCCGGGGTTTCGGCGGGCCAAAGCGGATCGGGCTCTGGCGGCACGAACATCGGCGGGGCCACCGCCATCGGCAACAACCTGAACGTGGTGGTGCAGGGCAACCGCAACACCGTCATCGTCAACTCCACCCAGACCAACACCGGCAATATCACCGCCGGGACGGCCCTGAACGGATCGCTGGTTTTCCCATGATCAAGAGCACCTCCATCCGCGCACGCGCCGTTGTCGCCGTGGCCGCCGTCGCCACTCTGCTGGCCGGTTGCGCCAGCACCAGCGCCGGTCCCTCAGGCCAGTACGCCAAGCCGATCGGCAACGCCCCGGTGACGTCGAACCCGACGCCCTATTCGACCGCGCTTTACTGCCTGGCCGACTATGCGCGTCGCTACAACCTGCCGTCGCCGCGCATGGCCGTCGGTCGGATCAGCGACTACACCGGCACGGTCTCGGCCGACGGCGGACGCCAGATCACGCAAGGCGCCTCGCTGATGGCGAATACCGCCCTGGCCAAGGCCGGCGCGCGGATCGTCGAACGCTACGACACCTCGGTGTCCGAGCTGGAGCTGCGCTACGCCAACAACAAGCTGATCGGCGACGACCAGCCGAACGGCGCGCCCCAGGACGCCGCCTACCGTCGCATCCTGGCCGGTCAGGTGCCGGGCTCGGACTTCTATGTCGTCGGCGGCATCACCGAAGTGAACTATAACATCCGCTCGGGCGGCTTCGACATCGCCGGCGGTGAGGTCGAACAGGGCGGCGGCTCCGGCCTGCTGACCGGCAAGGTCTTCGTGATGAACGTCGCCATCGACCTGCGCCTCGTCCAGACCACCACCCTGGAGGTCGTCGACGTCGTCTCCTATCAAAAACAGATCGTCGGTCGCGAAATCTCGGCTGGCGTGTTCGACTTCCTGAACGGCAACGTCTTCGACATCTCGGCCGGCACCAGCGGCATGGAGCCGGTGCAACTGGCCGTCCGCGCCCTGGTGGAGCGTGCGACCGTCGAATTCATGGCCAACCTGTACGGCGCCCCCGGCCCGGAAGTTTGCCTGAACCCCGCTAACGATCCCCTCGCCGACACCCCCGTCGGCCCGACCGGCGGCTTCTATCCCGCCTACGCCAACACGGACACGAACAATGGCCAAACTCGCGCGGACCCGTCTCGCTGGCACGATCGCCGCGACAGCGCTGTGCGCGGCAGCCGCTAACGCGGCCGTCGCCCAGGATCGCGGTCTGGTCCTGAACAATCAGCTGCAGCTCGGCGACGTCGTGGCCGGACAGACGCTGAACGTCGTCGATGTCAGCGCTCAGGTCACCTCGTCCGCCGCCGCCAGCGGCAACAGCCTGATCGGAGGCACGGAGGGCGAAGCCCTTCGTCTGCGCTCGTCCCAGACCATGCGCGGCGACGCGGCCGGTTCGACGACCCTGACCCTGAGCGGCGACACCCGCGGTCGTGTGACCAGCGTCACCCAGGCGCGCGCCAACTATCTGGCGGGCACAGCGATCAATGCGCCGATGGCGGTCGAGACCGAACAGGTCGGACATGGCGACGTCACCGCTTCGACGCGGCTTACCGGCACGGACGCTCGCCTGATCACCGGCGGTCAGGTCGCTTCGGGCGCCTTTGGCAATACGGTCGCGCTCGCCGGGGCCGCCTCAGGCGCCAACCGCACCGCGATCACCGGCAAGATCGACCAGACCATGCACGGCGACGTGCGCGCGATCACCAGGGGTTCGCCGCAGTACATCCCCGCACCGGCCGATTTCTCGAGCGAAGCCGTCGCCAATGCGGTCCAGGCCTCGACCGGTCCCTCGTCCAATCAGGACCTGGCGGTGCGGCAGGCTTCGTCCGGCGCCGTCGTCGAAGCCGACACCAGCATCTGGGCCGGCAACGCCTGGGATCTGACCGGGCGCAGCCGCGCCACAGCCAACCAGGCGACCTTCTACAATCAGGGGGGCTCTCTGGTGACGACCACGGATCAGGACAACAGCGCCCAGGTTCGAAGCGCGGTCGAGCTGAGTTCGTATGATTTTGGGGCAGCCACGGCTGCGGCGGACGCCATCGGCAACAATGTCGTCGTCGGCAATAACGACATCTACGTTGATATCGACAACCTCCAGAACAATACGGGCGGCGTGGAAGCCAGTGCGTCCTTCGTCGGTCAAAAGGGCTATGACGCCTATGTCGGCGCCAATGCGGCCGGCAACTCGATCACCGGCTACGCCTGCGCTGAATGCGGCGGCGACCTGAACGCCACCAACATCCAGACCAATGCCGGCAACGTCCGCGCCATGACCTCCACCACCATCAACGGCCAGGGCCGGAACGTCATCGCCGGATCAAACGCGGTGGGCAATGCCGCGACCTTCTATGTCACCGGAAACGGCGGCGGCGGTTGAGGATTAACTTTCGGTAACTTGAGGTAGTCAAGCACGTTTGTCACTCTGACGACGTGCAGGGCCGCAGTTCAGTCTCGGGGGGCAGCCTGATCGCACGATCCGGAGTCCTACTGAATGCGATCGCCTCGCCATCTGCTGCTGCTCGCCGCCTCCAGCCTCGCCCTCTTGGGCGGGGCCGCCCTGCCCGCCCTTGCCTTTGCGGCGCCTGCGGCCGTCGCCGTTCAGGACACGCCCCCGTCCCAGGCCTGGGCCCAGGCCGCCAGCGATATTCCCGCTGACGCCAATGTCCGCTTCGGCGTCCTGCCCAACGGCATGCGTTACGCCATCATGCACAACGCCACGCCTCCGGGTCAGGCCTCGCTGCGCCTGCGCATCGCCGCCGGCTCGCTGATGGAGAATGAGGACCAGCTAGGCCTGGCCCACTTCATGGAGCATATGGCCTTCAACGGCACCACCAATGTGCCCGAGAACGAGTTGCTGCGCATTCTGGAACGTCTGGGCCTGGCCTTCGGCGCGGACACCAACGCCTTCACCAGCTTCGACCAGACCGCCTATACCCTGGAACTGCCGCGCACCAACGACGAGACCGTCGACACCTCGTTGCGCATCATGCGCGAACAGGTCTCCGAAGCCCTGATGAAGGCCGAGGACATCGACGCCGAGCGCGGCGTGATCGAGGGCGAAGAGCGTCTGCGCAACACCCCGGCTCTGCGCTCGCTCAAGGCTCAGATCGCCCTGCTGGCGCCGGGTCAGCGCCTGGCGAACCGCCTGCCCATCGGCGACCTCAGCATCATCCGCGCCGCCCCGCGTGAGCGTTTCGTCGAGTTCTACGAGGCCTATTACCGCCCCGAACGCGCGACGATGATCGCCGTCGGCGACTTTGACGTCGATCAGATGGAAGCCAAGATCCGCGCGACCTTCGCGGACTGGAAGCCCAAGGCCGCCGACGGTCCGAATCCCGATCTGGGAACTGTGGCTCCGCGCTCACCCGAAACCCGCATTCTGGTCGAGCCGGGCATCCAGTCATCAATTCAGCTGAACTGGGTCCGCACGCCCGATCTCGACCCAGACACCGCCGCCGAACGTCGCGACAGCCTGTTGCAAAACCTGGGTCTGGCCGTCTTGAACCGCCGGCTGGGCGAGATGGCCCGCGCCGACAACCCGCCCTTCATCTCCGCCAGCGCCGGCAGCGGCAGTCTGTTCGACAGCGTCGACATCGGCTCCATCTCGGCCAACTTCAATCCGGGCGGCCTGACGCGCGCGCTGGAAACCATCGATCAGGAGCAGCGCCGCCTGGTGCAGTTCGGAGTCACCCAGGCTGAACTGGATCGCGAAATCGCCAACAACCGCACGGCGCTGGAAAACGCCGTTCAGGCCGCCGCGACCCGCAGCACGCCGGGCCTGGCCAATGCTCTGCTCGGCGCGGCTAACGACGATCGGGTCTTCTCGGCCCCCGCCACCAACCTGGCCCTGTTTGAAGCCGGGGTGAAGGATCTGAAGGCCGCCCAGGTCGACGCCGCCGTCAAGACGGTGTTCGAGGGTCAAGGCCCGCTCGCCCTGGTGATCACGCCCGAAGCCGTCGAAGGCGGCGAGGCCGGCGTCACCGCCGCCCTGCAGGCCAGTCGCGCCGTGCCGGTCACAGCCCGCGCCGCGCAGGCCGAACTTGAGTGGCCCTACGCCGACTTCGGCGCCGCCGCGACGCCCGCCAGCCGCACCGAGATCGACGCCGTCGGCGCCACGGTCGTCAGCTTCGCCAACGGGGTGCGCCTGATCGTCAAGCCCACGGCGTTCAAGGACCAGCAGATTCTGATTTCGGTTCGCACCGGCATCGGCGAAGAAGGCCTGCCTGCCGACCGCCTCACCCCGCAAATGCTCGCCCCCATGGTCTTCACGCAGGGCGGTCTCGGCAAGCTGACCGCCGACGAGCTGAGCCGCGTCCTCACGGGCAAGATCTATAGCGCGGGCTTCGCCATCGACGGCGACGCCTATCAGTTGTCCGGCGCGACCCGCCCCGCCGATTTGCAACTGCAGATGCAGGTGCTCGCCGCCTATCTGACCGATCCCGGCCTGCGCGCCGCGCCGTTCGAACAGATCAAGGCCTTCTTCCCGCAGATCATCGCTCAACAGATGGCCACCCCGGGCGGCGCCTTCGGCATTCAGGCCTCGGGTCTGCTGGCCAGCGGCGACAAGCGTGAAGCCGTGCCGTCCGCCGCTGAGATCGCCGCCTTCACGCTCGACGACCTGAAGCAGGGCCTGACCCAGGGCATGGCCTCCGGCCCCATCGACATCGTCATGGTCGGCGATGTGAAGGTGGATGACGCGATCGCCGCCGCGGCCTCGACCTTCGCCGCCTTGCCGACCCGCGCGCCGGCCGCCCAGCCCCTGCCGGGTTCAGATCAGCGTCGCTTCCCGGCGCCGACGGCCCAGCCTGTGCGCCTGACCCACACGGGCCCGGCGGAACAGGCGCTGGCCTATGTGGCCTGGCCCACCACCGACGCCGTTGAGGACCGCACCGAAGCGCGCAAGGTCGCCATCCTGTCCGAAGTCTTCAAGCTGCGCGTCCTGGACGAAATCCGCGAGAAGCAGGCCCTGGCCTATTCGCCGCGCGTCGGGTCTTCAGCCTCTGACGTGTTCAAGGGCTATGGCTCCATCTTCGTCATGGCCGAAACCGCAGCGGACAAGATCCCGGCCTTCTACGCCGCCGTGGACGCCATCACCGCCTCGCTGCGCGATACGCCGATCACCGAGGACGAGTTGAATCGCGCCCGCCTGCCGACGATCGAAAGCCTGCGTCGCAGCCAGGCCGGCAACGAATACTGGCTGGGTCAGTTGGAAGACCTCGCGGCCAAGCCTTCGTCGGTCGAGCAGATCCAGACCCACATCAGCGACCTGGAATCCTTCACCGTCGCCGACATCCAGGCGGCGGCGCGCCAGTATCTCAAGCTGGACACCGCGTGGAAGGCCGAGGTCGTCTCGGACAAGGCGGCGGCCCAGTAGGCCCCGCCCTACGACCGACGAAAAAGGGGCCCCGATCCAGCGGATCGGGGCCCCAAGTCTTTTTGGCCTAATCGACGGAGAGTCGATGGCTCGAATTTAGTTCAGCCTGCATGACGCCGGGCTGAACGCTCCATTCAGAAGACTCGGCCGCCGACCCCGCCGTCCAGCATGATGACCGCGCCAGCAGCCACGGCCCCGGCGGTCTCGACCATCTCTTCACGATATTCGGTGTAGGATTCCTCGCGGATCATCGTCAGCACCTTCACGCCCGCACCGTAACGGCGCAGCAGCGAACGCTCATTGCAATCGCGTTCCTGCTTTTCGGGGCGGCATTCCAGCTGGCCGCCGCGACCGTACCACAAGGCCTCGCGCTTGTTGCAGTTCAGCGTCTCGCCGGGACCGCCCGCCTCGTCGGCTATGGTCCATTGCAGCCGTGTTCCGGCGATGCAGCGATACAACTCGCCGTCATAATCCGTCGCGACGTCCTTGCCAGGACGGACCTGGGAGGCCGGGTGCGGCACGGCGCGGTCGTCGATGCAGACGGCCTGGATGACCACCCGCTTCTCCATCCGGCGCGAGGCCGTATAGGGGACGCGGACCATCTCCATGGTCTTGCCTTCAACCGACAGGCCCTGAATCGTGGTGGGATAGGGTTGGTCGACGTTGAAATAGGCGCCGCCGCCTCCGCCGACGATCACAGTCGCCCCGCTGCGCGATCCCGCATAGGCGCGCGCCGATGCATTGGCGCTGGCGTTCGCATTGACGTTGACGTTGACGTTTACATTACCCCCGCCCGAGCAGCAGGGCGGCGCCACCGGCGGGGCGCAGCACGGCGTGCCCGGCGGCGTCACCGGCGGTTGCGGCGGGCGCGGGGGCTGACAGCACGGGACCGGAGGCGGCGGAGGCGGCGGGGGCGGCTGGCAGCCGCCCGGATTGCATCCCGTCGCGGCCGACGCCACGTCAGCCAGGGCCATCAGGCCGATAAAGCCTGCTGATCCAGCCAGCAATTTCTTGATCCCCACCCGCATGGGCCCGGACTCCTGCATTGATCTTGAACCAATCAGTGCAAGTCGCAGGCCGGTCCGGTCGCCCGAAAATTCAGCAGAAATCACCCATTTTCAGGACAGTCGCCATGCGTAGCGCCGCCGACTGTCCCAAGCTGAAGCACCGCGCCTCAGCGAAGCGGCGTCAGTTCCCGCACATAGCGCCCCCAGTTCTGCACATAGTGCTGGGCCGAGATCCGCAGGGCTTCAATCTGTCCCTCGTCCAGCTCCCGCACCACCTTGCCGGGCTGGCCCATGACCAGGGAGTTGTCGGGAATGACCTTGCCCTCGGTGATCAGGGCATTGGCGCCGATCAGGCAGTTCTTCCCGATCATCGCCCCGTTCAGGATCACCGCCCCGATGCCGACCAGGCTGTTGTCGCCGATGGTGCAGCCATGCAGCATGGCCTTGTGGCCCACCGTCACCCCGGCGCCGATCGTCAGGGGCGAGCCGACATCGGTGTGCAGGATGCTGCCGTCCTGAATATTGCTGTCGCGGCCGATCACGATGGGATCATTGTCGCCTCGCAAAACCGTGTTGAACCAGATGCTGGCGCCGGGATGCAGAATCACATTCCCTAGAACCGTTGCATTCGGCGCGATCCAGTATTCGCCCTCTGGCGGAAGCTGCGGCTTGCTGTCGCCAAGACTGTAAACACTCATCCGAACACCGCCTATGTTTCAGAAAATGATGGCTTTAAGCCTTCATAAACTACGTTAGCATCATCCTGTTGATGCGATTCGAGGTCGCCATTTCGGCCCCGGATCCGAAGCCGGATCAAGCCCGGTCCGGTCAGATACTGGAGAATGCGCGTGGCGTGTTCGCGACCGGTTCCAGGACGACGCCTCTGCTGCGGCGACGACCCTGCGACTGATCCCGGCGGCTGCTGCATGGCTCCGGCCCCTTCCTCCCCCACCGACGACCAAGGCGTGTCCCTGCCGGGCGCGCCTTTTTTCATGCCCTGGAGGCGTTCATGACCAAGCGTTCGGCCATCAAGCATCAAGTCCGTGAAGGCGTTCTGGATTCGGAGCAGTTTCTGCAGGACGCCAAGGTCCGGCGGTTGCCGCCCCGCAACGGCTGGTCGCCCTACCCGTCCAACGATGACCGCGACCAGGCCTATCTCAAAACGCTGAAGCCCAAGTCGGACGGTCAGGCCGAACTGATGGAGGCCGTCGACGCCCACAACATGGTCCTGGCCCTGGGGCCGGCAGGCACCGGCAAGACCTATCTGGCCGTCGCCAAGGCGGTCGAGGCGCTGGAGGCGGGCAGGATCGGTCGCATCGTCCTGTCGCGCCCCGCCGTGGAGGCCGGCGAATCCATCGGATTTCTGCCTGGCGACATGGAGGACAAGCTGGCTCCCTACCTACGCCCCCTCTATGACGCCCTGTCGGACCGGCTCAGCATGAAGCGGGTGAAGGCGCTGATGGCCGAGGGGCTGATCGAGATCGCGCCCATCGGCTACATGCGCGGCCGCACGCTGAACAACGCCTTCATCGTGGTCGATGAGGCCCAGAACTGCACCTACGTCCAACTTAAGATGCTGCTGACGCGGCTGGGCTGGCACTCGACCATGGTGGTGACGGGCGACCCCCAGCAGTCGGACCTGCTGCCCGGCGTGTCAGGCCTCTCGGACATCGCCGAGCGACTGGAGGTCGTGCCGGACATCGCCGTGGTGCGTCTTGCCGAGCGTGACATCGTGCGACACCCGCTGGTCGCGAGCATGATCGGCGTCCTGTAAGCCCCCCGACCAGGACGCGGATGCGGAAGAGGCCCGGTGAGCGATCATCGGGCCTCTTTTCACTACATCACATCGACCAGAGCCGCCTTGGGTTCGACCTCGACCTTCTTCGCCGCCGGCGGGATCCGCCCGCCGATCCGGTCGATCAGGGCGAAGACGAAGGGGTTGAGCGAGATCGACAGCAAGGCCGAAGCCAGGATCAGGTCGTGGGTCTCGCGGCTCATGGCGCCCAGGGACACGGACGTGGCGGCCAGGATGAAGGAGAACTCCCCGATCTGGGCCAGGCTGGCCGCGACGGTCAGGCTGGTCGCCCGGTCCAGCTTGAAGGCCGTGGTGATGGCCAGGGCCGCCACCGACTTGCCGATGATGACGATGCCCAGCACGCCGAGCACCGCCAGCGGCTCGCGCACCAGGATGGTCGGGTCGAACAGCATGCCGACAGAGACGAAGAACAGCACGGCGAAGGCGTCGCGCAGCGGCAGCGACCGCTCGGCGGCGTTGTGGCCCAGAGGCGAGCTGTTCAGCACCAGACCAGCCAGGAAGGCGCCGAGGGCGAAGGAGTGGAACAGGTAGTAGGCGACCCAGGCGATGCCCAGGGCGATGGCCAGCACGCCCAGGGTGAACAGTTCGCGCGACTTGGTGTGGGCGATGCGCACCAGAACCCAGGGCAGGACCTTGGCGCCGACGACCAGCATGACGCTGACGAAGCCGGCGACCTTGACCAGGGTCCAGCCGATGGACTTGGCCAGCTCGGCGCCGCTGAGCGTCTCGCCGGGCGCGATGATCAGCAACGGCAGCATGACCAGGGCCACGACAATCACCAGATCCTCGACGATCAGCCAGCCCATGGCGATGCGACCCGCGTCGCTCTTGAGCTGCTTGCGCTCTTCCAGCGCCCGCAGCAGCACCACGGTCGAGGCGACCGACAGCGAGAAGCCCAGCAGCAGGGCCTCGACGTCGCCTAGCCCCAGCAGGAAACGGCCAAGGACCCAGCCCAGCACGGTGGCGGCGGCGATCTGAACCAGAGCGCCGGGGATGGCCACCTTGCGCACCTTCATCAGGTCCGCCAGCGAGAAGTGCAGACCTACCCCGAACATCAACAGGATGACGCCGATCTCGGCCAGCTGGGGCGCCAGCTCGGTATCGGCGACGAATCCGCCCGTGTAGGGGCCGACGACGACGCCGGCCACCAGATAGCCGACCAGGGGCGACAACTTCAGCCTGTTGGCCAACATGCCGAACACGAAGGCGAGGACGAAGCCTCCGACCAGGGTGATAATCAGGCTGTCGGCATGGGGCATCGGCGCTCCTGTGGCGGGCGAAGGGTTTTCCTAAGGACTGGAAACCTCGATCTGGGGACACAGGGCCGCTACAGCAAGGCTTACCCCTTGATTTTACCGGGACGAAACCGATTCCGCCTCATCAAAGTTGCGTGCGCGACGACAGGTCGCGCCGCAGGCTTGGGCCTCCATCCCGCTTGGCGCGGCGATCAGGCGCCCCCGCGCACCGCGCCGAGGAAGCTCTTCCAGTTCAGCTTCACGTCCGACAGGGCGCCGGCGCGGAAGGCGCGGCCCGCGACCCAGACCATCAGGGCGGCGAACAGGAACATCCCGATCAGGGCGCCGATAATCTCGATCAGAGGCGGACCGCTGGGCGCGCGCGCCGCCATGACGAAGGGGGTGAAGGGCGGGATCAGGCTCATCACCTTGACCACTGTGGCGTCGGGCGTGCGGATGGCCATCTGCATGACGATCAGCGGCACGAAAAGCACCATCATGATCGGCCCCATCAGGGTCTGGGCGTCGCGCGGCGTCTCGCAGAAGGCGCCGATGGCCGCGAACAGGACGGCGTACATCAGGTAGCCGCCGACCATGAAAAGCAGGAAGTAGATCAGCAGGCCGTTGCTCATCAGCACCGAGCCGATGTCGCGCGCCACGTCCGGCGCGGCGGCGATCAGGCCGATCCCCCCAAGGCCGCCCCAGGCAAACAGCACCGTCAGCGTCAGCAGGGCCACGCCCAGCACCTTGCCCGTCAGGATCTCGGTCGCCGAGGCCGAAGACAGCAGGACCTCCAGGATCTTGTTCGACTTCTCTTCCATGACGCTGTTCAGCAAGATGGAAGCACCGGTGATGATCAGCGACCACAGAACGAACCCGACCGCCAGACCGACCACCGTCGGCAGCTTGTCGCGGAACGACACCTCTCCGCCGGAGCGCGCCTTGGGCGAAAACACCGACAGCTCGGGGCGGAAGCGGTCGGTCTGGGCCACCACGGCCGGGTCGATGCCGCCGGCGGCGAAGACCTGACGACGATTGGCGTCCTTCAGCGCGTCGCGGACGGCGTCTTCGACCACGTCATCGGTGGCGCGGGCGGTCCAGATGCGGGCGCCGGGCTGGCCGTCGGCCTCGGTCAAGAAGACGATCGCGCTCAGTTTCCGGCCCTCCGTCTCCTCGCTCAGATAACGACGGGCCAGGGCGTCGCGGGCCTCACCCGGCGCAGTCGCCACGATCTCGGCGGGGGCCGCCGCGAGGGTCAGGCTGGGCCTGGGCGCCTTGAAACCGGCCCCCGCGCGCGGCGCCTCGCGCTTCAGCGCAACGACCCCGGCCGCATAGCCCTCGGTCTCGGCCACCTGTCGCACCCGGTCGCCGCCCGCCACTCCGGCCTCGGGAATGGCGGCCATGCGCAGGGCGCTGATGTCGCTGCGGACCTGTTCGCTTTCCAGCGACTGACGCACGGCCTCCACCAGACCCGACGCAGACGGCGCCTCATCCACCAGGGCGACCGCACGCGCCGGTTCGGCGTGCTTCATCAAAATAGGAATGGCGCCGCCCAGCGCCCCGAACAGGGGAAAGGCCAGCAACGACAGCCAGAAACCGACCGTCTTGGCGTAGGCCATGAATTCGCGGCGCGCGATCAGAAGGGTGCGGTTCATCGGGCGGCCTCCGCCTGGAGCAGATTGCGAGCGGCGTCTCGGGCGACGCTCTGGTCGTCATCCGGGTGATCGCCGGTCAGGGCGATGAAGGCGTCGTGCAGGGTCGGCTCCTTGATCTGGAACCGGCGCACGTCCAGCCCGGTCAGGAAGGCCGACTTAAGCGCCTCCTGCCCCCCTGCCCCCTGGGCCAGACCGGCCCGAAGAGTGCGCGCCCCGCCATGGTCGTTCAGCACCTCGACGCCCGATACCCCCGGCAGGGCCGAAACGGCGGCGACATCCAGCGCCCCCTCCAGTTCCAGGAAGCGCGGCGAGGTCGCCCTCGCCTGGTCCACCGTGCCTTCAAAGGCCTTCCTGCCGCGCGCCAGCAGCACGACCTTGTCGCACAGGCGCTCGGCGTGCTGCATGACGTGGGTCGAGAACAGGACCGTCGCGCCGTCGGCGGCCAGCGCCCGGATCATGGCCTCCAGCCCCTGCTGGTTCATCGGGTCGAGACCGGAAAACGGTTCGTCCAGGATCACGAACTCGGGCCGATGCACGACCGAGGCGATCAACTGGACCTTCTGAGCCATCCCCTTGGACAACTCTTTCATCTTCTTCTTCTGGGCGTCGCCCAGGCCCATCTGTTCCAGCATTTCGCGGGCGCGCTTGCGGCCCTCGGCCACGGGCAGGCCCTTCAGCCCGCCGAAGAAGGCGATGGCGTCCACTGGCGTCATCTTCTTGTAGAGACCGCGCTCTTCGGGAAGGAAACCGATCCGGTCGCGCACCTTGCGCCCGTCGTCGGCGCCCAGGATCTCGATCCGCCCCGAGGTGGCGGGCTGCAAGCCCAGGATCATGCGCAGGGTCGAGGTCTTGCCCGCGCCATTGGGGCCCAGGAAGCCGCAGATCGTGCCCTTCTCGACCTCGAAGCTCAGGTCGGACACGGCCTGAAAGCCGCCGTATCTCTTGCTGATCCCATCCAGCGTCAGCGCTGCCGCCATGCCCTATCCTCCAACCGTCAGAGACGAATGCTAACGGTCAGAGGCGGGGAATGGAAAGGGCATTTTACATTACGGAACGGTCATCATTGCGGCAGCCCACGACGCGGCGCGTCCTACACCTTGGGGGCCGTGACTTTCACGTCGAAACTCTGGCCCACGACCTTGGTCGGGTTCACCTGACCGCCGTTGCGGCGCACCTCGAAATGCAGGTGCGGGCCGGTCGAATAGCCGGTCGACCCGACCAGGCCGATCCGCTCGCCCGCGGTGACCTCCTGGCCCGTATGCACGTCGATCCGGCTGAGATGGCCATAGACGCTGCTCATCCCGTTGGGATGCTTGACCTCGATAAAGTTGCCATAGCCCCCGGCCTGAAAGCCGGCGCGGATGACCCGCCCTTCGGCGGTCGTATAGACGCTGGTGCCCTTGGGCGCGGCGATGTCCACGCCCTTGTGGGCGCGAGCCTTGGCCTCGATGGCCAGCTTGCGCGGACCAAAGGCCGAGTTGATCCGATAGCCCTTCACCGGGACCTCGAACACGACCTTGCGCATCAGGGGGCCGGCGGGCTTGGCCACGGCCTGAACCGGCGCGGCGGCCGGCGCGGACAGGACCTCAGCCTTGTCGGACAACGGGCTTGCGGCACCTAGGGGGGCGCCGGCCATGGCGAGAATGGCGGTGACGGCGACGACGCCGGTTTGACCAAAACGGATCGCGAGCGGCCTTACGGCCGTGGGAAGAAGACGCATACTGTAACTGCACTCCTGGCGCTCAAGCATCGAGCGGGAGGGCCGTCATGGTCACGCGAAACAGGGTGCGCGGGTGGCGGAAACGCAGTCGCCGACGGCCGGGGTTGGCCGTCTTTTGCCACCAGACCGGGACGCGAATGGGGCGCAGGAAGGGCGACACGGCGTCGCACCTCCGGAACGCGAACGCTCAATTCCAAACGAAAGAGGCCGCACGACCTGCGCCGCGCGGCCCTTCCCCGTCTGATCGAGAGCCTTACAGCGGCAGGGTCAGTTGCACCCCGCCCATGTGGCTGTCGGCCTGATCGCCGAAACGGCCCTTGTAGCCGATGGAGACCTTGAGGCGGTCCATGATCGTGCCCTCGATGCCCGCCGAGGCCAGGAACTGACCGCCCCACGGCTGATCCACATCACGCGCCAGGACTTGCGCCGGGTTGCCGGCGATGCCGGTGCGGATCGCGTCGCTGCCGTCGCTGAGGCTGTCGCGATAGCCGCCCTCGACGAAGAAGCGGAAGCGGTCGACGCCGCCCTCGGCGCGCAGGGCGATCTCGGCGGTCGTGCCTTGCACCGAGCGGTCCTGATAGGCGTACTGGGCCGCGACGCCCTGTTCGACAAAGCCGTCCACGTCGCTGTTGATCCAGGCTACGGCGGCACGCGGCGACAGGGCGATGCCGCCCATGTCGAACCACATCCCACCCTGCAGACGCGCGCCGGTCGAGACGCCGCGGGTTGAGCCTGTGTGAACAATCGGGGCCAACGAGGTCAGGCGCGATACGTCATTGAAGTCGTCCTGGGCCACGCCCGCCGCCGCATTGACAAAAACACCGCCCGACCGCCAGCCGCCGTAGAGGTCGAGGCCGAAGCTATCCAGATCGACGTTTAGAGCCCCCGCGTCCACGGAGGCGTTGCGATAGCTGCCGGCCAGGCCGAACCGCATCATCTCCGTGCCGGATTCCACCGCGATCCGCACGCCGTATCCGTCCGAGGTCGCTTCACCGATGGCGCCGCGCGCGTCGGTTTTGGTCCGGTCCGCCAGAGCCGAAACCGAGATCGCGGTCCCCGCCGTCCAGGCGTCACGGCCCGACAGACTGGCGGTTGAGCCGTCCAGCGCATCCTCGCGGTGACGCCAGGCCGTTTCGCCCAGCACGGTCGTCTGGCTGCCCAGATCGCCGTAGTAGAGGTAGTCGTTGGCCAGGCGCGCGATCAGCCGATGGCCCGCCGCCGTTGGGTGGACGCCGTCCCAGTAAAGGTATGTGTCGGGCGCCGCACAAACGGTCACGCCATTGAAGCAGGCGTCCTTGGCGTTGGTAAGACCGAAGCGCTCCGGGCTGCCCGACAAGGTGTCGCTGACCTTGTAGAGGTCCATCAGGATGATGTTGCTGTTGGGCTGGTTGGCCGCCACAGTCATCAACCCTGCCTGTAGCGCGGTATTGAAGGTCGTCCCGGCGTAATCCGCCAGAGGCTTGGCCGGAAGTCCCGGTCCTTGGTTGAACTGCGGCGTCGTGCCCAGTCGCGGCAAGTTGGTCACAAGAATGGTTCCCGCCCCCGCGGTCGCCACGCTGTTGACGATGAAGTTGATGTCCGAGGCGGCGGCCGTCGAGATGGGCGCCATGTAGCCGGTAGGATTGGCGGCGATCGCCGGATTGCCGGCGGCCGCGATCTGGAAGGCCTGAATCCCCTGGAAGATATTGTTGGCGCCGCCGAGGATGCTGACCAGATCGCCCGCGCCGAACGTGCCGCCAGCGCCCGTATAGGCCAGCAGTTGATTGCGCATGCCCGGCGGCGAAGCCGCGCTGTCGGTCCGGGCGCCGCCAAAGGCGTAGTTGATGCTACCCGTCACCGGCGCGCCTGCGGCGTAGCGCCCGGCGTTGAAGCCCAGCAGTTCCGTAAACACCGGCCCGTTGGAGAACCGGCCCTGATAATAGGGCGGCGATGTCGGCGTCGTCCCGGCCGTCACGGCGTAGAGGTTGCCGTTGTCCGACAGGCTGTCGCCGAATACGACCAGCCGGTTATAGCTCTGCGCCCCGGCGGCGCTGGCCGTCGAAACAGCCGCCAGAGTCAGCGCGGCCAAGGCCGCTCCGCGAAGAAGACGTGACATCGGTGTTCCTCCCTCGACCGTCAGTGTGCGGTCGTTATTCGGGAGGATGCGCTGCTTCGCTGCTAACGCAAGATGCCGCTAGGGAAGCTGAACGCCGATCAGTGAAGCATACGGAAGCGGACTGTGCCCGGCAGGTCACGCAGGACTTTCAACACCTCTGGGTCATAGTCACGGTCCACGTCGGTGATGACGTAGCCGGTGCGCTCGTCCGTCTTCAGGTGCTGACCCAGGATGTTGAGGCCGGCCGCCGACAGAGCGCGGTTCAGTTCGGCCAGAACGCCCGGCTGGTTCCTGTGGATATGCAGCAGGCGGTGAGCGCGCGACACCTCGGCCAGTTGCACGTTCGGCAGGTTGACGCAGAAGGTGGTGTCGCCCCGATTGAGGTAGCCCAGCAGCCGCTCGGCCGCGAACTCGGCGATGGATTCCTGCGCCTCCTCGGTCGAGCCGCCGATGTGGGGCGACAGGATGACGTTCTTCAGCCCCTGCAGCGGGCTGGCGAAGGGGTCGGCGTTCGTGCGCGGCTCTTCGGGGAAGACATCCACCGCCGCGCCGGCGATCCGGCCTGACGTCACCGCCTCGGCCAGGGCGTCGACATCGACGACGTGGCCGCGCGACAGGTTCAGGAACAGGGCGCCCGGTTTCATTTTCGCCAGTTGGTCGGCGCCGATGATCAGGGTGTTGTCCTTGCGTCCATCGACATGCAGGCTGACCACGTCGGCCTCGGCCAGCAGGGCGTCCAGCGAACGCATCCGCCGGGCGTTGCCCAGGGCCAGACGCTCCGACAGGTCGTGGAAGATGACCCGCATCCCAAGCCCCTCGGCCAGTACTGACAGCTGCGACCCGATGGCGCCGTAACCGACGATGCCCAGGGTCTTGCCGCGCAGTTCACGCGAGCCGACAGCCGACTTGTTCCACTCGCCCCGGTGCATGGCCGCCGACTTGTCGGCCACGTCGCGCATCAGAACGATGGTCAGGCCGATGGCCAGTTCGACCACCGAGCGGGTGTTGGAATAGGGGGCGTTGAACACAGCCACGCCGTGTTCGGCGGCCGCTTCCAGATCGATCTGGTTGGTGCCGATGCAGAAGGCGGCGACGGCCAGCAGACGGTCGGCCTGTTCCAGCACCCGCTTGCTGACATTGGTCTTGGAGCGGATGCCCAGGACGTGCACGCCCTTGATCGCCTCGATCAGGTCGTCCTCGTCCAGCGCGCCCTTCATGGTCTCGACGGTGTAGCCCGCCTCTTCCAGCCGCTCGACGGCGGCGGGGTGGATGTTCTCCAGCAGCAGCATGCGGACGCGGTTGCGCGGATAGGACCAGCGACCCGACACCCCCTCGGCGAACAGGACCTCGTCCAGCGAAGCGGCGGTTGCGTCGGCGACCTCGATCACCTTCTGGCGGCTGACGACCTCGGTAAAGGCGTAGAAACGGTCGGCGGCGCCGGCCAGCTTGACCTCGGCGTCGGTCCAGCCGTCGCCGACCATGACCACCGGTCCGGTCAGGTTCAGGGCCTTGATCACCTCAGGCTTGCCGTTGTCGCGCGACAGGGGGTTGGCGTCGTCCACGCCCGTCACCCGGCCCTCGGCGTCATAGATCAGGTCGTTGGCCAGGACGTGATCGGCGGCGATTCCCAGACGCGCGGCCAGGGGCGCGATCACCTCGCGGAAGCCGCCCGACAGAATATAGACCCGCTCGGCGTGGCGCTCGAAGAAGTCGACGTTGCGGCGGATCGAGGCGCCGGCCTCGTCCAGAATGCGGTCCGTCAGGGTCTCGACGTGACCGCGGGTCAGGGCCAGCAGGTCCAAACGGCGGCGCAGGGCCGTGCCGAAGTCCACCTGACCCGACATGGCCTGATCGGTCAGGGCCGCGATCTCGGCCTTGCGGGCGGCCGCATCGGGGGCGTCGGACAGGGCGATGTCAGCGAGCGCTTCAAGCGTCTCGATGCGCACCAGGGTGGAATCGAAGTCGAAGATGAAGACGGGCGAAGTCATGCCCCGCACCTAACCCACCTTCGCACTTGCAGCAATAAAAAGGGGGGCAAAAGCCCCCCTTTCCGCACGAATTTTCCAATAGCCTTACAATTTGCCGAAACCGCGCGTTCCCCTACCCTGACGGCGACTTTCTAGCGCTGCCGCCCCGATGGCGGCGGCGATGGTGGCCACGGCCAGCAGCGCCCCGCCCTCCCTTGCGTGATCGCGGGCGAAGTCGCCGGCATCCTCGGCGTAGCGCCGCGCCTGTTTGGCGTAGCGCTTCATCGGCTTGCGCGATTTCTGACCTGAACGATGCAACCAACGCCCAGCCTTGGCCCGCGCTTCATGACCGAAATGACCGGCGCGGTCGCTGGCGTACCCGCCCAGATCGGCGGCGCGGTGAGTCAGGTCGTCCGCCCCGTTACGCACGCCGCGCGCGATGTCGTCAAAGCGGTGGCGCAGGGCCTCCGCGTCGAACCAGCCGCGCGGATCGACGCGTTCCCGCAGCCGTTCATAGCGCGTCGGACCCGACCGTTGATTCAGCAAGAGGGCGGCGATACCGACCCCCGCCAACACGGCGACAACGCCGGCGGCAAGACCAGGGTGTTTGCGGACCTCGTCCACTGCGTTGAACTGTCGAACCATCGGCAACCTCTTCTCGAAACCACTGTCCTCTGGACAGGAGCGAACCGCGCCCAAAGAGGTTCCGACACAAACCGCCAAGCTGCAAGCCGGAGCGTCGCTTAGCGTCGCCCCTTACCAAGCGGGAACCGGCTCCCTATGTTGCGCCGCTTCCAGACAGTTTCGCCTATTCAGGATTTTCGCCGTGACCGATCACGCGCCCGCCGCACAGCCCATCGAGGCTCCGACCGACAACCTCGCCGCCGCCTTCCAGATCGACGGCTGGCCCGTGCGCGGCCGCCTGGTGCGACTGGGCGAGGCCGTGGACAAGATCCTGTCGGCCCATGACTATCCCGAGCCGGTCGCCGCCCTGCTGGGCGAGGCCTGCGTCCTGGCCGCCATCGTCGGCTCGGCGCTGAAATTCCAGGGCCGTCTGATCGTCCAGGCCCAGGGCGACGGGCCGGTGCGTTACGTCGTCGCCGACTACGACACCGCCGGCACGCTGCGCGGTTTCTGCCGGTTTGACCCGGAAGAGGTCGCCAGGGAATCCGAGGGCTTCACCCGCCCCGGCGCCCAGACGCTGCTGGGTCAGGGCGTCTTCATCATGACCCTGGACCGGGGCGAAGACTTCGAACGCACCCAGGGCATCACCCCGATCGAAGGCGAAAGCCTGTCGCTGTGCGCCGAACACTACTTCACCCAGTCGGAGCAGGTGCCGACCAAGGTGCGCCTGGCCGTGGGTCAGGTGACGACCGAGGCGGGCACGGTGTGGCGCGCGGGCGGGGCCATGATCCAGGTCATCGCCGGCGACGACGCGCGCGGTTCGACCGAGGAAGTCTGGGAGCGCACCCGCGCCCTGTTCTTCACCCTGGGCGACGACGAATTGATCGACCCGACCATCAGCGCCGAAACCCTGCTGTTTCGTCTGTTCCACGAGGACGGAGTGCGGCTGGAAGGCGCCCAGGCCCTCAGCGCCGTTTGCCGCTGCTCGAAGGAACGAATCGTCGCCGTGATGCAGTCCTTTCCTCCGGAAGATCGCATCGAAATGGTCGAGGATGACGGCAAGATCCGCGCATCCTGCGAATACTGCTCGACCGTCTATGAGATCGACCCCAGCGATATCGAACAGCCGGTCGCCTAGACCAGCATAAAGATCGTATTGCCATAGTTGTGCATGAGGATCGGCAGCAGGACACTGCCGGTTTTCTCGCGCAGCCAGACCAGCAATAGGGCTGAGACGCCGGTCGTCGCCATCAGAATCGGCTCGAAGGTGAAGCCGCCGTCCGCATAGCCCAGCGCATGGGTCAGGCCGAAGGCCAGGGACGACAGCACCGCGCCCCAGCCCATCCATGCCCCCAGAATGCGCACCGGCTTGCCGAAGGCCTCGTTCAGCATCAAAAGCAGCACGCCGCGATAAAAGAGCTCTTCGTCCAGTCCCGGCATGGTCAACTGGAAGGCTAGGCTGTCGAGGTCAAACCCCTGTCCCGGGAAATAGAGGGCCAACCCGAGGAACAGGGCGACCAGCAGGCCCGACAGGACCAGAGCGCCGGGCAAACCCCGACGATCCTGTTTCAAGGTCAGACCCGCCCTCTTCCAGCCGATGACCGGCAGACTGGCCACCGCCAGCGACAGCAGGACGGCCAGCGCCTTGCCCTCCCAGTTCCAGTTCGATGACCCGAACGACAGGGGGATGTTGCCGTACCCGCGCGTCAGCACCGCGTCATAGACCGCCATCAGCAAGAAGGAGGCGACCAGCCAACCCCACCGCACACGACCCTTCATCAAACCGGCGACGACCAGCCCGCCGACAGCCACAGCGCCGACCCAGCCCAGCATGGCCATGATTGCATCAGGCATAGCGCCTCCCCTCGTGATCTCTGGTCATGAGGCCGGGCATCGCAGCTATGGATGCGGGATAACCGAAATTTAACGCGCTGATCGCCGTCGACGCGCCTTGGTCTAGCTGTTCAGGTCGAGCGAATAACCGGCCGAGCGCACGGTGCGGATCGGGTTGACCGTGCCCTCGACGTTCAGGGCCTTGCGCAGGCGGCCGACGTGGACGTCCACGGTGCGGGCCTCGACATAGACGTCCGAGCCCCAGACGGCGTCCAGCAGTTGTTCGCGACTGAAGACCCGGCCCGGATGCTTCATCAGGTGGTCCAGCAGGCGGAACTCGGTCGGGCCCAGGTGGACCTCCTTGCCCGCACGGCGGACGCGGTGGGCGACGCGGTCGATGACGATGTCGGCGTGGTTGATGCGATCATCGGCCAGGCCCGGGCGGATGCGGCGCAGCACGGCGCGAATACGCGCTGTCAGCTCCGTCATCGAGAAGGGCTTGGTCATGTAGTCGTCGGCGCCGGTGTCGAGGCCGCGCACGCGGTCCGACTCTTCGCCGCGCGCCGTCAGCATGATGATCGGCAGGTTGCGTGTCTCGGCCCGGCCGCGCAGGCGACGGCAGACCTCGATCCCCGACAGCTTGGGCAGCATCCAGTCCAGCAGCACCAGATCCGGCAGGCGCTCGTCGACCTGCAACAGCCCCTCCTCCCCGTCCGCCGCCACGGTGACGTCATAGCCTTCCTTCTCCAGATTGTACTGGAGCAGGGTGGCCAGGGCGTCCTCGTCTTCCATCACGAGAATATAGGGTTGCACGTCGGGCTCTCCGGTCGGTCGAAGTCGTCAGCAGGAAGGAAGGTCAGTCGTCCGTCAGATCGGACGGCGGGGCCGAGATATGGGGCGTGGACGTTTGTTCCTCGCCGGGACCGGGCACGGCCTTGGGCCGCTCGCCCAGCATTTCCTCGCCGGTGATCTCATAGTGGACGGTCTCGGCGATGTTCGTGGCGTGGTCGCCGATCCGCTCCAGGTTCTTGGCCATGAACAGCAGGTGGGTGCAGGCCGTGATCGTGCGCGGGTCGCCCATCATGTAGGTCAGCAGCTCGCGGAACAGGGCGTTGTAGTGCTCGTCCACCTCGTCGTCGGTGCTCCACACCGACAGGGCGCGCTCGATCTCCGACGCCGTATAAGCGTCCAGGACGTCACGCAGCCGGGTCGAGACCAGCCGCCCCATCCGCTCGATCGAGCGGGTCAGGGGCTGCATGGGCTCGCCCTCGGCCAGGATCAGCGCCCGCTTGGCGATGTTCTTGGCCAGGTCGCCGGTGCGCTCCAGATCGGAGGCCAGCTTCATGGCCCCCAAGGTGCGGCGTAGGTCAGAGGCTACCGGCTGACGCAGAGCGATCAGGCGGATCGACTTCTTCTCGATGTCGCGATGCAGGGCGTCCAGACGGTTGTCGCGCTCGACCACCGCCTTGGCCAACGCCACGTCGCGGCGAGCGACGGATTCGATGGCGTCCGCCACCTGGGCCTCGGCCAGACCGCCCATGCGGACGACTTCCGCCGTCAGCTGGTTCAGTTCGTCGCCGTAAGCCTTGACCGTATGCTGGTTCATGCTCGCGCCCTTAGCCGAAGCGGCCGGTGATGTAGTCGAGCGTGCGGCGCTCGCGCGGGTTGGTGAAGATCTCTTCGGTGTCGCCGGTCTCGACCAGCTTGCCCATGTGGAAGAAGGCCGTGCGCTGCGACACGCGGGCCGCCTGGGCCATCGAGTGGGTGACGATGACGATGCAGTAGCGCTCGCGCAGTTCGTCGATCAGTTCCTCGATCTTGGCCGTGGCGATCGGGTCCAGCGCCGAGCAGGGCTCGTCCATCAGGATGACTTCGGGTTCGACCGCGATGGCGCGGGCGATGACCAGACGCTGCTGCTGGCCGCCCGACAGGCCGGTGCCCGGCGAGTGCAGGCGGTCGGCGACCTCTTCCCACAGACCCGCGCGCTTAAGCGCCTTCTGGACGATGTCGTCCAGCTCGCCCTTGGACGTGGCCAGGCCGTGAATCTTCGGCCCATAGGCGACGTTCTCGTAGATCGTCTTGGGGAAGGGGTTGGGCTTCTGGAACACCATGCCGACCTGGGCGCGCAGCAGCACGGGGTCGATCTTGCGGTCGTTGATGTCGCCGCCGTCCATCTGGATTTCGCCGGTGACGCGGCAGCCCGGAATGGTGTCGTTCATGCGGTTCATGGTCCGCAGGAAGGTCGACTTGCCGCAACCCGAGGGGCCGATCAGGGCCGTGACGGTCTTGTCCGGGATTTCCAAAGAGACGTCGAACAGGGCCTGCTTGTCACCATAGAAGACCGAGACGCCGCGCGCGGCGATCTTTATCGGACCCAGGGGCGCCGAAGCATGAGCGCCAAGGGTCGGCGCGCGGGTCAGGGATGCAGGTTCGGCGGAGGCGGTCATGGCGGGGGTCTCAGAAGCAGCAGCAGGCTCGTTCGAACCGCCGGATTGGCCGTCGGGAGCGCGGAAAATGTTGAACTTCATCAGACTACCACCGGCGTTCGAACCGCCGACGCAGCAGGATCGCGGCGGCGTTCATGACGATCATGAAGGCGAGGAGCACAAGGATGGCGGCGGCGGTCCGCTCGTGGAACGCGCGCTCCGAGGCGTTCTCCCAGATGTAGATGAGCGAAGGCAGGGCGCCGACCGGCTCGTCGATGGCGTGGGGCACGCCGGGGACGAAGCTGATCATGCCGATCAGCAGCAGGGGCGCCGTTTCACCGAGGGCGTGGGCCATGGCGATGATCGAGCCCGTCATGACGCCCGGCATGGCCAGGGGCAGGACGTGACCGAACACCGTCTGGGTGCGGCTGGCGCCCATGGCCAGAGCGGCCTCTCGGATCGAGGGCGGCACCGCCTTCAGCGATGAGCGCGTGGCGATGATCACCGTGGGCAGGGCCATCAGGGCCAGGACCAGACCGCCGACCAACGGACTGGCGCGCGGCAGGTGCAGGAAGTTGATGAACAGGGCCAGACCCAGCAGGCCGTAAACAATCGACGGCACGGCGGCGAGGTTGTTGATGTTGACCTCGATGATCGCGGTCAGGCGGTTGCGCGGCGAGTATTCTTCCAGCCAGACGGCGGCGCCGACGCCGACCGGAATAGCGATCAGGGCCGTGACCAGCAGCATCAGGGCCGAACCGACCACGGCGCCCAGCAGGCCCGCCAGCTCGGGCTGGGTCGAGTCGCCCTTGGTGAACAGGGCGCTGTTAAAGTGGGCGCGAACCGAACCGGACGCCTTCATCCTATCCAGCCAGGCCATCTGCTCGTTGCTGATGCGACGCTGGTCCTCGGGCGTGGCCTGGGAAATCTCGCCCTTCAGATAGAGGTCGGCGTTGTCGGCCAGGGGCGCCGTGACCGGGACCGTCTGACCCAGCAGGCTGGGTTGGCGCGCAATCATGCCCGCCGCCTGGAACTTCAGCTCCGACGAGAACAGGGCCTTCATGGCCGCGGTCTTGGAGCCCTGTGCGTCGTCCTGAATGCCGAGGCGACGCAGCTGCTGTTCCGCCACGATCTGTTCGAAGTTCGCGCCCTGAGGATAGGAGCGGTCGATGCGCGACGCATCCATATAGACCGGCAGGGTCACGCTGTGGCTGTAGAAGGCGGTGCGGCCCTGCATGATGATGCTGCCCAGCAGGATCACCAGGAAGACCAGGGCGAAGCCGATGGCCGCCCGGCCGTACCATTTGAAGCGGATTTCGCGGGCGTAGCGGCCGCGCAAGCGGGCTTGCAGACGCTCGGTCCGGGGGCTGACGGCGTTCGTCTTCACGCCAATGTCGACGGGCGCGTCAGTCATATTGTTCCCGATAGGCTTGCACGATGCGCATGGCGACGATGTTGAGCAGCAGGGTGACGACGAACAGGGTCAGGCCCAAGCCGAAAGCGGCGAGCGTCTTGGGGCTGTTGAACTCCTGGTCCCCGGTCAGCAGGGTGACGATCTGCACCGTGACGGTCGTGACGGTGTCCAGCGGGTTCAGCGTCAGCTTGGCGGCCAGACCGGCGGCCATGGTCACGATCATGGTCTCGCCGATGGCGCGCGAGATGGCCAGCAGGAAGGCCCCGGCGATGCCCGGCAGGGCGGCGGGCAGAAGCACGCGCTTGACTGTCTCGGACTTGGTCGCGCCCATGGCGTAGGAGCCGTCGCGCAGGGACTGAGGCACCGCGTTCATGATGTCGTCGGACAGGGAACTGACGAAGGGGATCAGCATGATTCCCATGACGACGCCGGCCACCAGGGCCATCTGGTTCTGCACCAGCAGCAAGTATTGGCCGATCCCGTCCAGCGGTCCGCCGACCAGCCAGCCGCCGATGGTGTTGAAGAAGACGCGGAAGGCCGGTCCCACCGTCAGGGCGGCGAAGAAGCCGTAAACCACGGTGGGCACGCCCGCGAGGACCTCGAGCAGAGGCTTGACCACGGCGCGGGTGCGGCGCCCGGCGTATTCGGACAGATAGATGGCCGAGAACAGGCCGATCGGTCCCGCCACCATCATGGCGATCATCATGATCAGGAAGGTGCCGGCGAACAGCGGCACAGCCCCGAAGGCGCCCGACGACCCGATCTGGTCGGCGCGGATCGCCATCTGCGGGCTCCACTTGGTCCCGAACAGGAACTCGGTGATCGGGACAGAGTTGAAGAAGCGCAGGCTGTCCCACACCAGCGAGAAGATGATCCCGACCGTCGTCAGCACCGCTACCGCCGAACAGGCGAACAGGACGACGCTGATCCAGCTTTCAACCCGATTTCGCGCGCGCAGGTCGGGACGGATGCGGACGAAGACAAAGATCCCGCCCAGCACCGCCGCGATCAAGGCTGCGACGCCGCCGCCCCAGCTCAGGGCCGACGAAATACGGTGCGCGCGACGCCCCTCGGCCGGCAGTTCCTCAGCATAGGGCGCGGGCCAGATCTGCTGCGCCTCAAGACCTGCGCCGATGCGGCGCGCGTCCGAGAAGAAGGCCTCGCGACGGAAGGGCTCCAGCTGGGTGATGCTGTCCGGCGCGCCGGCCGCCAGCATCTGACGCTCCAGCGGCGTCGAGAAGATCGAGGCGGCGATCAGAACCACCAGGGCCGGCATACCAACCCAGATCAGGGCGTAGAGGCCATGCTGCCCCGGGCGTGAGTGCGACCTGACGCCCGCGCCGCGGCGCATCGCCAACCGGCGCCCGCCCAGATAGGCCAGCGCCGAGAAGGCGATCAGCAGTAACAGGAAAATCCAGATCATCCGGGTCCGTGCGCGCGTGAATCATTAACGTGCCGGGTCCGGCGCGTTTCGGCCGGGAAACTGCCTGCGATTGGCGAGCGGATTAAGACGGACGCATGACAGTTCTGTTACGGCGCCCATCCTTCATGCCGAAGGCTCGACCTCAGTCACATTCCGCGCGGGCGCCAAAGGGAAGCAGGCCGCAAAAATCGCGCCCTGACCCAGTGCGCTGTCCACGCTCAAACCGCCCCTGTGGCGGATGATGATATGGCGCACGATGGCCAGTCCCAGGCCCGTACCCTGACGTTCCCCGCTCTTCTGGCCCTCGACGCGATAGAATCGCTCGGTCAGGCGCGGCAGATGCTCGCGCGCCATGCCAGGGCCGTGGTCGCGAACCGTAACCACCGCATACTTCTGGCCCGCCTCGCGGTCAGGCGTCGCCAGCGACAGGCGCGTGCCTTCGGGCATCCGGGCGGCCATGGCCTCACCCAGGGTGCGATCACGATCGATCGTCAGTTCGACCACGCCGCCATTGCTGGAATATTTCAGAGCATTGTCGATCAGGTTCTGAATGACCTGAACAATCTCGTCGCGGTCGCCCGCAACCGTCGCTCCGCCCTGCCCCAGGTCCGCCTTGATGGTCACGCCGCGCTCGCGCGAGATCACGCTGACGGCGTCCACCACGTCCGAGGCCGCCCGCGCCAGATCAACACGGCCCAACGGCGCGATGTGTTCGTTCAATTCGATCCGGCTGAGCGACAGCAGGTCGGCGACCAGACGGCCCATGCGGTCGGCCTGGATGGCCATGATGTCGAGAAACTTGTCTCGCGCCTTGGGATCATCCTTGGCATGCCCCTTCAGCGTCTCGATGAAGCCCGACAGCGATGCCAGCGGCGTGCGCAACTCATGGCTGGCGTTGGCCAGGAAATCGACGCGCATCATCTCCATGCGACGGGCATCGGTTTCATCGCGCAACGCCAGCAAGGCCAGAGCGCCCGCCCCCCATAAATGGGCGTCACGTTCAGGCAGAGGTCGGACGAGGGCGCGCCAGTGTCGTTCCTGGGCGCCGCCGCCGACATAATCGACCGTGCTGCTGAATTCGCCGAACAGGGCCTCATCCACCGCTTCCAGCACCTTGGGATCACGGATGACCGAGACCAGCAGGCCGCCGCCTGTCCCGCTCAACCGAAACAGCTCGCGCGCGGCGGCGTTAGCCAGAGCAATGCGGCGTCCGGCTATATCGTCTGCTTCGCCGCCGCTGATGATCAGGATGGGATCGTCCAGCGCCTCAAACACGTCCCCCAGCAGGGCGCCGTCAGGCGCGAGATCGGCCGGAGCGCTGCCGTCCAGGTCGCTGATGCTGACCAGAGGCTGAGGTCGGCGATTGACCAGCCAGGTCGCCGTAGCCACGGCCACCGCCCCCGCCGCCAGCCAGCCCGCCATTTCGGGCTTCATCACCGCCAGCACCACCATGACCAGAATGGCCACGCCCCCACTGGCGCCAGCTGTCCAGAGCCTGGACGAGGCGGTAGGGGCGACCGGCGAAGGCGAATGCTCATACGGCATGAAGATCGACGTTATCTCATTGTTCAGCGACTGGCCCTAGACTGGTCGCGGCCAGAAAGGCGACCGGGCGGGCGAAGATTCTTGCGCATAGCGTAGTTTGTTCACCGATTTGCGGCAGTCTTTTCGGCGGCTTGGAGGGGCGAGTGAAGTGAATACGATCCTGAACTGCCTGATTCACCAACATGATTGGCGAATTCTGCCCTTCGCCCTGCTCGTATCCATATTCAGCCTGCTGATCGCCCTCTCGCTGTTTGATCGCGCCCGAAATGTCGCTCGCCGCTCCCGTCGGGTCTATCTGATCGCCGCGCCTCTGGTGGCCGGTTTGGGAGTCTGGAGCACCCACTTCATCGCCATGAAGGCCTACGAGGTCGGCGTGCCGGTCCGATATGATGTCGAGGAAACAGTCGCCTCCCTGGCCGTCGTCGTCGTCGCCTTCTATGTCGCCATGCAGTTGGCGCTGGCGGACCTGGGCCGAGCGAGCCGCGTGGTCGCCGCCCTGACGTGCGGGCTCGGCGTCGCCGCCATGCACTTCATGGGCATGGCGGGATTGCGCTTTTCCGGCGCCACCCTGACCTGGAATGCACCTTTGGCGGTCGTCGCCATCATCGGCGGCATGCTCCTGGTCAGCGCCATCGCCCTGCTGCCCTGGCGCGTCGGCGCAAGACGGGTGATCGCGGCCGCCATCCTCGGGGTCCTTGGCGTCTGTTGGCTTCATTTCGTGGCCATGAGCGCGGTGGTTATAACCCCCACCCCGGGCGTGTTTCTCCCGATCGCCGCCGCTGCTGAAACCACCCTGACGCTGTGGATCGGGGTCAGCGTAGGCTTGCTCGCCATCATCGCCGCCTTCCTGAGCGGCATGGTCTGGTGGTCACGGCACAGCGCTCTGGGCCAGTTGCGTGAAGCGATCGAGGCCATGCCGGACGGCCTCGGCTTCTATGACGCCGACGATCGCCTGGCGATCTGGAACCAACGGTACGCGGAGGTGAATCCGGAAGTAGCCGCTGCTCTCAAGGTCGGCATCACCTTCAGGGAAATCCTGGAAACAGGCCTCAAGGCCGGAATCTACCCCTGCGCATCAGGACGCGAGCAGGCCTGGCTCGCAGAACGCATGGCCAACCGTCGCCGCCCCCAGGGCGCGATGGAGCAACACATCGGTGAGCGCTGGCAGCGGGTTCAGGACCGCAGGACCGCCGAAGGCGGCACCGTCACTGTCTGCTCCGACATCACCGACTTGAAGCGCGACGCCCAGGCCCTGGCCGAGGCGCGCGACGCCGCCGACGCCGCCAACCGCGCCAAGAGCCAGTTCCTGGCCAATATGAGCCATGAGATCCGCACGCCCCTGAACGGCGTCATCGGCGTCGCTCAGGCCCTGGCCCGGACCGATCTGGACGAGAACCAGCGCGAGATGCTGGACCTGATCCACTCCTCCAGTCGCACGCTGCAGACCCTGCTCAGCGACATCCTCGATCTGGCTCGCGTCGAGTCGGGCCGCCTGGAGTTGAGCCATCAGCCCTATGATCTGGCCCGCGCGGTCGAGGAAGCCGCGCAACTCTACGCCGCCGCCGCGCGCGACAAGGGGCTGCAGTTCTTTGTCGAGGTCGCGCCGGAGGCCCGGACATGGATTTACGGCGACGCCGTGCGCCTGAAGCAGATCCTGACCAATCTCGTCTCCAACGCCGTCAAGTTCACCGCCTCGGGCTTTGTCAGCCTGACGGTCGACGCCGGGCCGCAGGGCCTGCGCTTCGTGGTTCAGGATACCGGCATCGGCTTTGACGCCGAGACCCGCGACCGGCTGTTCAGCCGCTTCGAACAGGCCGACGGCGACATCACGCGGCGCTTTGGCGGCTCGGGTCTGGGCCTGGCGATCAGCCGCGAACTGGCCGCCATGATGGGCGGCGGTCTGGGCTGCGAGAGCGAGCCGGGCGGCGGCGCCGCCTTCATCCTGACCCTGCCCCTGCGCCCGGCCGAAAAGCCCGCTGCGCCGACGCCGACGGTCGTCACGTCGGAGGACTCGGTCTTTGTCGGGAACGCCCGTCGACTGCGTATCCTGGTCGCCGACGACCATCCCACCAACCGCCGCGTGGTCGAACTGATCCTGGATCAGGAAGCCGTCGATCTGGTCTCGGTCGAGGACGGGGCCCAGGCGGTCGAGGCCTGTCGCGCCGCGCCCTTTGATCTCGTGCTGATGGACATGCAGATGCCGGTAATGGACGGGCTGACCGCGACCCGCGAGATTCGTCTGCACGAGGTGGCCATGGGGGCGCCGCGCACGCCGGTCGTCATGCTGACCGCCAACGCCCTGCCCGAACATATCGCGGCGGGGCTGGACGCCGGGGCCGACCGCCATCTGGCCAAGCCGTTCAGCGTCGAGGCCCTGCTGGCCATGGTGCAAGAGCTGACCACGGACGCGCCTCAGGCCGCTGTTCAAGCGGCCTGAGGGTCTTCGTCTTCTATTCGTAGCCGTGGGCGGCTTCGTTGATCACCTGTGACGGCATCGTCGAGAAGTCGATGCTGACCGGCTTCACCGCCTTGGCCTGAAACGTCTTGATGACGTGGTCCAGGCGCTTGCGGACCTCCTTCGTCGCCTCGGCGTCCGGGTCGAGACCCAGCGGCGCCAGGCAGAATTCGATGATCGCGTGGGGTCGGTTCAGAGGTTCCATAGGCTCATTCCTTTCCTAAGCGGCGTGGAACTGGGCGGTTTCGGTCGAGTCCTTCAGGGCCGTCGTCGAAGACTGGCCGTTCGAGATCACCGTGGCGACCTGATCGAAATAGCCGGTGCCGACTTCGCGCTGGTGGCGGGTGGCGGTGTAGCCCGCGGCCTCGTTCGAGAACTCGCGCTGCTGCAGCTCGGAATAGGCCGCCATGCCGCGATCGCGGTAGCCGTCGGCCAGCTCGAACATCGAGTTGTTCAGGCTGTGGAAGCCGGCCAGGGTCACGAACTGGAACTTGTAGCCCATGGCCCCCAGCTCGCGCTGGAACTTGGCGATGGTGGCGTCGTCCAGCTTGGCCTTCCAGTTGAAGGAGGGCGAGCAGTTGTAGGCCATCAGCTTGCCCGGATGCTCCTTCTGGATCGCCTCGGCGAACTTCTTGGCATCGTCCAGATCGGGGTGCGAGGTCTCCCACCACAGCAGGTCGGCGATGTTGGCATACGAAAGCCCGCGCGCGATGCAGTGGTCCAGGCCGGTACCTTCCTTCAGGCGGAAGAAGCCCTCGGGCGTGCGGTTGTCGCGGTCGATGAAGGGCTGGTCGCGCTCGTCGATGTCCGAGGTGATCAGTTGGGCGCTCTCAGCGTCGGTGCGGGCGACCGTGATGGTCGGCGTGCCCATGACGTCGGCCGCCAGACGGGCGGCGACCAGATTGCGGATATGGGCCTGCGTCGGGATCAGGACCTTGCCGCCCAGGTGGCCGCACTTCTTCTCAGAGGCCAGCTGGTCCTCGAAGTGGACGCCCGCTGCACCCGCCTCGATGAAGGCCTTCATGATCTCGAAGCTGTTCAGCGGGCCGCCGAAACCGGCCTCGGCGTCGGCGACGATGGGGGCGAACCATTCACGCTTGGCGCCGCCCTCGGCGTGCTCGATCTGGTCGGCGCGTTGCAGGGTGCGGTTGATGCGGCGGCACAGCTCCGGCGCGGCGTTGGCCGGATACAGCGACTGGTCGGGATACATGGCCCCGGCGGTGTTGGCGTCGGCGGCGACCTGCCAGCCCGACAGATAGATGGCCTTCAGACCGGCGCGGACCATCTGCATCGCCTGATTGCCGGTGACGGCGCCCAGGGCGTTGATGAAGGGCTCGGTGTGCAGCAGCTCCCACAGACGGTTGGCGCCGCGCTCGGCCAGGGTGTGGGTGATCGGCACCGAGCCGCGCAGGCGCAAAACGTCGTCCGGCGTATAGGGGCGTTCGATGCCGTCGAAACGGCCGGCGGGCGAAGGAACCAGATCGGCGAAGGTCGTCATGTTCAACTCGGCTTTTGATGGGCGCGGCCTCAAGAAGGAAGAATGGGCCGCCGCTGCCGAAACCTGAACACGCCACCGTCACGAACGACACAGCATGACGCTCGACATTCAAGTCAAACAGTCACATCATGACACTTGCCAATCAGTCATATCGTGACATCATCGCGTCATGAACGCCGCCGCTGATCGCAAACTCTTCCTCGGCGGCCGCCTGAAACGGCTGCGGCGCGACCTCGGCCTGTCGCAGACGGCGATGGCGAGCGATCTGGGCGTCTCGCCCTCTTATCTGAACCATATCGAGCGCAATCAGCGCCCTGTTTCGGCCCAACTGCTGCTGCGTCTGGCCGAAACCTACGATGTGGACCTGCGCAACCTCGGCCAGTCCGGCGGCCCCGCCTCCGAGGCCGAACTGGCCGAGGCCTTCGCCGACCCCCTGTTCCAGGGCCTGGCCGTGCCGCGCCACGAGATCGTGCAACTGGCGGAGGATCAGCCGGCCGCCGCCGACGCCATCCTGAGGCTCTATCGCGCCTTTTCCGACCGCCGCGTGCGCGATCGGGCCGAGGCCGAGGTCGCCGGCGCCGCCTCTCCCGCCGATAGTCCCTCAGAATGGGTGCGCGAGTACATCCAGACCCGGCACAACCACGTCCCCGAACTGGATGCCCTGGGCGAGGCCCTGCACGAGGCTCTGAGAGCTGAGGCGTCTTCGCCCGACGAAAGCTTCGAATCCCTGGCCCGCGCACGGCTGTTCGCCCGTCACGGCCTGACCGTCCGCACCCTGCCCGCCGAGGTCATGGTGGAATGGACCCGCCGCTTTGATCCGCACCGGGGGCGGCTGCTGCTGTCCGACACGCTGGGGCCGTCGTCGCGCGCCTTCGCCGTCGCCAGCCAGCTGGCGCTGATGGAGCATGGCGCCGAGCTTCAGGCCCTGACTGAGGCGGCCAACGCCCCCGACGCCCCAACCCGCAACCTGCTGAAGACCTCGCTGACCAACAGTCTGGCCGCCGCCATCCTGATGCCCTACGCCGCCTTCCAGCGCACGGCGGAAGAGACCGGCTATGATCTGGCCCGGCTTCAGGCCCGCTTCGGCGTCGGGTTCGAGCAGGCGGCGCACCGGCTGACGACGCTGTCACGCCCGACCGCGCGCGGCGTGCCCTTCTTCCTGATGCGGGTCGATCAGGCGGGCAATGTGTCCAAGCGCTACGCCTCGGGCGCCTTTCCCTTTTCGCGCTTCGGCGGCGCCTGCCCGCGCTGGCGGCTGCACTCGGCCTTCAGGACGCCGGGCCGGATCGTCACCCAGATCATCGAGACGCCGGATGGCGGCCGCTGGTTCACCCTGGCCCGCACCGTGGACCGCCAGGGCCAGGACGCCTTCACCGAGGGTCAGGACCTGGCCATCGGCCTGGGCTGCGAGCTGAAGCACGCCCACCGCCTCATCTACGCCCGCGGTCTGGACCTGCAAAAGCCCGAGGTCACCCCCATCGGACCGGCCTGCCGCCTGTGCGAACGCCACCCTTGCGCCGAACGCGCCGCCCCGCCAGTCGGTCGCGCCCTAACGGTGGATGACTGGTCCAAGTCGGTGAGTCCTTATCCGTTTGCTTAGCTTTCCCATCTCCCCTTGCGGGAGAAGGGAAATCTAGTGCGCCAGCAACAGCGCCACCGGGCTTTCCGTAATCAAGGTCTGCGTCACGCCGCCGAAGATCCACTGACGCATCCGGGCGTGCCCCCAGGCGCCGCTGACGATGGCGCCGGCCTTCATTTCGGCGGCGCAGTCCAGCAGGCGACGGCCCGCCGAGCGGTCATCATGCGCGCGGGCCTCGGCCTCGGCCCTGACGCCATGACGCGTCAGCCAGGCCACGACGTCGGCGGTGCGCAAACGCGCGCCGTCCATGTCCTCGGGATCGCAGAGTTCCAGCACACGCACGCTTTCGGCCTCGCGCAGCATGGGGATGGCGGCGACGGCGGCCAGCCGGCTTTCGCGACTGTCGGTCCAGGCCAGCAGGACCGGAGCCCCGGCCACCGACCGCGCCGGATTCGGCGGCACGATCAGGATCGAGCGCCCCGCCCGCATGGCCAGATCAGCCGGATGCGGCGCCCGCCAGCCGCTGGCGTTGGCCGCGTCGCGCCCGACGATCAGCACGTCGGCGGCGCGGGCGTGCTTGATCAACAGGCTGGTCGGATCGCCCACGTCAGCGCGCCATTCGCACGACACGCCCGCGAGGGTGGCGATCTCACGGAAACGGGCCTCGGCGCCCTTCAGCGCGTTTTCGGCGCGTTCGTGCTGCTCCATCAGCACCTCGCCCAAAAGGATGCCCGCCCCATAGGCGTCGGCCACCGGCGTCTCGGGCGCACAGGCTGACACCCCGATCAGATGCGCCCCGTGCGCCCTGGCCAGGGCGGCGGCCTGCTCGATCCGCTGGGTGTTGTCGGCTTCGTCATCGACATAGACGATCAGGCTGGACCAGGTCATCGCGACTTCCTCTCGTTCCAGAACGATAGAACGCCCTGGGCCAGGTTTGGTCCTTGATCCCGATCAAATAACAGCGATCAGACCAACACGACCTTGCCGTTCTCGACCCGGTGCGGAACGCCGGTTCTGCGGAACAGGCTGGCGATCTCGGCGGCGGGATCAGCCGCGCCCTGATCCAGCATCCGCTCGATGCTCTCCGCCAGCGACGGATCGCCCGAGACGCGGGTCAGGGCGTCCAGCCATTCAACACGGCTCAACACCCCGTCTTTACGGTTGGCGGCCAGAACCGGCCGCAGGAAATCGAACCAGTCGCCCCCGTCGCGCCGCTTCTGCGCCCCTTCCGCCGCCATGGCGAAAACGGCCCCGCAGGCGTAGTAGGCCCGATGCTCGCCTCGATCCCCGGCCTCGGCCACGGGTTTGCGGGCCAGATCGATGCAGTCGTTCACCTCGGTCTGAAGTTCCGCGCGCTCGTCATAAGCCGGGTCCAGCGCCTTCAGCGCCCGCACCGCCATCAGGTCGGCTCCACCCTCGGTGATCCAGGCGTCGCGGGCGAACTGATAGCGCACCGCCTGCCCCAGCCAGAAGTGGGCGCTCTCGTGGCCGATGAACCAGCGCGAACGTTCCAGCACCTCAGGACTGGGATTCAACACGCCGACGCCCTCGAACTTCATGACGATCAAGCCCGGCAGGACGCTGCCGCCCATGCTGGACAGACGCTCGGTCGGGCCATTCCAGCTGACCATGACGGTCGAGGTCTCGCTGCCGACGCCGGGCGCCCCAAGGCGGCGCAGGTAGTAGTCCCCGACATGGGGGGCGAAGCTGCGGATTTCCTCGCCGATCCAGGGCGGCAGGTTGGGGTCTATGACCGTGGTCAGCCCCTCGCCGGGCGTCACCCGCGCCTGGCCCAGCAGGACGTAGGAGCGCTCCCCCGTCGTGGTCAGATTGGTCTGCCGCTTGCCGTTGAACAGCACCGGCCCGGCCGTGTCGCGCCAAGTGACGGTAGAGGCCCCTCCTTCCAGATCGATGCCGTTCAGTTCGGCGGGCATGACCTCGGCCGCCTCGACCGATGACAGGGCGAAGACGTCGAACTGGCGGATCGGCAAGGCCACCGCACCATCTGAGAAGGTCAGCGTGCCGTATTCCGCCTCCAGATAGACCGCCTTGGGCTTGATCGAAAAGCGGACGTGGCGGGGCACAGGGCCGCCGTCCAGACTGCGGATGACGTCATAGTGGCCGCGCCGTTCCATGACGACGCCGGGCGTTTCGACCGTCCACTGGGTCGGACGCCACGGCTGACGGACGTCGGTCATCAGGGCCGAATCCATGAAGGCCCAGACCTGGGCGTCGCGATTGAAGACATAGTCCGCGGTCCAGCGGTCGCCGTCGCGCACGACCTCGACCACCGGCGCGGCGCGCACGTCCCAGGTTCCCGGCGGCAGGGGCGCGGCGGCGCAGGCGCCCAGCAAGGCCGTAGCCAGGACAGTCGAGGCGGCGAGGGCTTTCAGACGCAAGACGGGAAACTCCGGACTGTTCAGCTTGAGCATAGGCGACGCGGCGTCCGCGTCAGCTTACGGTTTGCTCACGATTGCGCCCGTGAAAGGGCGCGGCCCGCCGCCGCCAGTTCGCCAGCCATCACCGCCTTCAGCCGCTGCGGCGCCTCGATCGTCACCTGCTCGCCCCAGCTGAACAGGTGCCAGGCCAATTCACGCATGCCCGAAGCGCGGAACCTCACCACGACCGACCCGTCAGGCTGATCCTCCAGCGTCTGCGTCGGGTGCCAGCGCCAGCCGCGCGCCTCGGTCGCGCCCTGGGGCGTGATGCGCAGGACGACGTCTTCGATCTCGTCCTGATAGATGCCGAAGGACTGGCTGGCGAAGGCGGCCAAGTCGAAGTCAGCCGGCGGCGTCGCCACCCCGTCGACGGCTTCGACCGAGGTCATGCGATCAAGGCGAAAGGTCTGAATGCGACCACTCTCGCGATCCGCCGCCACTAGATAGTTGGCCCGGCCGAACATGACGCCGCACGGCGCGACGCTGCGGCTGCGGGCTTCGGCCCCAGGTCGCGAATAGATGAAGCTCAGGGGTCGGCCCGCCAGCACCGCCCCGCGAATCTCGGCCAGAACGGATTCGTCCGCCGAGGGACGCGGCCCGGCCTGGACGGCGATGGTCTCGGCCCGGACCAGGGCCTCCAGATCGGGGGCCAGCCGGTTCAAGGTGGTCGAGCGCATCGCCGCCTTCACCTTGCGCTCCAGACCCTCCAGCGCCGCCGCTCGCCCCGCCTCGCCCGCGCCGCGCAGACCCGCCGCCGCCTTGGTCAGCTCCAGCATCTCGGTCGCGGTCGGCGCCTGCTCGAACGCCGACAGGCCGCCGCGAATGCGCCAGCGCTTGGTCGGCGGGTCCGACACCTCCTCGACCTGCGGGAACAGCATCAGCACCGCGTCACGCATACGCTCCGCCGTGCGCCGACCGACGCGCAACTGCCCCGCCATCTCGTTCAGCGTCAGCCCCTCGGCGCTGGCCGCCATGCCGCGCGCCAGATCGATGACCATGGCCGCCTTGTCGTGCCGCAAGAAACTTCTCCACAAGCCTACGTCCGAAACTGGCGCAATGCTGTCGCATCCTCTCAACATCAGCAAGAGGCAATCGCTTCAGGAGATCACGACATGGCCTTCGCCCGCACCCCGACGGTTCAAAAGCCCGCCAAGAAGACCTTCGCCGACCGCTACATGATCGTGCCGTGCGAGGCCGAGGGCGACCTGGCCGTCATCTGGGACCGTCAGGAAGAACAGGTCGTGGACGTCATCTCGGCCTCGGCCAGCAGCCGCTACTCCGACGAGGACGCCCTGTGGGACGAGTTCCACGCTTCGCCTGTCGCCGCCCATTCCGATTGGCGCCTGGCGGCCTGAGGGAACTGGTCGAGCCTAACAGCGTTCGGCCAGACGCGGCCTTTAAGGTCACAAGACGGGGAGCTGTTGATGACGTCGTCCCACACCGCCGCGCCTTCGCTCGAGGCTATCGTGAAGTCGGCCCTTCATCGGTCATGGTGGCTGTTGCTGCTGCGCGGGACCATCGCCATCGCCTTCGGCGTCGCGACCTTCGTCTGGCCGCAGATCAGCCTGCTGAGCCTGATCCTTGTCTATGGAATCTACGCCGTGGCGGACGGCATTCTGGCTCTGGTCGCCGCGATCCGAGGCGGCGGGATCGCCCCGCGCTGGTGGCTGGCTCTGTCGGGCGTGATCAGCCTCCTGGCCGGCGGCCTGGCCTTCGTCTGGCCCGGCCTGACCGCCCTGGTGCTGGTCTATTTGATCGGTTTCTGGTCGATCCTGCGCGGCATCATCGAGATCATCGGCGCCATCCGCCTGCGCAAGGAAATCGAGAACGAATGGACCCTGATCGCGGCGGGCGCCCTGTCGGTGATTTTCGGCCTGATCCTGGTCCTTGCGCCAGGCAGCGGGGCCCTGGGCCTACTGTGGCTGATCGCGGCATGGGCCATCCTGTTCGGCGGCCTGCTGATCTTCCTCGCCTTCAGGGTCAGGAAGCTGGCGACGGCCTGACGTTCGATCTGGCCGAGGAAACCCCGCCCATCAGGGATAGCGCCGCTTCATCTCGGCCACCGACCATTGGCACAGCGCGCGCAAGGCCCCCATGTCGATCCGGTCCAGACGCTTGATGTAGAGACAGGACACGCTGGTCGTGTGCGGCCCCAGCCGCTCCAGCAGGTCCGCCTGAGCCTGGAAGCCGGGCATGATGTAGAGGGTCAGCGCCGCCTTGCGTGGAGAGAAGCCGATGATGGGCCACTCGGCAGGCTTTTTCGTCGTGTTGACGTAGGTGTAGCGGCCAAAGCCGACGATGGACGGCCCCCACAGAACCGGCGCCTCGCCCGTGATCTCGCGCATCAGGGCGCAGACGGCCAAGGCGTCCTCGCGCCGTTGCGCTGGTTCCACGGCGGCCAGGAAGGCGTCGACCGAGGCCTCGGTCGGCTGGGTCTTCAGGTCAGACACTGGGCGTCTCCACGGCATCCGCCGCCAGCCCCGGCGCCGTCGAACAACTGGCCAGGGTCCAGTCGCCCAGACTACGCAACCTGCGCCACGCGCCCTGCGGCGCCGCCGCCTGTGGGCAGTCTGAACTCAAAACCAATGGGCGCAGCCCTTGATCGGCGACGATCTCCAGCTCCAGCGGCGCCCCCATGTAGAAGGCCCAGATTTCGGTCGTCTCGACCAGGCGCCAGTCGCCCGCCTCGCCAGTCAGCAGCCGATAGTCGGAAGAGGCTTCAGACCCGCAGGCCGCCAGTCCTGGGTCTCGGGCCATGGTGCGGAAATGCCCACCTTCGGGATGCGGCGTCAGCGAAAGGTTGGCGATGACTTCGTCAGCGCTGAAATCCATCTCCCCCTCCCCTGCCAAGGTCCATCAAGGGACGGCTTCGAGCGCTTGATGGCCCTGTTCGCGGCCAGACTCAACGTCGCCGCGCCGCGCCGCGCCGCGCTTTAGCCACAAAACGCCGATGTTCTAACGGTGAATTGGAGAGGATGGGGGCTTTCATGCTGATCATGTTGCTGTCGCTTGCGCTGGCGCAATCGCCGCCCGCCGCCGTCCCTTGCGCCTATGACCACGAAGCCATGATGGCTCAGCCCACAAGGGATTTCGACCAGACCCCGTCTGGTTGGCGCTCGGTCGCCCAGACGCCGGGCTGCGAAACCCAGGCCGCCGACCTGATCAAGGCCTATCGCCGGGCGAACTGGGCGGCGCACAAGCCTGCAGAAATCCACACTAGCTACTGGCACGAGGGCCAGATGCGCGCGGCGGCGGGTCAGGACCAGGCGGCGATCCCCCTGCTGATGGCCGGGGTCAACCCCTACCCGCTCCACGGCAAGGAGATCTATGCCCAGGGGACGGTCGCCTTCCTCAACCGCGACCGGCGCGGCCTCGAAGACGCTCGCGCCCGCCTCGCCGCCCTGCCCGTGCCGCCGGACTGGAGTGAGATGCAGGCGGCGGCGGCCTCCCGAGACGTCACGCTGGCGTGGCCGCCGAACCTCGACATTCTCGACCGACTGCTGACCTGTTTCGACCGGCCCTACAGGGAAGCCTATGGCGACTGTCGGCCCGAGACGCCCGCGCCCTAGAGCGCCTTCACGATCCCTTCGACCATCTTCTTGGCGTCGGCGAACAGCATCATGGTGTTGTCGCGGAAGAAGA
>RCUP01000321.1_pt1 | contig 39440 bp, 30 predicted proteins | sample 2166341 | NCBI WGS metagenome assembly RCUP01 (sample SAMN09932325, study PRJNA488358) | compost metagenome | isolation source: compost soil in succinonitrile-enriched | place: Germany: Experimental Botanical Garden | reverse complement strand
TTTTGCCATGGGTCTACCTCGATGCTCGAAAATGATCCTATCGAGTGTCCAAGTTGATTAGACCACCGCAACCCATCCATGGGGGCTTGGCCGCGGCATCCATGCCGCGGACACCCCCGCGAACCCACCCCGCCCGACCTCTGACAGTTTCCGTGCGCGTCCGCCACGGAAAATCAAAACAAAATCAAAGTCAAAAGCCGGTCGCTTCGCTCGCATCCACGCATGGCGTGGTTCTACTGTGCAGGCATGGCGTGGATGCCTCGTGTCGACCAAGGTCGACACCTACCAACAGCAAAGATGCGCCGCGATCTGTCAGAGGTGGGGCGGTGTCGGGTGGCGGGGTATCCGCGGCATGGATGCCGCGGCTAAGCCTACAGGGATGTACTTGCGGCGTCCCCGCCGCCCGACACCGCCCCGCCAAGCCTCAGTACACCGACCGCCGCTCTTGATCTTGCCGTTGCAGTTGCAGTTGCTTCCAGCGGGTCCCGGGCCGCAGGCCCGGGCAGAAAACCTTACCGGTCGTCGCGCAGTTCGCCACCGGGCAGGAACACCCACGTGCGGGTGACCTGCAGGATGTCGATCTGGTCTTCGCTGTCGGGCAACGGCGGGAACGGTTGCGCCAGCTGGATCACCCGCAGCGCCGCCTCATCCAGCAGCGGCGTGCCGCTGGAGCGCAGGATGCGGCTGCTTTCCACGCTGCCATCGCGGCGCACCCCCACGCTGATCACCACCTGCCCGCCCAGCCGGCGCTGCCGCGCTTCGTCGGGGTAGTTCAGGTTGCCGACCTGCTCTGCGCGGTCCACCCACGCGCGAAGGTAATTGGCGTAGGCGTATTCGCGCGTACTGGCCGAAACGAATTTCCGGTTCGGGCGCTTTGCGTACTGCGCCGACCGCAGGTGTACTTCCGCTGCCAACCGCGCCATCTCGGCATCGCGCTGTTCGCGTGCGGTCAGTGGTGCATCCGGGGTGGGCTGCAACGGGGTAGGGCGCGACTGTGCCAGGGCCACCGTGTCCTGGCCATTGCGGCTGCTGACCACGCGCGCCTGCGGTGGCGGCACCGGTGCTGCCGACTGTTGCTGCTGCGGTACCGGGCTGATGCCGGACTGCGCCTGCGGCACGATGCCGGCCTGGTTGTCGCGTGGGCGCTGCGCACGATCATGTTCGCCACCGCCCTCCTGGCTGGCGGCGGCCAGGAAATCCGCCTGCTTCGGGGTCAACGCGGTGCGGGTCTGGCTGAAGATCACTTCCAGCGTCGGCACCAGTGGCGCATCGCCTTTCACGGCAAAGCCGACCCCGAGGATCAGCAGGGCGTGCACCAGCACCGACAGGGCGATGGTGGCTCCCAGCCGCTGCGCTTCGCGCGGCGGCGGGGCAAGGACGGCAGGTGCGGCATCCATCAGTGCAGATCGGCCTCGATCGCGTCGAACAGGGTGCCGGCGATGTTCAGGCCGTACTGCGCGTCCAGTTCGCGCACGCAGGTCGGGCTGGTCACGTTGACCTCGGTCAGGTAGTCGCCGATGACGTCCAGGCCGACGAAACGCATGCCACGGCGCTTCATCTCCGGGCCGACCTGGGCGGCGATCCAGCGGTCGCGTTCGCTCAGCGGCCGGCCTTCGCCGCGGCCACCGGCGGCCAGGTTGCCGCGGAACTCATCGCCCTGCGGAATGCGCGCCAGGCAGTAATCGACCGGCTCGCCATCGACCAGCAGGATGCGCTTGTCGCCGGCAGTGATGTCGGGAATGAACTTCTGGGCCAGGGCCAGCTTGCGGCCGCCGTCGGTCAGCGTTTCCAGGATCACGTTCAGGTTGGGGTCGCCCTGGCCGCTGCGGAAGATCGAGCGGCCGCCCATGCCATCCAGCGGCTTCAGTACCGCCTGGCCGTGTTCCAGTGCGAAGGCCTTCAGTGCCTTGGCGTCGCGGCTGACCAGGGTCGGTGGGCAGCACTGCGGGAACAGCAGCGCGGCCAGCTTCTCGTTGTAGTCGCGCAGGCCCTGTGGGTTGTTGACCACGCAGGCGCCGGCGGCGGCGGCGACATCCAGCACCTGGGTGTCGTAGACGTACTCGGCGTCGACCGGCGGGTCCTTGCGCATCAGCACGACCTGGCCGGGGCCGAATTCAGTCCGGCTGAATGCGCCCAGCTCGTACCAGCCGGCCGGGTCGTCGCGCACCTGCAGGGGGGCGGTCCAGGCCACGGCCACCCCGCCTTCCAGCGCCAGCCCGCCCGGGCGCACGTAGTGCAGGGCGTGGCCGCGGCGCTGGGCTTCCAGCAGCATGGCGAACGTGGTGTCCTTGGCGATCTTGATGTGGGCGATGGGGTCCATCACCACGATGACGTTCAACGGCATGGGTGCACCTGTCAGGCAAGGCGTTGATGGTAGCGGCAACGCCGGCCGTGCGCCTCCCCGGCGATGTGCAACGCAGCGTCCCTTGCCGGGCTGCGCAGTGATTGCCAATCCGGTCACGTTCAGCCCGGCGCCACGCCCCGCGCCACGGAGCGCCCTTGAAGCGGGCGCGGGAAGTGCGATATAGATACGCTTTCGCAGCGGCTCCCGCCAAAGATTGGGCCGCGCGCTTGGGGAATGGCAATGACTGAAAACACGACTGCGGGCGGGGAGCTCGCAGGACTCCGGGTGATGGTCATCGATGACTCGAAGACCATCCGCAGGACTGCGGAAACACTACTGAAGCGCGAAGGCTGCGAAGTAGTGACCGCAACGGACGGTTTCGAGGCCCTGGCCAAGATCGCCGACCAGCAGCCGCAGATCATCTTCGTCGACATCATGATGCCGCGCCTGGATGGCTACCAGACCTGCGCACTGATCAAGGGCAACCAGCTGTTCAAGGCGACCCCGGTGATCATGCTGTCATCCAAGGATGGTCTGTTCGACAAGGCGCGGGGGCGCATCGTCGGCTCGGAGCAATACCTGACCAAGCCATTCACGCGCGAAGAACTGCTGGGTGCCATCCGCACGTACGTCAACGCCTGACCAGGGGGGAAAGGCACAATGGCTCGTATCGTCCTGATCGAGGATTCACCGACCGACCGCGCGGTGTTCACCCAATGGCTGCGCCGTGCCGGCCATGAGGTGCTGGAAGCGGACAACGCCGAAGATGGCCTGCAGCTGGTCCGCGACCAGGTGCCGCAGCTGGTCCTGATGGACGTGGTGCTGCCGGGCATGAGCGGTTTCCAGGCGACCCGGGCGATGGCCCGCGACGCCGCGATCAAGCACATCCCGGTCATCATCGTCAGCACCAAGGCGATGGAAACCGACAAGGCCTGGGGGCTGCGCCAGGGCGCCGCCGACTACATCGTCAAGCCGCCGCGCGAGGAAGAACTCATCGCGCGGATCAACGAGCTGGTGGCCTGATGCGCTCGCCCTTCGACATTCTTGAAGCCTACGAACGGCGCAGCCTGGCCCACGCGGTGCAGCTGCCCGGGCGACAGTTCGCCCAGGATCTGTGGCGTGGCGTCGGATTCCGTGTCGGCCAGCGCCGGCTGGTGTCCGATTTCCGCGAAGTGGTGGAGATCGTACCGATGCCGCCGGTGACCCCCGTGCCCTGCGCGCAGCCGTGGCTGCTGGGCGTGGGCAACCTGCGCGGCAACCTGTTCCCGGTGGTCGACCTGAAGTACTTCCTGGAAGGTGCGCGCACCGTCCAGCAGGAAGGCCAGCGCGTGCTGATCATGCGCCAGGCCGGTGGCGACGTCGCCCTGACCATCGACGAACTGTTCGGCCAGCGCAGTTTCGAGCTGACCCAGCAGATCGAGGCCGGTTCATTGGCCGAAGGACGCTACGGGCACTTCGTCGATCGCGCTTTCCATGCCGATGGCAACGACTGGGGCGTGTTCTCGCTCTCGCTGCTGTCGCGCACCCCTGAATTCCGGCAAGCCGCGGCCTGAGGCCGGGCATCGCCCCCTGCATTGAAAATCGAGGTTGAACGATGAGTACTGCTTCGGATGCCACCAAGTCCGGCAAGCTGCGGCTGGGCGGCAGCAACCTCTGGCTGGCGCTGCTGGCCCTGTCGATGATCCTGTTCGGCGTGAACACGGGTGTGTCCACCTGGCAGGGCAGCCGCCTGGCCGATGCCGGCTCCAAGGCCGCGGACCTGCAGGTGCTGTCGCAGCAGCTGGCCAACCAGGGTCGTGACGCGGTCGGCGGCAACGCGCAGGCCTTCACCGCCTTCAAGGCCACCCGCAACGCGATCGAGCAGAACGTGTCGACCCTGCAGGGGCGCTACGGCAACGAACCCGGCGTGTCGCGGGCGATCTCGACCCTGGCCGATACCTGGACGCCGCTGGGCAAGCAGGCAGGGCAGCTGGTCGCCAGTGAACCGGCAGTGCTGGCCCTGGCCGGCAACGCCAACAACTTCTCCGGTGCGGTGCCGGGCCTGCAGGCCCAGTTGAACGAACTGGTGCGTGCGATGTCCGCCTCCGGCGCCCCGGCGTCGCAGGTCTACAGTGCCCTGCAGCAGGTGGTGGTGGCCGGTTCGATGGCGCGTCGCGTGACTGAAATCCGCGCCGGCGGCACGGCTGCGGCCGCTGCCGGTGACGCGCTGGCCCGCGACATCACCGTGTTCTCGCAGGTGCTCGATGCGCTGCGCAATGGCAACGAGGATCTGGGCATCACCGCCGTGCGCGGCGCTGCCGCCGTTGCGGCGCTGGAGCAGTCGCAGCAGAAGTGGGAGGCGATGAAACAGGACGCCGACGCGATCCTGGCCAGCTCGCGCCAGCTGTTCGCCGCGCAGTCCGCTGCCGCCACGCTGGGCCAGGGTTCGGCGAAGATGCTGACCGACAGCCGCAAGCTGTTCGAAGCGTTCTCCTCGTTCGGCTCGGTGTCCGACACCCGCCTGTTCCCGAATTTCTGGATCGGCGTGGTATCCGGTGCGCTGTCGCTGATCGCGATCATCGGTTTCGTCTCCACCAACGTGCGCAGCCGCTCGCGCGAGCAGGAACTGCGCTACCAGACCCAGGTGGAGTTCAACAGCCGCAACCAGCAGGCGATCATGCGGCTGCTGGATGAAATCTCCTCGCTCGGTGAGGGCGACCTGACGGTGAAAGCCTCGGTGACCGAGGACATGACCGGCGCGATCGCAGACGCCATCAACTACGCGGTGGATGAACTGCGCCACCTGGTGACCACCATCAACGACACCTCGGCCAAGGTCGCGCTGTCGACCCAGGAAACGCAGGCAACGGCGATGCAGCTGGCCGAAGCGGCCGGCCACCAGGCCAACCAGATCACCTCGGCCTCGGACCGGATCGGCGAGATCGCCGCCAGCATCGAGCAGGTATCGCGCAACTCGGCCGAGTCGGCCGACGTGGCACAGCGTTCGGTGGTGATCGCCGCCGAGGGTGCCGGCGTGGTCCGCGAGACCATCCAGGGCATGGACCAGATCCGCGACCAGATCCAGGAAACCTCCAAGCGCATCAAGCGCCTGGGCGAGTCCTCGCAGGAGATCGGCTCGATCGTGGAACTGATCAACGACATTTCCGAGCAGACCAACATCCTGGCGTTGAACGCCGCGGTGCAGGCGGCCTCGGCCGGTGAGGCCGGCCGCGGTTTCGCCGTGGTGGCCGACGAAGTGCAGCGCCTGGCAGAACGCACCTCCGGTGCGACCCGACGCATCGAGAACCTGGTGCAGGCCATCCAGGCCGATACCAACGAAGCGGTCACCTCGATGGAGCAGACCACCGCCGAAGTGGTGTCCGGTGCGCGCCTGGCCGAAGACGCCGGTACCGCGCTGACCGAGATCGAGCGCGTGTCCAACGCACTCAACACCCTCATCAAGAACATCTCCATCGCCGCCCAGCAGCAGTCGTCGGCGGCGTCGGACATCACCCGCACGATGGGCGTGATCCGCCAGATCACCGGTCAGACCTCGCAGGGTGCCGGGCAGACCGCCGAGTCGATCGGCCACCTGGCGCAGCTGGCGGCCGACCTGCGTCGTTCGGTCGCCGACTTCAAGCTGCCGGCGTGACACGGGCAGGGCGGCGAGCAAGGAACCAGTCGATGAAGCATTTCCATTTCCCACGCCAGGATCCGCGCGACCGTCGCGTGGCGGCGACCGGAGCGCATCCATGAGCAGCCTGCGCGATGCGATGAGCCACGCGGCCCTGGGCTGGGTCAAGCCCGAGCTGGACGAGACCCTGCGCCTGGTGCGCAACGAGGTCGAGTACTTCGCCGAAGACCCGGGCGACAGCAGCCGCATGCGCATCTGCGCCGGCTACCTGCACCAGGTGCAGGGCACGCTGCGCATGGTTGAACTGTATGCACCGGCGATGGTGGCCGAAGAGCTGGAACAGCTCGCCGTTGCGGTCGGCAAGGGCGAGGTGGCCGAGCGCGATGAGGCCTGCGCCACCCTGATGCGCGGCAGCGTGCTGCTGCCCGATTACCTGGAGCGCCTGCAGAACGGGCACCGTGATATCCCGATCGTGCTGCAGCCGCTGCTCAATGAGATCCGCGCCGCCCGTGGCGAAGCGCTGATCAACGACAGCGTGCTGTTCGCGTTCGCGCCCGATTCAGTGACCGCCACCGAAGCGGAACTGGACCATGCACGCGGCAGCCTCAGCGGCCGCAACCGCGAACTGCTGGACACCGTCGGCAACGTGGTCAAGGAAGAACTGCTGCAGGTCAAGGACGCCCTCGACCTGCACCTGCGTACCGACGGCGCGCCGCAACAGCTGCAGGAGCAGGTGACCAAGCTTGGCTCGGTGGCCGATACCCTGGGCATGCTCGGCCTGGGCGCCGCGCGCGGCGTGGTCGAGCAGCAGCGTGATGCACTGCGCGGGGTTGTCGAAGGCCGCCAGCAGATCGACGAAGACATGCTGCTGGATATCGCCGGTGCGCTGCTTTATGTCGATGCATCGCTGGACGATCAGGTCGCACACCTCGGTGCCAGTGGCAGTGGCCAGGATGATCCGAGCGCGGTGGAGAACCGGCGCACGGTGGAAGTGCTGGCGCACGAGGCGATCGCCAATTTCGCCGCCGCCCGCGAGCATTTCGTCGCCTTCATTGAAACCAGCTGGAACCACGCCGAACTGCAGGACGTGCCGCGCCTGCTCGGCGATGTCTCCGGCGCATTGCGGATGCTCGACCTGGGCACCGCTGCCGACTACCTGCGCGGCGTGCAGCAGTACATCGAAGCTGAACTGATCGGCCGCCAGCGCGTGCCCAGCGGACGCCAGCTGGACACCCTGGCCGATGCCATGGCCAGCCTGGAGTACTACCTGGAAGCCCTGCGCGACCGCCGTCCGGGTCGCGAGGACATCCTCGACATCACCCGCAGCAGCCTGGAAGCGCTGCGCTACTGGCCGCTGCCCGAGCGTTGCGTGGCCGAAGCCGAAGCCGAAGCCGAAGCTGTGCAGCCGGTCGAGCGCGAAGCCGTGCCTGTGTCGGCCGTGCCGCTGCAGATCGAACCGCTGGACGCCATCGTGCAGGCCGCCGCGCCGACGCCGGGCGACGTGCCCGCCTCGCTGCCGGATTTCACCTTTGATCCGCTGCCGGAGGCCCCGGCCGCCGACAACGGCCTGATGTTCGGATCGCTGGCTACGCCGGCAGTTCCTGCCGAACTGCGCGACACCCCGGCGCCCCTGTTGTTCGCGGCCTCCAGTGCACCCGCGCCGGAAGTGCCGCAGTGGGAGCTGGGTGGATTCGACGCGCCGGCAGGTACGGCTGCGGAACACGGCGACGAGCGTGCGCCGACGTTCGCCAGCTTCGATCCGGTGTCCGCCGAACAGTCCAACACCGCTGCCTGGACGTTGTCCGAAGCGCCCACGCGGGAAGAGGGCGACACGCAGGTAACCGCCGTAGACGGCAACGATGACGCCCTCCCGGCGACCTCGTTGGACGAGGCGTTGTTTGCTGTGCCGCTGGATGCGGTCATTTCGCCAGCGTTCGATCCGGTTGCCGCCGAACAGGACGGCCAGCCGCTGCTGAACGACGATGTGGTGTTCCGTTTCGACAGCAGCCTGCTGGACAACGCCGATGACGTGCTTTCGCTGGAGGCGATGGAAACGCTGTCGCTGGACGACGAACAGGAGTCGCCTGCGACGCTGGAACTCATTGACGCAGTTGCGGTGCCGCAGGCCGACGATGGCCTGCCCGTCGCCGAACTGAGCGACGCCACCACCGAGACCGAGGCTGAGGCTTACATCGCACCGGCCGCTGATCTGCGCGGGTCCGAAGACCTGCCTGCTTCGGTGGCTGCGCCGACCGTGTCTCTGGTCGATGTGGATACCATCGCGCCAATCGACTTCAGCGAGGCCGATGCGCAGTTCTTCGCAGAACTGAATGCCGCCGCCGCCGACTTCAATCCCCAGGCCGTGCAGGCAACTGCCGGGGCGACCGAAACCGTACCGTCGGCTGTGGCCGAGGGCGGGTTCGATGCGGGTTTCGACGACGATGCCGAAAACATCGACCAGGACATCCGCGAGGTGTTCCTGGAAGAATTCGACGACGAGCTGGGCAATCTCGGCACGCTGCTGCCGGCCTGGCGCATGCAGCCGGACAACATGGATCGGCTGCGGCCGATCCGGCGCATTTTCCATACACTGAAGGGCAGTGGCCGCCTGGTCGGCGCACGTACCCTGGGTGAGTTCGCGTGGAAGATCGAGGGCATGCTCAATCGCGTGCTCGATGGCACCCGTGCCCCCACGCCGGCGGTGCTGGCGATGGTCGATCACGCATACACGGCACTGCCGCAGTTGAACGCGGCACTGCGCGATGGCCAGCGGGTCAGCGTCGACCTGCAGGCGATGCAGGCCATCGCCGATCGCGTGGCTGCAGGCGAAGAGACGTTCTACGTTGCGTTGCCGGGCGCCACCGCGCCCATGGCGGTGGCGTCGGCCGATGCGGTCGAACCGAACGTGAGCGACGTGCCGGTTGCCGATGCAACGGAAGCGTCTGCTGTCGAAGCGGCGGGTACCCCGGCCAACATCGACAGCGTGCTGCGCGAGATCCTGGAGGCCGAGGTGGAACTGCACCAGGCCACCCTGCAGGGCTGGTTGCGTTCTGCGCAGCAGGCGCCGCAGCCGGTCAGCGACGCGTTGCTGCGTGCGGTGCACACCATGAACGGCGCCTTCGCGATGACCGAAGTGCCGGAGATCACCGCCGTTACCGGCGGCGCCGAGTCGTACATCAAGCGCGCGCTGGCCGCCGAGGTGGTGCCGGGTGATGACGCTGTGGCGGCCCTGGATGAGACCGCGCAGGCGATCAACGCGACCATGGACGCGCTGCAGGCCGAGCAGCCGCGGATTGCGCCGCAGGCTGAACTGGCGCAGCGCCTGCAGGCGCTGGCCGGCGAGCTGCCAGAAGCACGCTGGCCGATGACCGGGCTGGACGTCGAGGATGAGGACGAAGACGACCAGCTGCTTTCGCTGGTCGCCGATACCGATGCCGATACCGATACCGATGTCGTCGTGTCGACGCATGAGGTCGGGATCGAGCCGGAAGCCGGGCGTGATACCGATGATGTCGATGCCGCCGATGCCGACGTGCTGGATGCAGTGCAGGTCAGCGAGGACGCGTTGAGCGACGCGGGCCTGGAGTCCGCTGAGTTGACGGGCAGCGATGATCTGTCGCGCTACTTCGACGCAGGGTGGCCTTCGATGCCGGACGCCCCGGCACCGGAATCGACGTTGCAAGTGGCTGCTGCCACGCTCGTTGCCGCGGAGATTGAAGCCGGACAGGCGGTGGCGGCATCGGAAGACACTGCGTTGGAAGACGCCGCGTTGACCGCGGTGGATGATCTGTCGCCGTATCTGGATGCCAGCGCGCTGCCGGTTGATGACCGCGATCTGGATGTCGCAATCGACCTGAATACGCCACTGCCCTCTACACCTGAAACAGCGGTGGATGAAGACGCTGCTGCAGTGCCGCTCGACAGCGAGCTGTCCAGCCTGCAGGATGAAATGGCTGTGCCGGGCTTCGCAGACCCGATCACGCTGGAAGCCGCGCTCGAGGCCGGTCTTCACGTGATCGACGAGGAGCAGGACCGGGACGAAGACGGGCAATGGCCCGTGCTCGGTCTGCAGGCCAGCGAACTCGCGCCTGGCGAGGCGGAAGCCTTTGCCGAGGATGCGGACGTCGGCGGGGAGGCGGCGGTCGGTGAAGGAGAGAGCACCGACCAGCCGTCCCCGGCGACGGTGGAAGACGTCGGGCCGGTGGAGACGGCGCAGGACGCCATTTCGCCCTCGCGCTTCTTCGAACTGGAAGATGCTCCGGGCCACCCTGCCGTGGCGGACAGCGGCATGATCGTGGTGCCGATCGCGATGGAGGCTGCGGCGATCGACGCCGAACCTGTCGCCGTCGACAGCGCCGATGCGGTGGTGCCGGCGGACACGGCTCCGCTCGACGCCCAGACCGAGTCCGAATCCGAATCCGAATCCGAATCCGAAGACAGCGCCGACCTGCTCGACTTCAGCGTCTATGACCGCGAGCTGGTCGACATCTTCGTCGAGGAAGGCAAGGACCTGCTGGATCATTGCGATGGGCTGATCAGCGAACTGCGCGAAGCGCCGCAGGACCGCGAAGCCCTGGCCGGCCTGCAGCGCGATCTGCATACGCTGAAGGGCGGTGCGCGCATGGCGGGCATCAATGCCATCGGCGATCTCGGCCACAGCATCGAATCGTTGCTGGAGGCCGTCGCTGGCGGGCGCACCGAGATCGAACGTCGTGACGTGCAGTTGCTGGAGCGCGGTTTTGACCGCCTGCACCAGCTGCTGACGCGCACTGGTGAACATCGCGTTGTCGAGCCGGCACAGGATCTGCTCGATGCCTTTGAAGCACGCACCACGACCGACATCGCCGCCGCTGCCAGCGCAGCTGCAGCCGCTGCTGCCACCGAGGCGGAGCAGACTCCGCAGGCGACTCCGGCCGCGGCCGTGGTCGATGCGCCGCTGTCGGCCCCGTTGCCGGTGGAAGGCTCTACCGACGAAGACCCGCTGGCCCGTCCGCAGCAGGAACAGGTGCGTGTGCGCGCCGACCTGCTCGACCGCCTGGTCAACCATGCCGGTGAAGTGGCGATCTACCGTTCGCGCCTGGAACAGCAGCTCGGTGCCTTCCGCGGCGCGATGGGCGAGCTGGAACGCACCAACGCGCGTCTTCGCGACCAGCTGCGTCGCCTGGACCTGGAAACCGAAGCGCAGATCGTTGCCCGCTACCAGCGCGAGCAGGACCAGGCCGACCACAAGTTCGATCCGCTGGAACTGGACCGTTTCTCCACCCTGCAGCAGCTCAGCCGCGCGCTGAACGAGTCCGCCGCCGATCTGGGAGGCCTGCAGGGCGTGCTGGACGATCTGTCGCGCCAGTACGATTCGCTCCTGCAGCAGCAGTCGCGTGTCAGCTCGGAACTGCAGGATGGCCTGATGCGCGCGCGCATGGTGCCGTTCGACGGCCTGGTGCCGCGCCTGCGCCGGGTGGTCCGCCAGGCCGGCATGGACACCGGCAAGCAGGTCCACCTGACCCTGGAAGGCACCCACGGCGAACTCGACCGCAACGTGCTTGATCGCATGGTTGCGCCGCTGGAGCACATGCTGCGCAACTCGGTTGCCCACGGTCTGGAAGCACCGGAGCAGCGTCGTGCCGCCGGCAAGCCGGAAGAAGGCGAAATCGCCATCCGCCTGCATCGCGAGGGCTCGGAAATCGTGCTGGACGTGGCCGACGATGGCGCTGGCCTGGATCGCGAAGCGATCCGCCGTCGCGCCATCGAACGCGGCCTGTTGCCTGCCGATGCGCAGCCGAGCGAGCAGGAGCTGGACAACCTGATCTTCGCTTCGGGCTTCTCCACCGCCGACCAGGTCAGCCAGCTGGCGGGGCGTGGCGTCGGCATGGACGTGGTCGGCAACGAAGTGCGCCAGCTCGGCGGCTCGGTCGACATCCAGTCGGTACGTGGCCAGGGCGTGCGTTTCACCCTGCGCCTGCCGCAGACGCTGGCGGTCACCCAGGCGGTGTTCGTGCAGATCGGCGAAACCACCTTCGCGGTACCGGTGGCCTCGGTCAGTGGTATCGGCCGGCTGTCGCACGAACGCTTCGAAGCGGCCGACAGCAGCTACCGCTACAGCGGCGAAGACTATCCGCTGTACGACCTCGGCAGTCTGGTCGGCCAGGCCCCGGCGCGCGCCGACGGCCAGGCCCAGGTGCCGCTGCTGCTGGTCCGCGCCGGCGACCTGCGCGCCGCCGTTGCGATCGATCAGGTGCTGGGCAACCGCGAAGTCGTGGTCAAGCCGGTGGGCCTGCAGATCGCCTCGGTACCGGGCATCTATGGTGCCACCATCACCGGCGATGGCCGCGTGGTGGTGATCCTGGACGTGGCCCCGCTGGTGCGTCGCTTCCTGGCCAACCCGACTGCACCGGTGCTGATCAACGCGCCGCGCCAGGAACGGCAGGTGCCGCTGGTGATGGTGGTGGACGATTCGCTGACCATGCGCAAGGTCACCGGCCGCATCCTGGAGCGTCACAACTTCGAGGTGAGCGTCGCCCGCGATGGCGTCGAAGCCCTGGAGCAGCTGGAAGAGCGCGTGCCGGACCTGATGCTGCTGGACATCGAAATGCCGCGGATGGACGGCTACGAGCTGGCTACCGCAATGCGCGCCGACCCGCGCTACAAGGACGTGCCGATCGTGATGATCACCTCGCGCAGCGGCGACAAGCACCGCCAGCGCGCCTTCGAAATCGGTGTGCAGCGCTACCTGGGCAAGCCTTACCAGGAGCTGGACCTGATGCGTAACGTGTACGACTTGCTGGGGATTGCCCGTGTCCGTGAGTGACCTCGATCCGGTTCCGGCCGTAGCCCTGCTGGCCCGCCCGGGCGCGGCGCGTGAGCGCCTGCGCGAGGCGTTGGCCCATGCCGACGTGCAGATCGTGCTGGAAGACGATCCCATCACGCTGGAGCCGCAGGCGCTGCATGATGCACGCCCGCAGTTCGTGGTGATCGCGCTGGAAGCGGCCATTGAAGATGCGCTGGAGCGCCTGGAACCGGCGCTGTCGGCGCCCGGGTTGACCCTGGTGTTCGACGAGGCTGAACTGGCCGCGCGTCGCGATGGTTGGGAAGCGCAGCGCTGGGGCCGCCACCTGGCCGCCAAGCTGCACGGCCACCAGCAGGTGCTGCCGCCGGGCGCCGAGGACGAACCGGCACTGCAGCTTGAGCCGGGCCGGCCGTCGACGCCGCCGGTGCCGAAGGAAGCCGCGCTGCAGCCGCACCTGGAACAGGCCCGTTCGTGGGCCGACGACGTCCCGGCGGATGGCCTCTATTCGCCGCCGGCACATCTGCATGAGCCGATTGCGCTGGAGCAGGCACTGGCGGCGCTGCAGCCGGTGCTGCCGGAGACGGCGACGCCGGCTGATGCAGCGCCTGCGCCGCCGCCGGTACCGGCAGCTCCACCGAGGGTGTTCACCGACCACACGGCCTGGTCGCTGGTCGACGAGGCCAGCGACGCGCCGGCAGATCCGCGTGCTGCTGCTACGGTCGCCGCGCCGGAACCGGCATTCGACACCGAGCATCTTTCACTGGTCGACCTGGACGCCGCCGCACCCGCAGGCAGCCGCGCTGGTGCGCTGCTGGTACTGGCTGGTATCGGCGGTCCTGATGCGTTGCGCCGCCTGCTCGCGGCACTGCCCAGCGGGCTGGCCGTGCCAGTGCTGGTGCACATGCGCCTGGACGGCGGCCGCTACGGCAATCTGGTCAAGCAGATGGCGCGCGTATCGGCGCTGCCGGTGCAGTTGGCCGAAGCCGGACAGCGCGCCACCGCGGGCGAAGTGCACGTGCTGGCCGATGACATCGGCGTGCACGCCGCCGCCGATGGCCTGTATTTCCAGAGCGAAGCGCAGGGCATCTCGATTGCCGCGTTGTCGGCCGAGCACAGCGCGCTGGTGCTGCTCAGTGGTGCCGATCTGGCCCATGTCGGCCCGGCGTTGGACCTCGCCGCCGCCGGCGCCTGGGTAGCCGGGCAGGTGGGAGAAGGCTGCTACGACCCGGCTGCGGCGACGGCCGTGGTTGCTGCCGGCATGGTGGCCGGTGAACCGCAGGAACTGGCGCAGGTGATCGCCGCGCGCTGGGGCCTGGATGACGACGGAGATGCCGCATGAGCTACGCCAGCAATGATGAGATCCGTGGCGTCCTGATCTCGGCCGGTGCCGAACGGGTCCTGCTGCCCAATGCGACCGTGGCCGAGATGATGTCGCGGGTACCGGTGCAGGCGGTGGCCGACGCTCCGCGCTGGCTGGTGGGTGAGATCGGCTGGCACGGCTGGCAGGTGCCCCTGGTGTCGTTCGCACGGCTCTCCGGGCTGGGCGAAGAGACGGTGGCCGGCCACAACAAGGTGGTGGTGCTCAAGACCCTCAGCGGCAACCCGGAGCGTCCCTACTACGCGCTGTTGACGCAGAGCTTCCCGCAGCTGATCTCGGTACCGCGCGATGGCCTGCTGGCCGACGCATCCGAGGAAAACCTGCCCGACATCGTGCACATGCGCGTGCTGCTGGGTGAACAGAGCGCGCTGTTGCCGAATCTCGACGCACTGGAAGCCGCGCTGGATACGCTGACGGCGTGACCGGAATCCGCCGGGCATGGCCCGGCGCTACCGCAGGCGTTCCTGATATCGAGTAGCGCCGGGCCATGCCCGGCGAGCGCAGCGGCCACCGGACCGGAGCCTTATCCCAGATCGCCCAGCCGTGCCTGCAATGCCGCGATCGCGGCCAGGCCTGCGGTTTCCGTGCGCAGGATGCGTGGGCCCAACTGCAGGCCCTGGAAGCCTGCGGCCGCCAGCTGCTCACGGTCACGCGGCGACCAGCCACCTTCGGGGCCGATGGCGATCACCACGCCGCCGGCCGGCGCCGCCTGCAGGGTCGACAGCCGGTGCGCTCCCAGCGGGTCCAGGGTCAACCGCAACGTGTCGGCTGGCAGTGCCGCACTGGCCTGTGCCAGCGACTGCGGCGGCCCGACCTGCGGAATGCGCGCACGGCCGGATTGCCCGCAGGCCGACTGCACCACGTTGTTCCAGTGCGCCACGCGCTTTTCCGCGCGCGCTGCATCCAGCTTCACCTCGGTACGCTCGGCATTCACCGGCACGATGGCGCTCACCCCCAGTTCGGTGGCCTTCTGCAGGATCAGGTCCATCTTCTCGCCGCGTGCGATGCCCTGCAGCAAGGTGATGGTCAGCGGCGATTCGTTGGTGATCGGCTGCACCTGGTCGATGCGCACCTGCACTTCGCGTTTGCCGGCCAGCGTCAACGTCGCGGTGTAGTCGTGACCATCGCCGTTGAACAGCACGCAGGTGTCACCTTCGCGCAGGCGCATCACCCGCACCAGGTGGTTGGCCGTCTCTTCCGGCAGGGTCACGGTCTGGCCGCTGTGCAGCGCCAGGTCGATGGGGCAGCGGGTCACGCGCATGCAATCGCCTCGTCGATGGCTGCCAGCGTCGTATGCGCCAGCAGCTCCAGTTGTTCGTCGTCCACGCAGTACGGTGGCATCCAGTACAGCACGTTGCCCAGCGGGCGCAGCACCACGCCGCGCTTCAGCGCCGCCTTGTAGGCATGCAGCCCCAGCTTCAGCGCCGGATCGAAGGGCGTGCGCTTGTCGCCGTTGCGGGTCAGTTCGAAGGCCACCACCATCCCGGCCTGGCGCACATCGGCCACGTGTGGATGGTCGGCGAACGGTGCGGCCAGGGTCCCCATCACCGAGGCGATGCCGCGGTTGCGCGCGATCACATCGTCGTCGTGGAAGATGTCCAGCGTGGCCAACGCCGCCGCACAGGCCAGCGGGTTGCCGGTATAGCTGTGCGAATGCAGGAAGGCGCGTTCACGCGAATCATCAAGGAACGCGTCGTACAGCGCCTGCGTGGCCAGCACCGCAGCCAAGGGCAGGAACCCGCCGGTCAGGCCCTTGGACAGGCACAGCAGATCGGGCATCACCCCGGCCTGCTCGCAGGCGAACATCGTGCCGGTGCGGCCGAAGCCGGTGGCGATCTCGTCGGCGATCAGGAAGGCGCCATGGGCATCGCACAGCTCACGCGCACGCTGCAGATAGGCCGGATCGTGCATGCGCATGCCACCGGCGCACTGCAGCCGCGGCTCCAGGATCACCGCGCAGATTTCACCCGGATGCTGGTCGAACAGCGTGGCCAAGCCGTCGGCGGCCTGGCGCGCGCGGTCGGCCGCACTCTGCCCGGGCTCGGCCAGGTAGGCGTCGGGCGAGGGCGCGAACAGGCCTTCGGCCAGCAACGGTGCATAGACGCGGCGATACAGCGGGATGTCGGCCAGTGCGAGGGCACCCAGCGTCTCGCCGTGGTAGCCGTTCTCCAGCGAGACGAAGCGCGTGCGCCGGGTCTCTCCGCGGTTCTGGAAGTACTGGAAGGCCATCTTCAGTGCCACTTCGACGCCGGCCGAGCCATTGTCGGCGTAGAACACCTTGGCCAGCGGCGCGCGGCCGGGCTGGCGCGGCGCGAGGGCCAACAGGCGTTCAGCCAGGGTGATCGCCGGTTCATGGCCGAAGCCGGCCAGCATCACCTGCTCCAACTGTCCGGCCTGGGCGGCGATGGCACCACCAATGCGCGGCTCGGCGTGGCCGAACAGGTTGGTCCACCAGCTGCTGACGGCGTCCAGGTAGCGGTTGCCGTCGTGATCGATCAGCCAGGCGCCTTCGCCGCGGGCGATCGGCACCAGCGGCAACGTGTGCGGATGCTCGCGCATCTGCGTGCACGGGTGCCACAGCACCTGGAGGTCGCGTTGCCGCCAGTGCTGGACCAGCGGAGAGGGGGTTGGGTCTGCTAGCATTTCGGGCTCATGAACATGTTGCTGCCTGCACATTCTATCGGCCTCGGCGCATGCGCCGGCTGCCACGGAGATTCCGCATGAACGATGACCGCGCCAGGCGTCCTCTGCCGATCATCCATCGGATCACCGACGAGGAGAACGGGCCCTTCCAGCGCCAGCACCTGGATCTGGAGTTCTCCAACGGCGAACGCCGCCGCTTCGAACGCCTGGTCAGCCGTGGCCATGGCGCGGTGGTGGTGGTGCCGATGCTCGATGATGAAACCGTGCTGCTGGTGCGTGAATACGCGGCCGGCATGCATCGCTACGAGCTTGGCCTGGTCAAGGGCCGGATCGATGCCGGCGAAACGCCGGAGCAGGCCGCCGACCGTGAACTGAAGGAAGAGGCCGGCTATGGCGCACGGCAGGTCGACGTGCTGCGCGCGATGACCCTGGCGCCGACCTACATGAGCCATCAATCCTGGCTGGTGGTCGCGCGCGACCTGTATCCGGAGAAGCTGGCCGGAGACGAGCCGGAGGAACTGGAAGTGGTGCCGTGGAAGCTGGCCGATCTGGACCAGCTGATGCTGCGCGAGGATTTTTCCGAAGGGCGTTCGCTGGCGGCACTGTTCATCGCCCGCCAGTGGCTGCAGGGAGCACGATGATCAAGCTGACCACGGAACTGCGCGAGACCGCGATCGCCATCGCCCAGGAAGCCGGGCAGGCCATCATGCAGATCTACAGCAACGGTTTCGACGTGACACTCAAGGACGACGACAGCCCGGTCACCGCTGCCGACCTCGCTGCCGACCGGGTGATCCAGCAGGGGCTGCGCCAGCTGACCCCGGACCTGCCGATCCTGTCGGAGGAGTCGCCGCTGGTGCCGTGGGAGCAGCGCCAGCACTGGGGCGCCTACTGGCTGGTCGACCCGCTTGATGGCACCCGTGATTTCGTCAAGCGCAATGGCGAATTCAGCGTCAACATCGCGCTGATCTACCAGGGCGCCCCGGCCTTCGGCGTGGTCCAGTCGCCGGTCACCGGCATTGTCTGGCACGCGATGCGGGGCGAGCTGGCGTATCGCCGGCAGGGCGTACATGACACCGTACTGCGTACCCGTACACCCGCGACTGCGCCGCTGCGGGTCGCCGCAAGCCGTTCGCATCGCTCAGCCGAGACGAATGCGTTGCTGGCCCGGATGGGTGACATCGAGACCGTGGTGCAGGGCTCTTCGCTGAAGTTCTGCCGGATCGCCGAAGGCGGACTGGATGTCTATCCGCGGCTGGGCCCGACCTCCGAATGGGATACCGCTGCCGGCCAGTGCGTGCTGCACGCGGCTGGTGGTGCGGTGCTCGCGGTTGGCACCGGCAAGCCGTTCCGCTACAACCGCCGGCCGACGCTGTTGAACGGTGAGTTCATGGCGCTGGGCGATACCAGCCTGCCGTGGCGGGACTGGTTGTCCGATTGATCCAGGAGAAACGCATGAGCACGCACGACACCCCTGCCACCGGCGACGCCAGCGCGGAGCTGGAGCGCCTGCTGGCCATCATGGCGCGCCTGCGCGACCCACAGGGCGGTTGCCCCTGGGACCTGGAGCAGAACTTCGCGACCATCGCCCCCTATACGATCGAAGAGGCCTATGAAGTGGCCGATGCGATCGATCGGGGCGATCTTGACGACCTCTGCGATGAACTGGGTGACCTGCTGCTGCAGGTGGTGTTCCATGCGCGCATGGCCGAAGAGCAGGGGGCGTTTGCTTTCGCCCAGGTCGCGCGCGCGATCAGCGACAAGATGCAGCGGCGCCATCCGCATGTCTTCGCCGACGTCAGCGTCGACGATGCTGATGGTGTGATGCGCAACTGGGACGCGATCAAGCGTGCCGAGCGCGCTGCCAAGGGCGAGCAGGACACCTCGGCGCTGGCCGGGATCTCCCGCGGTCTGCCCGAATGGCAGCGGGCGGTGAAGCTGCAGTCGCGCGCGGCCAAGGTCGGCTTCGATTGGCCCGGTCCGCTGCCGGTGCTGGACAAGGCGGCCGAGGAACTGCAGGAACTGCGCGAGGAGTTCGAGCGCGGCGACATTGCCGGCAACAAGGCGCGCCTGCAGGAAGAACTGGGTGACCTGCTGTTTGTCTGCGCCAACCTGGCGCGGCATGCGGACATCGATCTGGGTGCCGCGCTGCGTGGGGCCAACCACAAGTTCGAACGTCGCTTCCGGTCGATGGAGGCGCAGGCCGAGGCACAAGGCGATGCGCTGGCTGCACTCGATCTGGATGCACAGGAAGCGCTCTGGCAGCACGCCAAGGCTACGGAAAAAGCGTGAAAACGCTGGGGCTGTTCCTGCTGACCGCGCTGGCCGAGATCGTCGGCTGTTACCTGCCCTGGCTGTGGCTGCGCAAGGGCGGCAGCATCTGGCTGCTGCTGCCGGCGGCGGCCAGCCTGGCGTTGTTCGCCTGGCTGCTGACCCTGCACCCGACCGCCAGCGGCCGCGTTTACGCCGCGTATGGTGGCGTGTACATCGGCACGGCGCTGTTCTGGTTGTGGCTGGTCGACGGCATCCGTCCCAGCCGCTGGGACATGCTGGGTGCCGCGCTTTGCCTGGCCGGCATGGCGGTGATCATGTTCGGACCGCGGCAGCCGGTCTAATGGCGGCTGTTGATCTTCTGTAGAGCCGAGCCATGCTCGGCTGCTTTGGCAGAGGCAGCCGAGCATGGCTCGGCTCTACAGGAAGCAACAGCAGCCGAACGCGGGTTCGGCTCTACAGAACCGCCTCAGCGCGGGGCATCGCATCCCAGCATCTTCAGATCGATCGCGTCGGCCATGCGCCGGTAGCCCTCGTCGTTCGGGTGCAGATGATCGCGGGTGATGTTCGCCGGCAATGATTCAGGCTGTTTCGGATCACGCAGCGCCGCATCGAAATCCACCACGCCATCGAAGCCGGTGTCCTGGCCACGCGCCCACTGGTTGATCGCGGTGCGGGTGGCGGCCGATACCGGCTCGTAGCGCTCCGAATCGCCGAAGGGCGTCAATGTGCCGAGATGAGCGCGGATGCCATGCGCATGCAACCGCGCGGCCACCTGACGGTAGCCCAGCAGCATGTCCGCCGCGCTGCGTCCCGGCAGCGGCTGTGCGCCGCCACCGTGGCGGATGTCATTGATGCCTTCGAACAGGATCACCTGGTCGGCGTCGGCCACTGCGATCACGTCGCGATCCAGCCGCGACAGCGCGCTGTGGCTGCGGCCGTGGTCCAGCAGCTTGTTGCCGCTGATGCCCTGGTTGAGCACCACGAAGCGGTCCGGGCAGGCCTGCTGCAGACGCTGGCCCAATCGTTCGGGCCATTGGTTGAACGAGCCACGCGAGGCCGTCGCGCCCTCGGTGATGGAATCACCCAGGGCCACGATCACCTGCGGCCGATCCGCGCGCTGCACCAGCACGGCCGAGAACACATTCTGCTGGTAACCCACGCGCACGCTGTCGGCTACCGCATCCTGCTTGCCGTCGGCCACCCGCACCACGGTGCGGCGCACCGCAGGGCGGGTGGGCTGCGGGAAGTACGCGGTCACGCTGATCTCCTGCAGGGCGGCGACCTGCAATGGCAGCGCATCACTCAGCAGCACTGCACCTACCGGTATGTCGATGGACACGCGTCCATCGACAGTGACCGGCAGCGCTGCCGCCTCGCCATCCTTCAGGCGTATCCGCACGTCTTCCACATGCAGCGGCGTGGTGCCCAGCTCGTTGCTGATGCGCAGACGCAGCGCATCGCCCTTGCTGCCCAGGCGCATGTCCTGGCGCACGGTCTGCGCGGCGAACTGCACGGGCGCGTCAGCGCTGCCATCCTTGCGGTCAGGCGCGGGCGAAGCGGTCCAGGCGGTGACCCAGACCGGTGCGGCCAGCGCCACGGGGGCGGCCACGGCGCTGCCGATGGCCAGGGAAAGCAGGGTGATCCAGCGCTGCATGGGCTTCGGTCCGGTCAGGAGAAGTAGGTGCCGCCGTTGACGTCCAGATTGGCGCCGGTGACGAACGCTGCTGCGTCCGACGCCAGGTACACCGCTGCATCGGCGGCTTCGTCCGGCAGCCCCTGGCGACGCAGCGGCGTCGCGCCGGCCACCGCCGTGCGCACTTCCGGCTTGGTGAATTCATCATGGAAGCGAGTGGCGATCATGCCGCAGCACAGCGCATTCACGCGGATGCCCTTCGGCCCCAGCTCCTTGGCCATGGCCCGGGTGAAGGTCATCACGCCGGCCTTCGCTGTGGCGTAGATCGCCGCGCCAGGGCCACCGCCATCGCGACCGGCCTGCGAGGCGAAGTTCACGATCGCCGCGCCTTCGCCCATGTGCGGTACCACGGCGTGGGTGGTCAGGTAGGTGGAGGTCAGGTTGAGGTCGATGACCTTGTGGAAGAACGCCGGATCGATGTCGGCCAGCGGACGACGCTCGACCATGCCGCCGGCCACGTTGACCAGCACATCGATGCGCTGGCCGAATGCCGCCTGGGTTGCTGCGACCAGACCGGCCACTGCGGCCGGATCGGTAACGTCGGCGCGGTGGGCGATGGCCTGGCCACCCGCCGCCTTGATCAGCGCCAGCGTTTCCTGCGCGCTGGCTTCGTCGTTGGCGTAGTTGAGGCAGACGCGTGCACCGGCCGCAGCCAGCTTGATCGAGACGGCACGGCCGATATCACGGCCACCACCGGTGACGATGGCCACCTTGTCCTGGAACGACATGCGGGAAACTCCTTGGTTTGCGGGGGAATGCGAGGGAAAGGGGGGGAGGCTCAACCGTCGTTGCGGTCGAGCTTGTGGATCGGTCCGGTCCACCACCACAGCGCCACCAGCGACAGTGGCACCAGTGCGGCGACGAGGATGAAGATCGGTGCATAGGAATGGCGGGTCAGCACCGGCACCAGCCAGGTGGTGATCAACGTTCCGGCTACGGCGGCCAGGCCGCCGAGACCGGCCAGCGTGCCCACCGAGCGGCCATCGAACAGATCGCCGGGCAGGGTCTGGATGTTGCCGATGGCGATCTGGAAACCGAACAGCACCGCAGCGATTGCCAGCACCGCAAGCAGCGGTTGGTTGGCCAGTACCGCGCCGAGCAGGGCCGGTGCCATGATCACGCAGCCCAGCGAAATCGACAGCTTGCGTGCACGGTCCACGCTATGACCGGCATGGATCAGCCGTCCTGACAGCCAGCCGCCGCTGAGGCTGCCCAGCATGGCGCCGACGAACGGCACCCAGGCGAACAGGCCGATCTGCTTGATGTCGAAGCCGAAGGTCTCGGCCAGATAGATCGGCAGCCACGATACGAACAGCCACCAGATCGGGTCCAGCAGGAAACGGCAGGCCAACATGCCCCAGCTCTGCCGGTGGGCCAGCAGCGAACGCACGCTCACCTTGGGCGCATCCGCGCGCTGCTGGCCCGCCTGGTCTTCCATGATCAGGCGTCGCTCGGCGTCACTTACCCACGGGTGCTTGTCCGGGCCGGCGCGATAGACGAACAGCCACGGCAGCAGCCACAGGAAGCCAAGCGCACCGACCAGCACGAAGGTGCCGCGCCAGCCCAGCCACAGGTACAGGCCGGCGATGGCGGGTGCCGAAACGATGGCGCCGATGGACGCACCTGCGTTGAAGATGCCCTGTGCGAGGGCGCGCTCACGTGCGGGGAACCACTCGGCGTTGGCTTTCACCGCGCCGGGCCAGGCACCGGCTTCGCTGATGCCCAGCATCGCCCGCACCACGCTGAAGGACAGCATGGAGTGGGTGACCGAATGCAGCGCGATCGAGATCGACCACACACTGATCGACAACGCGAACCCCAGCCGCGTCCCGATCATGTCGAACAGGCGCCCGAACAGGAACTGGCCGGCGGCGTAGAACAGCATGAACACCGTCACCAGCAGCGCGTAGTCATCCTTGGTCGCGCCGACTTCCTTGGCGATCTCCGGCCACATCACCGCCAGCGCATTGCGGTCGATGTAGTTGATCACCGTGGCCACCGCGATCAGGCCGACGATCAGCCAGCGTACGGCCGAGCGCACCGGCACCTTGCGCAGCGTGGCCACGGCCGAGGGGCCGTTCATCGCGCGTCACCCTTGCTGCGGTCCATGCGCGCATGGCTGCCGCTCCAGCGGTAGGCATGGCCGTCCACGGTCACGCTGTGCTCGCTCTCTGCGTTGCTGTCGTCGGCCACGCCCAGTGCGATGCGTGCACCGCTGGCCAGGCGCAGTTCGAGCACCTCGGCATCACTGCCGCGCGTGCGGACGATCTGCTTGATGCGGCTGTCGGCGCCGTGCACGTACTCGGCAGTGCCGTTGTACTCGCCGTGCGGTTCCAGCACGCTGAAGAAGGTCACATCCTTCTGTCCTTCCACGCGCTGCAGCAGCGCGGGCTCGCGGCGCAGGTTGAATTCGGGATCGTTGGCACCGCTTTCCACCAGCAACGCCTGCGATGGCGCGCTGCTGCCGAAGCGGTAGGTGTAGAAGCGTCCATCGAGCAGCCACGCCAGCGTGCGCGGCTCACTGCCGGCCTTGCTGCGCGCGTCCAGCCACAGGTGCTGGTAGCCGTTGTCGCTGCCGAGCACCGGGCGCTGGGTGGGGAAATGCTCGGCCTCGAAACCGGTGGTGACGATGTGGCCGTTGAAGTGCAGCGGCAGGTCGTAGCGTGCGGTCTTGTCGCCATGCACCTGCAGCAGGTCCAGCACCACCGGCAGGCCCAGTTCGGGGTGGCGCAGCAATGCCTGGGTGCGGGTGAATACCACGCCCGGGTAAGCATCGCGCATCGTCGCCGAAGCGATCTGCGTATCGGCGTCGGCCTGGAAGAAACGCACCTGCGGCGCATGTTCCTCGCCGCGCTTCCAGTCGCCCTTGAAGTGGCTCTGCTCGTTCACCACCAGGGTGTTGTGGGCCACGGTCTGCTTGGCCCAGCTGCGGTTCTCGGCCAGGTAGATGCCGCCTCGCTTGGCTTCCACGTTGAGGAAGCGTGCTGCGCCGTAGTCGGTCACCACGGCATTGCCGTTGTCGTAGAACAACCAGTTGAGCTTGTCGAAGTGGCCATGGCCCATGCCCTGCATGGTGTCCTTCTGCACCAGCGCCTGGCCGCGTTCGCCGCCCATGCGCAGGATCGCCAGACCGCCGCGTTCACCGTCCGGGCCATCGCGCAGCAGCATCGGCCGGTAGTCGAACGGTTTGGCCTTGTTGGCCGCCAACGCCTGCGCCACCTGCAGCCCTTCCGGTGACAGCAGCAGGCGTTTCTGCTGCTGCGCGACCGACAGCAGACGGTCATCGCCGGCCTGCGCATAAGCGATGCCGATGCCCGCCACCAGCTCTTCGGTGTCGATGCCCTTGTCCAGGATCGCATCGTTGATCGGGAAGAACAGTCCGTCGTAGCTGGTCTGCACCAGCACGTCCACCGCCTTCAGCAGCACGCCGTCGCGGCGCGCGAAGATCTTCCGCTGCGGCTCGTTGCGCTCAATGGCGTTGGCGAACAGCAGGAACGGGGCCAGCGCATAGCGCTGGTAGTAGGGGCCTTCCTCGTAATAACCATCGGGCGAGAACAGCAGATCGATCTGCCGCAGGAAACCGAACTGGTCATCCTTGCGGCTGCCGCGCAGCGATTTTTCCACCAGTTCCGGATCGCGCAGCACGTAGCCGGTCATGCCGGTGGCGGCCACCGCCCAGGTTGCGTGGTTGTGGATCTGGTCGTAGTTCTTCGGCTCGCTGGCCAGGAACTCAGCCATCGGCCGGAACACCTGCGATTCGATGGTCTGCCGATCCTGTGGCGACAGGGCGTCGCGGATCGCGTCGTAGCCCTGGATGGCGTTGACCAGCCAGACCGAATCGTTGAGCACCTGCCAGAACACCCGGCCGGGAATCTGCCCGCGTCCTTCCGGATGCGGGCCGAGGGTCGGGTAGAGCTTGGCGTACTGCAGCAGCATGTCGCGCGAATAGGTGACATAGGCCTTGTCGCCGGTCAGCCGGTACAGGGTGCCGGCGGCCAGCAGTGCCTGGTAATTGCGCTTGTGCTGCTCATGGGTGCGACCGCCGCCCTTGTCCTTCGGCACCGGCACGTCGATGCCGGCCTTCATCATCTTCTGCAGCGATTTTTCCGTACGCGCCTGTTCCTTGGCGAACCACGGATAGCGGCTGCCTTCGCTGGCCATCTGCTGCCACTGCGCAGCGGTCACCAGTACCGGCGCGGTATCGCCTTGTCGCGCGGCTGCGGCAGGTGCAGCGTGCAGCGACGTCGTCGGCATCAGGGCGAAGGGAGCGGCCAGGGCCAGGGCAAGCGCCAGGCGGTGGGAACACAGGGACAGCGGCTGCAACCTCATCGATCAACTCCGGTGCTGGTGCGTGACAGGGCAACCTCGCCCACCTTGGGATACCAGTCCACCCCCGTCTGTTCGCGCGGGGTCATCGCCAGCGCCGGATCGGCACCGATGGTGGGCAGCGGCGTTGCCGGCACCCACAGGCCGCTGGCGGCCTGCTGCAGGGCGATGCTGGCGCTGCTCACCCCGCCCGGGAATACGCTGCTGGCCTGCGGCGACTGCACGTTGTTGCTGAAGGCGATGCCCGCCAGCGAGCTGGCCGCATTCGGCGGGTTCTTGCTGGTGCGGTTGACGATCAGGTTGCCGCTGAAGTGGCTGTTGCTGGCCGCGACCACGATCCCCTTGGCCTCGTCATGGCCCACGCCGAAGCTGATCTTCGCCACGTCGACAAACGTGTTGCGGCTGATGGTTGCGTTGACCACCGGCGCATAGCCGGACAACGGCGGATTGGCCTGTGCATCCATCACCGCCAGCGCCGAACGGTTGCTGGAGCCGGCCAGCCGTTCGAAGTAGTTGTTGCTGACGGTCTGGTCGGCATTGATGATGCGCACCCCGCCCGTGCCGGCCTTGTCGTCGCCGAGGAAGAGGTTGTCGACCACCCGGTTGCCGTTGCCATGGCGCAGGGTCAGCGCGCCGGCCGAACGATAGAACACGTTGCCGCGGAAGGTATTGCCGCCGGACTTGTTGGAGACGATCTCGGTCTCGCCATCGCAGCCCTCGAACCAGTTGTTCTCCACCGTGCTGTTGGAAGCGCTCAGCGAGGTGTCGCTGGTGCCGACGCGGATCGTTTCGCCGCCATTGACGCCCAGTGCAGGGCGCGGGCCGAACCAGTTGTGGTCGATGCGGTGCTGGTTGTCCAGGCCTTGGGTGGCATCGCGCACCACCACCACCGTCGGGCCAGCGTTGGTCTTGCCACGCAGCTGGCTGTGGTCGAGGCGGTTGTTGCTGCCGTACAGCGACACCCAGTAGTCCTGGTCGCTGCCATCGGGGTTGCTGTAGTCGTCGATGACCAGCCCGGTGACGCGGCTGTGGCTGGCCACCGCCTTGCTCGACTCGCGGAAGGCCACCACCGCGTCCCCCGGGGTGTAGCCGTTGCGGAACACCAGGTTGGAGACCTGCAGGTAGCTGCCGGCCAGACGCAGGTCCGACGCCCCGCTGAGGATCACCTTGCCCGGCGTCTGCGCGCGCAGCACGATCGGAGCGGCCGCCGTGCCCTGGCCCTTCAGCAGCAGGCGCGCGTCGGTCCAGGTGCCATCGGCCAGCACGATCTCATCGCCGGGCTGCAGCGCAGCAGCGGCGGTGGCGAACGCGCCGACGTCGTGTACGAGCCAGCTGGCAGCTGTTGCTGGTGAACTGGTCAGGCATGTTGCCAGTCCAATTGTCAGGCAATATCCAAGTGCAGGTTTCGAAAGGCGGTGCGAAGTCGATTGAATGCGCATGAAGTCCTTCCAGAGACGGCAATGCCGTGGTTTCAGAGTGGGTGTGCATACCACTTGTTGGGTGTGTTGTAAGCCACGTTGCGCGCAAAGTCATGCTGCATCAGCACATGAAATGGTCTGTAACTGGTCTGAATCAAAGGTATTACGAAAAATCCAGTCCAGTTGGTTGACATTTCTGTGTCGACGTGTCGAAGCTGCGTCCCACGCCTACCGTCCGGGCGATCCTTTGGGAGGAGGAAACCATGCGGCAACCTGCCGGAGTTGTACGTCGTACACCGTTGTCACCCACACCACTGATCGTGGCACTGCTCGCTGCGCTGGCGGCTTCGCCGGCCGTACAGGCGCAGTCTGCCGCTACCGGTTCCGGGCAGGACGCCACCACCCTGGACCAGGTCCAGGTCACCGGCATCCGCGAGTCGATGCAGAGTTCGATCAACAAGAAACGCGACGACACGGTGATCGCCGATGTGTTGTCGGCCGATGACATCGGCGACCTGCCCGCGCCGTCGCTGGCCGATGCGATCGAAACGCTGACCGGTGCCGCCTCGACCCGCGACAAGACCGGCGCGTCGGAAATCTCGATCCGTGGTCTCGGCGCATTCCTCAGCAGCACCAACTTCAATGGTCGCGAGATCACCAACGGCAGCGGCGACCGCTCGGTGAACTTCAACATGTTCCCGGCCGAGCTGATCAATACGGTGGCGATCTACAAGACCCAGCGTGCCGACATCATCGAAGGCGGTGTCGCCGGCACCATCGGCCTGGAGACGGTCAAGCCGCTGGAGTACGGCAAGCGCTCGGCGCAGATCGATCTGCGTGGCAGCTGGGCCGAGTATGACAAGAAGTACCGCGACGACGATGGCATCGGCTATCGCGGTACCGCCAGCTACATCGACCAGTTCGAATTCGGCAACGGCCAGAAGCTCGGTATCTCGCTGGGCATCCAGCGGCTGGAGGGCACCGATCCGGAGGAGAGCATCACCAGCGGCTCCACCTGGTATGCCTGCGATGGCAGGCAGAACGTGGCCAATGCCAACTGCAGTGAGGTCAGCGCGCAGGCCATCGCCAACGGTGCACCGTATTACCTGGTGCCCAGCAGCCGCATCTATCGCATGAAGCAGGAACGCAATGATCGCCAGAGCGAGTTCGCGGCGCTCCAGTGGCGGCCCAACGACGTGGTCGAGGTCAACCTCGATTTCGAGCATACCGAGCGCAACTGGGACGAGAACCGCAGCGACCTGAGCCTGTCCAACGCACGTCGCGGCATCACCCAGCGCGACGTGGACGAGGATGGCATCGTCCGTCACCTGCATGGCAGCACCTCCATCGATTCGACTTCCAACCGCTATTGGCGCGGCGAGGAGTACACCGGTGGCGGCCTGAATCTGATCCTGCGTCCGAGCCCGGCCTGGGAGCTGTCCACCGATCTTTCCTATTCGCATACCAACCGCCTGGACAGCGAGCGCATGACCCGGCTGCGCGCCAACCAGCGCGACGTCAACAACGCCATCGTGCCGGGCATCAGCAGCGGCGCCACCGGCTATGTCGACTACGACTGGGACTGGCATGGCGAGGTGCCGAGCGTGGCGCTGGCGCCGAACTTCGACCCGAACAACTGGGACGCCTACACCGGTGCAGCGCGGGTGACCTCCAGCGCTACCGAGAACGACCACAAGATCAAGGCTGGCCGCTTCGATGCCAGCTTCATGCCCGAGTCCGGCTTCTTCACCCGCATCAAAGGCGGCGTGCGCGCCAGCCAGGCCGACTACCGCCTGCGCGACAATACCCTGGTGACCGACTACGACCAGCGCGTGGCGGCAGACAAGGCGAAGATCATTGCCGCCAACCGTGCCTGCCGTGCACCGTTCCCGCAGGATGACTTCATGGATGCGGCCAGCGGCAACACGATCTCCTCGTGGGCGTACTTCGATCCGAGCTGCCTCTACGAGTCCTTCCGCGGCACCAGCGACAGTGGTCTGGATCCGGATTTCCAGGATCCGAACAACGTCGATGTGACCGAGAAAACCCGCGCGCTGTACCTGATGGGCGAGTTCAGCAGCACGCTGTTCGGGCTGCCGGTCACCGGCAATGTCGGCCTGCGCTGGGTCAAGACCGACGTGCGCTCGGAAGGTGTGCGCACCGACCTGGCGATCATCGACAATGGCGACGGCACCATCCGCCTGCAGCCCACGGGGGATTTCACCACCCAGGTGTTCAAGTCGGGCAACGACAAGCTGCTGCCAAGCCTGAATGCCGCCTTCGAGCTGAAGCCGGACCTGCTGCTGCGGGTGGGCGCGTACCGGGCAATGTCGCGCCCGGATATCGCCGCACTCGGCGCCGGCCGCACCATCAATGTCAGCAGCGATGCCACCTATACCGGCCTGGCCGACGCGCTGGACGACATCAGTGCCAGCGGCAATCCGGCCGCACAGCCGTTGATGTCCTGGAACGGTGATGTCTCGCTGGAGTGGTATGCGAACCCGGACACGCTGCTGGCCGGTGCGGTGTACTGGAAGCAGTTCAACGGCGGCACCGCCACCGCGCTGGTGCCGGAAACCTACACCATCAACGGACAGACGGTGACCGTGCCGGTGCGCCAGCAGGTGACCACCGACGAGGACAGCACCCTGACCGGTATCGAGCTCAGTGCCACCCATCGGTTCTCGTATCTGCCCAAGCCGTTCGACGGCCTCGGCTTCAAGGTCAGCTACAACTATGCCGACGCCGACTACCAGACCCAGGATTCACGACTGGGCGAGCAGTTGGCCGCCGATGGATCGATCATCCCGGCCATCGTGCCGCCGGCCGGCCTGAGCGGCTTCTCGCGGCATGTGCTGTCCGGTTCCCTCTACTGGGATGTGGGCCGCTTCAACATCCAGGCCATCGGCAAGTTCCGTTCGCATTATTACCAGGACTTCACCGGCAACACGGCGCAGCAGAACCGCTATTACGATGACAACACCAGCGTCGACCTGCGCCTGCGCTACCGGGTGAACAAGCAGCTGTCGCTGTCGCTGGAACTGATGAACCTGACCAACGAGCCACGCGTGGCATACCAGCCGCTTTACGGGAATTTCCGCGAGGTGGTGAGCTACGGGCGGCGCGCGTATTTCGGTGTACGATACAAGTTCTGAACAGGGCGGCGCGGCCAATGGTCGCGCCGTCGCTCCAACCGGACCCGCACCGTGCCCGGTGGCCGGGGACGGGCCCGGAGGGAACCGCCAAGGGTCAGCCGCATGTCCGCCAACCGTCTTTACCAGACCATCGCCGCCAAGCTCCGCAAGCTGATCGAAGATGGCGAATATCCGTCGGGTTCGCGCCTGCCGGGCGAACGTGAGCTTGCCGAACGCTTCGGCGTCAGCCGGGTCACCATCCGCGAGGCGGAAATCGCCCTGGAAGCGCAGGGCTGGATCGCGATCCGTATCGGCTCGGGTGTCTATGTGAAACCGCGCCCGGCACAGGCCGTCGGTGGATTGCCCGACATCAGCGCCTTCGACCTCACCGCTGCGCGTGCCGTGTTCGAGGCGGAAGCCGCCGCGCTGGCGGCAAGCAATATCGATGAGGCCGGCATCGCCGAGCTGCAGGTGCTGGCCGAAGCGTTGTGCCGGCGTGACCTCACCGACGAGGAAGCCGGTGACTATGACCGTCGCTTCCACCTGACCATCGCCCGCCTGTCGGGCAATCCGGTGGTCGAGTATTTCGTGCAGCAGATCTGGCGCATGCGCAGTGAGCTGCCGCGGGTGACCGAGGTCTATGCCCGGGTGTGCCATGACGATGGTGCCAGCCGCGCCGACGAGCACATGGCGATCTTCGAGGGTCTGCGTGCACGCGATCCGGTCGCGGCACGCAATGCGATGCGGCATCACTTCCAGCGCCTGTTCGAGGCGATGCTGGAGGCGACCGAAAGCCAGGCGCTGGCCGAGATCCGCCGGCAGACCCAGCAGGACCGCGAGCGCTTCCTGGCCACGACCCGGATCTGACCAGGTCCATCCTGTAGCGCCGGGCCACGCTCGGCTGCTTTCCGTTGGAACGTCCCGCCCCCGCACTGCCTGCATCCGCGCGCTATGCTGGGCTCCGGACGTCTCCCATAAGGAAAGCGCGATGTTCCCGACCATGTTCTTCAGTGCGGTACTGGCCTTCGTGGCCGTGGTCATCCTGTTCAAGGCGGTACGGATGGTGCCGCAGGGTTATGAGTGGACCGTCGAGCGGTTCGGCCGTTACACCCATACGATGTCGCCCGGCCTGCATTTCCTGATCCCGATCGTCTACGGGGTGGGGCGCAAGGTGAACATGATGGAGCAGGTGCTGGACGTGCCCGGCCAGGAAGTGATCACCAAGGACAACGCCGCCGTGCGCGTCGATGGCGTGGTGTTCTTCCAGGTACTGGACGCGGCCAAGGCCGCCTACGAGGTGTCGGTGCTGGAAGTGGCGATGATCGCCCTGGTGCAGACCAACATCCGTACCGTGATCGGCTCGATGGACCTGGATGAATCGCTCAGCCAGCGCGAGGTGATCAACGCCAAGCTGCTCAGCGTGGTCGACCATGCGACCAATCCCTGGGGCGTGAAGGTCAACCGCATCGAGATCCGCGACATCCAGCCGCCGCGCGACCTGCTTGATGCGATGGCACGGCAGATGAAGGCCGAGCGCGAGAAGCGCGCGCAGATCCTCGAGGCGGAAGGTTCCCGACAGTCCGAGATCCTGCGTGCCGAAGGCGAGAAGCAGGCCACGGTGCTGGAAGCGGAGGGGCGGCGCGAGGCCGCATTCCGCGACGCCGAAGCACGCGAGCGCCTGGCCGAAGCCGAAGCCAAGGCGACCCAGGTGGTGTCGGCGGCGATCGCCGACGGTGACGTCCAGGCCATCAACTACTTCATCGCACAGAAGTATGTGGAAGCGTTCAAGGAACTGGCCACGTCGCCGAACCAGAAGCTGGTGCTGATGCCGATGGAGGCCAGCGGCGTGATTGGTTCGATCGCCGGCGTGGCCGAGCTCGCCAAGCAGGCCCTGTCCAACCAGGAAACCCGGTCGCCGGCCAAGCGGCCGCCGCCGATTGGAGGCTGACATGCGTTGGGAAGTTGTTGCCTGGGGTGCGTTGGCGTTGTTGCTGTTCGCCGCCGAAGCGCTGGCGCCCGGCGCGTTCATGCTGTGGATCGGCATCGGTGCGGCGGCGGTGTTCGCGCTGGTAGCGGTGTTCGCCGATATTCCGGTGCTATGGCAGGTGGTCGCCTTCGTGCTGCTGAGCGTGCTGTCGATCCAGTGCTACCGGCACTGGGGCAAGCCGCGTGCGCGGCAGAGCGACGCGCCGCTGCTGAATCGTCGCGCTGAACAACTGGTCGGGCGGGTGGTGCCATTGCTGCAGGCCATCGTCGGCGGGCAGGGCCGGGTCAGCATCGATGACGCGTCGTGGCAGGTGAGTGGGCCGGAGCTGCAGGCCGGCACGCTGGTGCGGGTGGTGGCGGTGCAGGGCAGTGCGCTGGTGGTCGAAGCGGCCGGCTGAGTTTTCCAGCCAACGGCGCAGCCCCTCGTGGATGGTCGCTGAAAGCAGATGCTGGGTTGGGTCGGGCGGGTGGGCTGTGCAGGGGACGCCGCAAGTACGTCCTTGTAGGCTTGGCCGCGCCATCCATGGCGCGGACACCCCTGCCCAGCCCACCCGCCAGACCTCTGACAGTTTCCGGTGGCGTCCACCCACGGAAAAGAAAATAAGAGCAAAGCAGAAGCGGGTCGCTGCGCTCGCGGGTCATGGGAGGGGTGGGATTTCTTTTCCGCAGGAAAAGAAATCCCACCCCTCTCCTTATATGTATCGACATCCACAACCGCTCTTGCCTTCCGTCCCGTCACCGGGAACCTGTCGGGGTGGGGCGGTGTGGGGTGGAGGGACCGCAGGCGCCATGGATGGCGCCTACGAGCCTACAGGGACGTACTTGCGGCGTGTCCCGCAACCCTACATCGCCCCACCACCCCACAGACGTCGCCGAGCCGATGCGCTTTGGCCGTTGCCGTTCCTGGCTAGTAGAAAGCGTCCGCCGGCCGCAGGCCGGCCAACATCCCCCGCTGCGCTGCGGCGCGACCTGCGGCCGACCGATCTGGGATAATGCGCGTTCTTGTTTCCTCTGCTGCCGGACCCGGTCATGACCCAGAAGACGCTGCTCAACGATACCCACCGCGCCCTTGGCGCCAAGATGGTCGATTTCGGGGGTTGGGACATGCCCATCCACTACGGCTCGCAGCTGGACGAGCACCACCTGGTGCGTCGTGAGTCGGGCGTGTTCGACGTCAGCCACATGACCGTGGTCGACCTGCGCGGCGACCAGGTCAAGCCGTTCCTGCGCCGCCTGCTGGCCAACTCGGTCGACAAGCTCAAGGCCACCGGCAAGGCGTTGTACTCGTGCATGCTGAATCCGCAGGGCGGCGTCATCGACGACCTGATCGTCTATTACCTGGGCGAAGACTTCTTCCGCATGGTGGTCAATGCCTCCACCCGCGAGAAGGATCTGGCGTGGCTGCGCGAGCAGGCTGCGCCGTTCAACGTCTCGGTCGAGCAGCGTCCGGACCTGGCGATCCTCGCCGTGCAGGGTCCGCAGGCGCGCGACATCGTCATCGGCCTGGCCCGCGAAGCCGACCGTGAGTCGCTGGGCAAGCTCGGCCGCTTCGCCGCGTTGCAGGTGCAGTCCGACGACGGCGTTGAACTGTTCGTCGCCCGCACCGGCTACACCGGCGAAGACGGTTTCGAGATCCTGCTGCCGCAGGATGCCGTGGTCGCGTTCTGGAACCGCCTGCTTGCTGCTGGCGTGAAGCCGGCCGGCCTCGGCGCGCGCGACACCCTGCGCCTGGAAGCCGGCATGAATCTGTACGGCCAGGACATGGACGAAGCGATCAGCCCCTACGAAGCGGCGCTGGCCTGGACGGTGTCGCTGGACGAAGGTCGCGACTTCATCGGTCGCGACGTGCTGGAGGCGCAGAAGGCGGCCGGCAACGCACGTCAGATGATCGGCCTGGTGATGGATGAGAAGGGCGTGCTGCGCCATGGCCAGGCGGTCACCACGGCCGGCGGCCAGGGCGAGATCCTGTCCGGTACCTTCTCGCCGACCCTGGCCAAGGGCATCGCATTCGCACGCGTGCCGGCCGGTGAACTCGGTCAGGTCACCGTCGACATCCGCGGCCGCCAGGTGCCGGTGCGGGTGGTCAAGTTCCCGTTCGTGCGCGAAGGCCAGGCCCAGCCCGGCGTGCTGGCCGACGCGTGATCCAAACGTGCCGGTCGTCACTGCCAGCAGTGGCGGCCGGTTGGTTACACTAGCCCCGTTTTTTCCACCCCCTGCATATCTCTGGAGCAGTCCCATGAGCGAGATCCCCGGCGACCTCAAGTTCCTCAAGTCCCATGAGTGGGCCCGTGTCGAAGGCAATGGCCGCGTTACCGTCGGTATTTCCGACCACGCCCAGGGCCTGCTGGGTGACCTGGTCTACGTCGAGCTGCCGGAAGTCGGCACGACCGCCAAGGCCAACGAGCAGATCGCGGTCGTCGAGTCGGTGAAGGCCGCCTCCGACGTCTACAGCCCGATCAGCGGCACCATCGTCGAGGTCAACTCGGCGCTGGCCGACAAGCCGGAAACCATCAACGAAGACGCCTACGGCGACGGCTGGATGTTCGTGGTCGAAGTGTCCAACAGCGAAGAGCTCAACGAGCTGCTGGACCCGGACGCGTACGCCGAAGGCCTGGAAGACGAAGAGCACTGAGTCGTCGTTTCCCCGGTACGAAAACGGCCACCGTCGGGTGGCCGTTTTCGTTTTGGAGGACGCGTCGAACTTATGCCGGCCGGTTCGCCGCATGCCATCGCCATGGCATCAGCCGGAGTTGAGCGCGGCCAAAAGGCGTGCGCAGTTTTGCGCAAATCCGCGTTTCCACCCCCGCGGCGGCGCGCCCGGATGTGAAAAGTTTTTGGCCTTGTTGCAGGTCCGTTGTGCTGGCGTTGGCGAGTGCATCGCCGTGCACGACCACGTCGCCGTGTGGCGTTCCACTCCAGACCTCTACATGACGCAGAGTGCTTGTTTCAAGTGTTTTTTCTTCGCTGTTCGTACGCAGCCGATGGCAGCGACGATGCGCGATGCCGTGTTTGACGGCGCTCGCGGAGGAGCATCGGCAGGCGCGGGAAGGGCTCCCGGGACGCGGCGGATGTGAAAATTTTTCGCGGGGGTTGTTGACAGTAAAAAAAACCGTGATTAGGTTTCGCCTCAGCAGACCTTGCCTGCCAAACCGAGTGCGAAGAATCAATCGTCCGATGCGAAGCAGCCCCTCGAAGACCACCGCGATCCTCAAGACGGTGGACATGGCCCCGCTTCCCCCGGAGAAATGCAAGGCGACCCCTGTTCCGATGCCTGCTCCGCCGATCGTGGCGGGCATCACCGCATCCGTAACGGCGCGCCTGACGCGCCGGCGGTCCCCGCACGCAGCATGGGCGGGTTTGATCCACCTGGGCGTTTCAACTCCCTATCACTGACGAGGAGCCATCACCATGGCAACCAAGAAAGCTGCGAAGAAAAAGCCCGCCGCCAAGAAAGCGGTGAAGAAAGTCGCCAAGAAGGCCGCTGCCAAGAAGGCAGTGAAGAAGGTCGCGAAGAAGGCGACCGCCAAGAAGGCAGTGAAGAAGGCTGCCAAGAAGGTCGCCAAGAAGGCCACGGCGAAGAAGACAGTGAAGAAGGCTGCGAAGAAGGTAGCCAAGAAGTCCGCTGCCAAGAAGGCCGTAAAGAAGACCGCGAAGAAGGCCGTCAAGAAGGTAGCCAAGAAGGCCACCAAGAAGACTGCCAAGAAAGCCGCCAAGAAGACCACTGCCCGCAAGCCGGCCAAGAAGGTCGCCAAGAAGGCAGTGAAGAAGGCGGTAAAGAAGACCGCCAAGAAGGCGGTGAAGAAGACTGCGAAGAAGGCCACCAAGAAGGCTGCCCCGAAGAAGGCTGCCAAGAAGGTTGCCAAGCGCAAGCCGGCCGCCCGCAAGAAGAAGGCCGCCCCGGTGGCCCTTCCGGCAACGCCGGCACCGCTGATCTAAGTACTTCCCGATAGCCGTACCCTGAGACCCCTTCCCCGACTGCCCAGCGGGGAGGGGGTTTTTTTATGGCCTGTCTGCGCCCGGCCAGCTGCGATGGCCAGCGGCTTCACCGGGAAACCGCTCGACCAGGAAATCCACGAAGCTGCGCAGCCGGGTCGAGTGATAACGGTCGTGCGGATAGACCACGTGCATGGGCCGACCGCGCCGGCCATGTTCCGGCAGCAACGGGACCAGGCAACCCGCATCGATGTCCGCTGCCAGCAGCAGGCTCGACTGCAGGATGATGCCCAGGCCCTGCAGCGCGGCCAGCCGCAGCGCTTCGCCGTTGTTGATCTGCAGCCGTCCCGAGGGCGGTCGCCCCGCCGACGTTGCCTCGTTGCCCAGCCAGTGCGACAGCGCCGCCGGATCCAGCGACAGGCATTGATGCTGCCGCAGCGCCTGCACGCTGTGCGGCGTGCCATGCCGAGCGAGATAGGCCGGTGATGCACACAAGGTCAGCCGGTAGGGGCTGAGCGGACGCGCTACGAGATGGCTGGTGTCGGCAAGCGTGCCGATGCGGATGGCAGCCTCGAATCCCTCATCGGCCAGTTCGACCACGCGATCGGTCAGGACCAGTTCGACACTGACCTCGGGGTAGCGGTCCATGTAGGTCGACAGTGCCGGCACCAGCGCATGCGTGCCGAAGATCACCGGTGCACTGATCCGCAGCTTGCCCGCCGGTGCCAGATGGTGATGCTGTGCCTGCGCATCTGTTTCCTCCACCAGGCGCAGGATCTCCTTGCAGCGGCCGTAGTAGGCCTCGCCGAAAGCGGTCATGTGCTGCCGTCGCGTGGTTCGGCTCAACAGCTGCATGCCCAGCCGTTCTTCCAGGGCGCGCAGGTGCTTGCCGGCCATCGTCGCGGAGATGTCCAGCGCCGACGCCGCGGCACTGAGGCTGCCCTTTTCCACGGCCAGCACATAGACCTGCATGCTCTCCAACAGGTTCATCTGACACCCCGGGTTCTGAATGTTGAAACCTCGCCGGAGTTTATCAATCGAGGGTATTCAAAGAGCATGTCCGCACGGCCAGATCGGCCGGCAGAACCTGGCAGGCAACACATGAAACTGGATCTTGAAGGACGTACCGCGCTGGTCACCGGCGCAGGCAGTGGCATCGGCGCCGGTGTCGCGCGGGTGCTGGCAACGCTGGGTGTGCGCGTGGCGATCACCGCGCGGCGGCAGGCGCCGTTGCAATCGGTGGCGGCCGCGATCGAGGCGGCGGGTGGGCCATCACCGGTCGTGCTGCTGGGCGATCTGACCGACGCCGACGATGTGCAGCGCATTGCCAGCGCGTCGCTGGCGGCGCTGCAGCGCGTGGATATCCTGGTCAATGCCGCCGGTGGTGCACGGTTGGCGGGGGTAGCCGCAGCAGATGAGGTGTGGGACGAGGCGATGGCGCTGAACTTCTCGGCGGCACGACGGCTGACGCAGGCGTTGCTGCCGTCGATGCGGGCCAATGGCTGGGGGCGTGTCATCAACCTCAGCGGGTCGATGGAGCCGCGCGCGGTGAATGCCGCGAGCCCGGCGAAGGCGGCGCTGCATCTGTGGAGCAAGGGGCTGTCCTGCGACGTGGCGGGCGAGGGCATCACCATCAACGCGATTGCACCGGGGCGTATCAACAGCGTGCAGATCCTGGATCGGCTGCATCCCACCGAAGAGAGCCGACGTGAGTTCATCGCCCGCAACATCCCGATGGGGCGTTTCGGCGAGCCGGAGGAGGTGGCGCACCTCGTCGCGTTCCTGGCTTCCCCGTTGGCGGGGTACATCACCGGCGCGGTGATTCCGGTGGATGGAGGAATGCACTACTTCGCCCACTAGCGCTGCGGAACGTAGAGCCGAGCATGGGCTCGGCTCTACAACAACAAAAAAAGGGCGACCCGAGGGCCGCCCTTCTGCTTACGGTCGAGCTTGCCAGCTCAGCGCGGCGAGGCCACCGCGCGGTTGCCCGAGGCACCCTTGCCCTTGCGCTTGTCCTGCTGCGCCGGGGTGGCGCCCTCGGCCATCAGGTTGTCGCTGCCGAAGTCGGTGTCCACGTCCAGCCAACGCTGCGACGGCAGTCCGAGGGCGGCGTCGAGCACGGTCGGCAGCAGACCGCTGGGCAGGCCGCTTTCACCGTTCCACATGATGGCGATGCCGAGGTCGCGCTCGGGCACCAATGCCACCAGGCCGCGGTAACCCTGCACGGCGCCGGCATGGAACACGACGTCGTGACCGGCGTAGTCGAAGGTGCGCCAGCCCAGCGCGTAGCCGGCCGAGTGCAGGCGTTCGCGGCGCCAACCCGAACGCATCTCGCCCGGCGTGTTGATCAGGCTGGAGTGCAGGGTGGCCAGCAGCGGTGCCGGCAGCACGTCCGGGCGGTGGCCGGTATGGGCCAGCAGCCACTGCGCCATGTCACTGGCGCTGGCGTTGACGCCGGCAGCCGGGGCGACGCGGTAATAGGTCGGCTTCGGCGTCAGCGACACCCAGCCGTTGCGGCTGCGTACGTGCGGGCGCGCCCAGCGCGAGCTGGCCTGGATGCCGGCCAGGCCGAGGCTGGCATCGTTCATGCCCAGCGGCTTGAAGATGCGACGTTCGACCGACTGTTCGTAGAAGCTGCCGGAGGCGGCATACACGACGTCGCCGATCAGGCTGAAGGCCACGTTCTGGTAGGCGTAGCAGTCGCCCGGCAGGCACTTCAGGCTGGTGTTGGCCAGCTTCTGGGTCAGCGCGTAGTACTCGGCATTGCCTTCGATGTCGCGGTCGTAGGCGTTGTACGGCAGGCCGACGCGATGGCTGAGTACATCGGCCACGGTCAGGCGGTCGGTGGCCTCCGGCGAGTTCAGGCGGAAGCCCGGCACATAGTCGGTGACCTTGCTGTCCCAGCGCAGGGTGCCATCGTTGACCAGCAGGCCGGCCATGGTGCCGGCGAAGGCCTTGGACAGCGACGCCAGGCGGAACACGGTGTGGGCGTCGACCGGCAACGGGTTGTTGACGTCGGTGACGCCGTAGCCGCGCGCGCTGAGCACGCGGCCGCCCTGCACGATGGCCACGGCCATGCCCGGCACGCGCTCGCCATAGGTGAGCTGCTGCGCCATCGATTCGATGTTGGCGACGTTGAAGCCAGCCGCCGGCAACTGCACCTGCGGCACCAGGCCGGTGCGGTAGGCCGCCGGTTGGGTGTGGGCAATGGCGCCACCGGCAGCGGTCTCGATGTTGGTCGGCATCGGCGGCAGGGCCGGCGGGGTCTGCGCGGTGGTGGACAAGGCAAGGGGCATCAACATGCCCAGCAAACCGGTGGCCGCCGAACGGATCGGACGACGCAGGCTGTTCTTTTTCATCGGTTGGAACCCGTGCGCGACTGCTGGGGATGATTCTAGCGCCGCTTTTCGCCTGTGCACAAACAAAGCGAAGATGAATGCGCATCTCGTTGAAAAAGTTGGATTTTTGACGCCACAAAAGCGCGTATCAGAAGGTGTCGTGCGGGGGATGCCGTGACACTTCGTTGCAGCCATCGGTGCAGCCCGCGCTGGCGATGTTGCAGTGCATTGGATAACGTACGCGCTTCACTGCCCCCGGAGCCTGCCATGCCGCTGTCCAACCGCCGTTCGCTGGCGAGGGGAGCCGCGTGAGCGCGGCCGGGACGGGCGGTCCGCTGAAGAAGCTGGTCGCAGCGCTGCGCGAGTCGCCGGCGCTCTGGTGGTCGTTCCTGTACTTCTTCTGCCTGCTCAGCGGTTACTACGTGCTGCGCCCGGTACGCGAGGCGATGGCCGCCTCGGCCGACCTGGAGACGGTGTTCCCACCGATGCTGATCGCCTGGTTCGCCAGCCATGGCATCGCGCTGAAGGACTTCGTCCTGCAGTTCCTGTTCTCCTGCGTGTTCGTGATCATGCTGG
>RCUP01000320.1_pt1 | contig 39566 bp, 31 predicted proteins | sample 2166341 | NCBI WGS metagenome assembly RCUP01 (sample SAMN09932325, study PRJNA488358) | compost metagenome | isolation source: compost soil in succinonitrile-enriched | place: Germany: Experimental Botanical Garden | reverse complement strand
GCTCGTCAGGCTCATAACCTGAAGGTCGCAGGTTCAAATCCTGCTCCCGCACCCACTACAATAGTACAATCGCCGTCCTGGCCTACCAGGGCGGCGATTTGTCCTTTGACGGTCAGCCCATACTGGCCCCGCTCCGGCAGCGTCGTGACCACGACCGTCTCGATCAGCCGACGCACCAGATCTCGCGCCTCGGCCGCCGCTTCGCTGTCGCTGCGATGTAGCGCCTGGGCGAGGTCGCCGACGACGCGGCGATAATGCTCGGCGATCCCTGGGTGCAGTGACACCGGCGAGGGCGCTTCCTCGGCTGCCAGTTCCGCCTCCAGCGCTGTGCGCTGGGCCTCGAGCGCGGCCAGCTTCTCCTTGATCGCTGCGCCGCTCAGGACGCCGTCGGCGACCTGGTCGATCAGTCGCTCTGACCGGCGTATGGCTTCGGCTAGGTCGCCTTCCAGCTTGCCGCGCCGGCCTCGGACTTCCCGATTGCGTTTCTCCATTTCCAGGCGCGCCTCCTCCATGGCGGCGGCGACGATGTCGGGCGCCAGCAGGCGATCCCTGAGGGCCGCCAGCACTCGGTCGGCGATGTCGGCGCCTTTGACGCCGCGCCCGTTGTCGCAAGCGGCCGGGCCGCGTTCGCGTCGCCACGAACAGACGAATCTCTGCTCGGATCCGCTGCGGATCATTGGGCCGCCGCAGCAGCCGCAGGTCAGCTTGCCGCTGAGCAGATGTCTCGGGCGCACCGAGGCCAATGACGATGTCTTCTGCGGGCCCAGCCGGTTCTCTTCATAGCGGGCGCGGACCTTGAGCCAGAGCTCTTCCGGGACGATGCGCAGGGCCGGAACTTCCTGGCGGACAATGCTGGCGGGATCGCCCTTGCGCGCATTGCGCGCGCCCGTGCTGCGATCCTTCAGCCAGGTCTGGCGGCCGAACACCAGGACGCCCCGGTAGAGCTCGTTGTGAATGACGCCGTTCCCGCGATCGGCGTTGCCGTTGATGGTCGAGGCGTTCCACGTCCCGCTCCGAGGGCTACGGACGCCCCGCGCATTCAGGTCCGCCGCTATGGCGCGCGGGGATGCGCCCGCGGCGTACTTACGAAAGATCTCGACGACGACTTCGGCCTCGGCTGGGACGATATCGCGAAGGCCCCTGATCGGCTCCCCGGCGGGGTCGAAGGCGCGACGGATGGTGTAGCCATAGACCCGTCCTCCCGTATGGCGGCCGTCTCGAACGACGCCTTCCATGCCCCGCCGGGTTTTCCGGCGGGTCTCCTGAAGGTAGAGGGCGTTCATCGTGCCCTTGAGGCCGACATGCAGTTCGTCGACGGCGCCTTCCGAGATCGTGTGGATGGCGACGCCGTGGAAGCGCAGGTCTTCAAAGATGGCGGCTATGTCGGCCTGGGACCGTGACAGCCGGTCCAGGGCCTCGCAGAGCACGACGTTGAACGCGCCGCCCCTGGCGGCGCGTTCCATGGCCAGGAAGCCGGGGCGGTTGGCGATCGAGGCGCCGGATATGCCGGCGTCCTCGAAGGCGCCGACAATCTCGATGCCCTGACGGGCAGCGAAGGCGCGGCAGGCTGCGAACTGATCCTCGATCGAGGTCTGCTTCTGCAGATCGCTGGAAAAGCGAGCGTAAAGGGCTGCGCGCATCAGAATTCGGGCTCAGAAGGAGAAGGGGAGGGGCAGGTTTGCATTTCCACCGCCGCCCGCGCTAGGGCGCGGACGAGCCCGTCGAGAAGGTCTTCCGCCAATGCGGCTCGGGCTTCGGGTGGGAGGGATGTGTCCAGAGCAATGGTCTGAGCATGATTGCGTATGGTCGTGGCGATAGGCAGCGACTTGATGTCGCTGCTTTCTGCATCGGTTAGGATGATGGCTGGAGAGGGTGCCGTCGATGCCGATGATGCGAGCGCTGGTATTGGCACGGATCGCTGCGGCTGCTCGTGTTTCGGGGCAGCAGGAGCCGAATGGGGAAGCGATTTCAAGGTACAGACCCTCAAGCATGCATAAGCGCGCTGGCGCGCGCTGGCAAAAATGATGAGGGGTCCGAGGCGAGATTGCCCTGGATTTCGTTAATGAAAGACTAACCTTGGTCTCGCTTTCCCATCGCAGGCCGCGACTTAGGCGGGGGCGTAGTGTGATGCCGCTGGCCGCGACTACATTCCATCCAACAGGTCATGAAGGGCCATGACCTTTGATGTGACCTCGGTCGGTCTATCAAAATCATAAGGGCGTATCGGCAAGGGGCCGAAGGCGGCGACGCCAATGTCAGCCGCCATGGTCCTTAGTTGGGTGAACTCTTGTTCGCTGAAGCGATCCTTCGATAGGGCTGCCAGATGGACGGAAGCCTGCACGAGCCGGTGGCCCATGAGCTTCACCATGTAGTCCTGATGGCCTTCCAGATCGGTGATGATCAAGCGCCGAAGATACTCGCTGACGCTGACGCCCGTCCCGGCGAGCTTCTCGGCCATCTGGCGATGATAATGGGGTGAGATGTTCGTGACGATACGAGGGTTGTGAGAGGGCATGAACCACCAATTCGTGCAGCGGGGTGTCTGAGGTGTAACACCCTAGTAGGCGGAAAATGTTGAGGAAAGTGACACTTGGCTTGAAGGGTGTTGAAAGTGTAACTCCATTCGTAGTTTTATTAATGAATAATATCAGTAAGTTACATCCACGCAGTTGTGCGTAATGTGTGCCTGCTCCTGCGGGAGCTCTTAGCGAGAGTCCCGCATGCGGGCGGCGCGCTATATTGCGTGAGGCTCGCGGCGGTTCGGCAGGCTTTCTGCACCCTTGAGAGGACATAGCGGGGCGTCTGAACCAGTCGCTTAGACGGCCGGCGCGATGGCTCTGATCTGTGGCTATTGAAAGAAGTCCGCAGGTGCGCAGTTCAGTCCCCGCGCCAAGGCAAACACGGCCAGAATGCCGACGTTGCGTTCGCCACGTTCGATGCCGCCCACATAATTTCGGTGCAGCCCAGACCGGTGCGCTAACTCCTCCTGGCTGAGATCGCGCGCAAGCCGCAGCTGCCTGACGGCGCGGCCAAAGGCGAGAAGGTTCGGATCACTTTCCACCTCGTTGGCTTGCGGTGGAGCGCCGCGACCATCTACACACTATCAGTGTGATTTAATGCGAGCTTGATATGTGGGATGATGGCCTGACACGTTTGGATTACCTCATAGGCGAAGAGACGCATCTGGACGGGGCCGATTTGAAGCGGCTCGTTCATCTCGCCTCCCTTGATGCAATGCGCCGAGCTGTAGCTGACGGTCTGGGCGAGGAGGGGGGGCTAGTGCTTCAAATCCTTCTGCTTCTTTGGAAGGAGCGTGCCGAGAAGCGGTCGGAAACCCCCTATATCATCGCCATACGCGACATGGACTTGGAGGCGTTCCTGGATCTGGACGAAGATCGGGTCCGTGAAGGGTTGCGCCAATTGCTGCCATTCGTTCGGGTAGACGATTTAGACCTCTATCTCAGCGGCGATATCGAATTAAGCTTGGAGCCGCTTCTCGAAAAAGACGGTCGACTGGCTGACCGGTTAGATCTGGTATGGCGTACGACGCATGCGCGGGAACTGATAGAGGCGGCGTCGGAAGCGGAAGAAGCTGTTCATTGCTACCTGGGTCAGCTCCAAGAAAGGGTGGATCCTCGGGCTGGCGATCGGTTGGCAGTCCTGCAAACGTGGTGGCGCCAATATCTTTCCAAAGAGCGCTTTACTCGTCCCTATGATGTTCGTGAGGTACGCTCGGATCTATGCGCCTTCGAAGACCAGGTGTCGGAATTGGCGCTTGTCCACGATGGTTTTGTCGGTCTGCTGGCTCGCGCCGATGAGTATGGGGCGCTATTCTCAGAACGCCATCAATTGGTGCCAGGCGCGCGGCTCCAAGCCCTCCGCGGCTCATATCGAGTTCGACCGGATCGCATAGATCGTCCTAGCAGGCGATTGGAGGTCGTCAGATGAGACGAGCGCGCGGCACGAGGGTGAGGAGCGGGAGCTTGCGACTATGTCAGACTTAGACATCACCGTTTTTGATCCGGCGGACGCGCTGAACAGCGCCGCGTCTATTGCCGCTTATGTCGACTTGGTCGCGGACGAGACCGGTTATGAGACCGAAGCGATACTCAAGGCGATGGGAGTCGCCGTCCGCGCCAGCGGCTCTGCCTTGGTTGTTGCGACGAAGGCAGGCTTGACGTCGCAGGAGGTCGAAGCGGCCCTCACTGAGGGGGCAAGCCCAAGTTTTGCGGCGGTATTGGGGATTCTGCGCGGTTTGGGGATGCGTATCCGTTTTGAAGTGGACGGGTGCTGTGAGGCCGGGGAAGAATTATGAGTGGAATGGAGCGAATGCGCTCCATTGATTGGCAACCGCCTTGGGTCGGATAAATTAGAAGCGCTCCTAGGTGCCATCCAATCTTTCTGCTCTTGACTCTTTGCGGCGGTCGGCGATGTCCGCTTTCGTACAAGGTGCAGTCCGGCCGCATACCTCTTGAGGTAGAGCTGCAATTACTCCACCACCTTAGCAGTTCGCTGTCATCTCGGAACCGCACCGCGTGCCCCAATTCGTCCGCCATGGCCCCGTCGTTCCGGACAGCCTCGTCCAGGACCTAGAGGACGATCGCGTCGTGATCTTTTGCGGCGCGGGCATCTCCATGGGCGGCGGGCTACCGGACTACCGGGGACTGGTCGAATACTGCTACGCGGAGCTGGGCCAGGTCCCGCCAGGCCCGCGTCACAAGGACTGGGATTGGCCCGACCGCCTCCTCGGCTTTCTGGAGAGCCGGGTGAGCCCGGCGCGCGTAAGGGAGACAGTCGTCGAACGGCTCTCCCAGCCGGCTCGCGACCTTGACATGCATCGGGCCATTCTCGCCCTCGCCCGCCTGCGCCGCTCCGACGGCATGCGGTTGATCACCACCAACTTCGACCATTTGTTCGAACACGCGGCGACGGGGCTGCGACTGGGGGAGGACTACCACGCAGGGCCAATCCTCCCCATTCCGCGCAACGATCGCACGGCCAGCTGGCGCAGCCTGGTCTATCTACACGGTCGCCTGGGCGCCGCCCCGAACACAGATCTCGTCCTCACAAGCGCAGACTTCGGTCGGGCCTATCTGACGGAGGCTTGGGCCGCGCGCTTCGTGGCACGGCTATTCGCCGACTTCACCGTTCTCTTCATCGGGTACAGTCTGAACGATCCGGTCCTTCGCTACATGACCGACGCCTTCGCGGCCGAGGATGAGGTGGCCCGCGTCGTTAGCGCAAGAGGCCCGGCCTATATCTTCACGCCTTATAAGGGGCGAACACCTCCCTCTCGGCAGCCCTTCACCGACCGCAAGCTCGAGCCGATCTTCTACAACCAGGCCCGCCATCACCGGCTGCTCAAGGACACGCTGGTCGCCTGGGCCGAGGCGCGGGCCGACTATCTGGCCAATACCACGGCTCTGATCCGCCGCATCGCGCCCTTCAGGCCGGACCGCATCGCGCCCACCGACACGGACAATCTGCTCTGGGCGGTCGCTGGACGCGCCGGGGACGACGGGCACGGTGCGCGCACCTTCGCCGCGGTCGGCGAGCCCGATCCTGGCGGGGTCACGCCGGATGTCCCGCCCCCGATTGAATGGTTCGACGCCTTCGAAGCTCGCGATCGCGACAGCCTGGAGGCCCACGAGGGGCGACTCGAGGCGGCGCGAGAGGCGGACCGGGCGGCGCCCGCGTCGCCGATCCTGCATATCGACCCCTTGTTCCCCGTGGTCGAGGATCATCGCAACACCGTCCTGCCCTCTGTAAGCCGAAATCTGATCCCGTGGCTCGTCAGGCTCCTGCGCAGCGAGGGGTTCGTCGACCGGGTCATCGCCAAGCTCCGCGCGAACCGACGGCTGCATCCTCAGCTTCGTCAGGCCATTAGACGCCGCCTCGCGGCCGATCCTGCGCTCCCAGACGGCCTCCAGCGTTTCTGGCGCATCGTCTCGTCCGAGGGGGAGTGGACCTTCGCCCACGCGATGGAACATCCGGGCGGGGTCGCCACCGCCGCGATCGCGACCGGAGCGGAGCCAGCCTGGCTCCGACTCGAGATCCAGTCGGCCTTGCGCCCGGTGCTGGACTTGGACGTCTCTTTGATGCGTCGCGTCCGTACAGCTGACGACGATCCCGAAACCTTCGGCGACCGGTTCCGTGGCGTCGCGGAAGGCGAGGTCAAGCTGGCCGATGAAGACCATGTGGCGGGTCTAATCGAGATCGTGGATCGCCAGCCTGAAGCGGAGCGGTTCTGGGCGGGTCTGATGCCCGACCTCACCCACGCCCTGACCGCTGTTCTGGATGTCTATGCGGCCGCCGACCAGGCGACGCTCGCCACGGACCCCAGCCTCTATCAGCGCCCGTCCGTCGTCCCTCACGATCAGAACCGGAACCACGATCGATGGACCTCGCTGTTCGATCTGCTCTGGCGCGGATGGGTCTATCTGGACGAGCACGAGCCGGACCTCGGGAGACACTATGTGGCTCGGTGGCGAACCATCCCCTACCTCGCGTTCCGGCGCCTGAGGGTCGCGGCGATGGCGCACAGCGATCACTTCTCGGACGCCGAGCGCCTGGAGCTGTTGGCCCATGACTGACATCCCCCTGCTGTGGAGTTCAGGCGCCCGCAAGGAGGTGATGGACCTGCTTCGTCGAATGTGGAGCCAGGGCGACGACGCCGCGCGAGAGGCGGTGTCGAGGCTTCTGGTCGCGGGTCCGCCCGAGGCGTTGCTGGCGCGGCTGGATGAGGATCGGCGCACGGCCTCGCGCGATCGCCGCATTTACGACCGGCTGTCGATCTTGCAGCGTCTCGGCGAGCCGCCGCTGACCCCCGCGCTCGAGGCCGAGGCAGGGCGTCTGCACGCCCTCTACCCCGAATGGGAGGTCGCCGAAGGCGAACGCGCCGACTTCTCCACCTGGATGGAGTTCCGCGTTGGTCCGGACACCCGCTTCACAGTGGACGATCTCGCCCGGCTGGAGCCCGCAGCCTTGGCGATCCAACTCAGGGAGGCGGGAGACGACCGCGAAGGCCGGTTGGAGATCTGGCGGGACCTGGCCGCGCAGGACCCGGCCAAGGCCCTCGACGTCCTCCAGCTAACGCCGACCGACGCCGACCAGGCCGACATCTGGGTTCACGGCCTTTGGGGCGTGCGCGACCAGGCGCGAGCGCCAGACACACGGGATCGCCTGCTGCTCCTGCTACTCGGCCTGCCGGACGAGCTTCTGAACCAGGCCGATGTGGCGCGGGCCGCCGCCGATGTTCTGGCGGTCGCGGCCAAGTCGCGGCCCGCTCCGGGCGCGGACGATCCCTTCTGGGCCGTCTTCGATCGCGTTCTCGCCGCCGCCTCCCGGGATCCGGACAATGCCGAAACGCCGGAAGGCGGCGGATGGGTCGGTCTGGCGATCAACCGCTCCATGGGCTCCCTGGCCTCGGCCTTCTTCGACGCATTGTTCGGCCGAGCCCTCAAGGTGGGGCAGGGGATTCCGCAGGACGCCCGGCCGCGCCTGATGCGACTGCTGACCCCGGCCGAGCCGGAGCATCGGCCGGCGCGGGTGATCGCCGCCTCGCGCCTGTCCTATCTCTATGCGGTCGACCCAGACTGGACCCGTGCGCATCTCCTCCCGCTGTTCGACTGGCGCGATGAGATGGAGGCGACCGCCGCCTGGCAGGGGTTCGGCTGGCAGCCGCGTATCGATGAGCGCCTCTGGCAAGCGCTCAAACCCTATTTCCTGCCCTCCTTCACGCGCGAGCGCTTGCTGGGTCTGGGGACGGCGGGGACGCAACTCGCGGCGATGCTGATGCTGGTCGGCGTGGAGTTCGGCCTCGACGAACTGCCGCGAGAGGCTGCTCGTGATGCTATCCGCGCGATGCCGGAGCGTCTGAGGTATGAAGCGGCCGCCTGGATCGCCCATTATCTACGCGACCTCGCGGGCGGCGCGGCAGACGAACCCTCCGCGGACGACGCCTGGGTCGAACGGGTCGGTCCCTGGCTCGCCCGGGTCTGGCCGCCAGAGCCTGATCCTGACGGCAGAGGCGTCGCCGCCCAGTTCGCGCGGGCGATCGTCGCCCTAGACGAGGCGTTTCCTCAGGCCCTGCAGGCGCTTTCGACCCATCTCATCCGGGGCAGCGCTGACATGGTCCTTCATGAACTCGCCGCCTCCGCCCACCCCGACCGGCACCCTCGGGAAACTCTGACGCTCCTCGACAGGATCATGGACATCAATCAGATCTGGATGGTCGATGAGCTCAGGAACATCCTGGACCGTTTGGGAGCCGCGGCACCGGATATCACCGGGGCGAATGAATACCGCCGGCTCGACGAGCGCTTGAGAGCCGCAGCCCGCTGAGGCCGGGCGATCCTGATCGTCTGGCGCGGGGCAGCCTCACACAATCGGTAAGGACAGGGCAGAGGTGCGGGGCTGGCCGGCGCCGTCTCAGCCGGGGGCGAGGCGACGACGGAAGACGATCTTGCGGTCGTCCTGTTCCACGAGGTCATAGGGCGCCCAGGTCATCGCGGCTACGAGCGCTTCGCGACCAGTGATTAGGTGGCGGATCATCGGGAAGAAGGCGAACTGCCCGAGATACTGTTGATTGTAGCCTTGGGCTTCGAGGGCGGAGATTTCACGGTTGCCGAAATGGCCGTCGAAATCACCGAGGGCGAGCACGGCCAGGGTGTGGGGACCCAGCGGCAGGACGAAAGTGAAAGGCGTTATCCCGGGCAGGTTCAGCGCCAGCGCGGGGTGCTCCGGCGCGGTCACCGCTAGAACCGGCGTCGTGGCCGTCCGCAATGGGATCGGAGACCGGAAGATCGAGATGCCGCAGCTTTCGAACTCGCGAACCGTCCATTCCAGCGTGGACGCCATCGCGTTCATATAGGCGTCAGGGCTGCGCCGGATCGCGGCGTACATGCGCCGCTCCTCATCGGTGAACGGGATTTCGCTGTCCGGCGAAGCGGCCATGTGTGACAGGCGACGCACGGTGTCGCGTGCGTGCGGCGTGCGGGACTGAAGGTGGCGGATCAGGGCGTAGAGGACCGGTCGGTCGGTCCGGTCCAGAGCCTCGGTCCTGCCGCTGGAGATCTTGCGCCAAGTTTCGCTTGAAGACAGCGGCGTCTCCAGGCGCCGGTTGATCCGGGTTTCCACGGAAACGGGGACCCCGTTCCGCTCATGAACATAGAGGTCCTGTTCATAACCCAAGCCCCGGATCGACCGTACGGACCAGACGGCGAGATGGCCGTTCTTGGCCACGGTCGCGATCTTCCGCCGCTCCGCGTCGCTCGCGAAATTCCTCAGATAGAACTGCGGGACGTAATGATGATCGCGCGGCTCCTGTTTCTTCACTTTTCCCTCGCCGACCGCGTTGAACCGCATCCGTGTCGTCCGGATGGCGCCGGATCGATCACCAAGTCTTACCGCCAAGGCCCGTCAGTAGTCTCCAGGCCCGTAGCCGGCTTCCGCCCAAAGGGCGGCTTCACGTTCCGCCGCGAGCGTTTCGAGGGGGACCTCCAACTCGCGGAAATCCAGATCGTACATCGGCAACTGCCAGCGATGCAGCAGCAGCTGGGCCTGATCGTCCGTCGCCGTGTCGGGCACGAGGCCGGCCGCGAGCATGCGTTCGAGGACGGCCCGGGTCAGCCGGGTCGCCTCCTCGGCCCCCTCGCCGTCGACGAAGTCCAGCGCGCTCCATTCCTCGCTCACGATCTCAAGGCTCGCACGCGCGAACAGGCCCAGATCCCTCAGCGCGCGGGCCAACAGCAGAACGGGAGGCTCGAACCGCGACCAAGCCGAGGTGAGGGCGGCGGGCCTATTCCAGCTGAGCGCCCCCTGCTCGTCGCTTTCGATGTCCGCATATAGTGCGGACTCGCGAAAATAGGTGCTCCAGTTCGGTACGATATATTCGCCGACATAGCCTTCCAGACCGTGCGACTTGCGGGCGCTGTCCACATAGGTGCGCAACTCCTTGACCGTGGAAGGCCGCCAGGCCTGGGCGTCGGCGTAGATCAGCCGCCCGAGGTGGCCATAGAAGGTGCGCACGATCGATCCGCACCGCTTTCCCGTCAATCGCCGGGGACATCGCGCCAGATCCACGAGGATGAGAACCTTTGCCGCCTCCTCGAGGGCGAAGCCGTCAAGGACCGAGGCCTCCCGACGACGCCCCTGTTCATTCAGCATGATCGCGGCGGCGCGGAAGCCTTCGGCGCTGTCAAGAATGATCGGGAGGCCTTCGGCGACTAAATCTAGGCGCGCCGAATGGGTGACATTGCATAGCCCCCACGCGCGCCGGTTGCCGAATGCGCCTTGAGCCATGATCCTGATCCCTTCCCCCCGCAACCGCTGCGGCATAAGCCTAGGGGTGGATGATGAGCGCGAGCAAACGACTTTTGTTCGGGAACAATTCGATCGACGCACCGGTCAGGTCCCGCATGCGCGCCGAAGCCGGCGTCTTCCTCGCGCCCTTCGTCCACCGCCTGCCGCTGAGGCGTCGCAATCCGGTCGGGCTCCCCTATTGGGATCCGCTCTGGCCGCTCGCCATCGAGGAGGCCGTCCAGTCGATCGGGGCGGAATGCGGCGCGGTGAACGGGGGCTTCTGTTCAAGACCGCGGAGCTGCGCGACCAGGTTCTGACGATGGCTGAAGAGCCCTATCCGCGCCTGTGCGCCCGGTTTAGGCTGCGATAATCTCACGCCGCCGCACGATCTCGCGCCTCAGAGCTTGGCGACGCGCGCTCCGACAACCTCCCCGTCCACTTGGAGGGGCAAATGGCGACCGCTCGCGGGGAGGAGCAGTCCTGGACATGAAATCGGCGACGCATCTGGGTATGGTCGATGCATGACCGACGTTGGCCGAATCGAAGTTGTTCTCGAAACCGTCGATGAGACCCGTGCTCAGAGCGGGTGGCTGCGCGCGATTTGGCCCCTTCGGCGCGAGGCCGGCGAGGAGCCCGGCTAGATTGGCGCGGTCCGGACAAGCCAGAGCCCCGCGTAGGCCGGCCTCGAACCGATCCACCAGCGGCTGGGGCTACAGCTATGAAGACCTGGTGGCTGCCGCATTCTTGGCCGGCACCTTGGTCGGCGAAAGGCCGCTGGGCTTGAAGGCGGCAACGCGGTCGATCCACTTCCAGACCCGCGCGAGCGGCTGGTTCGTCGACGATCTCCTGATCACGACGGTCGAGGGCGAGCACGCCGCCCTGTCGTGCAAGAGCGGCGTCAACGTCGGTCGCGACCGGCTCCCCGCCGAGTTCGTCACCGATGTGCGCGCCCAATGGGCCGAGCCCGGCCCGTTCGATCGTGCGAGGGATCTCCTCGTCCACGTCTCGCAGCGCGCCCACGCCGACTTCATCGCCGCCTGGAGCGACCTCCGGGCCTGGCGAAGCGCGGACGACCCGGACTTCACACTCGCCCGCATCCGGGCCGAAGTCCGTCCGTATAGCCTCCTGAAAAGCTTGGCGGAGGAAGGCGCGACAGCCCCGGGGATCCTGTCTGATGGGTCACTTCTCGAGAGGCTCGATCGGATCGATGTCACCCAGCTCGATCTCCTGCAGGCCAACTCCCGCGATCGCGCGGCGGCGGTGCTCAAATGCCAGCAGGCCCTTGTCGATGGCCGTCCGGCGGAGGCCGAACGCCTCTGGACCGCGCTGGTCGATCGGGCGCGGGCCGCACGCCTGGGGACCGGTATCCTGCGGGTCGATGAGGTCTGGCGCGGGCTGGCCGTCGACTTCGTGCTTCGGGACCATCCGGACCGGGTCGCGGATTGGTCGAGGCTGGAGGCGCTGAGCCGCGATCTGCGGGACGCCTGCGAAACGACCCTGCCCCTCGGCCTGACCCTGCCGAGAGACGCGCTCGCCTTGAAGGTCGCAGAGGCGCTGACCGCCGACCGGGATCTGCATGTCTACGGCGACTCCGGGGCCGGCAAGTCCGCCCTGGTCAAGTCGACGCTCGATCAACGGCTCCCGGACCGGCGTCAGATTTGGCTGGGATCCGAAACCCTCGCCGACCTGCTGACCGAGGCCGGCCGGGCGGCGCGCGGACTGCGCACGCCGCTCGCGGATCTCCTGAAGACGAGCGCCTCGCCCGCGAATGTCCTCGTGCTCGATGCGGTGGAGAAGCTGGACGGCGGCCGCCTCCCGGCCCTCCAGCGCGTGCTGGACGACCTGACGGCCGACGCCGCCTGGCGCGTCATCCTCATCACCCAGGCGGACGGCGACGCCCTGACGCGACGCTCCGTCATGGGCCGGCGTGACCCAGTCGCCGTGGAGGTCGAACCCCTCAAGGTGCAGGACGTGCAGAGCCTCCTGACGACCCGGCGCGAGTTCGGATGGCTGTCGTCCGACCCGTCCCTTCTCGTCGCCCTGACCAATCCGCGCGTACTCGGCTGGGTGATCGAGGCCGGCGCGACCGCTCCTCCCGGCGCTTTCGTCTCCCACACCGCCGTCGCGGATCATCTCTGGCGGCGGTGGACGGCCGGCCGGGTCGCCATCCAAGGCCTGGTCATCCGCCTCGCCGAGCGCGAAGCCGAGTTCGAGCGCAGTTTCGCACTGAGCGCCATGGCGGCCCACGACCAGCAGGCGCTCGAGCAGACGCCCGCCCTCCTGCCGCTGCTGCGCGGACCGGACAACCGCTATCGCTTCGGCCACGACCTCGTCGCTGACTGGGCCCGCTTTCAGAAGCTAAAGGAAGAGGCCGAGCAGCTCGACCACTGGGCGACGCTCGCCGCCCATCCGATGTGGGTCAATGCGCTTCGGCTCATGGCCCAGGATCTGCTGCGGCGTCCGCGGGGCGACCGGAGCGCTTGGGATGTGATGCTCGAGGCGGCCGAAGCAGCGGGTCAGACGGGCGCCGTCGACGTGCTTCTGGACGCTCTGGCGCTGGATCCTCACGCCGATCGCTTCCTTGAGGAGCGGGCCGAGACGCTGCTGGCGGATGACGGCAAGCGCTTGAACCGCCTGTTGCGGCGGTTCCATCACGTGGCCACGACGGCGACGGCGACGGCGCCGGCGTCCGCGGCCATCGAGCCGGCGGTCCGGCTCTATATGGAGGCCCGCTACCGCCGGCCGATAATCGGACGCTGGGGTCCGGTCGCGCGCTTCCTTGAGGCCCATTCCGAGGCCATCGCCAGCTTGATGTCGCCCGCGGCGACCACGGTCTGCCAGACTTGGCTGACCGCCACGCCCCTGACCTACGGGGAGGGCCAAGCCTTTCCCTATCGCCAATCCCTCGCTCGTCTCGCCCTAGCCTCGGCGCGCGAGGTCCAGATCGCCAAGACGGCCAATGTCATCTTCGCCGACGGGGGTGCGCGCGAGCTGTTCCAGGCGGCCCTCAAGGGGGCGGAAGACATCCCCGATGAAGTGGCCGCCTGGGTGCTGGAAATGGCGGAGCGGCGACCGGCGTCCGACGCCGTCTTCCGAGGCGTCGCGGTGCGACGGCGTCGTCGCTGGCAGGAGACCAAGGCCCGCATGCGGGTCGACCCCGTCTTCAAGCAGGAGAGGCTCGACCGACGAGGTCATCGGGCCGAACGGTTTCCGTTCTTGCTGGAACGCGACCTTCCGCCCTGGCCGCTGGGCGCCTCAGGCCGGATCGATCATGATTTCAGACGGGTCTGCGTCCGGGATGGCGGACTGACCGGCCTCATGAGGAGCCGCCCCGAAGCGGCGGCGGAGGCGCTTCTGGCGCTGCTCATCGAAGACCAGCCGCGCGAACGGTCGGACCGGTCGGGCCTGACCGAGCGCTGGGGCCTCGAATACGAAGCCGATGACGGACCGCTTCCGCCCCCGCTCCGCAGCCCCTTCTTCGCCTTCCTGATGATCGCGCCGGACGTGGCCCTAGAGGCCGCGATCCGGCTGATCGACTTCTGCATGGAGCGATGGACGGAAGAGCAGCACCGCTTCGAGGAGGGCACCCCGGAGCCCGTCACGATCGACTTCGACGGGGAGGCGCGGGCCTACCCCGGCGATTTCGAGGTCCTGCAATGGAGCGGGGGAGAGGGTGCGGGGCAGCTCAGCAATCTTTTCGCCGCGCTCGAGAAATGGCTGTGCGTCCGCTTGGAGCAGAATGAGGACATCAGCCCCGTGCTTGACTCCCTTCTGAAAGACGGCCGGTCAGTGGCCTTTCTCGCCCTGGCGCTCAACGTCGGCAAATTCAGACCGAACCTCTTCCGGGACGTCCTGCGCCCGCTCTTGGGCGACCCCCGAATCTATATGTGGGATCGCCACCGGGGGGCGCAGAACCCGTCTTCCTTCGATGGTTTGCGACTGATGATGTTCGGCGCGGAGGCGCACGACGTCTGCCGCGACTGGGCGACGGCGGCGTATCGGCGCGAGCCCCTGACGACGGTGGCCGTCGGCGAAGCCCGGGTCGACCCTATCTTCGCCGCCTGGCTAGCGGCCCGCGCCTCGAGCTGGGAGCGTCCGGACGACGCCAAGGCCGGCCTCGAACTGGACTGGCTGAAGGCCGCGGTGGATCCCGCCCACTATGCAGTCTCCGCGGAAGGGGGGCTGGAGTTTCTCCTGCCAAAGACGATCAGCGACCGCATCGACGCGCATAACACCCAGGTATCGGAGGATCAGAACCGACGGTTCCTCGTGGGGCATCTTGCCGATGCGCTCAAGAACGGCGGGCCGATCCGTGGTGAGGACGCCGTTTGGGCGGCCGGCCTGATGCGGGACGCGCCGGATGACGACGCCGAGCAGCGGGCGATCAATCTGGCGTGCGCCGGGGTCCTTCTCGCCCTCGCGCCGGACTGGACCGGGGCCCGGCCCGAGCTTCGGGGGCGATGCGTCGACCTCATCCGGCGGCGGGCCCTCGATATCCCCGTCGCCTGGGAAACCATGCACGCCTCCGGGCTAACCTATGCGCCGGAGCTCGAGATCGCGGCCTGGACGGTCGCCCGGCTATGGTCGGCGAACCCGGATAAGGACGATTGGGAGGAGAGCCTTCTCGCGCTCGCCCTCGGCGGAGGCGCCGCCGCGGGCGTGGTGGTGGGGGTCGCCTGCCGTCATCGCCAGCAGCTGGGGGAACGTTGGTGGCGGTTGCTGCAGATACTGTCCTGGCGGGTCGCCCTCTCCGGGCTCACCCCCATGTTCGGCGGCGATGCGCCCCTGACGACACTATGGGAGCGCCGCATGCGCTGGCTCCGCGCCCGGTCGCTCGACGCGCCCCCGGCCGAGGTCCACTTCTCGGACCTCCAAACTCGCGTGGCCCGCCTAGACCAGGATCGTCGTCGCCGTCGATCGCGGCCCGATCGGTGGCGGGACGGCGAGCCGCCGAGGCGGCCGCCTTTCAACGACCACCTCCTCGAGATGTATTTCGGCTGGGTCGCCGAGGTCGGCGAGAGCGAAGAGGAGATCACCCTGCTGCAGCGCTGCTGGGGCTACGCCCTGGAGCGGCAGAAGACCAAGGGTGACGACCGCAGCTACGCCTATCCGCTCAATTTCGAGCGACGGGTGATCGAGCGGCTGGCGATCCTGTCGGTGACCCGCACAGACGGACTGCGGTTCGCGGCCTTCGTCCTCGAGGCCGGCCCGCCGGCTCGACACGCCATCGGCCTGTTCATGAGCCATCTGTTCTTCAAGATTGAGGAGCTGGATCCAACGCGCTTCGTGGCGGTGTGGCGTCACGCGATCGACTACGGCCTGACCGCACCCCCGTGGTCGGAGGAGGGCCGCTGGTACGACCGGGAGGCTCTGTTGCGGCAGGTGCTCGGGTTCGAACTGCCCACGATGCTGGCCAAGCTTCCCGATCTGGACCGGCACATGACCGGCATGGCCGACCTGTATCGCCGCTGGGCCGACGGTCACCTTGCCGGTCGCGGTGGGAACCTCGCCGGTCTGGCCCGCTTTCTCGCCAGCCGACCGGGCGCCGTTCTTCGCGCGGACGGGGTGCTCTGGATCACGGCGGCGATCCCGACGGAGCACGGCCTGGGGTACTGGAGCCGGCACGACAATGTCGGCGAGGCCCTGGCCAAGATGATCGACATCGTCATCGTCAGCCTGGGCGATCGGATCCGGACCGACCGGGTCTTCCGCGAGGCGGTCGTCGCTATCGTGGGCGAGCTGATCAAGCGACAGATCGAGGTCGGCCTCGTCCTGCGCGAGCGCCTCAAGGCCCTCGATGAGGGGGGCGCATGATCGAACAGTCGCCTCGGCCTTCAGATTGCAGACTTATGGAACGATCCTCTCCTCTTCCGATCGACGCTGGGGATGTCCGCTTTCCGCAGGTGGCCTAGTGTCCGCTCATGGCGCATGTCTGTCAGACGACGAGACGGGCCGCAGTGGCGAGCTCGTAGCCAGACTGGCCTATTAAGCGATGCCCAACTGAGGGTCAGCTAATCTGGAACCGACGACGCGCCGCCAGAGCAACTAGAAACAGGAGCATCCCCGCCAGCACCGATTGGGCCGAGGACGCCAACCGGGTAAGGACCCCGACAAGGGGGCTGGCGTGAAGGAGCGCCGTTTCGGCTTGCTGGGTCACCGTTAGATCGTCGCCAGAAGGGGGACGGAGGGACCAGACGCCGAACAGGTTGAACATGGAGCGCGACGACAGGTCGACCACGGTCGCCCAGACGGGATGGGGCCGCCCTAGCGGGAGGCCGAAGCCCTCAAACAGAGGGGCTCCACTGCACAGCCCCAGAAGCAGATAGATAAAGAAGAAGAGCCTCCGCTCCGGACGGCTTGTGCCGGTGCTCTCGAAGAGGCCGTTTGAAGACGCTCCGATCACGGTGCTTTGGCCCCGGTCGCAGGTGCCTGACCCCAGGATCAGGGTGACTGTTGATGGTCTGGTGAGAGCTTTTCTTCCCGCGCCGCCCTGGGAGGCAGGCGTCCTTTGATCCCCAGGAAGGGGTGTCGTTGTCTCGATGGACCATTCCGGTTGCAACCGAAGGCGCTTCAGGTCACCTAGGCGGCACCTACGACAGCCCCCTTGCCTCCCAACGGAGCGCCAGATGCATCGCCCTGAATGATGTGGGTGAATCAGGACAAAAAGAAGCCCTGAAGACTTGCCTTGAAGCTGGCTTGCATCACATTGGTCGATCAGACAGGAGCTGCCTTGCCTAGCGTTTTCTTCTCATATTCCCATGCCGACGAAGAGCTGAGAAACCAGCTCGAAAAGCAGCTCGCCATGCTCAGGCGGCAAGGCGTGATCGAGACGTGGCACGACCGGCGGATCGGCGCCGGCGAGAATATCGACCAGGCCATCGACGCGCACATCAACAGCGACGAAATCATCCTCCTTCTCGTCAGCCCGGACTTCATTGCATCCGACTATTGCTACGAGATTGAGATGAAGCGGGCGATGGAGCGTCACCTGGCGGGCGAAGCCATCGTAATCCCAGTGATCCTTCGGGCGTGTGATTGGCACCACGCGCCATTTGGAAAGCTCAACGCCAGCCCTCGCGACGGCAAGCCGATCACCCAGTGGCCGGATATTGACGAAGCCTTCCTCCAGGTCGCCAAGGCGGTGCGGGGGGCGGTCGATAGCCTTTCCGGAAAAATAGAGGAGCCCGTCGCCCGAGCTCCAATGGCGCCAATAACGCCACTTGCGCCTCCGCCTGTTGAAGCGGGGCCTCGCTCGAGCAATCTTCGGCTGGCGAAAACCTTCACCCAGCGCGACAGGGATCAGTTTCAGGCAGAGGCCTTCGAGTTCATCGGCCGCTTCTTCGAGAACTCCCTGGCTGAGCTGAGTGAGCGAAACCCGGGGATCGAGGGGGCATTCCGCCGTGTGGATGCGAACCGATTTTTCGCGACGATCTATCAGAACGGCAAGGATGTCGCCCGTTGCACCGTCTACATGGGGGGCGGCGCTTTCGGCGGAGGCATCAACTATCGCCAGGGACATTCCTCAGACAGCAATTCCCTGAATGAGTCGCTCTCGGTTCAGGCCGATGAACAGGTCATGTTTCTGCGTCCCACCGGGATGGCTTTTATGGGCGGTGAGCGTGATCCGAAGCTATCGCTTGAAGGCGGCGCCGAGTTCTTCTGGGGGATGCTGATCCGTCCTCTGCAACAGGGTTGGTGAGATGCTGTCGCCCGAAGAATTCACGGTTGGAAACGTCGAGGAGGCGCCGGTCGGAAGCATCGTGCTGCCAAGAGGGAAATACGAGTCCGTCGTGCTGCTCTGCGAGGGCGACGAAGAGGCGACGGCGGTGTTCCTCTCGCCGCAGGAAGGGTTCCCCTGCTTTCCGGCGGCAGGCACGGACCGATGGGGCGGCATGATTGTTCCCGATGTCCGCCTCGAGGTGGATCAAAAGAGCCTCTATAATCCAGACTCGTACGGAGTTCTCCCGGGCGTGCTCGTCAGAGAGGGCGCTAAACTCACCATCCGAGCCGCCGGCCCTAACCGGTTTGGACGTGCGACGTCCGTCACCGTGAAGTCTGGACTTCCTGAGGCCAACGGAGGCGTTGCATTCACGCGGTGGCAGGTGGTCATCGGACGCGGCGACGACAAGGTGGTTCTTCACAAGGTCGATCTGGGCGACCCGCCCAAGGATTAAGGCCGATATGCCTTGGTTCAGGACCGGGCGGCGGCGGAGCGGATCTTCGATCCGGCTGTCTATGAGGTGGTGATGTCGTCGCGGCCGCCCAGCGAGCGGGGTGACGAATGCCGGGGGCAGCCGGGGGCTAAGATTCAGAACCAGGGGTCGGCTTCGCGATCCGCAAGGGGCTGGACTGGACGCGCCACCCGGACCTCGCGGCTCTCGGTCTGCGAAGTCCTGATCTGCGCTGGGGGGTGGACGTAACGGTCGCGGGAGACGGCCCCTGGCTGCGTCAATCGATCGCCGAGTGCGCTGCTTTCCAGTGGGCCTCTTAGCGACAGGCATGCCCGCTGCTGCGCAAGCGAAACGGTACGGTGAGGGCAGAATGATCTGCGAGATCGGGGCTGTGGCCGCGGAAATGGTCTGCGCGGCCCACGTCCGCTTGCCGGCGTGATCCTGATGTCCGCATCTGGCGCGGTGCCGACGCCGGGGCCGCTATCGGCCTGAACGTCCGAGGTGGGGATATTACGCGAGCGAAGCAAGGTCTGCCACACGCTGTACGTACTTGAAGGCATGCCTATCCGACTGCGAAAAAGGCGGGGTGGTGGCCGTGGTCGTCGCGAAAAGACCTTCCCGAACATCCTGCTTGGGCTTGGTTGGTGTGAGGACTGTGGAGGGACGCTGATCATCGGATCGCGCCACAACTCGACCGTGGTCCGTCACTAACCGCTGCTATGAATGGTCACGTGCTAAAAACTCCCAGAACCGGCAGACATGTCTATGCGCCGATGTGGAAGACCTGATCTCGGATGCGCTGGTGCGGGTCAAACTCGACCACGAAACGCCTACGGACGATCACCGCGATCTCATCATGAAGGTGGAGCGGATCGAGGAAACCAAGGCGCGGATTGGCGCGCTGGTCGATCAACTCGAACTAGGCATTCCCGCCATCGCTGAACGCCTTCGCGAGCATCAGACCGAATTGGTGCGGCTTGAGAGTGAGGCAGACGAACTGCGCAACGCAGTGGCCGGGCGCTCAAGTCGCCGGGCGTCCGATGCGCTGGTTGAAGCGATCACGTGGTGGAGCGATCTTAGCCGATTGGAAGGTGAGGAACTGTTCGCGGCTCGCGCCAAGGCGAACGCCCTGCTGAACGAAGCCTTCGACTGGATCATGCCGATTGGCGATGTCGTCAATGACGGCGTGTATATCGGCGCTGGCGCGACAGTCTGGTGGAGCGGTCGTGTGAACGGCGACACCACTACGGCCAGTTTCGAGGCTCCTGAGACAGACCGTGTAACACGGCTCGCACTGGACACGCTCAGGGGGCCGTTGCCAGCGTTTGAGCTTCCCGAGGCCCTGAGACAGGCTGAGGCGGCTGAGCGGGCTCTTGACGCGTAATCGCTACATCGCGCGCCATACCGGCCATGTCGGTGAATGCGCCTGGGAAGAGCGAGAACACGACCAGCGCCGCCAAGGCCAACAGCAAGCCGCCGCAGATCGGTAGCGTTCCAATCGCAGCAAAGCGAATGCCGAAGCCGCTGAACTCAAGGCTCGCGGGCGGACTGGTCTTCTGCGGAGGTTTGGGAGGCTTCATCACCGGACACACCTTCTCATTGAGAAAAAAGATGTGTGGGGGAAGAGAAGAATTGCTGCGCCCGAATCAGGTTTAAGGTCAAACAGTTTAACTGTCTTACCATCAGATAAATGGCTGGCCTGAGCTAAACGCCAGCAGCCAAAGGGGTTTGGGCCGGGTTGGTTTGTTAGTGGTGGTGCGGCTGGGGACATGCGGTGGAGCCTTGGTCAGCGATACCAAGGATAAAGCGGAAGCCGCGTCACGACGGAAGACGCTTCGAATCGCTCTCACGACGGCAAATACGATAGTCAGCGTCGAACTGGCTTCCGAATGCACGCAAAATAGGAAGCCGAAACGTAACCGGATTTACGCGCGATAATTAGGGAAGTTCGATTGCAGCTACGAAAGCGGCTTTCACAGCATCACTTTCAACGCTGTCACGAACGCACTTTCAGCAGCGTATTTCGAAGCGTCCTATTGAACGCGCTTAAAACTCAGTCCGAAACAACGTCCATGATAACGATGCCAACGTAGTCAGCATAAAACTCAACGCATTTATTTTGATATGATTTCCACTGGATGTTTTTGGTAACGGAATGACGGAGCCGTTAAGCCGTAGACAACTATCACATCTAGCGAGACATCCGTCACAGCATATAGACCGGCACATATCGCGCAGAACGCCGCCAGCGGCGATATTAACGGACATTTCGTGCCTGTTAACCAATCGTTAACTGTCATTAACCGCATCGACGCGTGTTTTTTCTGCCGTCGCCCTCTTGGCGCCACGGGCTATCGGGGGTAGATGAGGGGTGCGGCGGTAACGCTGCGTGAAAACGGCCCCGAAGCGTTAACGCTCAGGGGCCGTCTCAAAGCAGGTAGTCACCCGGTTGCAGCCGGGGCCTAAGGAAAAGGAGGCGAGGAATGACATGGCATCCTCTGGGCTTGCGCTCCCTTAGGAGAGTGTAAGCGGGGACGGCTTCCGAAAGGAGGCCGTCCCTTTTCTCTTTCTATCGCCCCTAGACGATAAGGTCAAATCCCGAGGCATTATCCCAATGCTTTTTCAAACGGCTTATAAGTTCATCGTTTGAACCAACCGCCTCAACGCCGTTCAGCTTTGCAGCTTTGATGATAGGGTGTGGTCGGATTTCATTAGGCGGGAAGACTTCGAGGAAGGCGATGATATCGTCGCTATCTCTTCCGAACCAGAAATTGGCGACTGGAACGACCCCCGCATAGCTAGTCGCATCATGCGCGATCTTTAGCAGATCGGGTGAAGCCCATTGGACTTCGACCCTTCACCCCAGCGCTGACGCCAGCCGTCCTGCGATACGGGTCGCCGCTTCTCTCACCGGATGGTCGGCCAGGTGCGCATACCGGGCGGTGGTTTGAACCTGCGTATGCCCCAATAGCTTGCCGATCATCGGCAAGCCTTCGCCCGCCAGTACGCCGTCCGACGCATAGGTGTGGCGAAGGTCGTGGATGCGAACATCCTCCAAGTCGGCAGTCTTACGAATGCGCCGCCACGGATGCTGGAGATCGGTGAGGTGGCTTATCAACCCGATCGTTCCTCAGCGTCGCTCAGTATCCCAATGCCGTCCTAGTCAGGCGGTTGGATAACATCAGCGAAGGCGTGACGCAGGGCCACTTGGTCAAGATTGCGCACCGCTTCGCCGCAGAGACAGCTTGCGGTGATGGTTGGGTTAAGGCGGAGTTTGGAGAAGGCCCCACTTTTGTGGGACCTCCCCCGATAACCGACGCTCCCCACCAGGATCGATGCGCAGGATAGCGTAGAACTCATCTTGGCTGCGCGGCCAAAAGCGGATGCAGTTGGTACGTCTGCCAACGGGTCTCTTCTAACTGCTGAGTAGTGTTGCTCACGGCTAAGAGAAGTCTCCGTCGGGGGGGAACTTCCAGGTAGAAAGGCGGACATCCCGAACGTCAGTTAGGGGTGGAAAGCGGACGCTCTGTCTCGACGTATCCGCGTTGGTCGGCAGCAGCCAGTCTGCATGGTGCTTTTGATCTAAGCCATCACTTCGCTGGAGATGGCGTACAGCCCGACTGTGAAAATAGTGAGCGCCCCACAGGGTAAAACACTTCCTTGCCGCCTTCCCTGCCAGCGGCGAAGTTGATCCACCTGACACCGCACTGTGTACTGTAGCTGTAGGAATAGCTTTCCTTGCCGGAGCGGGACACGACGACGATCTGACGGTCTCGATTCGAACCATCAGCCTCAAGCTGGAAGTCGTACCCACCAAATCGCCAGCCATCTCCAGTCGACGGCGGCACTATGATATAGAGACCGGAAAATGTTACACATTTTTCCAAACCCTCACCGCACGGTGCCAAAGAGTCTCCAATATCGGAGTATCCCCTCACCTCCGACACATTGTCGTAGCTCCTGTAGGCGCCGGCATCCAAGTGCAGAGCCACTACCGCCGGGCCCATGTTCGACTTGAAGACGATGGTCTCCCCCCGAAACCCCTCACGTGTTTGCGGAGCGTTGCCGCTTTCCTCCGGTGAGCAAGCCCCCAGGACCGGGATCACCGCCAGGATACCAGCTCTTCTCATTCGCCGAACGTCCTTTCCCGCCACGATGGCGGCTCCAGCAGTCTTTTTGCCAGCGCGGCGTCGGCACCTTAGCCAAATGATCTTGATGTCCGCTACGGGTCGATTTCGGTCCTGGGCTCTGGCGCCGAAAGCGGACATTGGCGTCCAAGCCCGAGAGCGGACGTCGCTTTGGTCAGCTAAGGGTGGGTAGCGGCCCTTGGTAGATTTCAACGCCGTTTTTGACGCAGCCAAGCGACTTGGCGCGCGATCATCCTGATACCGAACCACAGCACCTGCGCGCTTACTCCGGTGAGGAAGATGCCCTGCATCGCCTGCATCGAGGTCATTTCGTGGCTCCCTGACACCCAGTCAGGCCAACGAGTGATGACCTGCCACAAGAGCACCCCCGGAAACGCCGCGCCAAGTAAGGTGATCATCGTGCCGTTCAGCAGCCCGGCCCAAGCGCTTTCAACATTGTCAGGGTCTTCCATGCAGCAATGATATCGGCGTTCTCAATGTCCGCAATGGGTCGATTGGCGAAGCGGGCAACGCGCCCGAAAGCGGACCTCTGCTCCACGCACGGGATGTCGTCTTTCGGGCATGGTCCGCATGACCGCTCGTGGCGCAAAGCCGAACTATATTAGCTTGAGACTAGAAACTTTATCAATTGGGTAGGGTCGAGCTAGTGATCTAGCTAGCCTCCGAGAGGAGGGGAAGATGCAGGGGGTGCTGGGCCCCCGTTTGGCATGCTCCATCCTGAAGAGTTTGGCTCGACGCTTGCAGGTTTCTCAAACAGCGACATTTCGCGGCGGCCGCCGGTCCCTTCAAGCGTAATGGTTCGTCCTTGCACCGCTGCGATCTTCCAGCCATCCAGGCTCTGACCAATGGAGACTCTGATAGTTTCACCTGAAGAGGCGCTTTTCAGATAGGCGGAGCGCCCAGCGATCCCGACCAGAACCGGCGCGGTGGTCTGGGGCGCCGCCGGCACGGGTTGAGCACTGCCTGTCAGCACGAATACGGCGTCGCTGGGGCGCGGGCCTGTTTCTCGCGTTTGATGTCCGACGCCGCCATAGACGTTGGTTCGTTTGTCCTTTGGCGGCGCTGCTTGAGCTTGAGGCCAGAACATCAGTGCGGCGGAGGCCGTAGCGCACGCACCTAGCCAGGTCGCAGCTAAATGAAGGTCGCCCATCTTCACGAAATCACCATCAGGAGCACCATCGAGGCCACGGGATCATCAAGGGGGCCTAAGCCTGTCGAGATGGACTTCATCCGCACCGCCTCCCGATTAATCGCGACCCATTCGGCCGCAGCCTGAGCGGCAGCGGCGTCACCCTTGGCTTCGACACGAACTTCCGCCAAGCGGAGGCTGGCGCCGAGAGGGCGCGTAGAACTCACTTCCACCGAAGTCAGGGTGAGGCCGAGCCCGCCCAGTTGGCTGTTCAGGAGTTCCGCAACGGCAGTCTTGGGCTGGCCTGCACCTACACGCAGCATGGGCGCCGGAGTCGTCCATTTGGCTGTAGTCTCGGTGCTGACGCGCCTGGGCGTTGCTGCTGCACTTTCCGCCGCCCTGACACGCCAGACGTTAACGCCGACATGGGCAGTAGAGATGATCACCAGCGCGCCGAGCGCCAGCGTCGCTATAGCTGCGCCTCGCCGGGTCCAGACTTCTCGGTTCATCCGCAGATTTCCTGTCCGAAAGCGATCACGTTGGGACCGCCTTGCTTGACGCCGCCAGCGGTCAGAAGGGAGGCAGTGTTCGTGCCTTCCGGCAGCCGAAGAACCAGTTCGTCAGCTTCGCCCGCATAGCCCAGCAGCGGCACTGGCGCGTCGCTTGGCGGGCTGACCTTTTGGGAAACGCAAAGGAGGCGCGTCGCCGCATCAGTGCGTTCGAGACCGGTCCAATCGGCGCGAGCGCTAGTCAGAAGTTCCGCATCCAGCGCCTCGCGCGCGGCTTCGCGCTGGCCAGCAGCGATCTCGACCATGCGCTGCTCGCGCCAGGCGTCGGCACGCTGGTCGGCGGCGGCTGTTACTAGGGCGAGCCCCAGCGTGATGACGGCTGCCCTTGGAGCGTGCTTCAGCCACCGGATCTCACGGTCATCGACGGCGTGAGGGTTGCGAAAGCGAAATGCGACCTCCGTCGTCTCGACCGTTCGAGTGAGTGCGATGTGGCGACGGTTCGCATAGGCGGCGTCGCTGAGATGGGCTTTGCGCACGATGCCCAGGGCGTAGAGCGTCTCGGCGCCGTCCTGGCGGATCATCACCAGATCATAGGCGGTGTCGGCCGCCGGCAGCGGCGAGAGCCGGTCCAGTTGCAAGCCGACGACGCGGCGAGCCTGGCGTAGCGAGCGCGTCGGTAAGCGCACAAACCGCGTCATCACCTGCAACTCGGGCGGCGCGGCGAGCCAGGGCTCGGCAGGGGGAGGCGGCGGCCTCAGGCTGAGGGAGAGGTCGTCGTGCGGCATGATTGGCTGACGGTGTCGTATTCACAGATTTCGGGAAGGTCGCAGCGGTCGCGCGGCCTGGGGCGGTTGTCGGCTTTGGCCTGCTCCGACGTGGTGCGGCATCGAGGCTCGGCGCGATTGGCGAGGCCGGCCTGGGCGATGGCCAGACGTGCGCTCGCCTTCGAAAGCGCCGAATAGCCTGCGGTCAGGCCGACCAGGAGGATGGAGGCGACGGTCATGGCGATCATGAGTTCGAGGACGCTGTAGCCGGCGCGGCCGGCAGCACGGCGTCGACAACCAGATCGTCCCGCATTCTTCTGTCGACAACGATCCGAGCGCGACGGGCGCTGGACGGCGTATCGGCGGATCCCGCCGTGGTGGTGGCGTATGACCATGTCCGTCCTTGTGTCTCGCCGTGCTGCACGCCGTCCGGTCGTTCGCCTGCATAGAGGTCTTCGTAGATGTCTTCTGCAATCCGGGCGGCGATCAGCTTGTCGCGTGCCTGCGAGATGCGGGCGACAGTCGTCGAGGCCAGGACGACGGCGGCCGTTACGGCGATGGTCGTGATCGACAGGGCCACCATCGCATCGATGGTCAGATAGCCATCGCGAGCGGGATCAGGTTGCAACGGCATCTCCCACCGCGAGCAGGCCTTGGAACACCATCATGGTGATCAGGCCGACCATGCCGCCGACGATCACGATGACCAAAGGCGTGAGGATCGACAGGACGCGCTCGATGGCTTCTTGGGAACGGCCGCCCAAGGCTGCGGCGGCGTCGTTCAAGGCTGGAGCGATGCGGCCGGTCTGTTCGCCCAGGGAGACGTAGTGGATAAGGTCGCGGGGCGCGTCGGTAACTGCCGACAGAGCCGCCGAGAGCCGCACGCCCTCCATCAGTCGTTCGTCCTGTGCCGCCAGCTGACGCGTCACCGAGGGAAGCTCGACAGGTTCGCGCGCCAGCTTCCAGGCGACGGCGAGCGGAACGCCGGCCTGAATCATCACCGCCAGACGTGAAGCGACGCCAGAGAATATATAGTCCTTAAGCGGGGAGCGTTTGTCGCGCAGGAGAATTCGCCCGCCCAGGTCGCGGGTCAGGCGGCGCAGGCGCGGCGACACGGCAAGGCCGAGCGAGAAGACGCCGATGAGTCCAGCAAGGACGGGAAAGGCGGCCCGTACAATGGCGCCGAACGTCAGGACGCTGCGTGTTTGCAACGGCAGGTCGTCGCCGAGATGTTCGAAGGCAGGTTCCAGGGACGGCAGTACGGCGTAGGCGTAAACGGCGATCGAGAGCAGGGCGACACCGATGACGAAAACCGGGTAGAGGCAGAGCGTCACCAGTCGTTTCTTAAGCGCGTCGCTAGCGGCAAGCGAGGTGGCCCCTGCGGTGAACACCTCCGCCTGTCGCCCGGAAGCTTCGCCTGCGCGCGCCAGCGCCTGCAGGAAGGCGGCGGGACGGCCCTCGGCCGCCTTCAGCGCCGCAGAGAGCGGGGCGCCTGCCGACAGTCGGTAGCGAACCTCCCGAGCGATCGCCGCGACGCGCGGCGTCTCTCGCCCCTGGATCAGACCAAGCGCCTGGGTGACGGACAGACCGCTGCCGAGCAACTGCGACAGGTCACGCGCGAAGCGAGCGGCGTCGGCCTCGGTCAGAGACAGCCGCGCCGCCTTCTGGAACAGCACAGGTCGGATGCGCAAAGGATGCATCCGCGCGTCCAGCAGCTGGTCGCGTAGAACCTGGGCACGGGCGGCGTAGCCGACGCCGGAGAGCCGACGGCCCTGCGGATCCAGCACCGTGTAGCGGAACGCCTTCATCGCTCGGCGATCCGCCAGGCGTCGCCCCAGTCGAGCCAGCCGTCCCCCGATTGCTCCAGGGCGTCAGCGCGCAGGCTGGTGTAGGTCGTCCGCGACCTTGCCAGCGCCCGTATTTCGGCGGCGGAGGCGCCGCCTCCGATCCGTTCACTGATCTCCGCATCGCACAACATGAGCTCGCTGACCGCGCGCCGTCCCCTGCGGCCGGTGTCGCCGCATGAGGGGCAGCCGTTTGCACGCCAGGGGACGCAGGTCGGCATAGGCAGTCCCGCTTCTCTTATGTCCGATCGCTCCTCGTCAGAAAGCGGCGACTGCGTCTTGCAGTTGGGGCAGAGGCGGGCGGTCAGCCGTTGGGCCAGAACGCCGATCAGTGCGTCGCCGAGAAGGTAGCGCTCCACGCCCATGTCGATCAGGCGTGACGGGGTGGTGGCGGCGTCATTGGTGTGGACGGTGGCCAGGACCAGGTGCCCTGTCAGGCTGGCCTGGACGGCGAGGCGCGCCGTTTCGGTGTCACGGATTTCGCCGACCAGGATCACGTCGGGATCGTGGCGGAGGAAGGAGCGCAGGGCTGTGGAGAAGGTGAAGCCAGCGGCTTCGTTGACCTGGCTCTGCAGGATGTCTTCAAAGACGTACTCGACCGGATCCTCGATGGTCAGAATCTTGGAACGGCTGGAGGCCAGTTCGCGCAGCGCGGCATAGAGGGTGGTGGTTTTGCCGCTGCCGGTAGGGCCGGTGACCAGCAACAGGCCGTGGCTGCGCCCGAGCAGCGTTTTCAACCCGGACGCCACAGAAGGCCGCAGGCCCAGCCGCTCCAGAGAATAGTCCACGTCGCGTCGGGTCAGAAGACGCACGACCAGAGATTCGCCGAAGACGGTCGGGGTCGTGGAGATGCGCACATCCACGGGTACGCCGCGGACCGAGATCGTCGTCCGTCCGTCCTGCGGCGCGCGGCGCTCCGCCACGTCGAGGTCGGACAAGACCTTGATGCGGGCGATGATGGCGGGGCCGAGGTCGACGTTCAGTCGTTCTTGATCCTGAAGCGAGCCGTCGATGCGAAAGCGGACGCGCGTGTGGTCGACTTTCTGTTCGATGTGCACATCGGAGGCGTTGAGAAGGAAGGCTCGCTCCAGGATTTGGTCAGACAGTCGCACCACAGGCGCATCCCGGGCGACATCCTTCAGCCGTTCAGCGTCGTCGAGCCACGTCGCCGCGGCGTTGCCGCCCGTGTCCGCGCGTTCTTCGAGCTCCTCCAAGACGCCGCCCTGGGCCTGGCGCCAGGCGCTGAGCGTGAGGGTGCGCAGTCGAAGGTCCCGGCCAAGCGCGAAGCGAAGGGCCTCGACCGTGACATCGTCGCCAGGATCGACCAGGCCGAGGCTCCAGCCCTCGCCGTCCGTCATGGCCACGGCGTAGCGGTCCTGAAGAAAGCGAACGCTGAGGCCGGGAAGCTCTATCGGTTCGATGGCTCGGTCCGCGGGCCAGCGGGGCGCAGCATAAAGATCGGCGCAGGCGTCGGCGATACGATCTTCGGTGGCGAGGCCAAGCAGGCTCAGCGCGACGGCGAGCGGCTGGCCGGAGCCGCGACTGGCCTTGACGCCCCGTTCCAGGGCGCTGGAAGTCAGGCCGACGGCGTCGCCCAGCGCGCCGCGCGCATGCGGAGGCGGCGGCGCTTCGAACTCGTCGCGAAGAATATCCATGTTCCCCAGCCGTGGACTCAGCCCTGGCTCCCCTATACTCCACCATAAGTAGCGCGTTGTTCCGGGGGGAGCTATGGGCCGTCGCCCGCAATCGAACATCAATATCCGGCGTCGTGCGCGGGAGGGGTATACCCTCACCGAGATGCTCGTCGTGCTGGTGATCATCGGCTTGATCAGCGCGATCATCGTGCCTCAGACGCTGGGTCAGATGGATCGCGCCAAGGCGCGTTCGGCCCGGCTCAAGCTCGAGAGCGTTGCAGCTGCGCTGGAAATGTATTCAGCCGATCTTGCGCGCTATCCGACCGAAACCGAGGGGCTCGACGCCTTGCTCGAGCCGCCGGCGGAGGTTCCTGAATGGACAGGCCCCTATCTGTCCGAACGGAGCCTGCTGAAGGATCCGTGGGGGGGAGACATCCTCTACGAGCCGCCGGCCACGCCCGGCGAAAAATTCACCCTGACCAGCCTGGGCGCCGACGCCGCGCCTGGTGGCAAGGGCTTCAAGCGCGACATCATCCTGCGGCCCGGTGAATGAAACTCTATACAGTTACGGTCGCCTCGGCCGCACTTCTTCTGCTGGCCGCTTGCGAGACGCCGCGCGCCATTCAACCTGGCCTCGCGACCTTGCCGCAAAGCCGATATCCGATCTCAACGCCTCCATCAGAGGCGGTCGGCGATCCGGAGAGTGCTGATGACGGCGCGTGGCGAATCGATGGCCGAGGCGCGCCGCTGCCGCCGGCTGCGCCCCGGTCGCCGGTGCGCGCGTTCAACGTCGCCTTTGATCAGGCGCCGATCGCTGCCGTCGCAGATGCGGTGCTGGGCCGTTCCATGGGGCGCTCCTTCAGGGTCGACGCCGCCGTGCAGGGCAATCTCACCTTCACTCTGACCGGCCGAATGACGGAATCCGAGGCGTTGGCCAGCTTGGATCGCGCCCTGCGAGGCGCGGGCGCCGCGGTCGTGGCTGAGGGGCGCGGCTACGCCGTTGTGCCCGAGGCGCAAGCGAGAGGGTTGAATGGGCCGCCGGTCCTGGCAAGCGAAGGCATGGGGATGGTGTCGGGCCCGGTGATCTACCAGGCGCGTGAGATCGGTGCGGCGGAACTGGCGCGCCTGCTGGAGCCCTTGGCAGGCGAGGGAGCCAAAGTGCGCCCTGACCCGTCGCGCGAACAACTCCTCATCACGGGCGATCCCACCACGGTGAACGCACTTCTGAGAACGGCGCGTTCTCTGGATGTCGATTGGCTACAGGGCAAGAGTATCCAGTTCATCCCGACTCGCTACGCCAGTCCGACGGAAATCGCAGCGGACATTCGCCAGGTCTTCGGCGGTCCCGACGGTCCCATGGGCAGTCAGATCCAGATCGTCGAGTTGAACCGGCTGAACGGCTTGCTGGTGGTGGCGCGGTCGCCCGCGGGCCTTGACCGGGCGGCAGAGTGGATTGCGCGCTTTGATCGATCACCGCCTCCCGCCTCGCGTCGACTGCGTTCCATTCCTCTGGCCAATCTCGAGGCCGAGCAGCTCGTGACGACCCTCGGCGCCTTGCTGGACGGTGGAGGACAGTCCGCTACCGCGTCGCGTCCTGCGCAGCCTGCCAACACAGGCGCGAGCGCGCCATCGTCGACTTCCGCTTCACCATCGGGGGCTTCCGGAAGCGCGTCCGCCAATCCGCCCAGCGTGGCCGGCGCTGTTGTGGGCGCAGGTTCGACCGGCCTGCGTCTGACGGCGGACCCGCGCACCAATGCGCTGATCCTGCTTGCTGACGATGCCGAGTATCGCAACGTCGTAGATATCGTCCGGCAATTGGATGCGCCGCCGCCTCAGGTCCTGATCGAGGCGACGATCGCCGAAGTGACCTTGAACGACCGTCTTCGCTACGGCGTGCAGTGGTTCTTCGATGACGGCGACCTGACTGGAGGTTTTGGTTCGGTCGCGAATGACGACGCGGCTTCCAGCTTCCCAGGCTTTTCGCTTCGCTACCTGAACATGGACGTGCGAGCAGTATTGAACGCGCTCTCAACCGTGACGGATGTCCAGCTTCTGTCCACGCCGCGCATCCTGGTGCTCTCCAATGAGAGCGCGCAGTTGCAGGTCGGGGATCAGGTGCCGATCATTACGCAGACGGCGACGGGTCTCAATGACGACAGCCGCGTCGTTAACTCGGTGCAGTATCGCGACACGGGCGTCGTTCTGTCCGTGACTCCGCGTGTCAGCGAAAGCGGCCGGATGTTTATCCAGGTCGAGCAGGAGGTCAGCGAGGTTTCTGGCACCACGAGTTCGGACATCGATTCGCCGACCATCCAGCAGCGCCGCCTGTCGACACGCATCCAGGTCGATGATGGGCAGCTGGTGGTCATGGGGGGGCTGTTGCGTTCCAGTCGAAGCCTAGGCGACACCGGGGTTCCCTACCTCAGCCGCATTCCGGCCTTGGGGGCGCTCTTCCGATCACGGGAAGATACGCAGCGCCAGACTGAGTTGGTCATGTTTCTGCGTCCGACCGTGATCCGGGCGCGCCGGGATATCGATGCGGTAACGGGCGAAATGCTGGGCCGCTTGCAGGCGCTGGGAATGCCGATTGAACCGGCGCAGTGACGCCAGGCGCTCGGGCTATGTGACGCTGCTGGCGATCACGTTCGCCTTTGGACTCGCGACGCTCGGAGCAACGATCGCGGTGTCGGCGCGGAGCTACCTGGTGAGTGCGACCGCGAGGGAGCACGTAATCCTTGATCGCATATCGTTGGAATCAGTCGCGATGCTGGCGCTTGCCGATATTGCTCAGCGGGGAGAGCGCCCTCTGCAGCCCGTCCGTTTGCCGGCAGCGTCTATCAATGGGCGGAGCATCGTAACTGACATTTCCATTCCCGAGACGAAGATTGATCTAAAAATGGACGACGCCGAGACAATACGAAAGGTTTGGCCAATCCACCCCAAGGGCGCGGTTTATGAAGGTCTAGCCACTCTTGAAGCGTGGAGTCGCTCTCAAAATCTTAGCCATGCGGCCGAGGATTGCGCTCGATTCAGCCTGACCTTCGGCCGTGCGCCAGAGCCCTTTCACGAAATCCTACTGACAGAAGATGCGCCTTTAGTTTCAAGGCTGGCGTCAGGGGATCAGGTGGACTTACGTGTCCATATCAATGGTTCAAATGGGCGAGTGCTCTGGGTGCGTGCGCGCCTCACAGGAGAGCGATGGAGCCTACACGATTACAGAATGCTGACGCGAGCGCGAGCCCAAGCCTGCTCCTGAGGCTTTGGGCCTTCCGAAAGGCGAGTTAGGTTCTATTACACCCAATAACAAGTATCTGCACGGCAGGGCAAAGGCGTCTTGGAGGCGTAAGCTTAGCGATCTAAGGGGCCGCCTGGGTTATTGACAGTTACGGTCACTGTCGCTGTGGCGGTTCCGCCTCGGCCGTCGCTTATGGTGTATGTGAAGGTATTGATATCGGTATAGCCGGGTGCGGTGTAGACGACATGAGCGCCTCCAGGTCCAATCACTACAGTGCCGGCAGTTGGCGTGGAGACGGACGTGATTGTAATGGGGTCACCGTCTGGATCGCTGTCATTGGCTAGAACCATGACCGATTTGCTCGTTCCCTTTTTAAGGGTCGTCGAGTCGTTGACGGCGATCGGAGCTGAGTTTGCGGCGCTGATGGCGACACTTACGGTGGCTGTCGCGGATCCGCCCTTTCCATCAGAGATCGTATAGGTGAAGGAGGCGGTTCCAGCTGTCGCGGGCGCCGTGAACTGGATATGGGTTCCACCGCCAACAATGGTCGCTGTGCCGCCGCCGGTCACCGATGATACGCTTGTGACCGTAAGCATGTCGCCATCCGGATCCGAATCGTTAGCGCGGACGTAGATATTGACAACGCCCGACGTTACGACGGTTGCGTTGTCATTGAGCGCAACGGGGGAGCCATTGGGGGGCGAGGCCGCATCGACGACGACTGTGACGGTTGCACTGGCGGCGCCGCCTTTGCCGTCTGATATTGTGTAGGTGAAGGTCTTTGTACCCGTGGTGCTGGGCGCGGTGAAGCGAATGTAGGCGCCCCCGCCCATGATGACGGCAGCACCGCCGCCCGTCACGGCTGAGACGGCTGTGATGGTGATCGGGTTTCGATCGGGGTCGGAGTCGTTCGCGCGCACCTGAATGTCGACCGCGCTGGACGTGAGGACAGAGGCACTGTCATTTGCAGCCACGGGCGCCCGGTTTGGAAGCTGGGTTGTGGTGATCGCTCGGCGGTTTCCGGCAGCGTCATAGCTGTAGCGGATGGTGACGCCGCTGGCGTATTCGGCCTGTATCAGACGGCCGGCGCTATCGTAGCTGTATTTTGTGCCGGCGCTCGCCGGGCACGAAAGCGCGAAAACGGCCAGGAGCGAAACGCCTACGAAGAGCTTGCGTCGCATCATGACGATTTTTCCCTCTGAGCCGAACGATTGGCCTCGACCAAGCCTTGAGGAGGCGTGGTCTTGAACTGTTCAAGCTGTTTCTGGCGCAGTTCGCGTACGTGTTCGGCTGGCAAGGGCGGCGGGTAGGCGCGGAGTCCTTTGGGCGTAGCAGCATAGATGCCCAATCCGAGGAGGGCGGCGGCAATGCCGCCGATGACGCCGGCCCTGGGCCAGGACACAGCCGCTAGTCGGCCATGCCAAGAGGTGGCGGACTTCCAGTGTTGCAGATCGACGATGTTGATGATCTGGCGCGGTACCGCCATGATGAAATGGGGGCCAAATCTCGAGTCTGATCTCGTCGATTTTTTTGGTTCGTTGCTTTCCATGGCCGCCCCCCGACGATGAGCCAAAGGCTAAACGCTCGTATGTGACGGAGTAAAGAGCTGGGCGGTAAATTAAAAATCAGGGTTTTCTGATCGTCGTTATTGTGGTTGCCTCGACGTACTGCAACGGTTGGGGGGGCTTGCCGTGCTCGAGCATTTTCGACGGATTCTTGGGATATCGAGGGCTGTAGCTGCGACTTCGGCGCGCTTATGGGGGCTCGGATCGATCACCCTAGCTGTGATAGCGATCGCCACGCTTGGCTTACGAACGATCGCGCAGACAACCAATCCTGCCCAGCCCAGCGGAGATCCGATTTCGTCCGTCAAAATCGGAAGCGCATCGCTCGTGTCGCCTTCAGCGGCCGCCACCTATTATGGCGCTCTGCCGTCTTCTGGTGTTTCGACAAACAGCGTTCAGGTTGTGGGGCAGCCTGTTCTCAACGCGCCTCACGTTGAGATCTCAGCCTTGGCGCGCGCCCTGCATAACGATCCGAATCTCATTTATGCCTATGTTCGTAATAATGTGGACACGACCTTTACCTTCGGCGTCGGAAAAGGCGCTCTGGGTGCTTTGATCGATGGTAGTGGTACGGCCTTTGATCAGGCGCAATTGCTCGCGCTGACATTGCGGGCGGCTGGATACCAGTCTAGCTACAAATTCGGCGAGATTACGCTGAGCGGGTCGCAATTCCAGGCGTGGTCGGGTGCTTCGACTGCCGCTGTCGCTTGCAAGCTGTTGGCGAATGGCGGGATTCCAGCCTTGGTGAACGGTGTAGCCAATGCTCAATGCGCTTATGGTTCTGCAGGACTGACGAGCGTTACTTTAAATCACGTTTGGGTATCTGCCGTCATAGATGGGTCAGAGTACTTATTTGATCCATCCTATAAACCATACGTTTTCAAGGCTGGGGTAAATCTATCTTCTGCCTCGGGATTGTCTGCGGGCCAAGCGCTTTCGGCCACAATGGGTGGACGGCAGACCGGAAGCGAATTGGGTGTACCGTTCGTTCGTGCAATGAACGCTGACGCGTTGAATGCCCGCATACAGACTGCGGCAAACGCCCTCCAGGCTCATATTGAGGCCAATCAACAGGCAGGCGACGCGGAAGACCTGATCGGTGGGCGCGATATCGTGCCAGTCACGATATCCGCAACAGTGCGTCAATCATCTCTCCCGCATGTGTCTGCTACTTCAAAGACGTGGCAAAACATACCTGACGCATACAGGGCATCTGTCAGTATTTTGATTAGAAAAATAAGCCCAACGTCAACTAGTGTATACAATACTGTCGTTGATAAAAAATTGTTTATCGATGATGTTTATGGGAGGAAGCTCAATTATCAAACTACTTATTCCAAGACTGGGGCTGGGGTAAATGCGTTTACCGGCGCTCTTGTCTTGATGAATGAGCGAGGGGAGGGGGCTACCCTTGCTTATTACGCCGCTGCGGAAAACGCTCGGCTGAGCTACGGTGATATCACCCTAAGTGTGGATGCGCCTTATGCTGCGGCCGCTTCGGGCGAAGCGGCCGGTTCATATATGGACGCCTCGAGTGTCAAGAAAATCGACTTCGTATTGCCGCTAACGATCGTCGCCGGCTGGGGGGAGACGTCACGCTCGCTGGTTTCGAAGTGGGGCGCGCGACTGGATCGGACATTGCCTCCTCAAGTACATGGCGGCGGATGCGAGACTTGTTTTACAGGAATGCCGTCGACGGCCGGCGATGGCCGCAGAGAGCAATTGGCCGTCGAGTGGATGGCGCAGTCCTCTCGGGCAGCCGCCGTTCATGCTCAGATCGCAAAATCCGTATATCAGCCGCACTATTCGGTAGGAATCGTCAGTGCTGACACTTGGGTTCAGTTTACTGCTTCGGCGGGCCAGAATGGACCGATTAACCCCGTATACAGCATCGGCGACAGCTATGATCGGCTGGATATTGATACCGGCTTCAGCCTAACCAGTCTTGAAGGTGATGCTGAAACGCGACGGGCGGCGCTCCATGCCATCGCCGCCACGATCAATGCATTGGAGGGGAGCGTGCCCGCGCAAGTGGCTGACCTTCCCGATGTCACATCGACAGCCTCCAGGTTTGCATGGGGTAATGCCCCGCCAGGTTCCGAAGATCAGGCGACGGCAGGAACCGGTGCGCGTCGATTTTATCAGTTCGGCAATTCTAACGCAGGCGCTGCATTAAACCTCGTCAAGGTGGAGGGGATGATCAGCACCTCCAATACCGGCCAGCACATGGGGGCCGGGGAGCCGGTGATCGGATCGGCTGAGGTAAACCAAAGGCGCGGGCGTTTGGCGAAGGCGATCAACGACTATGCCGCAGCCGGTTATTCGGTCGTATCATCAGAAGACGCATTTCTGGGGCCGGGTCAGAGGGGCGGCGCCTATTATGTGGACGGACAGTGGTCGCCAAACGGAAATGTTACGGCCACGACCTATCGTCATCGCCCATCATTCCAGCGCGGCGGAGCTCTGATTGCGACGCGTTACGATGCGGCGGGTGATCCGGTCGATATCGCCCATGTCACATTAGGCGCTGACGAGATCGCAAAGGGCGGGGGCGGCGGCGCCAAGGTCGATCATGACGCCCAGTATAACCCTTCCAAAATGGCTGATCTGCTGAAGGACCAGTTTGTCGATCGATCGTCGGCAGCAGGCGTCGACCTGTCCAGCGGGCGGATGGGGTACACCAGCCCGGCTTCACTGACCGTGGGCCAGGGCGAATTCCCTTACAGCCTGTCTGCAAGTCTGACCTGGCGTGACGGACAACCTGTCAGCAATACTTGGATGGAGTACACGTCTTTTGTTGCTCCGAGTGATGCTTGGACGACGAATTGGAACAACTCCCTCAGTGTGTCGGCGAGCGGTCTCGAGGCTATGGGAGAGAGCGATGTCCGCGCCATGGCCGGAACCGTCGCGACGTTTCTGGTCATGCAGGATATTTATCGCGCCGCGCCTTCGACCGAGCGGGAGGTCGCCGCCGCCTTGGCGAGCGCCTGGTGGATGAAGCATCTCGCTGGCAACGTCGTGACCACGACGGTCGGAACCCAATCCCAGCAATTCCTGCGTCGCGCTGACGGTCAGTGGTTCTCGCCGGGCGGCGCTTCCGCCAAGTTGCAGCAGATCGGTCAACGTGCGGCGATGGCCGAACGACCAGCTTGTGCTGATTCAGGAGGACCTTCTTACGTCGGAACCCGCGGCTGGGACTACCGGAATATGTCCTTCAAGTTGACTTCGGCGACTGGCGACGTTCAGTCGTTTCAATCGTGGCTCAGCGACATCAATCCGGCCGGCACATCGGAGTCCTGCATGCGAATGCGCGGTTTCCGATTGTCAAGCTGGACCTTCCCGACTGGTGTGGAGATCAATCTCACCTATGCATTCACATCGGGGCATGCGCTCGCAAACCTCACGGAGGTCAGTAATAATCTCGGTGCGCGGATTGTGTTTGAAAAGAGCGGGCGCGACGGCTTTTCAAACGGTTTGACGGGGGCGGATCGCCGCGCGGTTGTCGTGACCCGCGACTCCCAGACCTCGGATGTTGTTAGTCATACTGATCCTTCTGGCGCGATCATTCGATTTGGCACCCGGAGGGAAGGCGCCGCTCTTCACAAGCGGTACGTATTTGATCGCGCCTATTTGGCGCGCGACACCGCCAGGCCGGCTGTAGAATATTACTATGATGTTTTTGGAAGGGTTATCGAGGCGAAGGATGCTGTGGCCGCGGCCACGCCCACCGCTCGCGGCGCTCATAAGTTCTATATTGCCGAAGGCTTCCGGTCGGCCCGCGAGGACCCTCTGGGAGGTCGATACGTTGTTGAAACCCTGAACGAAGGCAGGACGCAGCGTCATATCGACGAGATGGGGCGCGTATCGACAGCGACCTATGGCGGCCGGGGGCGCCTAGCGTCGCGTACTTCTTCCTGGGGCGATATTACGACATTCAAGTACGATGATCGAAGCAACGTCATCGAGAAAACCCAGACGCCGAAGGCAGGGTGCGGAACCGACGCCTGGTGGTGTCAGACGATCACGGTGAAGGCGGAGTATCATCCGACCTGGAACAAGCCGACGAAGATCATCCAGCCGGCGACGATCGGCGGACTGGCGGCGGGCGAATGGACCTTTACCTATAACGCCAAGGGGCTTGTGGAGCAGCAGCGCTCGCCGTCCGTGTTCGACGCGCGCAACAACCAGAACGCTCAGGCGGTGACGCGCTCCTGGTATGACGGCTTCGGTCGCGTGACCAGGACGCAGGATCCCACCGGGATCGAGACAAGCCAGGTCTGGGGCGGGGGCGGCCTGCCCGCCTACTGCCTGCGCCAGTCGACGGTTTCTTCGCAGTCGGGCGGTCTGAACCTGACGACGACCTACGGATGCAACGCTGCCGGCGACGTGACCAGCGTCACCGACCCGCGCGGCAACACGACGACGACGACCTATGACGCTCTGCGTCGCAAGACGGCAGAGGTCGGGCCGGCGTCCACCAATATCCAAACCCAGTGGGTTTATGATCTGGACGGCAACCTCACCCATGTTCGCGAATGGGGGCAGGGATCTCAAACCTGGCAGCAGACGGTCACGACCTACTCGCTGACCGGTAAACCGCTGACGGTGACCGATCCGTCGGGCGACATCAGTCGCACCTGCTACGACGGTCTTGATCGCGCGGTCGTGTCGGTGGATCCGAGCGGGCGGGCCACGCGCACAAGTTACAATGCGGCCAGTCAACCGACCCATGTGGAACGCTGGTTCACCGCCAGTGTCAGCGATGCGGCCTGTGCGTTGACGAACGCGCGTCCCGAAGGGATCACCACCAACACCTGGAGGAAGTACGAGTACAACGCCGCCGGTCTGCAAAGCGCCGAGATTGACGCCAACGGCAATCGAACGCAGATGGCCTACGATGGCCTGGGCCGGCTCATCACGACGACCTTCGCAGACGGCGCCGAGGCCTGGAGCATCCAGGATCAGCGCAGTCAGGCGGTCATTTCCAAGACGCGGGGCGGCGAGTACCGGGACGCCTACTTCGACCAGATCGGTCGCATCTATCAAATCTGGGAGCATGACAATGGTGCGCCGGCTCTGAAGGGGCGCAACACGCGCACAGGCTATGACCTGGCCGGGCGACCGGTCTGGAAGGACGTCTCCAACCAGCCGACCGCGACATGGAATGAAAGCCTGCGCCGCGACGTCCATATCTATGGCTATGACGCCGCGGGGCGTCCGACGACCGATCAGGTCCAACCCATGGACGCGGCGATCGGCAGCGCGGCCAAGACTCTGACCTACGGCTATGATGCCGCCGGTAACCGCACGTCTATCAAATGGCCGGACGGGTTCGAGGCGACCTACGTCTATGACGCGGTCAATCGTCCGCAGACGGTGACTTTCGGCGGTCATACGGCGACGATCACCCATGATTCTCGCGGGCGCCGCACGCGTCTCGTGCGCTCCAACGGCGTCACGACGCAATGGGTCTTCCGACCGGACAGCGACCTGCAGTCCCTCACCCATACCTGGGCCGCCAGCTCCGGTCAGGCGGCTGGCGGTTGGGCCTATGTCCACGACGCGGCCGGACGTTTGACCTCCATCGACGCCACGCGACTGGATCTGGAGTGGCTGCCGACGACGGCCTACGCCAAGGCCTATGGGCCGGCGAACAACCAGAACCAGGTGGCGTCGCAGGCGGGGCAGGCCTTGAGCTTCAACGCCAACGGCAATCTGGCGATCTTCCAGGGGGCGACCTATGCTTGGACCTTCGGCAATCGCCTGGCGGGGGTCAGCCGGCCGGGGATGAGCGCGACCTACGCTTATGACGGCGAGGACCGGCGCACGATGAAGACGGTGGACGGGGTGATCACCCGCACCCTGTGGTCGGGGGCGGACGAAGTCGCCGAGATGGACGGGGCGGGCAATATCCTGCGCCGCTTCATCCCCGACGGCTCAGGCGCCATGGACGGGCGTCTGGCCTCGGTGGCAGCCAACGGGACCGTATCCTGGCTCCACACGGACCATCAGGGCAGCGTCGTCGCCACTTCGAACGCCGCCGGCGCGCCGGTGTCCCTGGCCAACTATTCGCCTAACGGCGAACTGGGCACGGCCCTGGACGGAACCGCCCTGACCGCGCCGCCGATCGGCAGTCCCTTCGGCTATACCGGGCGGCAATACGATCCGGAGACGGGCCTGTGGCAGTACCGCGCGCGCTACTACCACCCGCAGCTGGGCCAGTTCCTGAGCCACGACCCGATCGGGACCAAGGACGATCCCAACC
>RCUP01000319.1_pt1 | contig 39775 bp, 36 predicted proteins | sample 2166341 | NCBI WGS metagenome assembly RCUP01 (sample SAMN09932325, study PRJNA488358) | compost metagenome | isolation source: compost soil in succinonitrile-enriched | place: Germany: Experimental Botanical Garden | reverse complement strand
CCGCGCCCAGCGCCACCAGCATATGGGTGCGCAGGCCGGCCGCCTTGCCGCTGCGTTCGCGTTCATACCCCAGCAGACCGCCCAGGATGACGGCCATTCCCAAGCGCAGCACGATGCGCGTCAACTCCCCGACATCGGGGATGTCGGCGAATTCGCTACGCGCCGTGGACCAGATTTCGAGCCAGATTTCCGACATCGCCGCTTCCTGAAGGCCGAGGTGCAGCCAGCATAGCAGGCGGTGCGCGGACGCCAAAAAAAGAATCGCCCCACATAATCGTCCATCTGGTTTACAACCTGTGAAAGCCCGCGCCTGCGGGCGCGCATCGACAGGAGCGCTACATGGACTTGCAATTGGCGGGTAAACGCGTGCTCATCACGGGCGCTTCGAAGGGCATAGGCCTGGCGTGCGCGGTGGCCTTCGCGCGCGAAGGCGCGGACCCGGTACTGGTGGCGCGCGACGATGCCGCTTTGCACGCGGCCACGACGGCGATCCGCGAGCAGACCGGCAGACAGGCCAGCGCCGTGACGCTGGACCTGGCGCAGGCCGGCGCGGCGGAACGCCTCTGCAAGGAAGCCGGCCCCATCGACATCCTGGTGAACAACGCCGGCGCGGTGCCGGGCGGCGCGCTGGATCAGGTGCAGGACGAGCGCTGGCGCGCGGGCTGGGAATTGAAGGTGCACGGCTACATCAGCCTGGCGCGCCACTACTACCCGAAGATGCGCGAGGCAGGCACGGGCGTCATCGCCAACATCATCGGCATGGCGGGGTCGGCGCCGCGCGCGGACTACATCTGCGGGGCGGCGGCCAATGCCTCGCTCATCGCCTTCACCCGCGCATTGGGCGGGGAATCGCCGCGCAACGGCGTCCGGGTCTTCGGCGTCAACCCTTCGCGCACCCGCACGGACCGCGTGCTGACGCTGGCGCGGCAGCGCGCCCAGGCCCGCTGGGGCGACGAATCGCGCTGGCAGGAAACGCTGTCCGACCTGCCCTTCGGGCGGCTGATGGAACCCGAGGAGGTCGCCAGCATGGTCGTGTTCGGCGCATCCCCGCGCGCGGGCTACCTGAGCGGCACCGTGATCGACCTGGACGGCGGCGAACAATACGCCAGCCACGGGCGCTGAGGCTTGCCGTGGCTGGCGGGCCTTAGCTGGCGGCCGGCCGCCAGCCCGCCAGCAGCGATGGCAGTTGCCGCATGTCGGTGAACACCTGGGACACGCCCACGCTGCGCAGCGCCTGCGCGCCGCTGTGGCCGTTGGCATCCGGGCTGTAGCCGAACACCGTGGCGCCCGCGGCCACGCCCGCCGTCGCGCCGGTCACCGTGTCTTCGACGATGGCGCAACGCTTCGGGTCCACGCCGAGCGCCTTCGCGGCGGCCAGGTAGACATCCGGGAACGGCTTGCTGCGCGGCATTTCGTGGCCGCTGAAGACGCGTCCGTCGAAGCAGTCCGCGATGCCCACCTTGGTCAGTTGCAGTTCCACCTTGCGCCGGTCGGCGCCCGACGCCACGGCGATGCGGCCGTCCAGCGAGGCGTGCAGCGCGCGCACGGCATCGGGCGCGCCTGGGATCTCTCGCAGATCGCGGTCCAGCGCCTCGTTGCGGCGCTGGCGGAACTGGTCGAACCAATCCGGCGTGATCGTGGCGCCGGTGCGCGCCTGGATCAGCGGCAGTTCGTCCTTGACCGCCTTTCCGGTAAAAATATCCATCGTCTCCGCATGCGTGATGCCCCAACCCAGTTCGTTGAGCATCTCGGTCAGCACTCGGCTGGTGATGGGTTCGGAGTCGACCAGGACGCCGTCGCAATCGAAAAGCACGGCGTCAAAGGGAAAATCAGTCATTGCGGGCAGCACCGGAAAGGTCCATGAAGCGGGTAAGCATACTTCAAGCCCCACCGCCGCCCGCCCTGCGCGGCGGCCCGACAGCAAGCGGCGGAGTGCCAGGAGCCGCCGCGGCGGCTAGGCTGTGAACCCATCCTCCTTCGTTCGCAACCGGGTAACGATCATGCCGTCCCTATCCTTCCAGCCGCTGGACAACTACGACTGGCTGCGCATCGCCCAAGAGCTGGACGCGCAGGGCTGGGCGCTGCTCCCCGCGCTCTTCGCGCCCGACGACGCGCGCAACCTGGCGCGGGCAGCCGTCCACGCCGGCCGGCCCGTTCCCGCCCCGGCGGGCCACGGCGCCCGGTATCCGCTGCCCGATCCCCTGCCCCCGCCGCTGCCGACGCTGCGCGCCGGCCTGTACCGCCGCCTGCTTCCGCACGCCCGCGCCTGGGCGTCGGCGCTTGGCCAGGACACCTCCTATCCCGACGAACTGGCGGCGTACACGCAACAGAACCGCCTGGCCGGGCAACTGCGCAGCCTGTCCGCTATCCAGCGCCTGGGCGTGGACGGCTACCAGCCCCTGTTGCAGCATGCCGAGGGCGCATGCGTCTTTCCGCTGCGGCTGATCGCCCTGCTCTCGGAACCTGGCCGGGACTACACGGGCGGCGAAATCGTGATGACCGAGCAGCGCCCGCGCATGCAGTCGCGCCCGATGGTCCTGCCCCTGCAAATGGGCGACGCGGCGGTGATCGCCGTGTCGCACCGTCCCGTCCAGGGCGCCCAAGGCATCTACCGCGTCACCGCCCGCCAGGCGATCAGCCGGGTGCGCGGCGGCGAACGCTTCGAGCTGCAACTGATGCTGCACGAGGCGCCGTAACGGCCGCGCCCGCGTGCTCAGAAATCCATCGACGCCGACAGCATCAGCGTGCGCGGCACGCCTTGCGAGATCGTGCCGTAGGATGCCACGCCCGACCAGTAGGCGCGGTTGAATACGTTGACCACATTCGCGCGCAGCATGACGTCCTTGCCCTGGACTCTCACGGCGTAGCGCGCGCCCAGGTCGAAGGTGGTCCACGACGGCACGGACTGCGTGTTGGCCTGGTTGATGTATTCGCTGCCGGTATGGATCATCGCGCCCGTCAGCGTCAGCCCCGCCACCCAGGGCGTGTCCCACTCGGCGCCCAGGTTGACCGACACCTTGGGCACGCCCACCGGCTGGTTGCCCAGCGTGGCGCGGCTGTTGGTGCGCGTCAGTTCGGCGTCCAGGAAGGTCACGCCGCCCAGCAGGCGCAGGCCGCGCAGCGGCTCACCGGACACGTTCAGTTCCAGCCCGCGATTGCGCTGTTCGCTGTCGGCGCCGTACACGCCGTTGGTGAGCTGGCCGCTGGGCTTGGTGATCTCGAACGCGCTCAGCGTCACCATGGCGCTGTCCAGCTCCACCTTCACGCCCACTTCCTTCTGCCGGGCCTTGTAGGGCTTGAACACCTCGCCCGCGTTGGACGCGGTGGCCGGCGCCACATCGCCCTTGCTCAGGCCTTCGATGTAGTTGGCGTAGAAGGAAACATTGCTCCAGGGCTTGATCACCAGGCCCGCCAGCGGCGTGGTCGCGCTTTCGTCGTAGCTGACGGTGCGCACGCCCGTCGCGCCATTGAAGTTGCGCGACTCGATGCGCTGATGGCGCAGGCCCAGCGTAAGCTGCGCGCGTTCGTCCAGGATGCTCAACGTGTCGGCCAGCGCCAGCCCGGAGAGGTCGGACGACGACACCTTGGGCACGTTGGCGGGCGCCGGGATATGCTGTTCCGGACGCGTGACCGGCCGATAGATATTTGACGTCAGCGGCGTGCCCGATACGCTGGCCTGCAGATTGCGGTCGCTGTAGAGGCTGCCCATGAAGCTCACGGCATGGCGCACCGGGCCCGTGTCCAGCTTGGCGCGCAGCCCTGCGTTATAGGTGCTGCGATTGACCTCGAACCTGAAATTGTTAGGCGTCACGAGCGTGTCGCCGGCCTCGTTGACGATGGTGGGCGTCTGGTCCGACAGGCGCGAGACCGTGGTGTCGGACCCGCCCGCATCGGCGAACACTGTCAGGCGGTCGCTGATGTCGTACTCCACGCGCAGCAGGGCCGACTGCCCGTCGGACTTCCACCAGCCCCAGGGCTGCGTGGCGTTGCGCCGGCCGTCCGCGGCGCGGGGCACGTCTATGCCCGCCGCCACCAGGAACGGCCGCGTCGGCGCGTCGATCTTCTCGTGCTGGGTCAGCAGGTCCAGCGACGCGCGCAGCCGTTCGCCCTGGTAATCCAGCGACAAGGCGCCGATATCCGTGCGCGAGGTCATGTTGTCCAGCGGCGTATCGCCCTGCCGGTGCATGCCGTTGACCCGCACGCCCCATTCGCCTTCGTTGCCGAAGCGCCGGCTCAGGTCCACCCGGCCGCCGAACTGCGAGTCGCCCACGTAGTCCGCCGACAGGCGGGTCAGGTCTTCGGGCAGCGACCGCTTGGGCACCATGTTGATCACCCCGCCCACGCCGCTGTTGGGCGACATGCCGTAGAGCAGCGCGGCCGGCCCTTTCAGCACTTCGACCCGTTCGATGTAGTCGGTGAACACGTGGTAATTGGGCGCCACGCCATAGACGCCGTCGAAGGCGATCTCGCCCAGGTTGCCTTCACCGATGGGAAAGCCGCGGATGTAGAACGAATCGGTCACGCCGCCGATCTGGCCGGTGAAGCGCACCGAGGGTTCGGCGTTCAGCGCGTCGGCCAGGGTCACCGCCTGGCGGTTCTCCAGCAGCTCGGACGTGTAGCTCGTGACGTTGAACGGCGTATCCATCACGTCGCGGTTGCCCAGCAGCCCCAGGCGCGCGCCGCGGGCGACCTGGCCGCCCGCGAACACGGGCGGCAGGGCGGACGGGGACACGCCCGCGCCGTCCACCGTGACCGCCGGCAGCACGGTCGCGGAATCGCCCGTGGCAGACGGCAGCTTGCGCAGCGAATACGCGCCGCCGCCCTGCTCCGACAGGGCATAACCCGAACCGGCCAGCAGGCGGGCAAAGCCTTCGCGCACTGTGTAGGCCCCGTCCAGCCCGTCGCTGTGGCGGCCCGCCACCATGGCCGGGTCGAACGACAGCGGCACGCCGGCGGCGGCGGCAAACTGGGCCAGCACGTCGCCCAGCGGGCCGCCCGCGATGGCGTAGGACTTGCGCGCCGCGCTCGCGGCCACGTCGGCGGCCGCCGCCTGCGTCGGCGCCGCCGCAACGGCCAGCAGCGGTATCCCCATGGCGGCGGCGCGGATCATCGCCGCCATCGGCAGCAACGCGGCTCTTCCACGGGACGGACGCAGCAAACGGAAATTTCGGGAAACCATGAAACGATCCTTCGTTGGGGTCTGGGTGACGCTCGCATGTCGCGACGGTTCACCCGGCACACCGGACGAAGCGGAAAAAAGTGTCGGCCTATCGCCGATTAATTTGTAACGTCGGCGCGCGGGGCCACGGTGGTCCAGAACGGCGTCACCCGGCTTACCCTGACCGGCAGGGTCTTCTCCAGCAGGCGCAGGCTGGCGTCGATGTCGTTCAACGGGAAGGCGCCCGACACCCGCAGCCCGGCCACGGCGGGATCGCATCGCAGCACGCCGCGCCGGTACCTGCCCAGCTCGTCCACCAGATCGGCCAGCCGCCAGTTCCGGGCGGCCAGCATTCCGTCCGACCAGGACGCCGACGACGCATCGGCCGCCGCCGCGGGCTCGACCTGCCGCGCGTTGAAGACGGTCTGCTGCCAGGCTTGCAGCACCACCGCCACGGAGCCCGCCGCCATCGGCTGGATCTCGACTGCGCCCTCGAACACCGCGACGCGCACGCTGCCGCCTTCGTCGCGCACCATGAAGCGCGTGCCCAGCGCGCGTATCGAGCCCTGCCCGGTCTGCACGATGAAGGGCCGATGGACAGGCGCGGGATCGCGGCCCGTCGTCAGCAGGATTTCACCGGCCCGCAGCCACACCACGCGCCGCTGGGCGGTGTAGTCGATATCGACGGCGCTGGCCGTGTTCAGCACCAGTTGCGTGCCGTCGGCCAGCGCCATGCGGCGCTGTTCCCCCGTTGCCGTGCGCAGGTCGGCGCTCCATTCCCGCCATGGCAGCGCGCGCCCGCCCATCCAGGCGGCGGGCCCCAGCACCAGCAGCCCGGCAAGCGCGCGCAGCGCCTGCCGGCGTCCGGGGCGGTCCGCCCGGCGCAGGATGTCGCGGCCGATCCGCGGGGGCACCTGCCCAAATCCGCGCAGCATGTCCTCTGCCCGCAACCAGGCGGCGGCGTGCGCGGCGCTGCGTCCGCGCCAGCGGTCGAATGCCGCGCGATCCGATGCCGACAGCGTCTCGGACTGGAATCGGACCACCCAGCCGGCCGCTTCCTTCAGGATGGCGGGATCGATGGCGGCGCTCATGGAGCATCGGCCTGGTAGGCGATCAGGCAGGCGGTCAATGCCGTCTGCATATGGCGCTTGACGGTCGACAGCGACACGCGCCGGTCTTGCGCGATCTCCGCATAGCCCATGCCGTCGAACTGCGACAGCAGGAAGATCTCGCGGGTTCTGGCGGGCAAGGACCGCAAGGCGGCATCGATGGCATGGAGCGTTTCAAGAATCAGCGCCCGGGCTTCCGGCGAGGGCGCCTCGGGCGCGGGCAACTGCGCCAGCACCTCCGCGTACGCATCTTCCAGCGCGCGGCGCCGCCAATGGTCAACCACCAGGCCCTTGGCGATATGCGTCAGCAGCGCGCGCGGCTCGGCGCCGGGCGCCTCCCTGCGCCGGCCGGACATCAGCCGCACAAAGGTGTCGTGGGCCAGGTCCGCGGCATCGAAGGAATTGCCCAGCTTCCTGCGCAGCCATACCGACAGCCAGCCATGGTGGTCACGATAGAGCCGGGTGACGGTGTCGATCGGCGGGGAGTCGGGCGGAGGCAGGGCGCACCTCTAACGGTGTTGTAAATGGGAATTGTTTTTATTTTATATGATCCCCGCCCCGCCGTCCGCATGACCGGCCCGCAGGCGCCCCGCCGCCTGCTCGCCTGCCTCTGAAAATGCGCCCCTACAGCTTGGGCGCGTAGCGCAGGGTCAGCATCACGTTGCGCGGTTCGCCGTAGTAGTTGTTGCTGGACAGCGTGTTGTAGGACGGCACGTAGTACTTCTTGTCGAACACGTTGTTCACGTTCAGCGCGAAGCTCAGTTCCGGCGTGGCCTGATAGCCCACGCGCGCGTTCCAGATCGTGAAGCCCGCCAGCGTGAACTCGCGGTCCGAACTGATGGTCTGCGTCTGCGCATTGACGCCGGCGCCCACGCTCAGGCGGTTCCAGGCGCCCGGCAGCTTGTAGTTGGCCCACAGGCGCAGCATGTGCTTGGGCGTCCAGGTGTTGAAGACCGCCCCCTGGTTGTCCGGATCCTGCAGGAATTTGGTGGTGTTGTAGGTGTAGCCGGCATACAGCTCCAGGCCCTTGACCACCTCGCCGGAAATCTCGGCTTCCACGCCCTGGCTGCGCACCTCGCCGGCCGCGCGCGAGCAATACCAGCCGCCGCATGCAAACCCCGAGTCGTAGTCGTTGACGGCGCGGTTCTTGTGGTCGTAGCGGAACACCGCGAGCGACGTGTTGACGCGGCCGTCGGCCAGTTCGCCCTTGATGCCGACCTCGTAATTGTTGCCCTCGATCGGCTTGAGCAGGCTGCCCGATACGGTGCGTTCGGTCTGCGGTTCGAACACCGTGGTGTAGCTGGTGTAGACCGACCAGTTGTCGGTCAGCGAGTACACGATGCCGGCGTAGGGGATGAAGCGGCCCGTGGTGGTGGCGGTCGTGGTGCTGCCATCGCCGCTGTAGCTGTAGTCGAACCAGCCGAGCCGGCCGCCGCCGATGAGCGCCAGGGATTCGGTGGGCTTGACGCGCCACGTGCCGTAGATGCCCTTCTGGCGGATGTCATAGGCGCTGCGCGCATCGTAGCCGCTGGCCTCGGCGATGGAGTCGATGTCCTGCCACGGGCGATGATGGTCGATATCGTAGATATTGCCGCCGTCTTCCCAGGCCCGCGTGAACCGGTCGTTGGTGGTCAGCTTGGAATAGTTGGCGCCCACCACCACTTCCTGCTCCATGCCCCAGCCGGTGAAGTTGCCGGCCACCGACATGTCCACCCCGCGCTGCTTGCTCTTGAAGTCCACGCCGAAGTTGCCGTACGACAGCCCGCTGCCGTCCCGCTGCACCGGCCCCGTGACGCGCTGGTGCACGGTCGTGTTGTCTTCGTTCATGGCGACGCCGGCCAGCCTGAAGCGCCAGGCCTCGTTGAAGCGATGCGTCACGTCCGCGTTCAGAATGGTCTGGTCGTTCTTCGCGCGGTTCCACGTAGAGCCGGTGAAGGTCGAGCGCGGCAGGTCGATGTCGCCGCCGTCTTCAAAGCGCGGATAGCCCACGAACATCGGCCGCGACCGGCTGTAGCGGTTGCTGACGCCCAGGCCCACCGTGGTCTTCTCGGTGATGTCGAAGTCCAGCGCCGCGTACAGGTTGCGGGTGTTGTCCCACACGGAGTCGATGAACGAATGGCTCCGGTCCTCATCCAGCACCACGCGGCCGCGCAGCGTGCCCGCTTCGTTCAGGGGACCGCCCGCGTCCAGCGTCAGGCCATAGTGGTCCCAGGATCCGACCTTGCCGGTCACCACCACCGACGGTTCGGCCCCGCCCCGCTTGCGCACCAGGTTGATCGCGCCGCCCGGGCTGCCCGCGCCTTGCAGGAGGCCCGCCGCGCCGCGCAGGATTTCCACGCGATCGTAGAAGACCAGCGAATCCTGTTCCCAGTTGCCCAGGCTGTAGCTGTTGCGCAGCAAGGACACGCCGTCGTATTGCAGCAGATCCACCGGGAAGCCGCGCGAGTTGATCGCCACCCCCGCCCCCACGCCCTGCACGCCCACCATGCCGGCGGTGTTGTTGACTGCGTCCGGCAGACTGGTCATGTCCTGGTCGTCCATGCGCTGCCGTGTCAGCACCGTGATGGATTGCGGGATGTCCTTCAGCGCCTGCGGCGTCTTGCCGATGGTGACCGCGGCCGAGGTATACGAACCCGTTCCTTCCGTCGTGGTGTTGTAGGTGCCCGTCACCGTGACCGGCGCCAGCGTCGTGGCCTGGGCCGGCGCGGCTTGCCGCAGGCGGTATCCGCCCTCCGCGCGCGCCACCGCTTGAAGGCCCGTGCCCGCGAGCAGGCGGTCGAGCGCCGCGCCGACGGGATAGGTGCCCGCCACGCCCTCGGTCGTGGCGCCCGCCGTCAGCGCGGGATCGGACGCCACCATGACGCCCGCCTGCACGCCAAACGCCCCCAGCGCCGCGCCCAGCGGGCCGGCGGGAATGTTGAAGGCGACGGCGCTCGGCGCCTGCGCCTGGGCATGCACCGCCGCGGGCCACAAGGCCACGGCCATGACGGCGGGGATGGCATGGCGCAAGGCCGCGCTCAGCGCCGTGCGCTGCAGGGGTAGGCGGGCAAGCAGCGCGGTACGCGCGGCGCGGACAGGACGAGAAGACATGACTGGTTCCGTGGCTCAAGAAGGATCGGCGCAGCCTCGAAGCCGGGCTGCTTTCCTTACATGAAGCGCGAGATCGGGATATCCGCCGTTGCTGTTACAAAAAGGCCGGCGGCAAGCCTCTCGCGGGGATCAGGCCAGTCCCACGGTCACCCAGTAGCGGGTGTAGCGGCGCACCCGCACAGGCAGGATCTCCTGCAGCATGGCCAGCACCTTGTCGGTGTCGGCTACCGGAAACGCGCCCACCACGCGCAGGCCGGCCGCCGCGCCGGAACAATTCAGCAGGCCGGGACGGTAGCGTCCCAGTTCGGCCAGAAAGTCCGACAACGGCATTTCATTGGCGATCAGCATGCCGTCCAGCCAGGCGGACACGCCCGGCTCCAGCGGCCCCGCCGCGAAGCGGCCGGCGGCGGAAAACTCGGCCTGCTGGCCGGCCCGCACGCGCCGTGGCGGATCGTCCGGCGCCAGGCCCCGCACGTCCACCGCCCCTTCCAGCACCGCCACGCGCATGCGGCCCGCCTCCAGGTCGCGCACGAGAAAGCGCGTGCCCACCGGCGTCAGCACCCCGCCGCGAGTGCGTACCGAGAACGGCCGTCCCGCGGGGTCACGGGCTGTCGCGATCAGGATCTCGCCTTGCAGCAACACCACCTCGCGCTGGCTCGCGGTGTAGCGCAGGTCCACCGCGCTGCCGGCGTTCAATTCCACCTGCGTGCCATCGGGCAGCGTCAGCGTCCGGCGCTCGCCGGTGCCCGTGCGCAGATCGGCGGACAGCCGCCGGATCGTGTCGCGCTCGCCCACCGCCCAGGCGCCCAGCCCCAGGCCGACCGCCGCCGCCATCAGGCGGATCGCGGTGCGCCGCGACTGGATCAGGGGCGCCTGCAGCAAGGTGCGCGATGCCACCGCCGGCCCCGCCTGCGCCACGCCCGCCGTGACGTCGCGCGTCAGTGCGCCGATCCGCTGCCAGGCGAGTTCGTGCGCGGGCTGCTCCCGCAGCCAGCGGTCGAAACGCTCGCGGTCGACGGGGCTGGCGTTTTCGCGCAGCCGCGTCCACCAGTCCGCGGCCTGCCGGATCACCTTGGGATCGAGGGCGCCCGCTTCGGGCGCGTGCGGGCGCAGCAGTTTGGCGCTGTCCATGATCGTCCGGCTCAACCGTAGACGGCGGTGTAGCAATGCACCAGGGCACGCGCCAGCGACTTCTGCACGGCATTGGGCGTCAGGCCCAGTTGCTCGCCGATCTCGGCATAGGACAGGCCGTCTATCTGCGCCATCAGAAAGATCCGGCGGCTGCTCATCGGCAAGGCGTCCAGCAGTTCGCAGACCTGCTCCAACGCCTCGATGATCAGGGCGCGGGCTTCTACGGAAGGCTCGACGGCGGCCGGCTGCAACGCCAGCGTCTCGGCATACGCGGCTTCCAGCGCCGCGCGCCGCGCCCGCCCGATCAGCAGGCGCGTGGCGATGGTGCGCAGGTAGGCGCGGGGCTCGTGCAACGGTTCACGCACGTTCGCCCGGATCAGCCGCTCGAACGTGTCGTGCGCCAGGTCCGCCGCGTCGGACGCATTGCCCAGCTTGCGCTGCAGCACGCCTCGCAGCCATTGGTGATGGGCCAGATAGACGGATTGCACCTCTGCGCGAGGGGCGAATGAAGAGGATGGCATGGCGGTCCGGCCCGGCGTCGCCGCCAGAGTACAAGACAAAATGAAAATGATTCGCAATTATAGTTGCGGTTTTTGTCTTTGCAAGAAGCCGGCCGGCGCCATGCGCCGGCACGCGGCAGCGGCCCGCCCTCCAGGTGGGGCATGCGGTGGGTCTTTTCAGCCAGAGCCGTCAATAGTCCATCGGGACATGGCTCTGCGCGGCCCTGATTTCCTGCAGGTGCCGCTCGGCTTCTTCCTTTTCGATGGCGGGCGGCAACGCGCGCCAGCTCACCATGTTGCCCGGCGTCTTTACCGGCATCCAGCCCAATACGCTGTATAGCGAAATCGCGGTGTAGCCCGTGTCGAGCCGCGTTTCGTAATAGCCCTGACGATCCGGCGCGGTATCGCCCGGCGTCCAATCCAACTGAGACATGCATGTCTCCTTCTTGGTGAAGCTTATGCGTAACAGCGTGCCGTCCGCCAACGGACGCATTTACAACTGATCGTATAGCGTCCTGCCGCGGTTGTCCCGGCACGACCAGTCCGATTTTTCGATTCTTGACAGAGGGGAATCCCTAGGAGCCCCCGGCAATCCGATTGCTAAAGCATGAATACAGGCGCTAGGATGCGGCAACGGATTCTTACAACACCCGGCGGCGGAGCGTAACGCTCAGGTAACCCGGGGGAGCAACGGTCATGCCGAAAGCGGTCTTCCCGCGATATCCAAAAGATCGGCTGGCCGCCCTGGCCAGCGCCAATGCCCTGCGCGCCATCCGCGAGGGCCTGCTCTGGACCATGCCTTGCCTGCTGGTCTCGGCCCTGTTCCTCATCCTGTCGGTCTGCGCCCGGCAACTGGGGCTGTCCGAAGGCATCTCGGATTTTCTGGCCAGCGTGTACCGCAGGCTGTCCGCCGTCATGCCGCTGCTGGCCGGCGCGTCCATCGGCTACATGCTCTCGATCCGCCACCGCCTCGCGCACCTGCCCACTGCCCTGCTCTGCCTGTCGTACGTGGTCATCGCCGAAGCCCTGCTTGCGCCCTATCCGCGCGCGTCCTCCACCCTGATGCTCTTCATCGCCATCGTCTCGCCGCTGGCGACCGTGCCGCTGATGGCATGGCTGCACCGCCGCCGCTGGACGCGGCTGGCGCCCGACGGGCTGATCAGCGAAAACGTCCGCGACACTCTCAACATGGTGGTGCCGGGGCTGCTGACGGCCTGCCTGGTCATGGCGCTGCTGTCCGCCGCCCTGCGCATCCCGGCCGTGGCGCAATTCGACATCCCGCTGAGCGTGGCCTCGCTGGACAGTCCCTACACCGCCGGCGCCGCGATCGCCGCGGTGAACTCCCTGCTGTGGTTCTTCGGCATCCACGGTTTTCACGCCATGGCGCCCATCATGGACGTCCTGGACCAGGCGACCCGGCTCAACGCGACCACCGCCGCGGCGGGATACGAGAGCGTCTATGCGCTGAACAGCACCCTGCTGGGCGCCTTCGTCTTCATCGGCGGATCCGGCGCGACGCTGTCGCTGGCGGTGGCCATCCTGGTCTTTTCGCGCAGCGAATCGCTACGCATGCTCGCGCTCGCCAGCGTTCCCGTATCCCTGTTGAACGTGAACGAAATCCTGCTGTTCGGCCTGCCGCTCATTCTGAATCCCCGGCTGCTGGTTCCGTTCATCCTCGCGCCGGTGGCCAACGTCATCGTTGCGCTGGCCGTCGTGCAATGGGGTTGGCTGCCGGCGGCCACCGTCGCGCTGCCGTTTACCTCGCCCGTGCTGTTCAATGCCTACGTGGGCGCCGGCGAGCACCTGGGCGGGGTCGTCTTGCAGTTGCTGCTGGTGATGCTGGGCGCCTGCCTCTACGCCCCCTGCGTGATTGCGCTCGAGCGCCAGCGCAAGGCCGACGCTACCGTGTATTTCCGGTCGCTGGACACCACCTTCCCGCGGCTCCAGGAGGAATCGCTGCTCTACGCGAACGACCCCGTCGTCACCACGCATGCCAATCGCGCGCGGCGCAGCGCCGAGATCTCGCGCATCCGCGCCATCAGCGAATACGACTTCTATCTGGAATTCCAGCCGCAGGTATCGTTGCGCACCGGCCTGTGCACCGGCTGCGAAGCGCTGCTGCGCGCGACCGGCCCCGAAGGCACGCAGCAGGCGCCCCTGGAGTTCCTGCGCTGGCTGGCGCAGGCCGACCTGATGCGCGAGGTGGATCTTTGGGTCGCCCGGCAGGCCGTGCGGCAATGCCTGGCATGGCGCGCGCAGGGTTTCACCCTGCCCATGACCATCAACGTCACCGGCGGCACGCTGACGTCGGCGGTCTTCCTGGACAAGCTGATCAAGGTGCTGGAACAGGCAGAGGGGCAGGTTTCCGTGGAGCTCACGGAAGACGCGCTGGTCGAGGACGCCCAGGCATTGCACACCGCCTTCGGCCGCCTGCACGGCATCGGTGCGCGGGTGTACATCGACGATTTCGGCACGGGATACTCGGCGCTGAGCTACCTGCATCAATTCCAGATCGACGCCGTCAAGATCGACCGCAGCTTCGTGCAGGCGCAGGGCCACGACCGGGGCGCGCTCGTGATGAGCGGGCTGCTGCGATTCTGCGAGGCGCTGAATCTGCAGATCATCGTCGAAGGCGTCGAGACCGACGCCCAGCTTTCGGCGCTGGCATCCAGCGCCGAAATCATCGTGCAGGGCTGGTACTACAGCAAGGCCATGTCCGGCGAACACGTGATGGACTTCGCGCGCCGGCGGCAGGCGATGCCCGCCGTGCCGGCGCCCCCATCCCAGGCCCCGGCTACTTGATGCCGATGAAAGGCAGCGCCGCGCCGGGCACCTGCGTGGACGGCAGCACGCCATCCCATTTTTCCACGGCGTTCAGGCTCACCAGATTGGTGTTGGCGGCCAGCGCCTCGGCCTTGGCGCGGATGGATGCCGCTTCCGCCTCGCCGCGCATGCGGATGCCGTCGGCTTCGGCCGTGAACTGCTGACGCTGCGCGTCGGCCTGGGCCTTGGCCTTGACCACCTGGATCTCGGCGTTGATCATCGCCGTTTCCTTCTGCTGGCGCGTGGTTTCGATCTGCACCTGGGCCAGCATGCGCTGCTCGATGGAATGCTCGTACGCTTGCGAGAAGCCCACTTCCTCGATCTGCACGCCCACCACCTGCACGGGCGCGCCCTCCATCGTTTTCAGCACCGCGTTGTTCACGTCCAGGCCCAGCTTCTGGCGTTCCTGAATGGCGCGCACGGCGGTGTACTGGCCAAACACGTTCTTCACCGCGTCCGGCGTCTTGCGCTCCAGCACGCGCATCTGCAGATTGGAGATGGTGCCGTATTCGGAGTACAGCTCGGCCACGTGCTCCGGCGGCACACGGTACGACACCGACACGCGCAGCGTCGCCGGCTGCTGGTCATAGCTGTAGGCCTCGAGCTTTTCGAACACGAAGGTGTGGTCGCGCACGGACACCGTCATCACGTTGTCGATGAACGGCGTCTTGAAGTCCAGGCCCGGCTCGGACACGCGCACCAGCTTGCCGTTGCGCAGCACCACGCCGCGCTCGCCCTGGTCCACCTGGAACCACGAACCGAAAGCGATGAACAGGATCAGCAGGAACAATATTCCCGTGCCGATCGCAACCTTGAGACTGCGCGGCTTGACCGCGCCGATCGTCTTGACCATCTGGATGTCTGTCGGCTTCACTTCGATTCCCTGTCTGTTCTTGTACGTTTACGGTCCGAGAGCACAGCCGCGATACCGCGCGCCAGCAGGTAGGCGACCACCGCTGCCCCCACCAAGATCAGGAAATACCGCATCGAGCGTCCCCCCCGGGAAAGAAGGACGGGATTCTATCCCGCACGCATCAGGCCGGCGCGGACTCATGCGAACGGAATGTGTTCAGACGTATCTGAACATGTCTCAACGGCCAAAACCGGGAGAATCGAGCCGCAAAAACGGGCGCGTTCCCCGGCCGCTCGGGGCTCGCTCCAAGCCGCATCCTGTTACGTCCGTGGGCCATGCCCATCTGCTACCGTAATCCAGCCCAGCCCCGCGCCGGAGCGCCTCGCGCCCCAGCTCCGGGCGCCCACGACGGAGACCCGACCATGCCACGTCCTTCCGAGTCCGCTCCCCTGATCGGAGTGGTCCCGCCGTACATGCTGGATCGCCTGGCGCAACACGCCGATGCGAGCGTCAGCATGCCGGCCGTCAAGACGTTGATCATCGATCAGCAGCAACGCAGCCTGCGCGAGACCACGGACCAGCCGCCTCGCGCCGCGCTCGCGCCGGCCCGGCAGCCCGCCGCGCCGGGGACGCCGGAACGCGCCGTGCATGACGCGGCCAACAGCACCACGCTACCCGGCAAGCTGGTGCGCGCCGAGGGCGCGCGCGCAAGCGGCGACGCCGCGGTGGACGAGGCCTATGCCCATCTGGGCGCGACCTACAAACTGTTCTGGAACGTCTACAAGCGCCATTCCATCGACGCCCACGGATTGCCACTGGTCGGCACCGTGCATTACGGCGAAGACTACGAAAACGCCTTCTGGAACGGCGCGCAGATGGTGTTCGGCGATGGCGACGGCCAGGTGTTCAACCGCTTCACCGTCGCGGTCGACATCATCGGCCACGAACTGACGCATGGCGTGATCGACACCGAGGCCGCCTTGCTTTACCAAGGCCAGTCCGGCGCGCTGAACGAATCGCTGTGCGACGTCTTCGGCGCGCTGGTCAAGCAGTATTCGCTGGGCCAGACCGCCCGGCAGGCGGACTGGCTGGTCGGCCAGGGCCTGTTCACGCCCAAGGTAAAGGCCCGCGCGTTGCGCTCGATGGCCGAGCCGGGCACCGCCTACGACGACCCCGTGCTGGGCAAGGACCCCCAGCCCGCGCACATGAGCGCCTACGTCGACACGCCACGGGACAATGGCGGCGTGCACATCAACTCGGGCATCCCCAACCGCGCCTTCTACCTGGCCGCCACCGCTCTGGACGGCAATGCCTGGAATGGCGCGGGGCGCGTCTGGTACGACACGCTCTGCGACAAGCGCCTGCGCCACGACGCCGAGTTCAAGGATTTCGCCAGCCTGACCCTGGACGTGGCGGGCGCAAAGCACGATGCTGCCGTGCGCCGCGCCGTCGAGCAGGCGTGGAAGGACGTAGGAGTGCTGCCATGATAGAACTGCCTTCTCTCGACCTGGTCCAGCTCGTCAGCCTGACCCGCGAGGGCGGTCTGGCCTATCTTCCCGGCCTGGCGCAGCCCCGCCACATCGATCTGGCCACCTGCCCGCCGGGCGTGCGGCAAGAGGTCTGCGACGCCCTGCAGCACGCGGCGCCGAAGGCCGTGCCCGCTTGCGCACCGGCCGGCGGCGACCAGCGCTACTTCCACGTCGAGGTGGTGTTCGAAGGCGCGGACACGGCGCGGATCAGTTTTGACGTGCCCGAGGCGGATGCGCCGGATACGCTGGTCCGCTTGTGGAAGAGCCAGGCCGGCCAATCTGGATAGCGCGCCCGGCATACAGCCCGGCCACCGCCATCGCCAGGCACAGCGCGGCGCACACGCCAAGCGCCGCGCCCCATCCGCCCAGCCGGTCATGCAGCGCGCCCGTCAGCGCCGGACCGGACGCGGCGAAAAGATAGCCGACGCACTGCGCCATGCCGGACAGCGCCGCGGCCTGCTGCGCGTGGCTGGCCCGCAGGCCCACGAACGCCAGGCCCAGGATGATCCCTCCGCCGGTGCCCAGGCCCAGCAGCACGATCCATAACGTGCCCCACGCCGGCGCGGCGATCAGGCCCGCGTACGCAACGAAGGAAGCCACCGCCGCGCAGAAGGCCGCACCGCGCTGGTCCTTCAGGCGGCGCAGTATGGGCGCCAGAAACAGGGCGGGCGCCGCGGACGTCAACTGCATCAGCCCGTGCAGCGATCCCGCGCGCTCGGCCGTAAAGCCGGCGTCGCGCAGGATCGCGGGCAGCCAGCTCACGCCCACATAGAACACAAAGGAATTGATGCCCAGGTACAGCGTGACCTGCCAGGCCAGCGGGGAACGCCACAGGCGCACGCCATGCGGCGCGTGCGCGGTGGTCGACGCCGGCGGTGTATGGTTGGCAAGCTGCGGCAGCCACAGCAACAGACTGATCAGGGGCAGCGCCAACAGGCACAGCGTCGAAAACCGCCAGCCGCCATCGGGCAGGCTGGCCAGCGGAATCGCGATGGCGGACGCCAGGCCCGCCGCCAGGCCCATGGTCAGCACATAGGCGGAGGTCAGGCCCGCTACCCGCTGGGGAAAATCGCGCTTGAGCAGGCTGGGCAGCAGCACATTGCCCAAGGCGATGCCCGCGCCGATGATGGCCGTGCCCGCATACAGACCCGCGGCGGCGCCTTGCGTGCGCACGACCATGCCCGCCGCAATCAGCAGCATCGCCGCGAACAGCGTGCGTTCCAGCCCAAAACGGCGGGCCAGCCCCGCCGCGAACAGCGATACCACTGCGAAGGCCAGAAGCGGCAGGGTGATCAGCATCCCCGCGGCCGTCGACGACAGCCCAAGCTGTTCGCGGATCATGCCGATCAGCGGCGGCACGCCGGTGAACGGCGCGCGCAGGGCCATGGCGATGCACAGGATGCCCGCGATCAGCAGCGCCGGGCGGCTGCGAGAGGGGTAAGGCGAAGAAACGTGCGGCATGAGGCGACCTGCAAGATCAATGGGGAATGCGCGCGAGCCGCATTCTGTCGCCGACAAGCTTACCCATGCCGGCCTTTACCGAGTTTCGAGACAATGACAAACTATCCTTGAATCCGGCCAACCCGCCGGCCGCGACGCCGATTCCGCGCCCCCGCATGCATACGCCTCACACGCCGCCCGCTCCCTTCGATACCGATTCCGCCGCGCAGTGGACATTCGCCATGCCCGTGCATGCCGCCGATCAGGACAACGAATCGCCCACGCATCGCCACCACATGGGCCAGCTCGTGCTGGCGCTGCGCGGCGGCGTGACCTGCTCGGTGCCGCAAGGGCTGTGGATGGTTCCGCCGCAATGCGGCGTCTGGATTCCGGGCGGCGTGCCACACAGCAATCGCGTCACGGCCAACGGACGCGTCTGCTTCCTGTTCGTCCCGGCCGACGCGCCGCGCCTGCCCACCGCCTGCTGCACCCTGGCGATCACCCCGCTGGTGCGCGAACTGGTGGTGCATCTGGCCGGCCTGTCCCCGGCCGACACCGCCACCGCCGCCAACCGCAGGCTGGCAGACGTGCTGCTCGAGCAGCTGGCGCACATGCCCACCGAGCATCTGCACCTGCCGATCTCCGACCACCCCAGGCTGCGCGCGATCGCCGGCGCGCTCAATGCGGATCCGGCCGACCGCAGCACCGTGGCGCAGTGGGGCAGGCGCGTCGCCATGAGCGAGCGTACCCTGGCGCGGCTGGTGCAGCAGGAAGTCGGCATGAGCTTCGGCCGCTGGCGGCAGCAATTGCACCTCATCCTGGCGCTGCAGCGCTTGTCCGCGGGGGTGTCCGTGCAGCGCACCGCGGAGGACCTCGGGTATGAGTCGGTCAGCGCCTTCATCACCATGTTCAAGAAGACGCTGGGCAAGACGCCCGCCCGGTATTTCGCGGACAAGGCGGACGGGCAGCTTCCCGCGCCCTAGCCCTGCCGCGCGGACTACCCGCGCCGCGCTCCCGCCACGATGAACAGCCTCGGGAACGGCAGCAGCACCGTGCCGTCCGCCAGCGCGGGATAGGCCGCATCGATCAGCGACAGGTAGCGCGCCAAAAAGCTGGCCTGCTCGTCCGCATCCAGCCGGTCCAGATAGGGCCGCAACGCCGTGCCCTTGAACCACTCAACCACCGCCGCGGCGCCCGCCAGCGGATGGTGGTAGGTGGTGCGCCACACATCCAGTGTGCCGCAATGCGGCTTGAGCAGTTCGTAATACCAGGCGGCGCTATGGCGCGGCGGATGCTTGACATCGCCGGTCTTGGCCGCCCAGGGAGCTTCCCCGGCGACCTGCCGCGCCAGGCGATGCGCGGGCTCTTCCAGGTTGTCCGGCGTCTGCACCGCCAGGCTGCCGCCGGGCGCCAGCCTGGCCACCAGCGCCGGGTACAGCGTTTCATGGTTGGGCACCCATTGCAGCGCGGCGTTGGCCAGTATCACGTCGTAGGTTTGCGGGGGATTCCACGCGGCGATGTCGGCCAGTTCGAACGACATCCCCGGCAGGCGCTTGCGCGCGGCCTCGACCATGTCTTCCGAGCTGTCCATGCCGGTGACCTCGGCATCCGGATAGCGGCTGGCCAGCACCTCGGTGGAGTTGCCGGGTCCGCAGCCCAGGTCCACCGCGCGCCTGACGTCCTGGTTCGGCAAGGCGGCGACCAGATCCCGTACCGGACGGGTGCGCTCATTCTCAAAGGCGGAATACTGCTTGGCGGACCAGCTATTCATGATTCGTTCCTTGCGTGAGGACGGTGTAGCGCCGACTGTACGCCCGGCCCCCTCATATGACAAATTCATAATTCCTGCCGCCGCCATATTCAAAGAATATGGCCAGGCTGAAATGATTTGCCCGCCCGCCGGTGGCAACCGGCGGGCGGGCAGGCACTGCAGGCCTGGGGAATTACTGCGGCTTCAATTCATCCGAGCGGGTTTTCCACAGCGAGAACAGCACGCCGCCCAGGATCAGGCTGAAGGTCACGCCCAGCGAAATGGCCGCCGGCACCTTGCCGATGAAGCCGACCAGGAAGATCTTCGTGCCGATGAACACCAGGACCAGAGCCAACGCGTACTTCAGATAGTGGAAGCGATGGATCATCGCCGCCAGGGCAAAGTACAGCGCACGCAGGCCCAGGATGGCGAAGATGTTGCTGGTGTAGACGATGAACGGATCGGTCGTGATGGCGAAGATGGCCGGCACGGAATCCACCGCGAACACCAGGTCGACGAATTCGATCAGCACCAGCGCCAGCAACAGCGGCGTGGCGAAGCGCACCTTCTTGGACGTCGCGGGATCGGTTTCGGTCACCATGAAGGCGTTGCCGCGCAGCCCTTCCGTCACGCGCATGTGGCGCTTCAGGAACTTGAGGATCGGGTTGGTGGCGATGTCCGGGGTCTGGTCCGCGATCATCCACATCTTGATGCCCGTGAACACCAGGAACGCGCCGAACAGATAGAGCAGCCAGCCAAAGTTGCTGACCAGCGCGGCGCCCAGGCCGATCATGATGGCGCGCAGGACGATCACGCCCAGGATGCCCCAGAACAGCACGCGATGCTGGTATTGGCGCGGGATCGCAAAGAAGCTGAAGATCAACGCGATCACGAAGACGTTGTCCATGGACAGCGACTTCTCGATCATGAAGCCCGTGTAATAGGCCATGCCGCTGGCCGCGCCCAGTTGCCACCAGACCCAGCCGCCGAACAGCAGCGCCGCGGTGATGTAGCCGGCCGACAGCAGCAGGCTTTCACGCACGCCGATCTCGCGGTCTTCCTTGTGCAGCACGCCCAGGTCGAAGACCAGGAGACTGACGACGATGCCGATGAACAGCAGCCAGCTCCAGGTTGGCGTGCCGAGGAAATCGGCGTTGAAGAAGGTGATCAAAGTGTCCATGAATGCCCCGCTTGGTTCGAAGGCCCCCATGATCCGGATCTGGTACGGATGGAGAAATCAGCCTGAAAGTGAGTTAAGGTTCGAAAAAACCGAAGTGAGACCACACCGATGCTGAATTACCGCCACCTGTATTACTTCTGGATGGTCGCCAAGGAAGGCGGCTTTTCCCGTGCCGCCGAACGGCTGGACATGGCCATCCAGACCATCAGCGCCCAGGTGCGGGAGCTTGAAAAGAACCTGGGCCATCAATTGCTCAAACCGGCCGGGCGGGGCGTGGCGCTGACCGACGCGGGCCAGGCCGCCTTCGCGCGTGCCGAAGAGATTTTCCAGATCGGCCAGGTGCTGCCGCAGGAGGTGCGCGCGGCGGCCACCAAGCCCGTCGTGCGCCTGTCCGTGGGGCTGTCCGACGGCATCTCCAAGCTGGCCGCGCACGCCTTGCTGGGGCCGGTGCTGCATACCCCCGACCTGCACCTGACCTGCCACGAGGGCGAGGTCGAGGAACTGCTCGGAGAACTGGCCCGGCACCACCTGGACCTGGTCCTGGCCGGCCAGGGCGCCCCCGCCAACCCCAACCTGCGGCTCACCAGCGACCGCCTGGTGTCGTCCCCGGTCGACTGGTATGGCCCCGCCAAGCTGGTGCGCAAATCGGATACGCTGGACTTTCCCCGCTGCCTGGAACGCCTGCCCGTGCTGCTGCCCACGGGCCATTCCGTGCTGCGCCAGACCCTGGACCGCTGGTTCGGCGAGCAAGGCGTCTATCCCAATGTGGTGGGCGAATTCGAGGACAGCGCCCTGATGTCGGTGTTCGCCGCCCGCGGCCTGGGCGTTTTTCCCCTGAGCCGCCTGGGCGGAGACGACATCGCCCTGCTGCGCGGCTTGCGCCCGCTGGCCCGCTGCGATGACGTCCACGAAGAGATCTACGCCATCCGCAACCGGCGCGGCCAGCATCACCCGCTGGTCCAGGCCATCCTGGCGAGTGCGAAAACTTCGGTTTTATCTTAATGTTTGTCACATCCATTCTGGTTTTTCAGAAATAGAATCGCCTTTATCGTGGACCCTCTTTTGAATTATCGGAGTACCACTTCAATGAAAAAAATCATCTGGCTCGCTTTTGCCGTGCTTGCCGCACTCTGGACCGGGCTGGTGGCGCTGACCTTGCAATTGACCGACTGGGTCCTCGCGACCATCGCCACGGCCCAGGTGCCGGGCGCCGCGATCGACACCTCGCAATGGGTCGCGCCAGCCTGGGCGGCCGCCTGGGTCGACCCCGCGTGGCTGCAATCGCTGCAGGGCGGGCTGGTCTGGGCCGCTCAGGGCCTGAACCAGGTCCTGCCCTTCGCGGGCAGCCTGGGCACGCTCATCTCGGTGCTGGGCTGGATCTGCTGGGGCTTCATCATGGCCGCCCTGCTGGTCCTGGCGCTGATCCTGCACTGGCTGGCCGGCAAGCGCGGGCAGGACGCGGCCCCGGGCCGTCAAGTGGTGTAATAAGGGGCAGGCAACGCGCCGCCCGGCACGCTGCCCTCACCAGGAGCGTGCCGTGTCCTCTCGATCCCCCCGTGCCCTATTCCTTCCCATCGCAGCGCTGCTTGCCGGCGCCGCGATGGGCGCCGCGCAGGCCTCGGCCCCGGCCGCGGCGCACGGGGTGGACGTCTGCACGCTGGAAGGCACGTCGGGTCAATACAGCGTACGGGTGCGCAACACCGGCACCGCGCCGCTCACGCGCGCCGACGTCGTCGGCGTGACCCTGAACGCCAGCGGCCAGGGCAGCGGCAACATCAACGTCAGCCTCGCCGACGTCCCTCCCGGAAAATTCAAGACGGCGGTGCTTGCGCGCCACGGGGAATCTGCCGCGCTCGTCAGCGTGGCGACGTATCAAACCGTCAATGGCGTGGAAGTCCCGCAGCAGGAGCTGTACGCGGGCAAGGTCGCGCATGTGTCGCCCGGATCGGCGCGGCAGTACACGCTGGCCCCCCTGGCGGTGCGCGGCTGGACGGTGGCTTACGGCACGCAGCAAGGCCCCAGCCTGGAAGCGGGCAGCGCGGTGCTGCTGATCTATCCCGCCCGCGCGGCCAAGAACCGGGATGCCAGCCGGCCGGAAGCGGGGCGAGCGCCCGCCGATGTGGTTCCCCTCAAGCCCTGCCAGACCGAGGCCGGCGCCAAAAAATCCTGAACGGGCTCAGGTCCCGCTCAGCAGGTCGCGCTCGTTGAGCAGCGCATAGACGATTTCCGGCCGGTTATCGAAACCGCGCCGGATCGCGGCGGGCAGCGACGCGCGCGTCTTGCGGCACAGGCCCGGCAGATCTTCCAATTGGATGGATATGCCCCGAGACGTGCGGACCTCGTTGTCGCTGGGCGTGATGCGGATCACGATGCCCAGTTGCGCGTGAATGCGCCCCTGCATCGCCCGCAGATCATCCAGGCTGGCGATGTTCTCCAGCCGCGCCACCAGCCGCTTTTCCTCTTCCTTGGTCAATCGCAATACGCGCACGTCCGACGCCGGATCGGCCAGCAGCCGTTCCCGGTCGCACACACAGGCGCCCGGGGGGCATTCTTGGCGGATCGGAAATGAAGGGTTCATGGCGGACGGATAAGCGGGGCCGGGCGGCGCGGGCCAAAGGCAGACCGGGCGGCGCGGGCCCAGCCTAACACTGGATTCTACCCAGGATGCGCATCCGCACCGCCGCGCCCACCGATCGTTTACCCGCACACCGCTGGGGCATAATGCCCGGCGGAACCGAATCGAGGGACGAACAGGTGAAAGGCATTCTGCTTGCGGCCATGCTTGCGACGGCGGCACAAGGCGCGTGCGCGCGCGAGTTTCCGTACCCCATCAAAGCCGGACTGCCCGCCACCGTGACGACCACCGGCGGCGCGCAGGAGCGCGCCACGGTGCGCGTGGGCGACGGACCCGCTTACGAGCTGGGCGAGTTCGACGAAGAAATCGACCAGATGGAATCCGTGGACATCAACCAGGACGGGTACCGCGACCTGGTCCTTGGCCAAAGCGGCGGCAGCTCGCAGGTCATCTCGCGCCTGTTCCTCTACCGCCCCGGCGACGGCGGCTTCCAGGAAATAGCGTATCCCGGCGGCGAGGCCAGTCCCTGCCACGGTTTCGTCAATCCGTTCTTCAAGCCCGGCCTGCCTGCCTTCAGCGTGGCCTGCCGCTATGGCGCGGCCAGCAACGGCTCCGAAGACTACGTGTTGCGGCCGGACGGCACGGCGCACGCCACCTCGTGGACCACCCAGGCGCTGTTCGGACTTGAGACCGCCCAGGCGGAACTGACCTATCGCTTCCGCGACGACGGCTCCGTCGCCGGCATCGACATCGACGGCGAAGGCTCGCCGCTGGAAGGCGGCGTGGTGCCGGTAGGCAGGCTGGACCTGTACGACGCGCCCGACGTCAACGCCCGTCCGGCCATGACGGCCGCCCAAGGCGAGCGGCTGGACGTGGTGGCGCTGCGTCCGCTCGGCTGGCTGCAAGTGCGCTACGCCCGCCAATCCGGCGGCGAGGTCCTGAAATGGGTGCGCTACGGCGACCTGCGCGTGGACAAGCACGGCTACACGCCCGCGCCGCCCGATGAAAGCGGGCTGGCGCTGACCCTGTTCAATTACCTGGACGCCTGGAACGACGAGGAATCGGGCGGCCGCCTCACGCTGCGGCTGGACAATCATGGCGCCGCGCCGGCCGCGCTATCCCTGCCCCGTGTCTGGCTGCTGCTGATCAACGCGCAGGGCGACCGCATCGTGCATCCCTTGCTCCAGGCCGACGCCGTCGCGCTGGGACCGGCGGGCTCGCCGGCGCCGGACAGCGCCATCGGGCTGGTCGATGCGCCGGTGCTGTGGCGCCACGACGAAGGCAATGGCGGCAGGGCCAGCTACATGATCCGCGAAAACGAAGCTGGTTATGTGCAGGCCGTTCCCGACCTGGCCGCGGGCCGCTACCGCATGACTGCCGTCGTGACCGATCCTGGCAATCTTCGGGAACCGCTTTACTCGAACCAGGTCGAGTTCGACTTCCCGTTCCCGAAGCTGGAATAGGCGCTACCAGTAGTAGTTCAGGCTGAGCATCGCTTCGCGCTCCATGCCGCGGAACGTGTAGGTGTAGTAGCGCTTGTCGAAAACGTTATTGATGTTCAGCGCGATGCGGTAGCGCGGCGTCTCGTAGGCGACCGCCACGTCCGCCAGCGTGAACGCCGGGTTGTACGGCGTGCTGCCGTCGGCCGCGGTGTTCAGCGGCGCCTTGCCGCGATAGCGCACGCCGCCCCCGAGCATCAGGCCCTGGACTTGATGCGGACGGTAGTCCAGCCACAGGCTGGCCGTCTGGCGCGCGGTCTGCGAGAGCTGCTGGCCCACATCCTGCAGCCGGTTGCTCTTCGTCGTGCGCGGATCGATGTAGCTATAGCCGGCCATCACGCTGAGTTCACGCGTGAGCGGAAACTTGGCCTCCAGCTCCACACCCGTGGAGCGCACCTCGCCGGTCTGCACGCTGAAGCGTGGATGGTCGGGATCCTGCGTGGTCACATTGGTCTGGCGGATGTCGAACACCGCGGCCGTGAAGAGCGCGTCGGTGCCTGGCGGCTGATATTTCAGCCCGACCTCGTACTGCTTGCCCTCGCGCGGCTTGAACGCGGTACCGTCGAACTGCTTTCCCGTGATGGGGTCGAACGCCGTGGAATAGCTCACGTAAGGCGCGACGCCGTTGTCGAACAGATAGAGCAGGCCCACGCTGCCCGTGGTGGCCGCGTCGCTGATCCTGGGCTGCGTGGTGCTGCTCTGGTTGGTGCGCACGAAGTCCCGCCGCAGGCTCACGTTGCCGACCCATTGATTCCACTTGAGCTGGTTCAGCGTGTAGATGCCGGTCTGCTTCAGGTCGGTGCGCGACGGATCCAGTTCGGGATAGTCGATCTGCTGGCCGTACACCGGCGCGTAGATGTCCAGGTTGGGCACATCCCACCCGAAGCCCAGCGCATCGTTTTCCTTGTAGCGCAGATAGTCCACGCCCACCGCGAACGTGTGTTGCAGGCCGCCCCACGCGAAGTCGCGCGACGCGCGGCTGTCCACGGCCAGGGTCTTACCGTTGGTGCGCTGGGCCAGGCTGCCCCGCGTGACCGTGCGCTTGTCTTCCAGCAGATCCATCCCGTAGATGTGCCGGTAGTCGATATCGATCTCCGAATAGCGCAGGTTCTGGCGCAGGCGCCAGCCGCCGTCGGTGTCGTGCTCGAAGGCGTAGCCGATGGATTTGGTATCGCGGTCGAAGCGGTCGAAATCCGGATCGCCGGCGGTGCGGCTGAGCGGCAGGTCCCCGATCTCGGGATAGGTGTACAGGTTCGGCCACCAGCTCTTCGGGGTGGCGCGTTCCTTGGAGTACGTGCCCAGCACGGTCAGGCGCGTCTGGTTCGTGATGTTCCACAGGATCGACGGCGCCACGGAAATCCGGTCGTCGCGGGAACCATCTGTGCGTCCGTCGCTGTCGCGGCCCATCACATTCAGGCGATACAGCACCTTCTGGTCGGCGTCGAACGCGCCGCCCAGGTCCGCCGTGAGCTGGCGGCGGTTGTACGTGCCGTAGCTTGCGCCCACGCTGTTGACATGGTCCGCCGAGGGGCGCTTGGAGACCACGTTGATGACGCCGCCCGGGCGCCCCTGGCCGAACAGGACGGAGGCCGGCCCCTTCAACACCTCGATGCTGTCGAGCTCGTCCAGGTTGTCGTTCCAGGATGCATAGGTGCCCGTCGACAACTGCTTCAAGCCGTCCTTGAAATAGGCGCTCCCATCGCTGAAGCCCCGGATCACCGCTCCGGTCATGCGCGCATCGCTGGAACCCGACACTTCCGTCTGCACGCCGGGCGTGTAGGCCAGCGCGCCCTCCAGATTGCGCGGCGCCTGCACCTTGATCTGTTCCTGCGTCACGATCGACACCGAACGCGGGGTTTCGATCAGCGGCACATCGAGCTTGCCGCTCCGGCTGGACAGCGCGACGTAGCTGTCCGCCGTTCCCACCGCCACCCCGCGCACCGTCACGGGCTCGAGCTGCGTCGAGGCCGCGGAGGGCGCGGTCAGCGAGACATTGCGCCCATCGCGCTGAAAGTTGATGCCAGTGCCCGCCAACAGCCGGCGCAACGCGTCATCGGGCGTCAGGCGGCCCGACACCGCGGGCGCGTTGCGGCCGCGCACGGTCTCGGGCAGATAGAAGATCACCAGCGATGCCTGCTCGCCCAACTGGATCAGCGCATCGCCCAGCGGCTGCGCCGTGATGCTGACCTGGACGGGCGCCGTCTGCGCCACGGCATCGCGCGGCATGGCGGTCCACGCCAGCACCAGGGAAATCGCCAGGGCGCCGCATGCGCCGTGCGCGCCGCGCTTTGCTGTCTTGCGCGCCGCCGCGCGCTGCTTCACTTGCTTGTCCATCATGGGTAGAAAAATTCCAGTACAACTGCCCGCGCATTCCGCGCCCGACACCCTTGGCCAAAGGTTGCTTCCAGGGCCGAGATCGGCTTGCGAGCGCGTCCCCTTCAACGTCTAGACGCCGGCATCGCAAAAAAACCGGAATGATTCTCGATAGATAATTTGAAACAAAATGATTCGGCCATGCCGCGTCATGACGCCCTGGTTGGGCGCGCGGGGATGCGGAAATGCCGCGCTTAGCGCGGCGCCAGCACGGCGCTGCCGTCGGCGGGATAAAGCACGATCACGGGCGCGATCTGCGGCAGCACGTTCAAGACGGATTCGGGCTCGTCGATGGACAGGGTGCCCGCCACGCGCAAGCGCGCAAGCTTGCTGTCGTCGATCCTCAGCGGATTGCGCAGGTAGCGGTTCAGCTCCGCCACCACTTGCGCCAGCGGCGTATCGCGGAAAACCAGCCGGCCGCGCTGCCAAGCCATGACGGCCGCCACGTTTTCCTGGTGCGGCGCCGCCAGCGGAGTGCCGGGCGTGTAGCCCGCGACATAGCCCGCCGTCAGATGGCGGGTCGTCCTGTTCCACCACGAGCCGGCGGAAAACGCCACGCTGCCCTCGTCCACCGCCAGCGCCACCGCGGCGCCGTCGCGCCGGACATTGAACCGCGTGCCCGTCACCAGGACTTGCGCGTCTCCCGCATCCACCGTGAAAGGCCGCGCGGCGTCGGGGCTGACGGTGAACAGGGCCTCGCCCGCCAGCAGTTCCACCAGGCGGCGGTCGGCATACAGCGCGACGCGGACCTGCGTGTCCGTGTTCAGTTCCAGCAGCGAGCCGTCGGGCAAGGTGACGCGCTTGCGTTCGCCTCGGGCCGTGGCCAGCGACTGGGTGAATTCGGGAGCGGGCGACCACAGCCGGGGGCCGATCACGCCAACGGCAAGCGTCAGGGCACAGGCGGCCGTCAACCCCATGACGAACCGGCGGCGGCGTGGATGCGCGGACGCGTCACCGGGCTGCGCCAGGATGGCGCGCATTTCGTGTTCGGGCAGGCCATCCGCCACGCGCCACAGGGCCTGCATCGCACGGTACTGGCGCAAGTTTTCGGGGTGGGCGGCCAGCCAGACGTCGCGCGCCTGGCGCTCTTTTGCATCCAGCGCGCCCAGACGCTCGCGCGCGAACCAGCGGGCGGCCTCGTCGCGGGGCGCCGTGGAAGCGTCCGGGCGGGAATCAGTGCGGGGCATGATCTTGCAACCGGTCATGGATGTGGGTCAACGCGCGCTTCATGTGCTTTTCGACCGTGCTTTGCGTCAATCCGAGTTTCTGCGCAATCTCGGCCTGTGTGTAGCCCTCGAGCTTGTTCCACAGGAACACCTGCTGGCATTTCAGCGGCAGTTCGGCCAGCGCAGACTTTAGCGCATCGGCCAATTGCGCGGCCCGGATCGCGGACTCCGGATCGGCCTGCGCGGGATGTTCGGCGTCAGGCAGCCCTTCAAGACTGATCAGCTCGCGCCGGGACTGGCGCCGGAATTCGCCATTCAGGCGATTCTGGCTGGCGCCGTAGAGATAGGCCTTCGGATCCAGCACGGCGGCCTCGCCATTGCGCAGCATGTTCGCCACCACATCGTGCGCGGCGTCTTCCGCGTCCTGCCGGCTGGCGCTCCGCCGCGTCCACGTCCCGATCAGCTCGCGGTAATGCGCGAGCCAGCCTTTTTCGGATGGCGGATGGCGGGACATGGAACGGCAGTGAGGCAATCGCGGGGAGAAGGCCGGCATTATCAATCATGATTCTCATTACGGCAAATGCGCGAGCGCGGTTTTGCCTTAAGCTCTTGCCCTCGAACCCGAATGGCGCACTTCATGGCGACAACTGCAGGAAAATGGGCGGTCCGCGCGCTGGCCGTCCTGGCGGCGGCCGTGTTGCTGGCGGCCGCGGCGCTGGCCGCCACCGGCCTCATGGCCGGCGCCCGCGAGGCCGACGTCGCCATTGTGCTGGGCAACACCGTGCAGCCCAACGGCGATCCCTCGCCGCGCCTGGCTGCGCGGCTGGACCGCGCCTACGACTGCTACGCCGCATCGCAATGCCGCGTTCTGTTCGTCAGCGGCGGCGTGGATCCGGCGGGCGCCGACGAAGCCGCCGCGATGCGCGGCTATCTGCAGCGGCGCGGCGTGCCCGCCGACCGCATCGTCACCGACAGCGCGGGCATCGACACGTGGGCCACGGCCCGCCACGCCAGCGCCTACATGCGCGAACATGGCTACACGCGCGCCCTGGCCGTCACGCAGTATTTCCATGTGCCCCGCACCATGCTTGCCTTGAAACGCCAGGGCGTGGCCGACGTCGGCGGCGGCTATCCGCGCTACTTCGAGCTGCGCGATATCTATTCCGTCTTCCGCGAACTGCCCGCGATGGCGCTGTATATTTTCCGGCCGCTGTAGCGGCGCATCCACACCCCAGCAAAGACATCACAGGACCTCTTCATCGTGCTGATCTTCCACAATCCCGTCCATGACAAACATCGCGGCCGCCACGAAATGTTCCGCGGCAAGCTGGTGCCCTGCCACGAAACGCCGGCACGCCTGGAATATGTGCTGGATGCGCTGCGCCAGCGCGGCATCGGCGAGCTGCGCGCGCCCTCGGCGCCGGACATGGATCTCATCAAGCGCGTGCACACCCCGCGCTATGTGGACTTCCTGGAGAGCGCATGGCGGGAATGGATCGCGCTGGACCCGGCCAATGCCGAACTGGACGTCCTACCCTCGATCTGGCCCGTGCGCGGTTTCCGCCACGATGTAGAGCCCACCAACTTCGCCGCCCGGGTCGGCCTGTTCTCGTTCGACAGCGGCTGCCCGCTGACCTCGGGCACCTGGGAAGCGGCCACCGCCGGCGCCGCCTGCGCGATCGAGGCGGCCCGCGCCGTGTCCTCGGGCGCCGGGCCACGCACCGCCATGGCGCTGACGCGCCCGCCCGGCCACCATGCCGGCGCGGATTTTTTCGGCGGCTACTGCTTCCTGAACAACGCCGCGCTGGCGGCCCAGGCCCTGCGCGATGCGGGCGCGGCGCGCGTCGCCATCCTGGACGTGGACTACCACCACGGCAACGGCACGCAGAGCATCTTCTACGAGCGCGGCGACGTGCTGACCGTGTCGGTGCATGGCGACCCGACCACCGAGTATCCGTTCTTCCTGGGCTATGCCGACGAACGCGGCCAGGGCGCGGGCCAGGGCGGCAACCTGAATCTGCCGCTGCCCGCCGGCACCGATTTCGCCACCTGGACGCAGGCGTTGGAACAAGGCCTGGCGGCGGTGCGCGCATTCAAGGCGGACGCCGTGGTCGTCGCCCTGGGCGTGGACACATACGAGGGAGACCCGATTTCGAAATTCAAGCTCAAGAGCGCCGACTACCTGCACGTCGGACGCCTGCTGGGCGAGCTGCGCCTGCCTGCCGTCTTCACGATGGAAGGCGGCTACGCCGTCGCGGACGTCGGCATCAACGTGGCGAACGTGCTGGAAGGCTATGGCGGCTGAGCGCCGCGCTGTTCAGTCGCGGGTTTCCAGCACCTTGTTGATGCGCAGCGCCAACAGCGTGCAGGCAACGCCCGACAACAGGTAGACGCTGACAGCCACCAGCCCGAAGCGCGCCGATAGCCCCAAGGCCACCAGCGGCGCGAAGGCCGCGCCGACGAGCCACGCCATATCGGACGTCAACGCCGCCCCGGTATAACGGAAGCGGCGCGTGAAGTTGGCGGTGACCGTGCCGGACGCCTGGCCGTACGACAGCCCCAGCAACGCGAAGCCGATCAGGATGAATGCATCCTGCGCGGTGGGTCCGCCGCCCAGCAGCCAGGGCGCCAGCACCGCAAACACACCGATCAGCATGGCCAGCAGGCCCAGCGTGGTGCGCCGGCCGATACGGTCGGCCAGCCAGCCCGAGGCGATCGTGCCCAGGATGCCCAGCACCGCGCCGATGATCTGCACGATCAGCACGTCGGAAATCTGCTGCGTGCCGCTGACCACGATCCACGACAGCGGAAACACCGTGACCAGGTGGAACAGCGCATAGCTGGCCAGCGCGGCAAAGGCGCCAATGAACAGGTTGTAGCCCTGCTTGCTGACGATTTCAGAGATGCTGATGGGTTCGAGTTCGCCTTCTTCGAGCAGCTGCGTGTATTCCTCGGTGACCACCAGCCGCAGCCGCGCGAACAGCGCCACCACGTTGATCGCGAACGCCACGAAGAAGGGATAGCGCCAGCCCCATTCAAGGAAGTCGGCCTGCGTCAGCGTGACGTGCAGATACAGGAACAGCGCGCTTGCGACCATGAAGCCCACCGGCGCGCCCAGTTGGCCCATCATCGAGTACCAGCCCCGCCGATTGGGCGGCGCGTTCAGGGCCAGCAGCGACGGCAGGCCGTCCCAGGAACCGCCGAACGCCAGGCCTTGCACGCAGCGGAACAGCGCAAGCAAGGTGATGGCATGCACGCCGATGGCGTTGTAGCCCGGCAGGAATGCCATGCCCACGGTTGCCGTGCCCAGCAGGAACAAGGCGACGGTCAGCTTGGTCGCGCGGCCCCAGCGCCGTTGAATCGCCATGGAAAGCGCCGTGCCGATCGGCCGCATGATGAAGGCGAACGAGAAAATGACGAAGGCCCAGAGCGTGCCTTCCAGGGGTTCTTCGAAGGGAAAGAACACCTTCGGAAAAACCAGCACGCACGCGATGCCGAAGACGAAGAAGTCGAAGTATTCGGAGGCGCGTCCCACCACCACGCCCACGGCGATTTCACCGGGAGCCACCTTGGCGTGGCTGGCCCCGCCGCTGATTGCACCCGGCCCCGGAACAGGAGAGGGATGACCGGGATATCGCGTGGTGGTCGACATGGGTTTGCTCGCAAAAGGAGGGTTTGAATACGCCTTGTCTACGATCTTGCAACACACCCTTGCCACGGTACGCTCATCACGCCGCAAGCCGCAAGCACCGAAGTGTCCAGGACTGCCCCGCACGCGTTGCCGTGCATACTTTTGCTCTTTTTACCCTAGATTTTTCGCGGCTTCCAGCGTAGTGTTGCGTTTACTTCCCACGGTTACGTTTCGGGGTATGGCCATGCCGTCCTTCCCAAGGCTCCGCGGATTGATCCTGTTTGCCGCCCTGCCGTTGCTCGCCGGGTGCAATGCGGTGCTGCTCTCGCCCTCGGGCGACGTGGCCCTGCAGCAACGCAACCTGATCATCATTTCCACCGGCTTGATGCTCATCATCATCGTGCCGGTGATCATCCTGACGCTGCTCTTCGCATGGCGCTATCGCGCCAGCAACAAGGAAGCGCCCTACGATCCCGACTGGAACCACTCCACCATGCTGGAGCTCCTGATCTGGGCCGCGCCGCTGCTGATCATCATTGCTCTGGGCGCGCTTACGTGGGTCAGCACGCATCAGCTCGATCCCTACCGCCCCCTGGCGCGCCTGTCCGAAGGCCGCGAGGTGCCCGCGGGCACCAAGCCGCTGGTCGTGGAGGTCGTCGCCCTCGACTGGAAATGGCTGTTCCTCTATCCCGAGCAAGGCATCGCCGCCGTGAACGAAATGGCCGCTCCCGTCGATCGCCCCATCCAGTTCAAGATCACCTCGTCGACGGTGATGAACTCCTTCTTCGTGCCGGCGCTGGCCGGCCAGATCTACGCCATGCCCGGCATGCAGACCACGCTGCATGCGGTGATCAACCACCCCGGCGAATACGAAGGCCTGTCCGCCAACTACAGCGGCTCGGGCTTCTCCGGCATGCGCTTCAAGTTCCATGGCCTGGACCAGCAAGGCTTCGACAATTGGGTCGCCGACGCCCGCAAGTCCACCGATGCCCTCAGCCGCGACATCTACCTGAAGCTCGAGCAGCCCAGCGAACGCAACCCGGTCCAGCGCTACGCGTCGGTCGCGCCCGGCCTGTTCGAGGCCATCGTGAACCGCTGCGTGGAGCCCGGCCGCATGTGCATGCGCGACGCGATGGCCATCGATGCCCAGGGCGGCATGGGCATCCCGGGCGCGCGCAACGTCACCACGATGGACCCGCAGACGCGCGAGCGCCTGGGGCTGACAGCAACGCCGCCGCGCAAGTTCGTGGGGGCCATGTGCACGTCCACCGAAGGCCTGGTGCTGTAGCGGCCGGCCCTGGGCCGTCCGCGCAGGATGACGCAAGGGCTTCATGAAATCGCGGTCTTTTCGCTGGAATCGAGATGCCTGATCAACCAGACCTCACCAAGCTGATCTTCGGTCGCCTGACCTGGGAAGCCATTCCTTTCCACGAACCTATCCTGCTGGCCACCTTCTTCATGGTGGCGGCCGGCGGCATCGTGGTGCTGGGCTCCATCACTTACTACAAGAAGTGGGGCTACCTGTGGCACGAATGGTTCACCAGCATCGACCACAAGAAGATCGGCATCATGTACGTCGTCCTGGGCATCGTGATGTTGCTGCGCGGCTTCGCGGACGCCATCATGATGCGGCTGCAGCAGGCGGTGGCCTTCGGCGATTCCGCCGGCTACCTGCCGCCCCACCACTACGACCAGATCTTCACGGCGCACGGCGTGATCATGATCTTCTTCGTGGCCATGCCGCTCGTCACGGGGCTGATGAACTACATCGTGCCGCTGCAGATCGGCGCGCGCGACGTCGCCTTTCCTTTCCTGAACAACTTCAGCTTCTGGATGACGACCGGCGGCGTCATCCTGGTGATGATGTCGCTCTTCGTGGGCGAATTCGCGCGCACCGGCTGGCTGGCGTATCCACCCTTATCGGGCATCGCGCAGAGTCCCGACGTGGGGGTCGACTACTACATCTGGGCCTTGCAGATAGCGGGGGTGGGAACCCTGCTATCCGGCGTCAACCTGCTGGTCACCATCGTGAAGATGCGCGCGCCGGGCATGACCATGATGCGCATGCCCATCTTCACCTGGACGGCGCTGTGCACCAATGTGCTGATCGTCGCCGCCTTCCCCGTCCTGACCGCCGTGCTGGCGATGCTGACCCTGGACCGCTACCTGGGCACCAATTTCTTCACCGCGGACTTCGGCGGCAACGCCATGATGTACGTGAACCTGATCTGGATCTGGGGCCACCCCGAGGTCTACATCCTGATCCTGCCGGCCTTCGGCATCTTCTCGGAAGTGGTGGCCACCTTCTGCCGCAAGCGCCTGTTCGGCTATGCGTCCATGGTGTACGCCACCGTCGTCATCACGGTGCTGTCGTACCTGGTCTGGCTGCATCACTTCTTCACCATGGGGTCCGGCGCCAGCGTGAATTCGTTCTTCGGCATCACGACCATGATCATCTCGATCCCGACCGGCGCCAAGATCTTCAACTGGCTCTTCACCATGTACCGCGGACGCATCCGCTTCGAAGTCCCCATGCTCTGGACCCTGGGCTTCATGGTGACCTTCGTGATCGGCGGCATGACGGGCGTGCTGCTGGCCGTTCCGCCCGCCGACTTCGCGCTGCACAACAGCCTGTTCCTGATCGCGCACTTTCATAACGTGATCATCGGCGGCGTGCTGTTCGGGCTGATGGCCGGCATCACGTACTGGTTCCCCAAGGCATTCGGCTACAAGCTGGATCCGTTCTGGGGCAAGTGCTCATTTTGGTTCTGGCTGGTCGGTTTCTACGTGGCCTTCATGCCGCTGTATGTGCTGGGGCTGATGGGCGTGACGCGCCGCGTGAACCACTTCGAGGACATGTCGCTGCAGATCTGGTTCCAGGTGGCGGCCTTTGGCGCGCTGCTGATCGCCTGCGGCATCGCCAGCTTCATCATCCAGCTCGTGGTCAGCTACCGCCGCCGCGACCAGTTGCGCGACGACACGGGCGACCCCTGGGACGGCCGCACGCTGGAATGGTCCACTTCGTCGCCCCCGCCCAACTACAACTTCGCGTTCACGCCCCGGGTGCATGACCTGGACGCCTGGTGGCAGATGAAGCAGCACGGCTACGAGCGGCCGCAGCAGGGCTTCATTCCCATCCACATGCCGAAGAACACCTGGGCCGGCATCGTGCTGGCGGCGATCAGCGTGGTGATGGGTTTTGCGCTGATCTGGCACATGTGGCCGCTGGCCGTGCTGTCGTTCGCGGCGCTGATCCTGGTGGCGATCATTCATACCTTCAACTACAAGCGCGACTACTACGTGCCGGCCGACGAGGTCGTGACCACCGAAGACGCGCGTACCCGGTTATTGGCGAACCATGTCTGAGACCCTGGCCCCACCCCTGCCCGGCGGCGCGGCGCCGTCCCCGGAACCCGTGTTCTACGTTCCCGGCGAACACCACCCCAAGAACGGTACGCTGCTCGGGTTCTGGATCTACCTGATGAGCGACTGCCTCATCTTCGCCTGCCTGTTCGCGGCGTACGGCGTGCTGGGGCGCAACTTCGCCGCCGGCCCGTCCGGCGCCGACCTGTTCGACCTGCAACTGGTGGCGGTGAACACAGCGCTGCTGCTGCTGTCGTCGATCACCTACGGATTCGCCATGCTGGAGATGCGCCGCAACCGCATCGGGGCGACCCAGATGTGGCTTGCCGTGACCGGCATCCTGGGCCTGGGATTCCTGTCCCTTGAACTGTACGAGTTCACGCATCTGATCCACCAGGGCGCCGGCCCGCAGCGCAGCGGCTTCCTGACAGCCTTCTTCGCGCTGGTCGGCACGCACGGCCTGCACGTCACCTTCGGCATCGTCTGGCTGATCACGATGATGCTCCAGGTGCGGATGCATGGCCTGATTCCCGAAAACCGCCGCCGCCTGATGTGCCTGTCGATGTTCTGGCACTTCCTGGACCTGATCTGGGTGGGGGTATTCACCTTCGTCTACCTGATGGGAGTGCTGCCATGAGCTCGCACATGGAAAACCTGGCCGACCGCGGCCACGGCGGGCATGACGATCACGGGGGCCACGACGGCCACGACGATGACGATGGCGCCGGCCACGGCACGCTCAAGAGCTACCTGACCGGCTTCGTGCTGGCCGCCATCCTGACCGCCATCCCCTTCTGGCTGGTGATGGACCGCGTGATCGACAGCTCGCGCGCCACCGGGCTGGTGATCCTCGCTTTCGCTGTCGTGCAGATCGTGGTCCACATCATCTATTTCCTGCACATGGACACCAAGTCCGAGAGCGGCTGGAATATGTTGGCGTTAATATTCACGCTGGTGCTGGTCGTAATCACGCTCAGCGGGTCAATCTGGATCATGTATCACTTGAACGCCAATATGATGCCCATGTCCACACACGACATGCGGAAAATTCCCTGATGGCAGCAGTAAAAGACATTTCTTCACGCGACACCTCCCGCAATCCGCGCAGCAAAACCACCCTGGTCATCCTGGGGCTGGTTGCTGCCGCCGTGTTCGCCGGCCTGTGCGCCCTCGGCACCTGGCAAGTACACCGCCTGGCCTGGAAACAGGCGCTGATCGCGCAAGTAGACCAGCGCGCCCATGCCCCCACCGTGCCCGCCCCCGCGCAGCGCGAATGGCCCAGGCTCACATCCGCCAACGCCGAATACCGCCACGTCGCCGCCTCGGGAACCTTCCAGTTCGACCGCCAGACACTGGTACAGGCCGCGACCGAACTGGGCAGCGGCTATTGGGTCATGACGCCCCTGCAATTGGCCGATGGCGGCACGGTGCTGGTGAACCGCGGCTTCGTGCTGCCCGAATGGCGCAAGAGCCAGGTGAACACCCCCCAACCCCCCGCGCAGGCGCGGGTCACGGGCCTGCTGCGCATGGGCGAACCCGGCAGCGGCTTCCTGCGCAACAACGACCCCGCGTCCAACCTCTGGTACTCGCGCGACCTGCAGGCCATCGCCGCCGCCCGCGGCCTGACTGACGTGGCGCCCTACTTCATCGACGCCGACGCCGCCACCAGCGCCGGCCGCGACCCCGCCCGCGAACCCGTCGGCGGCTTGACGGTGCTGACCTTCCCGAACAACCACCTGGTCTATGCCATCACCTGGTACGCGCTGGCATTGATGGTGCTCGTCGGCGTGGCGGTCTTCGTGCGCGAGGAAAAGCGCGCGCGCCACCAGGCCTGACCGGCGGAGCCCCTCTTCGGCGCGGTCGAAAATCGGCGCGAATAGCCGGAAATTCCGGCATGTTCGCTGAACATACTGCCGAGTAGTCTACAATGCAGCCCGGGAACATCCCGCCAGGCATGACGTCTGGCGTGGTGTTCCCTTTGTTTTTTCCAACCCATATCCCAGGAGTTCCCCGGATGAAAAAGACGCTGCTCGCCGCTGCAATGCTGGCTTCTTTCGCAGGCATTGCTCAGGCAGAACCGTCAGTCACTCTCTATGGTGTCATCGACACCGGCATTGGCTACAACAAAATCAAGGGCGATGGATACAACGGATCCAAGCTTGGCATGATCAACGGCATCCAGGCCGGCTCCCGCTGGGGCGTGCGCGGATCCGAAGATCTGGGCGACGGCCTGAGCGCGGTCTTCAAGCTGGAAAGCGGCTTTGATTCCGCCAACGGCCAGCGCGGACAATCGGGCCGCCTGTTCGGCCGCCAAGCCACCATCGGCCTGGCCAACGACGCCTGGGGTTCGCTTGAATTCGGCCGCCAGGCCACGGTTGGCTCCAACTACCTGGCCGACATCGATCCTTTCTACACCAGCTACACCCAATCCAACCTGGGCCTGGGTCTCAGCGCGGCCAACACCATGCGCTGGGACAACATGGTCATGTACCGCACCCCCTCAGTGAACGGGTTTGAGCTGGGCGTGGGTTACTCGTTCAATGCGGACGACACCACCGCGGACCAGACCGGTTTCGGCACCGCCGACAACACGCGCGGCATCACCGCCGGCCTGCGCTACGTGCAAGGCCCGCTGAACGTGGCGCTGACCTACGACCAATTGAACGGCGCCAACCGCAGCTCCATCGACAACGGCGCCACGCCGCGCCAGTACGCGCTGGGCGTGTCGTACGACCTGGAAGTGGTCAAGCTCGCCGCCGCCTACGGCCGCACCACCGACGGCTGGTTCGTCGGCCAGGATCTGCCCGCGGGCACGCCGTTCAGCGACGAATTCGGCACCAACCGTTTCGTGGACGGCTTCAAGGCCAATTCGTACATGGTGGGCGCGACCCTGCCGGTCAGCGGCGCGAGCAGCCTGTTCGCCTCGTGGCAGCACGTGGCCCCGTCCAACGACAAGCTGACGGGCGATGACGCCAACATGAACGTCTACAGCGTGGGCTACACGTACGACCTGTCCAAGCGCACCAACCTGTACGCCTATGGCTCGTACGGCACGGACTACGCGTTCATCGACGGTCTGAAGAGCACCGCCGCGGGCGTGGGCATCCGCCACCAGTTCTAAACGCGCTGGGGGCCGGCCCGCCGCGCGGCGCCGGCCCTGCCCCCGCAGGCCGCGGCCGAACGATGTCAGTCTGATCCTATAGCGCTGGATCCCGGCGCTACCTAACATCGTTCCATGCCCGACAGCACACGCACAGGCTTGGACAGGCGTCATGGCTAAGCCGCCCCCCTCCGTGCCCGCACACCCGCCGCCAGCCGCCGAATCCAGCCCCCTTGGCGCGCTGCCCCTGCGTTATCGCCGATTGTTCATCGACACGATGAACCAGGACCTGGCCGCGCTGGAACAGGCGCTGCATCGGCGCGATGCCATCGACGCGGCGCTCACCCTGCACCGCATCCGGGGCGCCTTTCTGTCCCTGCAGATTCCCCGGCCGGACAGCCACGCCGACACGCTCGAACACGCCTTGCGCACCACTGGCCTGACGCCCGCCACGCAGGCCCAGGTCCGCGACGTCATCCTCTCCCTGCGGTCGCTGCTGCACGGGGCATAAACGTGGTTGAATGGCCGTGCAGTGCAATGCGCGGGAAACACGCATCCGGCATGATCGGTCCCTCTCTTTGATCGCAGCCCCAAGAATTCCATGCCCCTGACTTTTCGCAAGCAACCCTTGTCCGCGCACGCGCGCCCCCGCCCCCTGCTGCGCGCCTTCGCCATGGTCTTGCTGCCGCTGGCCCTGGCCGCCTGCAACGGCGGCGCCAACGACGACGCCGAAGCCCCCATCCCTTCTCCGACGCCGGCCCCAACTCCGGCCCCGCCCGTCTCCGAGACCCCGGCGCGCAATCCGGCCTATCTGGCAGCCAAGCCGGGGGACGTCATCCAGGTGCGCATCGAAGAACTGCGCCCCACCCAGACCGCCATCGGCTACGACCAGATCTACTACAAGCTGGGCCGCTGGCAGGGCGACTTCGACCGCGCGACGTGGGCGGCCGATCCCGCCAAACAACTTGACTACCTGGACCGCACGGTAGGCAAGAAATTCGATGACTACTGCGAGGACATGGGAGGCGGCGAGCGCAAGCAGGCATTCCAGAGCATCGCCGAGGCGCGGGCGGCGCGGCTGGACCAGCCCGCCACCTTCGCCTGCCTGGACGCGCCGGGCACGAAAGCCGCCAACCTGAAGTCCGTCGTCGTCGGCTGGGACGGCAACCTCTACCTGACCGACGGCCATCACACCTTTTCGTCGCTGCGCGAGATCTTCGATGGCGGCCCCAAGCTGCCCGTCTGGGTCAAGGTCGACGCCAACTACAGCGGCCTGACCACGGCCGCCGCCTTCTGGCAGCGCATGGTCGACGAGCGCCGCGTCTGGCTGCGCGATGGCCAGAACCAGCCCATCACCGTGGATCAACTGCCCAACCGCCTGGGGCTGCCCAGTGTGCACGAGGCCGGCGGCATGCAGGAAGACCGCTACCGCTCACTGGTGTATTTCACGCGGGACATCGCCTACAGCAACGGCGATCTGCCCGAATTCGCCGAGTTCCTGTGGG